>WNGK01012455.1_pt1 | contig 10939 bp, 11 predicted proteins | sample 5400601 | NCBI WGS metagenome assembly WNGK01 (sample SAMN13153376, study PRJNA577476) | soil metagenome | isolation source: 60 cm soil or saprolite under Garry oak tree replicate 1 | place: USA:California | collected 2016-06-15
GCACGATCGTGATCGGAGCAAACAGCGCGCCGGCGAGCGCCGCCATGCCGACGCCGAGCATCACGATGGTCGTCATGTAGGGCTGCAGGCGGATGCCGAGCGCCGCCACCATGTCCGGGCGCTGGATGCCGGCGCGCACGACGCGGCCGAACGAGGTCTTTTGCAACAGCAGCCAGATGCCGGCGAGAACGACCGCAACGACGGCAAGAAACAGCAGGCGATAGCGCGAGAACAGGAAGTCGCCGAGGATGACCGAACCTTTCAGCGCGGGCGGCATCGTCGCCGACAGCGGCGCCGCGCCCCAGATCATCCGGATCGCCTGTTCTGTCACCATCGCAAGGCCGAGGGTCACGAGCAGACTGAGGATCGGGTCAGCCGTATAGAAGCGGCGCAGCAGGAACCGCTCGAACAGGACGCCAAGCAGCCCGACCGCAATGGGCGAAAGGATGACCGCGGGCCCGAAGCCGAGGTATTTTGCGATTTCGACAAACGCATAGGCGCCGAGCGCATAGAACGCGCCATGCGCGAGATTCACCACGCCGCCGACGCTGAAGATCAGCGACAGGCCGAGCGCGATGAGCAGGTAATAGCCGCCCAGCACGAGGCCATTCACCACCTGTTCCAGGAGGAACATCAGGCTCGCTCGTCCGCTCGTCCCCGCGAAAGCCGGGACCCAGGGCAACAGATCGAAGCTTGTGAATTTTTGGCTCTGGATTCCCGCTTGCGCGGGAATGAGCGGAGCGAAACTACATGCTGCAGGGGTTCTGCTCTTTCGTCATCGCGAGGACTTCGAGCGATTCTTTCGCGTTGGGTACCGCCTGCCCGAGCTCGAGGAAGTCCCACTTGTCTTTCGCCTTGCCCGGCGCCCTGACGGTGAATGGGTAGGCCTCCTGCATGAGCTGATGATCGAAGGCGCGAAAGTAAGCCTTGCGACCCTTGAGAATGTCGAACTCGGTGCCCTTCTCGAAATACGCGATCAACTTGTCGGTGTCGGTCGACTTGATCTCATTGATCGCATGCGCCATGAGCTTGAGCGAGATGTATTCGATCCAGGCGTGGTTCTCGGGCGGCTTGCCGTTCTTCTTGGTGAAGCCTTCCACGAACGTCTTCGAGCCGGGCACATCGAGCGTGTGGTACCAGACCGTCGGCCACGTGCCGCTCAGGTTTCCCTCGCCCGCCGCCCAGGCATCCGCGGTGTTGAGATTGAAGCCGACGACCGGATACGGCAGGCCGAACTCGGCATATTGCTTGATCAGGTTGGTGACCTGATTGCCCGCGAGGTTCGAGCACACGATGTCAGGCTTGGCCTGACGGATCTTCAACAGATACGGGCTGAAGTCGGTTACGTCGGTCGCGATCAGCTCGTCGCCGGCGATCTTGCCGCCATTGGCATCGAAGAATGCCTTGGCCGAACGCGCCAGATCATGGCCGAACAGATAGTCGGCGGTCAGCGTGTAGAACTTCTTGTCCTTCATCATGTTGTCGCGCACCAGCGCCTTGCCGACCGCGTTGACCATCACGGCGCTCGGGATATCGACGTGGAACGTGTATTTGTTGCAGCTCTTGCCGCGCAGCGCGTCGGAGCGCGCGCCGATCTGCAGGAAGAATTTCTTGTTGCGCGCCGCGACCTGCATGATGGTGAGCGCGGACGCGGAGTTGATCTCGCCCATCAGGAACGCAACGCCGTCCTGCTCCAGCATCCGCTGCGCCTTCGTGGCGGCGGTCGCGGGATTGACCGAGTCCTCGGACGTGATATCGAGCTGGCGCCCCATGACGCCGCCCGACTTGTTGATCTCGTCCTCGGCCATGCGGATGCCGAGTTGCGCGTAAGCGCCGAGCGCGCCGAGAAAACCGGTGAGCGGCGTCAGGTGCCCGATCTTGATCTTGTCGGACTGCGCCCGGACGATCGCCGGACATCCGAACGCGCCGTATGGCTCATGTCGTCTCCTCCCCGGCTGCGCGCGTTCAGCGACCCGTCTGCCCCGATCGCGCATATGCGACGATGTGCGAGACGATTTTCTATTGTTGAACGATATTTCCGGACGGTCGCGACGAAGTCAACGCCAAATGCGTGGGGCAATCAGCCTTGCGACAATTTGGGAGGCGACGCTGCGCCCTTGGCGCCGAAATCCTTGGCACCGAAATCGGCGGAGAGCCGGTCCGCCGCGCCCTGCAACATTTTGGCGCGGCTTTGCAGCGCCTGGATCGAGAGGCGCCAGACCGGCCCGGAGATGCCGAGCGCACCGATGATCTGGCCGGTGAAGTCGCGGACCGGCACGGCGACGCAGCGCACTTCCATGTTGAACTCGCCGTCGTCAAAGGCGACGCCGGTGCGCTGTACCTCGGCGATCTCGCGCATCAGCGCGCCGACATCGCTGATGGATTTTGGCGTCGACGGTTTCAGTTCGACGCGATCGATGAATCGCGTGAGCTGCTCGGGGCGGAGTGATGCCAAAATGATCTTGCCGAGCGCAGTGCAATGGGCGGGGCGCACCACGCCGACGCGGTCGGTCAGCTGAAACGCGCCGGGGCCGCTGGTGCGCGCGATGACGACCACATGCGCACCGCGAAGTGGCTGCTTTCGCCGGTGTCGCGCGCCAGATCCTCGAGCACGGGCGTCGCGACATTGACCATCTCGATCTCGTCGAGCGAACTTGCGGCGAGCGCGAACAAGGGGCGGCCGACCCGATAGCGTTTGGTGTCTTTTTCCTGGCGGATGTAGCCGAGCGACACCATCGTCTTGACCAGATGGAACGCGGTCGAATTGTGCAGGCCGACGCGTTTGCTGAGGTCTGCAAGGCCGATGCCTTCGCGGTGGCGCGCGACCTCTTCGAGGATCGCGAAGGCACGGCCAAGCGACTGGATGCCGCCACGCTGCTTGTCCTCGGCGTCATCGTCGATGTCGGTTTGCACCGGTACGACCACCCGAGCGACTTTGGTCTTGAGGGGCGCAGGCGCCTTTTCTGCGGGCTTGGCTTTGGTGCGCGTTCTCACCGGGGTCTCCAACTCGTAGCCCTCACCCTGAGGAGCGCGAAGCGCGTCTCGAAGGGCGAGGGCGTGCACGGCTAGTGTATCATCGCGTATCATCATCCTTCGAGGGCCGCTTCGCGGCCACCTCAGGATGAGGCTGGAGTCACTTTACATCGTCGCTGACAGGCGACGTCACCACCAGAAACACCAGATCGACCATTCCGGTATTGTTGATCGCGTGATCCACGCCGGGCGGCAGGAAAATGTAATCGTGCCTGCGCACGACGTGGCTTTCGCCATCGATCTCCATCAGACCCTCGCCTTCAAGCACGTGATAGACCTGCTCCTGGACCTTGTGCTTATGCAGCTTCACGTAGGCCATAGGCTGATACATCGAGATGCGATAGTCGATATGCTGCGAGCCTGCGGTCTCGGGCATCACCAGCGGCTTCGACAACGCGCCGCCGAAATGATCCGGAAACTGGCGCCACGGCACTTCGGCGATATTGCGGATGAACCATTTGCGTTCGGCCATCATGTTCTCCCAGTTCATCAGCCCTCATCCTGAGGAGGCTGCGTAGCGGCCGTCTCGAAGGACGAGGGCGTGCGCGCCGAGCTTGTGTCCATCCTTCGAGGCTCGCCATAAGCGCGTTTACGCCCGTCTTAGACGCGCTATGGCTCGCGCCTCAGGATGAGGTCGCAGTTACTTCGCCGGCACCATGTCGGGCACCCAGCGCTTACCGAACACCGGCTCGTTGTAGGGCGTCGGCGGCAGCTGCCATGCGCCAGTGGCGGGCGGCCGCACATTGGCATCGACATGCACGTCGAGCAGGACCGGCTTATTCAACTTGATCGCATGTTCGAGCGCGCCCTTGAAATCCTCCGACTTGGTCACCGTGATGCCCTCGACGCCGGCGGCGCGCGCCCATGCGGCGAAGTCCGGATTGTACGGCGTCTGGTTGGCGCCCTGATAGAACGCGGTACCGAGCTCGCGCCCGCCGAACATCCCATACTGGATGTCGCGGATCGACGCCCAGGCGAAGTTATTCCAGATCACCCAGACGACCGGGATGTTGTATTCGACCGCCGTGCACAGCACATGCGGCACCATCGTGAAGCAGCCATCGCCGGCGATCGCCACCACAGGCTGGTCGGGCGCCGCGAGCTTCGCGCCGAGCGCGCCGGCAGCGCCAAAGCCCATGCCGGAGAAGCCCCACGAATTGAGCATCTGCTGCGGGCGCCGCGCCTTCCAGTATTGCATGTACCAATTGTGATTGACGCCAACGTCGCAGGCGAGGATCGCATTGTCGGGCAGCACCGCCTGGCAATCGGCAACGATACGCTCGGGGCGGATCGGCGTCGCGTGGATGTCGAAATTCGGCCTGGTGAAGGCCTCCCATTCCTCGCTCCAGCCCTTGATCTCGGCGTGCCAGGCTTTCAATGCGCCGTCGCGCGGCTTGCGATGCTCCAGCTCGGAAAGAAGTTGCCGCAGGAAGGTACGCGCATCGGCGATGATTGCGAGATCGGGCGGATAGTTCCGGCCAAGCTCCTCCGGATCGACATCGACGTGAATGAGCTTGGCGTGCGGGAAATTCCACGAATAGCCCGGCAGCCACGACGAAGCCGAACGGTCATCGAAGCGCGCACCGACCGCGATCACGACGTCGGCGTGGCGTCCGGCCTGATTGGCCGGAAACGCGCCGTTGCGGCCGATGAAACCAAGCGACAGCGGATCGGTCATGTCGATGGTGCCGAAACCGTTCGGCGAGGAGATCACCGGAATGCCGAGCTTGCGGGCGAACGCGGTCAATTCATCGCTCGCTTCCGCGAGCGTGACACCGTGGCCGACGAACAGCACGGGCTTGCGCGCTTTGAGGATCAGGTCGAGCGCCGCCGCGATATCGTCCGGCGCAGCGCCGCTGCGCTGCGCGCCGAGCTTCGGCGAGGCCGGCGGCACCTCGACGTCGTCCTCCTCCTGAAACACGTTGAACGGCACATCGACATTGACCGGACCAGGCCGGCCGGACAGCATCGTGGTTGTCGCCTGCCGCAGCGCCAGCGGCAGCATGTCGACACGCGTCGGTTGGAACGAGCGCTTCACCACCGGGCGCAACACATTGACCATGTCGGCCTGATAGTGCCGGTTTACCTCCTGGAACGGGGAGCGATTGAACTGCTGCGTCGGCACGTTGGCGGTAATCGCCAGTATGGCCGACGAATCGGAGAGCGCCACCTGCAGCGGCATCACGATATTGGCGGAGCCGGGACCGCAGGAGGTGAGCGTCGCGACCGCCTCGTGGCGGACGCGAAAATATGCGTCGGCCATGTGCGCGGCGACCTGCTCGTGGCGCGGCGAGACGAGCTTGATCCTGTCTTTCGCCTGGTAGAGAGAGTCGAGTATGCCGACATTGCCGTGGCCGCAAATGCCGAACACATAAGGAATCTTGTTTCTGACCAGATGCTCCGTGATCAGGTCGGCACCCTTCATACGCGCCATGCTGTCGCTTCCATTGTCCTGCGGCGTTCACGGCGGCCCGCGCGGCCGCCGCATCTCCCTGTTAGGAGCAAATACCACAATATCAAGTGACGTACAGCATTATGAGAGATGTCTCCCCGCCGCCCGCGATACGCGTAGCCGGCCTCTGCCTTGCTCCGGCGCGAAAGCATGGACGTCACGGGCAGCGGCTGGGAGATGTTTGGTGAGGTTCAACCGCGCAACAACGAACCGGCGCGTGAACGCAGGTTCAACACTCGTTCACGACTTTTGCCTGGAGAGGTTGCGTCTTGCGTGACGTTTTATGCCGCGTCCGAGGTCTTCTTCTGCGCAACCTGCTCGACGACATCCAGCAGCTCAATCCGCCGGAACGGCTTCGACAGCTTCGGGATGCCGGCAAGGTTGATTGCCATGCCGAGAAAGTCCGGCGCCGTGTTGCCTCCGGACGAGGACATCAGACCAGACATCGCAATCAGCTTCATGTGAGGCGCCATGGCCCTGAATTCACGTATCGTGTCGATGCCATTCAGGTTCGGCATGCACAGGTCCACGATCGCGACGGAAAAATCCTGCTTCTCGGCCGCCTCAATCCCCGAGCGTCCATCGGATGCCGTGGTGACGGTGTAACCGGCAGCCGTGAGCACCGCCTCAATGACCCGGCACACGGACGGTTCGTCGTCGATCACTAGGATGTGGCTCATAGCGTCCTGTCGCGGGAAACCGTCGGAAACGCACCCAAGCAGACAAATGCCGCGACAAGACGATTTACAAATTCGCGCGCAACGCGATGCAATCAGGAGAACAGGATATATTTCCCTTCTCGTTATGTCAGTTGGTATTTCTACCGACGAGATAAAACGAATAGTGACATTCGATGCTTTCGTGGCGCTGTCGCGCGCATCACGATGACTTCCGTTGCAATATTGAACGCTGCGGTTGTCCAATCCACGTTGGCGCGCGCGGGCGGGTTGCGTAGAGTGTCGTTCGAACCAAGGAACCCGCAGCACCATGCGCATCGATGCCATCGCGATAGGTCACAATCCTCCGGATGACGTGAACGTCATCGTCGAGGTGCCGATCGGCGGCGAACCGATCAAATACGAGATGGACAAGGCCGCCGGCACGTTGGTTGTGGACCGCTTCCTGCACACGCCAATGCGCTATCCGGGCAATTACGGCTTCGTACCGCACACGCTGTCCGACGATGGCGATCCGATCGACGTTCTGGTCGCCAACACGCGCCCGATCGTGCCCGGCGCGGTGATCAACGTGCGGCCGATCGGCGTGCTCAAAATGGACGATGAAGCCGGCGGTGACGAAAAGATCATTGCGGTTCCGGTTCCCAAATTGACCAAACGATATGAGCATGTGGTCAACTACACCGACATGCCCGAGATCACGCTGCAGCAGATCCGGCACTTCTTCGAACACTACAAGGACCTCGAGCCGGGCAAGTGGGTGAAGGTGGTTGGCTGGGGCGACGCGCAGGAAGCAAAGAAGCTGATCGCCGCAGCGATCGAGCGTGAAAAGCAGCGTTCCGGGAAGATATTGCAGAGGCGCTCGACCGATTGAGCAGCCGAGCGGACGGGCTTGCCCGCGCGCACGCTTTTCTTCAAGAATAAAAATGGGAGTGAGACGATGATCTGGTGCCGGTATTCCGTCGGCGGCGAGGCGTCCCATGGCCTCATCGAAGGCGAAACGGTTCGCAAGGTCGAGGGCACGCCGTGGGGCGTGCACAAGGTCACGGCGCAATCATCACCACTCGCATCGGTGAAGCTGGAGCTGCCGGTGATCCCAAGCACGTTCTTCTGTGTCGGCGTCAACTACCGCGACCATGTCGAGCGGATGGCGGCAAAGCGTGGTACCAAGCCGTCGTTCCCGCCGCGCCCCGACATCGGCTATCGGGCCAACAATGCGCTCATCGCGCACGAGGAGAACATCGTAAAGCCGCGCGATGCCGGCGACGCGTTTCAATACGAAGGCGAGCTGGTTGCGGTGTTCGGCAAGCGCTGTCGCAATGTCTCGAAGGAGGACGCGCTCGATTACGTATTCGGCTGGACCATCGGCAATGACGTCAGCGAGCGCACCTGGCAAGCCAACGACCGCACGCTCTGGCGCGCGAAGAACTGCGATACGTTCAAGCCGATGGGGCCGTGGATCGTCACCGGCGCGGACATCGACACGATGGTGACCACGATAAGGCTCAACGGTCAGGTAACCGAGAGCTTTAAGACCAACAACATGATCTTCGATGCGCCGACTTATATCTCGGAGGTCAGTAAATACTGCACCATCGAGCCGGGCGACGTAATGTGGATGGGCACCGACGGTATTCCATCGAACATGAAGCCGGGCGATGTGTGCGAGATCGAGATCAGCGGCATCGGGGTATTGAGGAATAAAGTGGTGGCGGAGTGAAGGAGCCACTCGCTTGCACCTCAGGACGAGGATGGGAGTTTCCTCACCCATGTGGCGATCGCCTCCACCACGGCGGCCGGCTGCTCGGGCAGCAGCGCGTGGCTGGCGTTCGGGATCACCGCGACAGTGACACGATCGGGAAACTCGTCCTTCAATTCGTTCTCGGTCCCCTTCGGCTTGAACGGATCGACCGCGGCCTGAAGGTCGAACAGCGGCACGTTGCCGGCCGCCCACCAGTCGGATTGCTTGACGTTTGCCGCCGCGACACGCTGGCCCTCGCTCGCCTCCGTCCACCAGCCTTTGAGCCAGATCTTCGGATCGCTGCCGGAGGCAAAGAATATCTCGTGCATGGCGGCGAGACGCTCCGCTTCCGGCACCGCCATGTCGGCGCTTTTCGACACCAATACGCTCAGCCGCGGCGGAAACTTCTTCGCCGCCGCCGCCGCGAGCACGACTCCACGCACCAGTTTCGGATGATCCACCGCGGTCATGCGCGCGACCCAGTTGCCGTAGGCGTGCCCGACGATCACGGCCGGGCCGGCGTTCTCGCGCTCGATCACGGTTGCGACGTCGCGCGCAAGGTCATGCAGCGTGATGTCTTTCAAAGGCCCCTTGCTGGCATGCATGCCGCGCGGCTGCGGCCGCAGCACGCGGAAGCCGGCTTTGGCCAGGCCTGCCGCGACCTCGTCATAGTCCTCCGAATCGCGCCCGCGCGACGGCAAGAGCACGATCAGCGGGCCGCGCCCTTCCGCGATCACATCGATCTCGATGGTGTCGTATTTGACGAGGCTGCGCATGCGTTCTTGCGCCAGAGCACCTCCTGCCAGCAACATCATGGCCGCCAGCGACAGGATCGCCATTCGCATCTTCTTCCTCCCTTTTTGGGAGAGCTTAACCGAATCGGCGCGCATGCGCACCATGCTTAGCGCGCGTGTTGCCTCGCGGCGCGCGCCAAGGCTACAAAGTTGGGAAGGGGAGAAAACGAATGCCCAACGACGCTACGTCGCCGCTCGCGACTTACATTTCGCACCTCGAAAAAGGCGAGCTTGCCTATCAGTTCAGCCCAGAGGCAAACCGCGCGGTGTTTTTCCCGCGCGTCGTTTGCCCGTTCACCGGAAGCGACAAGCTTGAATGGCGCGTCAGCAAAGGGCGCGGCACGGTCTATGCGACGACCATCGTGCATCCGGCCGACGGCGCGCCCTTTAACGTGGCGCTGATCGACTGCGACGAAGGCTTTCGGCTGATGAGCCGCGTCGAGGATATCGCGACGAGCGAAGTGAAGATCGGCATGCGGGTGAAGTTTCGCGTGCACCGCCAAGGTGGCGAAGAGCCGCCGATCCCCGTGTTCACCCCGGAGGCCGCGTGATGGACGGCTTGAAGCGCGGTTCAGCGGCGATCGTCGGCGTTGCCGAATCCGACCTTGGCCAGGTGGCCGACGGCATGAGCCCGATGGATCTTTGCGCACAAGGGATGACGCGCGCGCTCGCCGATTGCGGGCTGGCGCTGAAAGACGTCGACGGTCTGTTCTGCGCGATGACGCAGCAGCGCATGTCGATCGTGTCGCTGATCGAATATCTCGGTATTGCGCCGAAATTCATCGGCTCGAGCATGACGGGCGGCTCGTCATTCGAGTTTCACGTCGCGCAGGCGATGGCGGCGGTGTCGGCTGGCCTGTGCAATGTGGCGGTGATCGCCTATGGGTCAACCCAGCGCAGCGTCGGACGCAAGCAGGCATCGCAGCGCGAGTTCAATCCATACGAGACGCCATTCCGGCCATTCCTGCCGGCGAGCGCCTACGCGCTCGCGGCCTCGCGCCACATGCATCAGTACGGCACGACGCGCGAGCAACTCGCGGCCGTCGCCGTCGCGGCGCGGCAGTGGGCGCAGCTCAATCCCGCCGCATGGGAGAAGAAGCCGCTCACGGTCGAGGATGTGCTCAAGGCGCGCATGATCAGCTATCCGCTGTCGGTGCGCGATTGCTGTCTCGTCACCGATGGCGGCGGCGCGATCATCGTGACATCCGCCGAGCGCGCGAAATCGCTCAAGAAAGCGCCGGCCTACATCCTCGGCTGCGGCCACGGCACCACACATATGAACATCTCGTCGATGCCGGATCTGACCGTCACCGGCGCGAAGCCTTCGGGCGAGGCGGCGTACAAGATGGCGAAGCTGTCCGCCAAGGACGTCGATGTCGTCGAGCTCTACGACGCCTTCACCATCAACACGATCCTGTTTCTCGAGGACCTCGGCTTCTGCCGCAAGGGTGAAGGCGGCGCATTCGTATCGGACGGCCGCATCGCGCCGAAGGGCGTACTGCCGGTGAACACCAATGGCGGCGGGCTGTCGTACTGCCATCCCGGCATGTACGGACTGTTGATCCTGATCGAAGGCGTGCGGCAGTTGCGCGGCGAATGCGGCGCGCGGCAGGCGGTCAAGCACGATGTCGCGATGGTGCACGGCAATGGCGGTGTGCTATCGTCGCAGGCGAGCGTGATCTTGGGGACGGCCGCGACGGTGTAGTTCTCGCCGGAAGGCGTACGCAACACACTCATTCCTCATCCTGAGGTGCCTGCCGAAGCACTTGCGAAGGCAGGCCTCGAAGGATGGCCGCAAACTCGGAGTGCATGCCCTCGCCCTTCGAGGCTCCCCCGGCTCAGAAAGCCGGGGGCGCACCTCAGGGTGAGGGCTCAACTAGGCGCTGACGGTGTCCAAAAACGCCCCGATCTCCTTCGCCATCAGCTCGGGCTTCTGCAAACCCGCATAGTGCCCGACCGGCAGAACCTTGAATATCGCGCCCGGTATCGCCTTTGCGACCGGCTCGACGCGCGCGGGTGGGCGGCCGCGATCGAATTCGCCGCCGACGATCAGCACCGGGCATTTGATCGAGCCAAGCTCCGGCCCAAGGTCCATGTTGGCGAGCATGCGATAGATCGCCGCGAAGCTCGATGGATCATTCGCGAGCCAGCGCGCGCGAAAACCTTCAAAACGTGCGCTGTCGGTGCGCAGTTCCTCCGGATAGCCATTCGTCGCGGTCTCGTCCGCGACGACACGCACCCC
>WNGK01016771.1_pt1 | contig 10939 bp, 9 predicted proteins | sample 5400601 | NCBI WGS metagenome assembly WNGK01 (sample SAMN13153376, study PRJNA577476) | soil metagenome | isolation source: 60 cm soil or saprolite under Garry oak tree replicate 1 | place: USA:California | collected 2016-06-15
CCGCCGAGCGGGCACCTGCGGAACAGCGTGCGGGCCAGGCGCGAGCCTGACGGCACGGTCATCGTGGGGCCGCTGGGCGTGGACTACGCGGGCTATGTCAACGACGGCACCCACCCGCACATCATCCGGTCGCACGGCCGGTGGCCGCTGCGCAACCGGGCCACGGGCCAGGTGTTCGGCCCGGTGGTGCATCACCCTGGCACGCTGGGCGTGCACTACATCGAGCGCACGGCGCAGTCGCTGGGGGGTGTCCGCATTGAGGTGTGACGCGCCAGGAGCGATTCTGCGGGCCTCGGCCGGGCTGGGGGTATGGCGGCATAGGCCGGGGCGGGTACTCGTCTCAGCGGCGCCCGGCCGTAAAGCTGGGCCTTGCGCAGAATGGCCGCTGCCGTGCTAGCGGGCGACGTGCTGGTACGGGCATGGGTCAACGGGCGCGACGACCTGACGGGGCAGGGCGGGCCGCTGAGCGGCGGCGCGTACGACAAGGAGCAGGCAGGCAGCGGGCCAGGTGGCGCGTACGTGGTGGTGTCGCAGACCGGCGGCGCCGGCGGCCCCGTGGCCGAGAGCGGCGGCGAGCTGGCCACCGTGAACGTGTCCATGCAGGTGTACTCGCTGACCAAGGAGAACGCCAGCAGGGCGGCCACGGCCCTGTTCACTGCGGTGGATGCGCTGACCGGGCTGCCTGAGCCGTGCGGCGACCGCGCCGCCGCCGAGGGCTGGATCCTGGTCACCGACCAGGTGCGCGGCCCCATCGCCATACCGCAGCCCGGCGTGGGCGGCGAGCAGTTCACGTACATGGTCACGGCCATGCTGGCCCAGCTCTAGGAGAGGAAGCACCCACATGGCAACGACCTACGTTCCCGACCAGGTGACCCGCAACGGCGTGGCGCCCACGGTCAACACCCCGGCAGCGACGGGCGACAAGTTCCCGGCGGGCACCGACATCTACCTGCGGTTCATCACGTCGGGCACGGCAGCGACGGTGACTATCACGCCGCCAGCCGGCGGCGGGCCGCTGGGCGAGACGGTAGCGCCCAAGGTGCTGCCTGCCCTGCCTGCCACAGGGGTGCGGGAGTTCGGGCCTTGGCCCGCCAGCCCGTACGCCGACAGCACCGGGCTGGTGGCCGTCAGCTACAGCTCCATCACGGGGCTGACGGTCGAGTGCAAGAACTATGCGGGGTGACGTGATGCCGCCCCGCAGCAAGCCGCAGGCCGAGACGCCGGCAGCCGCGCCGGAAACGCCGCCGCCGCTGCCGTTCAGGGTGCCGTTCTGGGTGGCCAGGGTGCCGCTGCCCGTAGGCGCCGAAATGGGCAGCGACGGCACGGCGCGGGCCTTCAACCCCGGCGACCTGGTGCCCGACGAGCACGTGCAGCGGTACGGCTGGCAGGCCCAGGTGGAGCTGCCGCCGGGCGTGGCCGGCCCCGATGGTGCAGTACCCGACAGCGTGGCCCTCGGGCCGGGCTACCTGTACCTGGCCCCGCTGGGCACCACCGAGCCGGTTGACGTGGCCACGGCCATTGCGGCTGTAAGCGCCGCGTGGGTGCTGCTGGGCTACACCGACGACGGCAGCGAGTTCGACTACCAGCTCAACACCGACCAGGTGCTGGTGGCCGAGGAGCTGGACCCGATCAGCAACGCCCCCACCGGGCGTGACATGTCGGTGCAGTTCGCGCTGGCCGAGATAACGGCCACCAACCTCAAGCGGGCCTTCAACGGGGGCACCATCACCACGGGCACGGGGGTGGTGTTCTTCGAGCCGCCGGACCTGGGCACCGAGGTGCGGGTCATGCTGCTGTTCGAGTCCGAGGACCACACCGAGCGGTGGGTGTACCGGCAGTGCTTCAACGATGGGCAGATCGCCATGCCGCGCAAGAAGGGCGCAGCCAAGGCCGTGATCCCGGTGGTGTTCAAGCTGGAGAAGCCCGCCACCGGCCTGCGCCCGTTCCGTGCGATCATGGCGTCTCCGCAGCGGGCCTGACCAGGGGCCTGCTGCACACCCGCAGGAGGACCAGATGGGCAAGCCAAGCAGGGCGCAGCAGCAGCGCAGGCGGCAGCCTGCCGGCGGCACAGGCGGCAGCCTGCCGGCGGCACCGGCAGCACGGGGTTCAGCTTCTCGTCGGACATCGACACGGCCGAGCCGGACAGCAACCCGCTGGAAGGGCTGTGGTTCGACGTGGACGGCGAGCGGTTCGACTGCGAGGGCGACGTCAACCACCTGGAGGCCAGCGAGCTGGCTGCCGCAGCCACGGCCGGGGTGGACCCGCGCAGCCCGGCCGGGTACGGCATCATCGCGCAGTTCCTGGGCGTGGCGCTGGGGCCGGTGGAGTACATGCGGTACAAGGCGCACGTGCAGCAGAACAAGACGCCGGTAGAGGTCAGCATCGCGATCATGAACCGGATCAGCGAGCGGCTTGAGGTGGGCCTGGAGCAGGCCACGGGCCGCCCTACCGGGCCGCCGCCGCGCTCATCGGGTGGGCGTGCGGCCTCGGCCGAGCGGAGGTCTCTTGTCATCTCGCTGCAGCACGGCGACGTGACCGAGGTGCCGCCCACCGACCCGCGAGTAGCTGGCGCGGGGGACCCGACGACCTGATACTGGCGCTGCCCGCCTGGGAGCTGTGCGACCTGGCCGAGGTGCTGCTGCGCCGCAGGAAGGAGACCGACGACATGCTGCGGCTGCTGGCCGCTGTGGCGCAGGTACGGGACTACGAGCCGCCAGGCACCGACCTGGACGAGCTGCTGGACGACCTGGGCGGCAGGGCCAAGGACCCGGCGCTGCGCGGCGCGCAGGTGGCGGCGTTCCTGCTGGCGGCCGGCGGTGACGGGTGACCAGTTTTGCCGATGCGTACGTGCGGCTGCGGGTTGACAAGACCAAGCTGCGCAGCGACGCCACGGGGGCGCTCAAGTCCAGTGACGTGACGACGGCCGGGCAGAAGGTCGGCAAGTCGTGGGCGTTCGGGTTCCACCGTGGTGCCGCCAAGGAGTCGGCCCGCCTGGCCAAGGGCATCGGCGGCGGGGCGGGGCCGGGCATCGGCAAGCTGGGCGCCCGCAACGCCAGCCTGTTCGGGCTGGGGGCGGCGGGGCTGGGGGCCATCCCGGCCATCGCCGCCATCGCCGCTACCGGGGCCATCGCCGGGCTGGGCACCAGCGTGATCGGCTCTGGCGCCCGGCTGCTGATCGGCACCAAGAAGGCACCCGGCGTGCTGTATGCGCAGGCAACCCAGCTAGGCGCCCAGTTCAAGAAGGTGGCCGCCAGCGCCGCCCAGGGCATGCTGGCGCCGCTCAAGAAGGCGTTCGCTGAGCTGGGCGGGCCGGGCGGCATCCTGTCGCAGCTCCAGAAGCCGCTGCACCAGCTCTTCGCCGGGGCGGGCACCCTGATCCTGCCGCTGCTGCACGGCATCACCGAGATCGCGCACGTGGCGCTGCCGCTGCTGGGGCAGGCGTTCCGGGCCGTGTCGCACCTGATCGGGCCGCTGCTGCACGGGGTGGCGCAACTGCTGGCGGGGGTGCTGCCGGGCCTCATCACGCTGCTGCGGGCCGCCATGCCGGCCATCAAGGCGTTCGCGCAGATACTGGCCACGCTGGGGCAGCAGCTCGGGGCCATGTTCAAGGCGTTCGCGCCCGTGATCCAGGCCAGCAGCCAGATCCTCAAGGCCCTGCTGGGGCTGGTCAGCGGGCTGCTGCCCATCATCGGGAACCTGGCGGCCACCATGGCGCGGGTGCTGGCGCCCGTGTTCGCTACCTTCGCCGGCGTCATCAAGTCCATGCTGCCGGTGCTGCAGATCGTGGGCCGGGTACTCGCCGGGCTGGCCAAGGCCATCCTGGCCGACCTGGCCAGCGCGCTGGGGGCCGTGGCCACCGTGATACGCGGCATCATGCCTGCCCTGTCGATCCTGGCCAAGGCCCTGGGCAACGTGTTCACCGTGCTCGAGAACAGCGGCGTGTTCGCCATCCTGGGCAACGCCCTGGAGGCCGTGGCCCCGCTGATCGCCCGGCTGGTCACGGCGCTTATCACCGGGCTGGCGCCCATCCTGCCGCCCGTCATCCGGCTGGTGAGCAGCCTGGCCGGCGTCGCCGTCCAGTTGCTGGTGCAGGCGCTGCAGATACTCATACCCATCGCCACCCAGCTCGTGCGTGACGTGCTGACGCCGCTGCTGCCGGTGGTGAATGCGCTGCTGCCCGTCATCACCGAGCTGGGCAAGGCGCTCGGCACCGGCCTGGGTGCCGTGCTGCGGGTGGTGGCGCCCATCCTGCGGAAGCTGGCGCCGTTCATCCTGGCCATCGTGCTGGCCGCCAAAGCGTGGGCCATCGCGCAGGGCATCCTCAACATCGCGCTGGACGCCAACCCCATCGGCCTCATAGCACTGGCCGTGGCCGGGCTGGTGATCGGCATCGTGGAGCTGGTCAAGCACTGGAAGGCCGTCTGGGGGTTCATCAAGACCAGCGCCGCAGCGGTGTGGCAGTTCCTGACCCACGGGTGGGGCCAGTTCCTGATACCGGGCCTGTACCTGATCCGCAAGGTGGTCGAGTACGTGCGGGCGCACTGGGCGCAGGCGTGGGCCAGCATCAAGCAGGCCGCGCTGGACGTGGGGCAGTGGCTGTGGACCGACTTCGGCGCCAAGCTGGTGGGGTTCTTCCTGCGTACCCTGCCCAACGCCATACGCACCGCCGTGGGGTACATCGGCAAGGCGTGGGGGCTGGTCAAGTCCGTGATCAGCGCCCCGGTTAAGTGGGTAATCGACCACGTCATAGATGGCCTGATCAGCGCGTTCGACTGGATCAGCGGCAAGGTCGGCGGGCCGCACATCAACCCCGTCCACCCGTTCGGGCTGGCGGCCGGCGGCCTGATCCGCGGAGGCCGCAAGGGCGTGGACAGCGTGCTGGGCCTGCTGATGCCTGACGAGCTGGTGGTGCCCGCGCACATGGTGCGCGCCGGGATGGTGGATCACCTGCGCGGCATGCTGCCGGGGTTCGCGGCCGGGGGCCGGGTGGGGCAGGCGGCACCCAACCCCAAGGTCGCCAGGGCGGGCAGCAAGGGGCCGGGCGGCATCCTGGGCGGCCTGTTCGACGCGGGCCGCATCCTGGCGGCCCTGTTCAGCGGCAACACGGTGGCGCTGACACATGCCATAGGTGACCTGCTGCCCCACGGCGCGGGCGGGGCGGTGGGGTCCATGGCGGCGCTGCTGGCCGCCGTACCGGGCAAGCTGCTGGGGTCGATAGCCAAGTTCCTGATCAGCACCGGGGGCATCGCCAACGCCGGCAACATCGTCAGGTACGCCATGTCGTGGATCGGGCGGGTGCCGTACGTGTGGGGCGGCACCGCGCTGCCGGGCGGCGCTGACTGTTGTCTAATTGGCAGCATGCGTGTACAGACAGATTGCGGCCCGAAAGAGATCCGGGAACTTCAGCGCGGCGATGTCGTCTACTCCTGGAATGACGGCAAGCTGGCAACAAGCCGGGTTGTGCGCCGCAGCGCACCGCGATATCAGCAGACCTACCAGCTCCGCACGCTGCACCGCGAGATCACTGCCTCCGGTAACCACCCGTTCCTCACGCTCAGGAAAACGGCGATCGAGAAGCCGCATGCCTGTGCTCTGTGCGGGAAAGGCCCGCTGCGCGGCCGGGGGTTGTGCAATACCTGCTACCACTACCACCGACGGCACGGCACGCTCCCGCCGTTGTCAGGTATCCGTAACAAGCGCTGGGCGTGGGCCAGCGAATGGGTCGAACTGGATGAGCTGCGGCGCGGCGACATCATTGTCACTCTCAAGAACCTGCCCGACGAAGCGCCCGTTCCTGACGACTCGTACCTAGCCGATAAGCGTTTCCTGTGGCTGCTCGGCTTGGCGTTCGGAGACGGCACCATGAGGGCTGAGCGGCGCAACAGCATTACTCTGTGCGTGTTCGGGGACCTGGCTGACGAGACCCAGGACCGGCTGGAGGACTACTGCGGCAAGCGCGCCACGGCCACGGCCAAGAACGGGCTGCGGCTGCACAGCGAGCGGCTGGCTACCGGGCTGCATCGCTACGGGATGTCCCGCGATGGCGTGCCGCTCAAGAGCACCGAGCGCCAGCTACCCCGTGAACTGTGGAGCTTGCCGCACGGGCACATCCAGGCGTTTCTGGATGGCTACACCGCTGCGGACGGCCACCGGCTCAAGCGGGCTAGTGATCCGGCCCTCAACTACAAGGCCGCCAATTGGGGACTGGTTGAGGATGTGCGGAATCTGCACATGATCCTCGGCCACAACGTGACCCGCGTCTGCGAGATGCGCCGCATCCGGCCTATCACGATCCGGGGCAAAGCGGTCCGCAACGCCCGGTCACTGTGGACATTTGAGGCGTACGAGGCTGGCGTCAAGACCACACGCGCCGCCGCCGGGCTGCTAACTCACGGCCTGGCCGAGCTTTTCCCGCAGGACTCTCACTTCATGCCGCAGATGGTGACCTCGATCGTGCCGCTGGAGGAGAACGACACCTACGACATCACGGTCGAGAACACGCATAACTTTGTTGCCGAGGGCCTGGTCGTGCACAACTCGGGGTTCACGCAGGCGGTGTACGGGCACTTCGGGATCAGCGCGCCGCGCACCTCGGAGGAGCAGTGGTCGTGGGTGCGGCGCATGGCGCCCAGGGCGGGCGGGCTGGCGTTCTACGTGTCGCCGGGCGGGGGTGCGCCGCCTGGGCACGTGGCCATCGTGCGGGACGCCAGCACGGTTATCAGCCAGGGCGGCGGCCTGGGGCCGCAGCTCATGCCGATCCGCGCCATGCCGCTGATGGGCACCGGGGTGCCGCCTGCGGCTGGCCGGGCCGGCGGGGTGCTGGCGCGGTTCGACCGGGGCGGCTGGCTGACCGAGGCCGTGGCCGGGATCGGCCTGCAGTCGGGCAGCCCGTACCTGATGCACAGCGGCGAGGCCATCACCAATGCCGGGGGGCTGGCCGGGCTGGCCGGGCTGCTGCAGATGCTGATCGGGGCGGTGCGGCAGAACGCCTGGGACACTGCTGATGGCGTGGCGGGCGCGCTGGGCGGCGCCGCTTCCACCAGCATGTACCGGGCCGAGTACTCACCGAGGGGGTGACGGGATGACTCTGGCCGACCTACTTCCAGAGTTCGCCCCGGGTGATTTTCGAGACGACCGCCTGGCTGATGCCGAACTCGCGAGCCAGGGGGCGCTGGCGCTCACCCGTCGCATAGCGCCGGCGAATCTCCGCCGCGTCGCCGGCCGTGAGTTTGGCTGCGTGATGCGCTTCCCTCTTCGTTCCGTGCCGCGAGCGGTCGATAGGCAGCGCCCCCGGCAGCCAAGCCCATCTCTTGCCGGTGATCGCCTGGCTCATTGTTCCCGGGTGAACGCCGAACTCGCGGGTCAGATCCTGCTGAGCTTCCCCTGCCGCGTAGCGCCGCCGGCATTCCAGCACGATCGCCTCGGTGAGCTTGGCGGTCCCGCACCGTTCGCCCCGGTTACTTGTGCCGTCTCGCACCCGATCAGGGCCGGAGTTCTTCGCGCGAGTCCCGTAACTCAAGTTCGCAAGGCGGTTGTCAAGCCTGCCGCCCGGGCCGTGCAGCGATTCCATTTCCGGGGGGCGCGCCCCCCGGAAAGCCAGCAGGACGAGCTGGTGAATAAGCCAGGACTTCCTCCGCTTCTCGCGATAGAGCACGACCATCAGGTACCGGCCGCTCATCGCCGGGGTGAGCAGGTTGCCGCGTATCCGGGGCCGGAAGGAACGATGCAGGCTCCGGACGTTCCCGAAGTCGCTCACCTCGTACAGGCCTTCATAGCCCGGGACGGGCAGCCACCGCTCATTCACGAAAACAACTCTATCAAGGCGGAGGTCGTGCAAAGATGAGCGACTCACTCATACTAGCCGATCAGTTCGAGCTGCTGGGCGGCGGCGTGGCGTCTACCATCCCGGCGTGCGCCGGGGCCATCTTCCGGCTGCTGCCCGGGTTCGACCTGTCGGCGCCGCAGCCCGACGCCAACATGGTGCAGACGCTGCTGGACGGCGAGCGGCCCGTAGGCGGCCGGTTCAGCAACCGCACCCCCACGCTGCCCATCGTGATCCTGTCACCCAGCCGGGCCATCACGGCGGCGGCCAAGGAGATGCTGGTGCGGGCCATCAGCGCGGAACAGTTCACGCTGACGTGGCTGCGGGACACCAGCCTGCTGCCCATGGTGATCGACGGCTACCAGGCGCAGGCCACCACCGTGGACTACGACATCAAGCGCGACAAGCTGGCCATCAGCAACGTCACGCTCAGCTTCTCGGCGGGGCCGTTCGGCCGCAACGACGTGCCTGCCATCGTGGAGTTCCCCACCCCGCTGGTGGGCAAGACCGGCGCGCCGGTACCGGTGTCCATAGACGACTTCTCCACCGGGCTGCCCACAGGGGCGTGGACAAGCAGCCCGCTGGGGCCTGGCCCCCAGTCGGCGCACTGGACGCCTACCGGAAGCGGGGTGGGGCAGTCGGCGCAGCTCACCCGCAGCGGCCTGGCCCCTATCAACGTGTCGGCGATGAACGGCGTGGCGGTGGCGGCGGGGTTCGGGTCGAGTTCGTTCTTCCCGCACTGGGGGCAGCGCAAGGCCGGGCCGGTGACGTTCGCGTTCACCCTGTCCGACGGCACCCGCAGCGCCACCACCCACGTGACCAAGCGGGTCAAGGTGTCGAACAACAGCGCCGCCCCGCACTGGCAGGTGGTGCAGGTGCCCATCCCGCAGGGCGGCAGCCTCAACCTGGCCGCCATCACCGGGTACACGGTCAAGGTCAGCTCCCGGCAGGACGGCACCCTGCCCTACACCGACCTGTACCTGGACACCCTCCAGGCCACCCCGTACGCGCGCAGCGGCGCGGTGCAGCCCAACTACGGCGTGATCTACAACCTGGCGGGCATCGCCGGCTCGGCGCGCAGCGCATTCAGCCTGGCCCTGCAGATGCCTGCCGGCACCAGCAGCGTGGCCAGCAAGAAGTTCACGGTCGGCGGCCCCATGTCGTGGCTGGCGCCGCTCAACCTGTTCGGCGGCTGGGCGTACTACCAGGTGGTTGGCGGCGGCGGCAAGGGCGGCATAGGCAGCGACGGCCCGAACAACATGACAGCGGGCGGCGGCGGCGCCGAGAACGCCGGCGACAAGGTGCCCGTGACGCCGGGCACCCAGTACGGCGGCACGGTGCCGTTCGGCGGGGCGGGCAACAGCGGGCGGGCCACCTCGGGGAGCCTGGCCTACGACGGGGGGACGCTGACCGCGCAGGGCGGCGGCAACGTAGCCGACAACGGCATCACGGGGGGGCTGGCGGGCGGCCCCACCTGGACGCCGCTGCAGCAGGTCAGCGGTGATTGAGGGCGGTATCGCCAACTGGGCCGGGGCCGGGAACTGCACCGTGGCGCAGACCGCCGCGCAGTTCCACGCTGGCACCCACTCGCTGCAGTTGACGTCGCAGGCGGCTGGGGACATGACTGCGGCGTCGTGCCTGGCGGCCAACATCAAGACCCAGGGCGAGCCGTGCATGCCGGCCATCCCGGTGGTGGTGGGTATCTTCAGCCGGGCTGCCGTGTCAGCCAGGTCGGTGCAGGCCGGCGCCGAGTTCTACGACATCAACGGCACCAGCCTGGGCCAGCTCTACGGCAGCGCAGTGGCGAACAGCGCAGCGAACTTCACCACCCACCCGACCGGCACCGTGACGCCGCCAGCCGGATCGGTGTGGCTGCGCCGCCTGTACCGGGTGCAGGCCACCGCCGCCGCCGGCGAGGTTGACTACGGCGACGACAGCACCCTGACCGTGGGTTATGCGCAGGCTGGCGGCACAGGTGGCGCGGGTAACAATGCGGGCACTGGCGGGGGTGCTGGCGGTGGTGGCGGCGGGGGCACGACCGGGGCCGGCGGAAACGGCCAGGCCGGCAGCGGCACGGGTGCGGGCGGCACGGCGGGTGCGGGTGCGCTGGGCACGGCCACAGGTGGCGCCGGGGGCCGGAACAGCACCGGCAGCTACCCCAAGAAGGTGCGGGTGCGCTGGGCACGGCCACAGGTGGCGCCGGGGGCCGGAACAGCACCGGCAGCTACCCCAAGAAGGGCAATCAGGCCGGCGGCGGCGGCGGCGGGTGGGAAGGCGGCCTGGCCTTCCCCGGCGGGGTGCAGCCCACCGTCAAGGGCGGCCTGGGCGAGATTGCGGTCACGTGGCTGCAGACCACCCAGTTCAAGTCGCTGGTGGTGCACCGGCCGGGGTTCCACATGCCTGACACGTTCTGCCCGTTCGTGCCGGTCGACCAGACCGACACACCGGACGGCACCATCGAGTACGACGTGCCGCAGCTCATCACCGGGCAGGCGGGCAGGTACGGCGCGCCGGGGCGGCCTGCCACGTTCAGCATCTACGCGGTGGCCAAGTCGTGGGCCAACCCGGCCACGGCCCGCCTGGTGACGGTGCAGGTCAACCATTACGAGCAGCAGGGCGGCACGGTGTACACCAAGCAGGTGTCGCTGACGATCACGCCGAACAACCTGCCCAGCCAGCTAGCCCTGCTGGGTGAGCTGACCCTGCCCGACGTGACCATGCCCGACGACAACGTGAACAGCTACTTCACGTGGACGATCACCAGCGCCCAGGCGGGCGACCGTTTCCAGGAGCTGCTGATGCTCGACACCATGGGCAGCAGCATCATCGTGCAGTCGCCCACGGCGTACAGCAGCTACTTCATTGACGCCCCGGTGGGCACCGACGTGGGCCAGGTGATGGGCAGCCAGTTCGACCGGGGCGACGCCGTGTCGGTGCTGCAGTACGCCGACGTGTCGGGGCCGCCGCTGCACGTGGATCCGCTGGGCTACCAGGGGCTGCTGTGCTACGTGGCCGATGCCCAGGCGCCCGCCGCCGAGCTGAACCACTACCCGGCCTGGATGCTCGAAAGATTGGCATGATATGTCCGGTTCAAGATGGCGGGTTGCGCCAGGTGCG
>WNGK01008997.1_pt1 | contig 10937 bp, 9 predicted proteins | sample 5400601 | NCBI WGS metagenome assembly WNGK01 (sample SAMN13153376, study PRJNA577476) | soil metagenome | isolation source: 60 cm soil or saprolite under Garry oak tree replicate 1 | place: USA:California | collected 2016-06-15
TATTCCAAGCAGTGCCAGTAACAGCAGTATGCGCCGCACGCGTTTGCCTTTCCAGGAAAAGGTCAATTTACCCAACTAGGATTCTTCCATATGAACGGTCCTTTGTGGGTTTTTCTCGCTATATGCTGCGCACACTAACCCGTGCAGAAGACGATTTATGCCTTTGCCAGGGCCATCAAGTTCCAAAAGTCACCGCCAACCCCACGCTCCAGCACTACCCGCCTGTTCTCCGGTGAACTCGATTGCCTTTCGTCCAGCGCGCCTGTTCCACTGCCACTCTCGTTCAATGATGGCCTGGCGGCACCAGCGAGGGAGGTTCCCTGTTGTGAACCGATCATCTGCTCTTGCATGAATTGTGCTGCTGTGACCGAGTGAGATGTAAGTCCGTTATTCTCTCGCGCGAGCTGCTCGTCTATCTCCTCACGTGAGGAGGAGGAGAACACGCGCAGGTGATCTTGCGAAAGATTACGATAGCGTCGAAGCAACTGAAACAAGGCATTGAGCGAACTGAGCGTCGTTGATTTCCACTGCCAGGCAGGAGACGCATCCGCCTGATTCCGGTGAAATTTTCAGCATGAACACAGCTAGGCATGGGATAAAACATCTGCCGCGACGATATCGTGCTGCACCTGCGTGTTGCCATCTATGGTGACCAATACCATGTACCCAAACAACACGATAGTCCATTGCATCCTCCTGTACTAAGGATTGCCTAAAAATCCCTTACTGTGCTAATCCTCCATCTACCTTGCTTCGTTCAACAAGTTATGGCTGCACGTATATTTTGCATCCTCAAGGTGGACGTTCATACTCCAGTTTTTTAGCGTATGATTTTATAGCGAGGTTCTCGTTTCCGACAGGGGAACAGCACTATGAAGGACGTCATCGTCGTGGGAAAGGAAAGACTTGTGATGACAGAGTTGCAACTGAGCAATTTACCAGATCTACCCCAACGTGCGAGCATTGTGGAGGCGGCCTCCAACCTCTGGCCGGAGGCCGGGGTGGTCGCCATATGGGTAGGAGGGAGCCTGGCTCGCGGAGCAGGGGACCGCTTCAGCGATGTCGATTTTCGCGTCGCCGTGACCCCGGAGCAGCTCGCGCCCTGGAAAACGCCGCGCTTTGAGCGCATCTTCACTCACACGGCGTTAGTTGGGCAGGCAGTTATGCAGTTTGGAGATGACGCCGTGCTGCATCACCTGATGCTTTCAAACGGGGAGATCTTCGACTTCTTTGTGCAGAGCGCCACCCGGCTGCCCACCCGAGAGCCGCTTCTGATCCTGGGCTGTCGCAGCGACGAGTTCGAGCGCAAGCTCGCCGGGCAGAACAGTATACCACCTGTGGAAAGGCAGGCGGTGGACGGCGAAGTGGTGCGAGAATTACTGGTCAGCTTCTGGATCAACTCGCATAAGCACCGCAAGGTCTTGTATCGCGGCCTCGATGTCATGGCCACGCTGGGCCTGCACATAGAACAGAGCCTGCTGCTGAGGCTCTGGTATATTGATGTAAGCGGCCAGGACTGCGGAGACGTGAGGCGTCAGACGATCCATAGCCTAACGGAGGTCGTCCAAACCATTGAACGGGCCATGGGATCGCAAGCGCTCGCGCTGCTTGGCGCGCCAATGAGAGACCGCCAGGAGCTATGTCAGGCCATCGAGCGCAATCGCCAGGCCGTTTCGCAGCACCTTGGGCGCCACCTGGCCCAGCGTTATGGGTTTGCATATCCTGCTGCTCTGGAAGAGACGGTGCTTCGGGGGTGGGAGGTATTTCTGGCGGGGCGGGGGGAGCAGCACAAGGCTTGAAGGCTCAGCACTACTACCGGCGATGTATCTTTCACGCGGTTGTTTTTGTAGACCTTGGCCCCACGATTTGTACTTGTCGTGCCCTGGTGGACGCCAGCGAGATTCTCTACGCGAATGACGCTCACTCACGACGAACGCCATGAGCCTATATTCTTCTTAGATGGCTTGCAGGCCTTCTGCCACACTGTGACGACTCTTTCCCAGCTTGCTGTATGAATGCTGTAAAACCCACTATTTACTGCCTTACACGAAGAAAACCTTGACCGGGCAGGAATATATATGTTAACCTTGTTAATAGCTAATCGGCTAAATATCACTGTTAGCCGATTAGCTACAAATGGCCATCTTTGTCGATTTTGATCGAATGTGAGGCACCTATGAGTACAAGTAGCAAGCATATATTACCTGAGCAACAAAAGGGAGTTGACCAGATGCAGGCTCAAACAAAGGCAGCATACGTGCAAGACAACCTCGTAAGTATTCACGGCCAGGGGATCTTACATATAGCTCCATCGGCTATACCGACCCCGGCGCATCCGTATCAAAAACAGGAGGAGAGGAACTGGGGTTTCCCCCATATTGCAGGGAGTGGCTACAAGCATCGACGATCTGGTGGGCTTATTGATACGTTCACTGCTTCATATATGCGATGGGAAAGTAGAGCACACGTGATCGAATGGCTTCGCTCGTTTGCCCATCCTCTTGCGCTTCGACCCGTATTTCTCGATATCGAAACAACCGGCGCCCGGTGCTACTCTGAGGTTATCGAAGTGTGTATAGTGAATGAACATGGGCAGATACTCTATCACTCACTTGTCAATCCCACTACTGAGATAGAGCCAATTGCAACCTCTATACATGGTCTCACCCACAGACATGTTATGTCTGCACCTCGCTATCCCGAGGTCCATGAAAAGATGATGCAGCACTTGTACAACCGCGTGGTAATTGCCTATAACGTTTCGTTCGATCTGCGGCTTCTCAGGCAATCGGCAATATGCTACGGGCTTACATTCCCCAAATTGCACACCGCCTGCCTGATGTATGCATATGCGAAGCATCGGGCAGTGCCTGTGGAGCAGACCGAGAGACGACCCAGATACAAGATGTATCGCCTTGACGAGGCTCTAACATATGAAGGACTCGATTCTCCAACCCGGCATCGGGCTGAGTGGGACGCGCAATGTGTTCATCATCTCTTCCATGCCTTGAGAGCAAGTGTTCTTTAAGAATAGGAGGAATGAATGGTTACACGAACGTTACGGCCTTCGGTAATGCATACAGCACAGTGGTATAAGCGGCAAGAGCGAGACCCACAGGAATGGGATGTCATCAAAATACAGGTGAAAAAACGCGATCTTTGGATCTGTATATATTGTGGCTTTAAAGCTTTCAAATTCATGCAGGTTAATCACATCGGTGCGGAAGACGATCACCGTCTGGACAATCTAGAAACGGTGTGCCCACCGTGTCACAATGTCCTGCATCTGGGCGTGGCGGCATTAAATGGAGTCCTCACCGTCATTGAGTCGGATGCAGACCAAGTAGCAATCGTGCGGGAAACCCGTCATCTTGTTCGAGCAAACACGCCCTGGGAAACGATCGAACGACATATCGTTGAACATTTCTGTCGCGTTGGTGGAAAACTGTACAACCAGGTGGAGTCGGTAGATTGGGCAAATACTATACTTCGTTCGACCAAGCCTCCTGCATTTCGTGGATACCTGCCCGACGGGTATGCCGTGATGTTCCACGAAGAAGGCCCTTGGCAACACTTTCCTGAAGCAGTATGGAAATGGGGATATCGGTCGTCAGGAGGCTAATCCACTAAGAGACGCGTACCACTGATTTGCAAAACATGATCAAAAACGGCAGCCGTTTACCATGGAATGAAGGAGGTCGGCAGGTGCTATCAGTGATGAAAGGTGAGCAGTGAATTGGATACAGAGGATTTTGTCTGCCTCAACACTTCATGCCCTGACTACAATCGAAGAGGTACAAAGAACATTACACTTGCAAGTGCCATCAAAACTAAGCGAAAGGAACCGGTCAAGCGCTGGCGTTGTAAAACTTGCAAACACTACTTTTCAGAAAATCAGGGCAATTTTCGGTACAGATTGCGCGCCGACAAAGAGGAACTCGTTAGGCTTGTAGAGTACTATCTAGGGGAACATACCATAACATCGATTGCTGTAATGTTAAGAAGAGATAACAGGACAATTTCGAATTGGCTTGGGCTCCTCACGGCGGAAAGAGCGGAGGCAATCGATTTTTTGGAGAGAGAATGCCGCCTTTCATTCGATCAAATAGAATGGCTTCGTGAGAAGTATTTAAGCAGAAGGAACCCTAAATAAGCACCATTAGACCTACAATTCACTGCTTTATATCGAGGAAATCTTGACTGTATTGGAATACCTGTGCTACGCTTGTCGTATCCAGTTGAATGTTAGCCGATTAGCCTATAAATGGTCGTTGATATTGATTTTAATCGGAGGTGGGACAACCAATGAGTGCAGGTAACAAGCGCAAATGGATGTATCCCGGTAACCAACAGGACGTAGTCGGATCGGTAGTCTGTACCCCCGATAGTCCAAGCTTCACCAAGGTTGCCGTCCGGTTGGAGCCGAATAAAATGCTGCGTCCCAGCGAAGTCATTGAGATAATATCTCTGGACGGCTCGACCAAGCATTTCGGGCGCGTTTCCGATGCCTACGAATATAATCCGCACGAGCAGATTGAGTCGGCAACCATTCGAGGAGTAATCGGACTGGAGCGCAATTACAGTAGGGAGGGAGAAAGTACCCGCATCTACAGAATGGCCAACGTGGAGTTGTTGGAAGAGGCTTTCATCGACGAAAACGACGAAGTACAACTTGGCCCTCCTACTACTCTGCCGTCCGCAGGTTCGTTGGTTTATGCGGCTTCGCACGAGTCGGCAGTTGCTGTTCTCGGTTTGGCCGAAGACCGTGATAAAGGATTGCACATTGGGGAAACCGCAGGGGGTTGGCCTATTCCTATCGTATTGAAATTGGAAGCGCTCACGCGCCACGCCCTCATTGTAGGCCGAACGGGGAGCGGCAAAAGCTATTTACGCGGTGTGACGGCTGAGGAAATACATCGGCTGGGATTGCCTCAAATAAATATAGATGCAGCAGACGAATTGGTCGAGGCCACGAAAGAGCTGGGTGGACAGAACCTCGAACCGGGAGTCGATTTTACTATACGCCTTTCATCTCTCACCGAGTCTGAGGTACTAGAACTTATACCAGGATTGACATCCAATCAGCGTGAATTGGTAGGAAGAGCCTTTCTGGAACTCAAGCGACGGCAAATTGTGGGTCGCACGATGCAAGTAGTCGACCCTGAAACGGGCCGACCGACAACCAGGTGGGAGCCGATAGAGTTTGACCTGGACGACCTGCTCGGCATGATTGCCGCGATGGCACCAACCCTAGAGATGAAGGGCATAACCGAAAGGCAAGCGACTGCTCGCACATCATCACTGGCCCTCAACAAGATTATCGGTCCCGGTATCGACTGGGCAGCTAAAATTATACCCGGCAATGTACTTAATATAGTATGCAGTCGACATACCCTGACCGATCTCCGAATGATTACTGCTGCTGTGGCCCGTGAATTGCAGACGCTTCGCAAGGCCAAGCGCATCTTGCCTTTCGTCTTCTCTATTGACGAGGCCCATTTGGTACTGCCGACCGAGGAAGACACGGCCTGTAAACAGGTCGTCCGCGAGATGATACGTATCGGTCGCCACTACGGTATTGCTGTGATTCTGTCTAGCCAGTCACCACTGGATATTGACCGCAAAATTATTCGGCAATGTAACACAAATTTCATCTTTGCTCTGGATAAGGAACAACTAGATGCACTTAAAGGCGTTTTCTCCGATGCCACCGATGAGATGATAGACAGGCTACCCAAAATGGCAAAGGGTACCTGCCTGCTTACAGGTAGCCTCGAGAGTGTTCGCCATGCAGCACCGATAAATATTCGTGAGAGAGTCACAACCCATGGCGGTACAGCCCCTGACGTTCTGAAAGAAATACGCGATGCCGGCTGGATGCAGGAGCAGGCGAAGGTATGGCGTCCTTCCAAGGTAGTAGAACGGTAGGCACAAGAACGGTATAGAGGATAGTCGTATGCCTAAAAGTTCTTCCGCCCGTGACAAAGAGGAGCGCATCCTGAAAGCTCTCCGTAATCTACCTAACTCCACCGGAACGATCGCCGATATTCACCAAAAGGCGGCCGACGAAACGGTAGTGGAAACGTTTTATCGTCCTATCAGGCGGTTGCTTGATAAGGGACTTATCCACAAAGTCGGTTTCGATAACCGGCGCAATGCCGATCTTTATGCCCCGATTGAAGTCCAGCCCGCGGAGAGGCAGTTGTCGCTATTCGATGTCGAAGTCGATCGCGAAGAGGTAGCGTCAGAATTACTCGGCGATGGTCTAGACTTTGGAGAGGACATTGTAGGACAGAATGCCGCTTATGCGGCCCGCTCCGTCCTTTACGAAGAGAACCGAAGAACAGTGCTCAACAAAGTCTTCGATCTTTGGCGCAAGGAAGATCCACGCCGATTAATCTTGCGATACATTGAGTGGTTGGTTGACCGGTTTGATCGGGTGTCTAAACAGTACAATGTTACATTCGGTAGAAGTGACAGGGACAAATTGCGTCGAAAGGCCGATAAGGTTGCCAAAGACATTTTGGAATTCAGCAACAGAGGTCTGGGCATTCACTTTTCCGATATGCATGCCGAGACGCCGGATAAAGGTGCTTACAGCGTCATATACAATCGGGAAGCCGTCCGTGCCCATTTAGACCGCACTGTGTTCGGGGAACATATGATTGACGAAATTCAGCTCACTCCACAGCAAATAGGTGAAGCCGTAGACGAGCTGGTCGTTGTCGGCACGGATTCTTCAATGCATATAGGAGAGATTAACATGGGGCTCTCCAGCTACGCAGAGGATGAGACGATGCCTTTGACCGTAAACAACGGTGCAGCTTTTTGGCGCTACGGAGACGGTGTCTCTCGAACCACTGCAGACAAAAATCCGAGGGATATGTTGCCCTGGAATGCACAACAAATGGAGGGTCCGCCAAATGAAACCACAAAGTACATGATCGTCGGCCCGGAGGTTTTTGAGGATGAAGGCGAGGATAAATACATACGTATTGCTGTAAGTGCTTCCGAGATAGTTCAACGTCGTATGGATGAGCAGAGTATAAAGCATGCTACCAGACGTGTGCCTAATATTGTATTCCATGACGGACGTATCTATCCGATGGAGCATAAACTTAACAATTATTTGGCTGAAGGTGAGTACGGCGATACGGTGCGCTCCGCAATACGCTACTTCTATAACATTCTAGTTCAGATCACCGGGAGAAAACGTAAATCACCCCTTTATACGGGTGTAGTGAAGAGTACAGAATTGAAAATATTCGGTAGATTACTCGATTGGTATATTCGTTATGGAAATGCAGAATCTGACTCGGACGGACACCAATTAGGAAAGAATTGGCCTAACACTCCTCCATTTCCCGATACCTCTGCAATGACTTACCTTCTTTCACTGGGAGGCTACGAGCCAGATAAAGGAAGGTTTTACACCACGTGCCAGATACGACGTAATTTTTCGACCTTGGCTGGCTTTTATGAGCGCTACGGGCAAGACAAGAAGCCAATTAGCGACTGGGAGGACTATTTTCAGAACTATAAACGCAAGCATGCCGATATACATATGCCAGGCGATCCTTTGCCACCCATTCTAAAATACGACATAGAACCGTTTGTGGAGTTATGTGACCGAGCTGGAGTATTAATGTTTTTCATCAATCATACACAAAACAGTACGGATGCGCCGCGCCTACCGCGTTATGAGATATTCTGCGATGTCACCGTACCTGAAGGAAATGATCCAGATCGAGTACGTCAGCAGGTTGAGCGTGTACTGCAAGGTTTGATGCTGTCAGGAGTACAAGCAGATAAAGACCACAACCTTTCGGCAAGTATTGCTGCCTCTGGCAAGCAAAATGCTATAATGATCCCTAATGTAGTGTACGAAGCACACGAAACGGCAAAAGTAGTAGGGAAAGACTTTGAGGCTCAGTTCAGAGCTGCCATTTTCTCTCGTATGATACGAACGTTCAAAGCACAGGCGTCCAAAATAGATATCAGCCCGGTAGCTCGCGAGCAGTTTATTGGCCGGTTGGGTGGTCCTCATCCTTCCCGTACACTTGAGATCCCAATGTCGGTAGATGAGGGCGAACTTAATGAAGACTCTGATAAATGAGTATTAAGTTTGTCCGTGCAGCTTGCTATGACGTATCTTATAAAAAACTCAGGAAAAGAAGTAAGGGATCATCCTGGTTTCAGAGGTAAATATGCTGCCACCTAATTCAGAGCTAGATGAGGAAAAGAGCAGGCAGAGTCAGAGTGGCTCCGTACTTTATGGTACGGTGGGTGATACCATCGTCGAAGCAGCTCGGAAGCTACGTGATGAGAAAATTTCTTATGGTGCGGCAGAAGATCTACCTTGGCGAAACCTACGAACACCTTACCGAGTATTTCTGGCAGAGTTTTTGTTAGTCCGCACACGCTTTGATGTAGTTACCCGATTGTTTGAGAAGATTGCTTCGCTCTATCCGGATATATTTTCTCTTGCCAATGCCGATGAAGAACGGCTTGCAACCGCCTTGGAACCCCTAGGGTTGAGGAAACGGGTGCCCCTTCTCTTGAGAGCGGCACAATATATCGTAGAATACTACGAAGGCCGTATCCCGGAAAAGGTGGAAGAACTCTTAAAAGTTCCAGGACTAGGGCTATATACAGCTGTTGCCGTGGCAGCCTTTGCCTATAATTCACAAGAGGTACCGGCAGACGTCAATATTCTACGATTTCTCTCCCGGCTCACCGGGCTTTCCATGAAACACCCTACCAAAGGATCGGCAGAATTGAGAAATTTGCTACCGCTTCTTTCTCAGAGTAATGAAGGACCAGAGCCCGAGAAATTATTAGACTTTACGCGTCTAATTTGTCGTCCCAGACATCCGAGGTGCGGGGAATGTCCTCTAAAGGAGAAGTGTGCGTATTTTTCCTCACTCTCTCATGACATAGCAGGTCCCTGAGTAGCTTGGCAATAGCATGAGCCAACGGAGGAGGCACTGCATTGCCAATTTGGGAGCTAAAATCACTCCCATAGAAGACAAAAGTATTTGGAAATCCTTGCAATGCAGCCGCTTCACGGGGAGTCAACGCGCGATCCTGTTCGGGATGGACAAAGCGACCTTTGGATAGGTTGGTACAGCCAGCCGTGATTGTATTCGCCAGACTATTCCAAGCAAGACGACCATACACATCGGCATGGCCTTGGTGTGAGAGATGACATTGAAGCCAGAACTGCTTGGGAACATCTTTACGGCTGCCTCCATCTTGCGGAACTCTTCTGATAAAATCCAATACTTTTTCGCTAATTGACGGGGCTACATGATTGGGATATTTGTCGCCTTGTTCCCCATTTTCGCCCGCTTTCAACGAAGGATAGTTCCCATTCCCTATTACATCCCAAACTGTAAGCCATGGTCGATACATCCCGGTCGAAAATTCCGAAGTTCCTGGCTTCTCATGGGTGTGCTTAGGAAATGATGGAGTATCCTTATCGCGATCCGCGATCACCACCACACGCCTTCGGCGTTGAGCTATACCGTAATTTGCTACATCTTCCTCCTGCTTGACACTACTATACCCAAGTCGAGTCAAGCCTTCGAGCAATTGTTCGTAAAACTGACGGCCGTGTTCGGTTCGTACCAACCCGGGCACGTTCTCGAAGACCGCAAATCGCGGCATGAGTTCTCCTACGTACTCTAAATAGCTAAGAACCAAATCGTTCCGCTTGTCTTCTCTCCCCTTCTGGTTTCTCATTCGCGAGAAGCCTTGACAGGGGGGACATCCTACTAAAACATCGAGATCCCCTTGCTCAAGGCTCAGCTCTTCACCAAATGCTTGTGGCGAGAGTTGCCTGATATCGATCCTTTTGACCTTGACCTTCAGATTCCTTTCGTATGTTTCTGCTGCATTCGGATTGATTTCAACCGCACCCAGAATATGAAAGCCAGCTTTCTGAAAACCCAGCCCGGTCCCGCCTGCGCCGGAAAATAAGTCAACTACTGTAGGCTGGCTATATTGCCCGATGTGAGACGTATCGGAATGAGTCATATACGATTCCCTCTACGATTATAATGGACAGAAACTGTTAGTAACAAAGTGTCTCTAGGATGACCGGACTCGTAATCGTTCAAGTAATGTCGGGTTCTGTCTAAGTTGCTTGACTCGCTCAAACTCCTCGCGTGAAATGTAGAGGCTGCGATCCCGAATATGAAAGGACCTCGGCTGAATGCCAAGCTGAGAGAGATACTTTTTGAGGGTGATTCGACTGATCCCGATTTCCAACACTACAGTCTTCAGGGGCACAAACTCCGCCGAATCGGCGTCGACTTGTTGATCATGCTCCATAAACATGCTCTCCTCTTGAGAAGGATACAACGGCCTACATAGGGCATAGCATACGTTGCAGCATCTGTCAACAATATAATAACATAATGATAGTAATAAATCATCGAAATGATAAATATATGGTACTTTTCTGGTACTATAAAAATGGTGTATCTTCTTCATTTTGTACCTGAGAACGCTGCTTAAACTCCTTCGCTCGTGAGTACTCCAAATTTTTTTGCAACAGAATCCTAAAGTCTGCCAATTGGACGCCGTATGCCTGTTTATCTAGAGAGAACAACACGGCTGGTGCCAAGATAAACAATTCAGGAGGATAGCAATTCATGGGATTGTCCTGGCATATGGGGAAATTGCCTCTACTGGGAGTAGCGAGTCTTATGGCAATGACAGTGGCGCTGGCCGCGTGCGGCGGAGGCACAGCTACTACAGCCAGTGCGCCTAAAGCGGCCGCCACTATTCCGCCGGTGAGCACGCCGGTACCGGCGACCGCGACGGTTTCAGCGCTGGTGAAGATGATCGTCCAGGTAGGCCAGCCAACGGCGAAGATGCTCAGCGGGGCGACTTTCGAAGTGAACGGACAGATCAAGAATGGCGATAACAAA
>WNGK01011046.1_pt1 | contig 10937 bp, 12 predicted proteins | sample 5400601 | NCBI WGS metagenome assembly WNGK01 (sample SAMN13153376, study PRJNA577476) | soil metagenome | isolation source: 60 cm soil or saprolite under Garry oak tree replicate 1 | place: USA:California | collected 2016-06-15
TGTGTACGTACCCGGCAGCCTATGCTCAACCCATGTCTGACCCTCAATTGCTGATGTTCCAGGTGTCCCTGCCCAGCATACCCCGGCTTCCGTCGCCATGACGACGCACTCTCCAAATGGGCTGGAAGTGCTGCTCATATACAGCGTTTTCTTCGCTTGTGCTCCTGCTACCATCGCTCTCCTCACTCCTTCGCTCTTTAGTGCATGTATAACACCATGAGATCTTCATCCCAATATTGCCCACCCAGTTTCAGCGCTCGGGGCGTCGTTCCGTATACCTCAAAGCCCAGGGAGCGGTAGAGATGGCAGGCAGCGCGATTCGTCGTGACGACAGCCAGATGCAGTTGTTCCAGCCCTGCCAGCTGCTTCGCCTGGGCAATAAGTTCCTGCATCAGCGCTTTGCCGATGCCGTGCCCGCGCCTTTCGGGAAGGACGTACATACTAAAGACAAGTCCCTTGTGACGGTCTTTGATGCCTTCTTCGCGGCGAAACCCGACCATGCCAATCAGCGTCTCCTCAAAAGCCCCCAGGTAAAACATCTCGTCTCCTTGTCGGAGGCGCTGGAGCATGCTCGCTTTGCCCCGGGCAACTGTTTCTTCATACGTTGAGCCAAATGCCTCCGGGTTGTCTGTCAGAGCTTGTAGTCGCAGTGTCCAAAACGCTTCCAGGTCGTCCTCGGTGAGCTTGCGTACCACCATAATTGTTCTCCTGGGGAATGCTTGCCTCTGGGCCCTGCTCCCACGACAAAAAAAGGGAGGTGGATCGCACCAGGGAAAGCTTTACCGTTGTGTTTTGTAGTGTAGCATATCGGAATGTCCAGGTCGAGATGGGCAAAAAAAAGTTGGCTGAATTCCTGCTAAGACGGTTGCAAAGCTCTTGACTTTTGTAAGCTCTGCGAGTACACTCATATCCAAAGTTAATGTAGCTTGGTTTGAGTCAACGATGATGACACGCAGATTTAAAGGGGGTGAGTTCTATGAAAAACGTACCAGGAAGTACAGCACGGTGTGTGCGAAGCAATGGAACTCATCCGCTGAGCAACTCTGGAGCATAGGAGGGAGAAAATTCCTCTATGCCGATAGGTGTTGCTGCTCGGATAGTAGTTCGTCCGGGCGTTTTCTTTTGCCCCTTATCTTCCTCACTATGCACTGTGCTTCCTCAATATGAACATATGCGAACTTAGTTTACAAAGAAATCCGCATGAAGTATGCACCCATTACATGCCAGGAGACGAAGCGTACAGATCTGAGGCATGGTTGCATGCAAGCTATTGGAGAAAGGCACCAACTTGTTAAACTCTTTTGCATCAGTCTGCCCGGAATCGCAGGATTGTCAGTCCACAGGAGAGGAGGTGAAAGCATGAGAGGGAAGCTACGCGATAAACGTATCGATGCCAGGCGCGACAAATTATCACATGCACTGATGGAGCGCCGCCGTGGCATCAGGCGGGAGAGCCGTGCGGCCGTGACTCTTGCCTGGCAAAACCAGTTGCTGAATGAAGAGGACTACAACGGCCTGTTAGATGACGAGAAACCACTCGTCACAGAAGTCAAGAAATAAGGGGCGCGTGCGCCCCTCCATCAATGTCCTGACTACTGGTAATCTGAAACCTGCGGCAGATATCCCAGTGTTAGGGTATGTCCACCTCCGGGAATAAGCGGCGTGCGATCACCAGCCGTTGAATCTGGGCAGTCCCTTCAAAAATGTCAAAGACTTTTGCATCGCGGAACCACTTGTGGATCAGCAGCTTGCGCTCGGAGTTTTCACCGGGGGCGGTGATGCGTACAGCCGCCGCTGTCGCTTTCATGATCAATCCTCCAGCGTAAGCTTTGCACATAGAGGCCTCTTTTGAATTGGGCGTACGACGGTCAAGCATCCAGGCAGCGCGCCAGACGAGGAAGCGCGCCATCTCCAACTCTTGCCGGATCTCCTCCAGTTCGTCCTCGATCTCGCGTCGTTGCCGCCTTGAACCCTGCCTTTTTACTCTGTTCGCGCCCGCTGAGCAGGTTCTCCTTGGGAATGCGGCAGTTCTCGAAGATCAGTTCAGCTGTTTGCGAGGCGCGCAGTCCCATCTTCTGTTCAATGCGCCCGACATTAAAGCCAGGCGTGCCCTTGGGGACAACAAATGGGCGGATGCCCTCTCTTCCCAGGCTCTTATCGATCGTAGCAAAGGTGATGACCAGGTCGGCTCGTGCTCCATTGGTAATGTAGTGCTTGTGGCCGTTGATTACCCACTCCTCGCCGTCCAGAACGGCTGTAGTGGACATGCCCGCTACATCTGAACCAATCCCGGGTTCCGTCAGCGCCAACGCGCCCCAGTGCAGCTTCCCATCCATGTATCGCCCGAGAAACCTCATCTGCTGCTCGGGAGTGCCCTGCGAAAGAATTGGAGGAGCAGCCAGCCCCGGTCCCGGAATCGCCGTGGAGAGTGCTGCATCGCCCCAGGCCATCTCCTCCTGCGAAATCACCGAGAGGACATTCCCTTGTTTCTCGTCCTCGCGTTCTGCCTGCTGGCGAGCCTGGCCCGCTGCACCCGCCCAGAACCGTTTCTGCATGTTCCAGAAAAACGATTCTGGTATCTCCTCCGTTTGATCGCACTGCAACGAAATAGGCCGCATCTCTTCAAGGGCGACCTGGTGAGCATACTCGCGCGCCGCTTGCTGTGATTTGCTGAGGGTGAACTCTATCATGTCAGGTTACTCCATTTCTGCTGCGTCGCGTGCCCACATCTCAGCAGGATGATCCTGTAAGAAGCCTGCCCCGCCCAAGACCTGGATAGCATCGATCGTAGCCGACTTCGCGATCTTGACTGCCTGATGCTGAGCGGACTCCGCTTCACACACGTAATCTGCGCATTCATCATCCTTGTCCCAGCTTTGCGCGGCCTTCCACACCAGAAGACGGGCCGCGTCGAGCTTCATCGCCATTTCTGCAATCATGAAGGCAATACCCTGATAAGAGGCTATGGGACGACCAAAGGCGTAGCGGTCTTTAGCGTAATCCTTCGCATACTCAAGCGCGGCACGCGCCATCCCACATGCCGCGCCCGCACGCAGTATCTGGTAGAGCGTTGCTGCTCGTACAACTCCATTATTGCCAGGCTTACCCAGTATCTGTGTGCCAGCGGCGGCCGCATTTTCAAAAATGAAAGACGCGCTCGGAGCAGCGATCAATCCCAGCTTCAGCTCGTCACCCTTTACCGACATACCGTCCATTTCTGCTGGCACAATCACCGCACACAGCCCTTCGATCCCCGTTGATCCCTTTTGCCGCGCCAGCACAACACGTGGGTTAGACTCAACCCCGTGAATGACGTTGCGCTTGGTGCCGTTGATAAAGCCGTGTTCTCCGTGCCATTGGATCGTCGTATTGATCTCTGCCAGGCTATAGCCGCCGCTACGCTCTGCAAAGGCAAAGCTGCCACGCTGTAAATACCCTTGACGTTCATCGCAGAATGGAGGGATGTAACGCTGCTGCTGGCTCTCGTCGCCCGCCAGAGCAACAGTCAATGGGCCCATCAATGAGCCAATGACGTTCATCGCCAGGCCGCCATCGCCAAAGCCCAGTTCTTCAGCGATCAAAGTGTAGGTGATTGCCTCAATAGCCCCTGAGCCGCCAACTACCTCAGGAAAAGGTGTTGTCAGGCCAGTCTGTGCCAGCGTCTGCATGAGTTCCGGCGCAATGTCGCCTCTCTTCTCAGCGTCACGCGCACGTGGACGCAACTGCTCGCTGGCTATACTATATGCCAGGTTGCGTATCTCTTCTTGCTCCTCAGTCGGGGCGAAGCTGAGCATGGACTCTTTCCTTTCATTAACATTCTTCCCCAGAACTGAAGCCAGGGATCCTTTGCTTCAAGAGGTGATAAGGAGACAACCTTATTGTGTATTGTACTTGATGGGTTGAGTTTTTACCAGGATAATGAACTCCGCTCCATTCTCAGTGTGCCAGCCGCACGTTTGCTGGAAAACCGCTGAATGTGGCGCGCAATACCTCTACGCCGTCCTGGTTAATGTAAGAAGCAGCCGCTGAAAACAAGCGTTTGGCCTCGTCCTTCTCTGTAAAAGTAACCGTACAGGTAATCGTATCCCCCACATAAACGGCCTGCACATATTGGAAGCTCATCTCCGTCGCCAGAAAGCCAATCATGCCTCCAATATGCGTGATCATGCTCGCCGTGAGCAGGCCAGGGATAATGCGCCGCCCAAACCAGCTACTCTTGATGAATGGCTCGTCTATGTGATACGGGTTGTAGTCACCAGTCACTCCACAGAACAGCACAACATCACCATCGGTAAATGTGCGCCGGAAAGTGAAGACCTGCTCTACCTCAATCGCATCAAAAGCTTCCTTTAATTGCTGCTTAAACTCAGGTGTCGCGTTTGACATCTAGCCTGCCTCTTTTCGTTTTCTCTTGACGTAGTAGTACCTGCCATTGTATGGGATTTCAGAGGAGCTTTTACCAGAGTGATCTTCTCAATACTTGATATATTACATAAAATCGTATATAAATGATTAGGTACTAGTTTATAGAAAAGAGGTTACTCATGGCAAGAAAAAGACTATCTTCCCTAGAGCGCACTATCTCCATTTCAGAAGCCCAGAGTAAGATCACACAGCTACCTGAGCAGTTCGCTGAAGACCCTGAAGCTGTGACTGTGACCAGGCATGGAAAACCTATCATGACCATCTTACCATACGAGACCTACCAGAGAATCCGGGAAGCGCTTGAAACGATAGAGTCGCTGCAAGAGACATTAGAGATCATGCAGGACGAGGAGTTGATGGCCTCCTTCCGCGAGGGTGTAAGAGCTCTAGAAAGAGGTGAGACACTGGCTTGGGAAGATGTGAAGAAGGAGCTAGGGCTGGAATGAGTTGGATTATCAGGTTAACTGTACCAGCCAGGAAGCAGCTAGCAGCAATTAAGGATACGCGCATCAGGCAGAATATCAGCAAGCGTATAAGCCGTCTAGAGGATGATCCGGAGAAGCAGGGGAAACCACTAAGTGAAGAGCTAGCAGAATATCGCAGCATACGAGCCATAGGACAACGCTACCGCATCATCTACAAGTTGGAGGCAGAACAGGTAGTGGTAATAGTGGTCACTTTGGGCATCCGTAAAGAAGGGGATAAAAAAGATGTCTATGAACTGGCAAAGAAGCTGGCTCGGCTAGGCCAGCTTGATCTGTTTGATACGGAATAAATAGAACTCCACGAGCGTCAAGATAACCTTCCTGCAATGCGATTGCAGCATCCCCTACACACTGTTCTCAGGGCTGGGGCAAGCCCAGCCCCTATGTATCGTCGCCTCTGTCTGGTCCTCTCCTACAGAGCTAATTCACGTTCCGGTTTTTATCCGCCCAGTACTTCGTGCGCAGGTCTCGTTTGAGAATCTTGCCCGCGCCGCTCTTGGGTAAGGCTTCTGGGTAGAACTCAATGCTGCGGGGAACTTTGTAGCCGGCAATTTGCGTGCGGGCATGCGCAATCAACTCCTCGGCGCTGGCATTCATACCGGGCCTGCAGACTACCACCGCATGCACAGCTTCTCCCCACGACTCGTGGGGAATGCCGATCACCGCGGCCTCTAAGACCGCCGGGTGTGTGTACAATGCGTTCTCCACCTCGACCGAATAAATGTTTTCGCCGCCTGAGATGATCATGTCCTTTGCCCTATCGATGATGTAGATGTAGTTCTCCTCGTCCACCATTGCCAGGTCGCCAGTATGCATCCACTCATCGACAATCGCAGCAGAAGTCGCTTCTTGCATACGCCAGTAGCCCAGCATGACATTGGGACCTCGTGCGATGATTTCGCCGATCTCGCCTGGCTCGACGTCGTCACCTGCTGCGTTCACAACGCGTACCTCCACGCCGACTATCTCCTTACCACAGGAGGCGAGCCGGCGTAGCTGTTCGGGCGTGCCGTCAACGATATGATCGTGCATGTCCAGCACAGTAAGTCCTGGTGATGTTTCAGTCATGCCATAACCTTGTGCGAAGATCTGCCCCCACTTGCGTAGGCCCTGTTTGAGTAACTCGATTGGCATGGGCGAGGCCCCGTAGATCAGGCAGCGCAGGCTGGAAAGATCGTATTTGTCAACGTCAGGATGGTTGAGCACAGCATTGATCATTGCCGGCACAAGCAGCGTTACTGTTACCTTCTCATCCTGAATGGCCTGCAGCACTTGCGCCGGGTTGAACATCGGAATGAAGGCGTGCCGCGCGCCAAGCATCGTCACTGCAAAGATCGCGCCAACATCGGCCAGGTGGAACATGGGTGCAGCATGCAGCCAGGTCGCCTGGTTATTGAAACCAAAGGCAATAATCCCATGCATGGCGTTGGAGACGATATTTTTGTGCGAAAGCATCACGCCCTTGGCCCGTCCCGTGGTGCCTCCTGTATAGAACAGCCCGGCGACATCGTCATCCTCCATTACCTGGTCAACGCTCTCCTGCATCTGCGTGCCTTTGCTCATCACATCATCATAGTTGATCATGTCCGGCGGCGTCTCTTCTCCACAGTAGACGATGTGTGTCACCGAAGGGAAGGTGTCGCGTCCGGTGGCATAGGGAGCGAATGGTTTGTCGACGACGAGTACCTTTGTTGCGCTATCATTGAGAATAAATACAATTTCTGGCCGCGCCAGGCGGATGTTCAGCGGCACGATGACTGCTCCCATGCGCGCGCAGGCGTAATACAATTCGAGGTAGCGATGGCAATTGAGCATCAGCACTGCCACGCGGTCTCCACGCTCTATGCCCAGGGCAGCTAAGCCGCGAGCGAGAGCATCGGTGTGCTGCTCAAAATCGTTCCAGGTATAGCGCGTATTCCCACATGCTACTGCCTGGTGGTTTCCAAAGGCTTTTTTCGCGTGTGCCAACCCCTGTGCGATGTTCACGTCGAGCCTCCTTAATTATCAGCTAATGCTGCTAGGAATCCTCAGCATGGATTATCCTATCTGTACAATATGCTACTTCTCCATGTTCCCTGTCAACATTACCATCCTGGACTATGCCTACGCCTTTCAGAAACACCGGCATATGTCATACATTTTATACTTTACTCACCAGAGCGTCTAAAGATTAGGTAGTGCTTAAGATAGGGAAGCCAGTGGCATGTCCATGTACAGGCAAAACCAGGCACAGATTCCAGAACACCAATATCCTCAAATGGATTGGCAACGGTATTTCTTCCCGAAGCCAGTTCCCAGGGGCTCGATCATAACCTGTTTGGTAGGCGCTTTGTTCCTTGCAATTGGCATCTCCTTACAGAATATCGTTCTTATTGCATCAGGATGTCTGCTGCTGCTCATTGGTGCCAGTATCATCGGCGTGATTATAAGATCGAATCCTACCGATCGGCATTACGATCAATGGGTGCATAAGCAGGCACAGGCGATGCTCCCCACAGCGCTGGCAAAATTTAATATGCGTAGAAACCAGGTCACAGATCAGATATTACGTACACATAGTTTTGTGCTCCCCGGCTCGCACGGGGCGAGCCATTATCCGGCGAGAGAAGTTCAAGCAAAAAGAGGAAAAGACGGCCAGTGGCGTTTCAGTATCAATGTCTACACGTACTTCCTGCCTGCCGAGCACTATCTAGCCGTCTATACCTGTGATGTCAATGCCTTTGATCCATCATCCCATATCGAGCAAACCGAAGAATATTTTTATAGCGATATTGTCGGCGTGACGACGCATCCTCTCCGGGATACAGCCATCATCGGGAATCGCCAGTACCGCTATCGGATAGAGCAGTTTTCCCTCCGCATTTCCAATGGCGATACCATTGATCTAGGAGCTTCTCTCAAAGCAACGCCACTCGATGATGGGCAGCATATCCCCGTCTTTACACTTCCACATACAGGCTTCGACAGGACATTGACCAGGTTGCGCAGTCTCTTGCGTTCCAGGAGGATGTAGCTGAGGACAATGTATCATGACCATCATAGATGCCTGCACCCCCATCCATACAGGCATCTCAGGTTTCGACCCGATTCTTAGTTCCGCGCTAATTCCGCGCTCATCGTTCTCAGTTCCGCAGCATAGAGACTGTGATGTCGCTATACTATCTACTGAGGTTGGTCGATGTATTGAGCAGCAAATGAGATGGAGCTAGCTAGATTACAATCGATGACGATTGGGTGCCAGACCTCACTGGGGTTAGTCCGCTGAGCAATGAACTCGTTGCCCGGCACCGGCAACTGTTCTTTAGCCATCAGCGGCTAGTCGCAGCCTCCTCCTCGGGCAGAAAGCCTCAAGGCAATTTGTTTTGCTATACCTCCCTCTAACGCATCTTGAGCAACTATCCCATAACCCTTGACAGGATAAATCGCATTGTGTTAAGTCTTACATAACAGCTTGTTATGGCCTCACCAAGAGCTTCACACGGTCCTCACAGGAGGCATGCATGGACGCAGTGCAATTTGGTCGATGGTTTAGCAAACGTCGCCAGGCATGTGGTTGGCAAAGCCAGCGTGCCCTCGTAGATGCTGTACGCCGTGATCCTTTCCTGAAAGCAAGTGGTATTTCTGAAGACTTCCTGGCCCGTCTTGAAGCAGGGCACCTTGCACATCCCTTTCGCAGCAGTGTACGCAGGAGAGTTCTTGCTCTGGCCTGGCTTCTTTGTAAAACACCCCGCGACCTGCAAACTTACCTGCGCGCTGCTGAGCTTAGTGACCTGGGCTCGGAAGAGGCTGACCAGGTACAGCGCCTGAGTGAACACCTGGCTGTGCAGCAATCTCCCTCGCCTCTGTTGCTCCCTCTTCGCCCCACTCGACTTATCGGCCGCTCCACTGAACTACACGAGTTATTGAATACCCTCTGCAAAAAGGATGTCAATGTATTAGCTGTGACGGGCATGCCGGGTAGTGGTAAGAGCGCCCTCGCTTATGAAGCTGTGCATATGCTCGCCTCTGATGAACACGAGCGCGCGCGTCTCTTTCCTCATGGCATAGCGACCTTTACAGGTAGGGGCCGCCGGGGCACCAATGGACTCATTTCATTGCTCAGTGGTATCACTACAGTCTTTCATTCTCTCGCAGCCTCCGACTCCAACTCTAAGTCTCTCGCTCTCGCTCCCGCGCTTCCACAATTTACCGATGCCGATCTGGCATGTGCCATCGATCGTGTTCGCGCCGCGTTGGCTGGTAAGCGCGTCCTGATTCTTCTGGATGACCTGGAGGCAGATTTCCCCTTAAGGCAGGCGCTGGAAGCCCTACTGGTGCGAAGCCAGATAGATATGGCAGGCTGCGAACTTCGTAAAAGTGGTGACCATGCTCAGGAACATCATGCGGTGCTTATCACGAGTTCCTATATCCCTGCTCCTGCCCTGGTCACTTCTCGTCTCCATCTCTCACCCCTCAAGCCAGAAGCAGCGCTTGACCTGCTTGCCAACCTGGTCGGTCGCGGTATGGTGGAAATGGAGTGCCAGCACGCTGAGTGTATCTGCGCGGCAGTTGGCCACCTGCCCCTGGCGATTGAGGCGGTTGCTACCACAGTGCTTACCAAGGGTATCCCCTTCTCATTGCTGGCGGCGCGCGTTGCTGAGCGCCCCCTCGACAGATTGCTCGATGAGGAGTACGAGATTCGTTCCAGGTTGGCCCGTACATTAGCTGCCCTGAGACCAGGGATGCAGGAGCAATTCGCTTTGCTCTCTACGCTGGGCACGCAATCCTTTGGTCTGGCGCCTGCTGCGGCTATACATGCACAAACTACCAGTCCACTGCTAATCGAGGAGCATGGTATATCTACTGTCGAAGTGGCAAGCTTGCCTGAACACGCCTTGGCTCTGCTGGATGACAAAGCCCAGAAAGATGTGATGTTTGACAGTGTTGACCTCTCACTTACCCAGCTTGCCCATACAGCCGCAAACCTGGGACAATTCGTCCGCTCCTCCCTGCTTGAGCTTGCGCCTGGTGAGGCGCTGCTAGACTCCTCCCTCCCCCGCTATCAGCTGCACCCTCTGCTCCAGGCCTATGCAGAAGAGCGCCTGGAAGACCTTAACCCGGAAATAGTTGGTGCTGTCCAGAGCAGTGTCCAGGAGTATGCACTCGCTTACATTGAACGCTATCAGGCGGATGTGCCGCGCCTGGAGTGCGAGCGCGGTTTCTTACTCGCCTCCATGAAGCAAGCATGGCAGCAAGAGCATTATGGGCAAGTGATACGCTTTGTAGCCGGCCTCTCCCCTATCATTGGCCGCTTGAATACCTATGAAGAAGGAGAACACCTCCTGCTGTGTGGCGTGCATGCCAGCCGCTATCTCGGGGATCGCTATCACCAGGCGCGTTTCCTCAACCATCTGGGTGTGCTGCTCTACTATCATGGAGAACTTACGCGCGCACAACAGGTCCTCAAAGAAAGCCTGGCCATTGCTGAAGAGCTTGGCAGCCCCGTCACGCTCTGGCATCCCCTCTGCAATTTAGCGCATATCGCCCATATTAGCGGCGAATATGATATCGCGCGGCGTTTTGCTGAAGCCTATTTACAGCACATGCAGCAAGCAGGCGACCCGGGTCGCATTGCTATCGCACTCTATAAAAGCGGATTTTATGCGCGACTTCAGGGCGATAGAGACAGGGCATACAAGGATCTCGCTTCCAGCGTGCACCATTTCTCCCTGCGCGACCCTGCTCAGGTCCTCCCACATGAGCGCATTGGCGAACTAGAAGCATTGACTGAGTTCGCGCGTGTCCAGGGTGACTATGCTCGCTCGCAGGAATACATGGAGGAGACCATAGCGCTCGTTGAAGAGATGTGCGACCGCTATAACGTTGCCGACCTGCTCTTCGACCAGGCATGTTTCGCACAGCAGCAAGGCCTGATCGAAGAGGCGCGCCATCTAGCCTTACGCGTCATCGATGTTGCAAAGCAGATCGGAGCCGATCATTTCTACAAGCGCAGTATGAGCTTGCTGCGAAACGTGTCCACGTAGGATT
>WNGK01014240.1_pt1 | contig 10936 bp, 10 predicted proteins | sample 5400601 | NCBI WGS metagenome assembly WNGK01 (sample SAMN13153376, study PRJNA577476) | soil metagenome | isolation source: 60 cm soil or saprolite under Garry oak tree replicate 1 | place: USA:California | collected 2016-06-15
CGTCGAGGCGCCCTCCTACGTAGGCGCGCTGGGCGCCTTCGCGGCGTACCAGGCCGACGTGGTGCACGTGGCGATGGACGACGACGGGCTGATCCCCGAGGCCCTCGAGGAGGCCATCCGGCGCGCCGCCGCCGCGGGGCGCCGGGCCAAGTTCCTCTACACCGTGCCGAACTTCCACAACCCGGCCGGGGTCACCCTCGCCGCCGGGCGGCGGCACCGCATCCTGGACATCTGCCACCGGGCGGGCCTGCTGGTCGTCGAGGACAACCCGTATGGCCTGCTCGGTTTCGACGGCGAGCCGATGCGCGCGCTGCGGGCCGACGACGCGGAGGGCGTGGTGTACCTCGGCACGTTCTCCAAGACCTTCGCCGCGGGGGTGCGGGTGGGCTGGGCGGTCGCGCCGACGGCCATCAGGGAGAAGCTGATCCTGGCCGCCGAGTCGGCCGTTCTCTGCCACTCCAGCTTCTCGCAGCTGACCGTGCGCGAGTACCTGAACACCCAGCCCTGGCACGAGCAGATCAAGGACTTCCGCGAGCTTTACCGGGAGCGCCGGGACGCGACGCTGAGCGCGCTGTCCCGGATGATGCCGCCGGAATGCCACTGGACCCGGCCGGCCGGCGGATTCTTCGTCTGGCTCCGGCTGCCGGACGGGGTCAACGCCAAGGTGATGCTGCCGCGGGCGATCTCGTCCAGGGTCGCCTATGTGCCGGGCACGGGTTTCTACGCCGACGGCTCCGGCGGTCAGTACGCCAGGCTCTGCTACTCCCTCCCCGACCCGGACCGGATCGGCGAGGGCGTCCGCAGGCTCGCCTCGGTGATCGAGACCGAGGTTCAGTTGCGGGATGACTTCGGACCGGCCCCAGTTTCCTAGTTAAGGCGAGATTTCAAAATCATGAGCGATCTCGAGCGTATCGTCGTGCTGGCCGGCGGCCTGTCCCCTGAGCGGGAAGTGTCGCTGCGGTCTGGGGACCGGGTCCGCGACGCCCTGGCCGAGGCGGGCATCCACGCGATCGTCGCGGACGCCGACTCGGCCCTGCTCTCCCTGCTGCGCGCCGACCCGCCCAGCGCCGTGTTCCCGGCCATCCACGGTGTCTGCGGCGAGGACGGCGCGATCAGGGAGGTGCTGGGGCTGCTCGGCGTGCCGTACGTCGGCTCGGTGGCCAGCGCCTGCCAGATGGCCTTCGACAAGCCGGTAGCCAAGGCGCTGACCGCCGCCGCGGGACTGGTCACGCCGCCGTCCGTGACACTGCCACGGGAAACCTTCCACGACCTCGGCGCCGCCGCGGTCATCGACCTCATCGTGGCCAAGCTCGGGCTGCCGCTGTACGTGAAACCCTCCCGCGGCGGTTCGGCTCTGGGCGCCGGGCCGGTCCGCACCGCGGCGGAACTGCCGGCCGCGGTGCTGAGCTGCTTCGCTTACGGCGACATCGCGCTGATCGAGCGGTTCATCGCCGGCACCGAGGTGGCGGTCGGCGTGATCGACCTCGGCCAGGGCCCGCAGGCGCTGCCCGCGGTGGAGATCGTCCCCGGTGAAGGTGAGTACGACTACGCGGCCAGGTACACCGCGGGCAAGACCGAGTTCTACGTGCCGGCCAGGCTGCCCGCGACGGTCGCGGACGAGGTCGCGAGGATCGCGATCGCCGCGCATACGGTGCTAGGCCTGCGGGACCTGTCCAGGACCGACCTCATCGTGGACGACACCGGCGCGCCCTGGTTCCTCGAGGTGAACGTCTCCCCGGGCATGACCGAGACGAGCACGCTGCCGCTGGCGCTGGAGGCATCGGGTCACTCGTTCGGCAGCACCTGCGTCCGACTGCTCGAGCAGGCGGCCGCCCGCGGCGCCTGAGGGCTATCGTCCTAGGCTCGTGGGCATGACAATTCGCAAGAGCTTCGGCAGCGACAACCATGCGGGCGTCCATCCCGCGGTCCTCCGCGCCATCGTGGACGCGAATGCGGGCGACGCGATCGCTTACGGCGCCGACGCGTGGACCGAGCAGGTAACCGCCGGGCTGCGGGAGATCTTCGGCGCCGACGACGCCTTCCTGGTGCTGAACGGCAGCGGCGCCAACGTCCTGGGCCTGAGCCTGCTGCTGCGCCGACACGAGGCCGTCATCTGCGCCGAGTCCGCGCACATCAACACCGACGAGTGCGGTTCGTCCGAGCGGCTGATCGGCACCAAGCTCCTCCTGGTGCCGACGGCGGACGGCAAGATCACCCCGGAGCTCATCGCCGAGAAGCTGTCCGGACGAGGCGACGACCACCGGTCCCAGCCCGGCGTGGTCGCCCTGACCCAGTCGACCGAACTCGGTACCTGCTACACGCTCGCCGAACTGCGGAAGATCACCGACTTCTGCCACGCCAGCGACCTCCGCCTGTACCTGGACGGGGCCCGGCTGGCCAACGCGGCCGCATCGCTGGACTGCTCGCTGGCGGAACTGGCCGAGTGCGCGGACGCGCTCAGTTTCGGTGCCACCAAGAACGGCGCGATGGGCGCGGAAGCCCTGGTCGTGATGCGGTCCGGCCTGGCCGTCGACGCGCCGTACCTGCGCAAGCAGCAGACCCAGCTCACCTCCAAGATGCGCTTCGTGGCCGCCCAGTTCGGCGCGCTCCTGCAGGACGATCTCTGGCGGGCCAACGCGGCGCACGCCAACGCCATGGCCCGCCGCCTCGCCGAAGGTGTGGTCGCCGTGGACGGCGTGGACATCGTCCACCCCGTCCAGGCCAACGCCGTCTTCGCCCGGCTCCAGCCGCGGCACATCGCCGCCCTGCAGCGCGACTGGACCTTCCACATCTGGGACGGGCCGGGGTCGGTAGTCCGCTGGATGACCGCCTTCGACACCACCGAAGCCGACGTGTCCACCTTCCTCGCTGACATCCGATCGACCGCCTTGCCATAGCCGCGCGGTCCCGGCATCGTGCTTTGCCGCCTGGCTACCCGGGCATCACGGAGACGCCCTGCCATCATGCCGGAACCAAATGTTTCCCGTGTAACATGACGGTGAAACAACAGGGAGCCTGCCATGCCAACACAGTTCGAGTTCGGATTCCTCGTCGGCCTCCTGGTCGGAGAGGGTCACTTCGGCGGCGATGGACGCCAACCGCAGGTGACTCTCCGCATGCACGTCCGGCACGAGGCGATGTTTCGATGGCTGGAACAGACGTTCCCCGGAGGCCGCCTCTACGGCCCGTATAACCACGGCGGGCGGCATTACCTCCAGTGGATGGCGCGCGGCCCGTTCCTGCGGGATGAGCTCGTGCCGGTGCTCGATCGACTTCTCTCGCCTAGCCTGGACCGTCATAGCTTCGACCGCTACGAGCTCATGAAGGCCCGCTACCCGCAACTGGCGAGCGGTCTCGCGGCGCACGGCGAGCTAGTATCCGCGCCCTCTGCTCGCCCGCGTCGGCCCGCGTCGCGTCCAGCCGTACGGCGCACCGCTGCGAATCCAGCACCCGCGGATCGGCCAACCACATCGACTGCCCGCGCCGACGATCACCATGACTCCGCGCGAACCGCCCCAACCGCCGAGGCCAGCGACTACCGCGGCACGGATTCCGCAAGACCGGCAGCCGATCCCGCCACCTTCGATGAGCTGTTTGCCCGGCTCCGCGAGACCTGGCCTTCCTGAACTATCCCGGTCCCTGGCCACCGCTCTGGCCCGCAGAGGCCGGGCCCCGTAGGTCGGCATCGGCCGTGCCGAACATGCCGTCGGCGAATGGGCGCCGAGCGATGCTGCTACTCCGAAGGCTCCGGCCCTGATAGGTCGGGACTCATCGCCTTCACGATCCGCTCCAGGTCATCGATCGTCGCGAACTCGACAACGATTTTGCCTTTTCGCTGCCCTATTTCCACTTTGACCCGCGTCTCGAACAGGTCGGAGAGGCGGTCGGCTAGGTGGCGGAGGCCAGGAGCGGTCGGCGGCTTGGCTGCGGTGCGCGCCGAACGGCGCGGCGGCGACTCGTCAAGGCCGACCGCGACGATCTCCTCGACGGCGCGGACCGATAGGCTCTCGGCCACGATCCGGCTCGCCAGGCGGTCCTGCGCTTCAGGATTGTCTAGGCTGAGCAGGGCCCGGGCGTGCCCCGCGCTGAGCACGCCTGCCGCCACGCGTTTCTGAACGGCCGGCGGCAGGTTCAGCAGCCGGAGGGTATTGCTGATGTGCGGGCGAGATCGGCCTATCTTGCGCGCGAGTTCCTCATGGGTGGCGCCGAAATCGTCAAGGAGCTGCTGATAGGCTGCGGCCTCCTCCAGAGGATCGAGTTGCTGACGGTGCAGGTTCTCGATCAGGGCGTCCCTGAGCAGGTCGTCGTCTTGCGTCTGCTTGACGATGGCGCCGATCTCGGTCAGCCCAGCACGCTGAGCGGCACGCCATCTCCGTTCGCCCATGATGAGCTCGTACCGGCCGGGCCCAGCCGCGCGAACCACCACCGGCTGCAGGAGGCCGACCTGCCGGATGGATTCCGCGAGCTCGTCGAGTGTCTCCTCATCGAACGCCCGCCTCGGCTGCCGGGGGTTCGGCGTGATGGCAGAGACCGCGATCTCTTTGTAGTGAACTCCGAAGACCTCGACGGGGTCACCCGGGGAAGCCGACGGCGCCTCACTTGCCGCCGCATGCAGAGCCGGGTCTGTACCGCGTGCGGCATTACCGTCAGCTAGCAGCGGAGATTCCGGGATAAGCGCACCGAGTCCCCGTCCCAGACCTCGTCTTTGCTGAGCCACTGCGCCTCCCGATTTCACCGCACCGGTCTAGCTGTGCTGACGAGCGCCCGCCGGCTGCATGGCCAGTTCGCGCGCCGCTTCCGTATACGCGACAGCGCCGCTCGACGCGGGGTCGTAGGTGATGACCGACTGCCCCCTGCTCGGCGCCTCCGACACCCGGACGCTTCTCGGGATGATGGTGCTCAGCACCGAGGTGCCGAAATGCGCGCGCACGTCCTCGGCCACGTCCGAGGCGAGGCGGGTCCGGCCGTCGTACATGGTCAGCAGCACGGTAGAGACGTGCAGTCCCGGATTGAAGTTGACCCGGACCAGCTCCGCGGTGTTCAGCAGCTGCTGGACGCCCTCGAGCGCGTAGTACTCGCACTGGATCGGGAGTAGAACCTCCTCCGCAGCTACCAGTGCGTTCAGCGTCAGCAGACCCAGCGACGGGGGACAGTCGACCAGCACGTAGTCAAGGTTCGACATGTCAAATGCGCGTAGCGCCCGGGCCAGCCGCAGCTCCCTGGCCACTACCGGGACCAGTTCGATCTCCGCCCCGGCGAGGTCGATGGTGGCAGGCGCACAGTAGAGGCCAGGCATCTCCCCGGCCGGCCGGACGACCTCGGCCAGCGGACGGTCGTCGATCAGCACGTCGTAGACCGAGGGAACGCCTGAGTGGTGCGGCACATCGAGCGCCGTCGACGCGTTCCCTTGCGGGTCCAGGTCCACCACCAGGACACGCGAGCCGTGTTGCGCCAAGCTGGCGGCCAGATTCACTGCCGTGGTTGTCTTGCCGACCCCGCCCTTCTGGTTCGCGATCGTCATGATCCGGCAGCGCGGCGGCCGCGGCCACGCCTGACGGTCGCCCTTGCCTCGCACGCCGACCGCGGCTTCCGCGGCCCGCGCTATCGGAGTGTCCGCCGGGTCCGGTGGAATCTCCGGAACGACCACCGGCATGGTTCCCCGTGTCAGCGCCGAGTCCGGGCCGTGGGCTTCATCCCCATGGGCCATACGAGCCCCGGGAATCTCGATGCCGCCGACTGCAGAACTGCCCTCGTCCACCTGAACGCCTCTCGATTCGCGGCTCGAACCACCCGGCCAGCCCAGACCCCCGATCCTGGCCACCGAGCCGGCCTGCGTAACGCCATCCGGCCGCTTCACTAGCGATCCTTCCGGCCAGCCCAGACCCTTCGCGCTCAACCGCACCGTGCTGGAGAACTCGGCACCATGCCGGTAATAGCTGAGCCCCACCTATGCCCTGCCTTATTTAGCGAAGAACCGAACGACGGTAGTCGCAGGATCGACCTTACCTTGCCCCGCCCGCACAACCTCGGCGCCGCGAGCACCAATTCGCCGCAGGACCGGGCGAGCCTTCTTCAGTTCGTCCGCGGCCGTTCGCCCCTTGATCGCGAGCACCATCCCACCCGGCCGAACCACGCCTATCGCCAGTTCCGCTAGCCGGTCCAGTGGTGCCACCGCCCGGGCGGTGGCCACGTCCGCCCGCAGGACCGTCTCCTCGGCCCGCCCGCGCAGCACGCTCGCGTTGGCCAGCCCGAGCTCGGCTACGCACTCGGAGAGGAACCGGCAGCGTCGCTCCATCGGCTCGAGCAGGGTGACGCGCAGCTCGGGCCGCATCATGGCCAGCACGATGCCGGGAAGTCCGGCACCTGACCCGATATCTACCAGCGTCTGGTCCCGGCCGTCGATGAGCTCGGCCACCACGGCGCAGTTCAGCATGTGCCGGTCCCACAGCCGCGGCACCTCGTGCGGTCCGATCAGGCCCCGCTCGACCCCGCGGGTGGCCAGTATCCGGGCGAACGCCTGAGCGGCGTCCAGCGCGGACCCGAACACCACAGCCGCACCCGGAGGCGGCAGGACATCAGGACTCGCGTCCGGTCCCGTCACCTCAACGGCACCTTCCGCAGCGAAATCAGTATCGACTGCCGTGAACACACCAGCCGAGTTCTCGAAATCATGATTCTCAGCCGCAGGGCTTCTCGCAGCAGAGCTCTCCGGTACCACGCCTGCCCCGGTCATGACGTGCCGGGCCGTCACCGCGCCGGGTAGACCACCACTCGCCGGTTCGGCTCCTCGCCCTCCGACTCGCTCCGCTGGCCGGCTTCGGCCACCGCGTCGTGCACGATCTTCCGCTCGAACGGCGACATGGCGGCCAGGGTCTTCTGCTCGCCCGTCCGCGCGACCTCCTCGGCCACGGTCCGGCCGTAATCGGCAAGCTCGGCGCGGCGCCGCGCCCGGTAACCGCCGATGTCGAGCATCAGCCGGGCCCGGTTGCCGGTCTGCCGGTGCACAGCGAGCCTGGTGAGCTCCTGGAGCGCCTCCAGGACCGCGCCGTCGTCGCCGACCAGTTCATCCAGCGTCGCGCCGACGACCGAGACGATCGCCCGATCGCCTTCGACGTCCATGTCGATGTCGCCGTCTAGGTCCGCGATGTCCAGCAGGCCTTCCACGTAGTCAGCGGCGATGTCACCCTCGAGCTCGAGGTCGCTCAGCTGGGCGTCCTCGGATGCCCCGGCGTCCTGGCCGCCCTCAGCTGCGTCGAAGGCCGCCTCCGCGTCGGTGACCTCCTCCGCGTCGGTGACCTCCACGTCCTGCTGGCTCACGACCGGACCTCCCACTGTGATTTGTGTCGCCGTCACCGCTTGCCCGACCGCTTGCTTTTCGCCTGCCGTACCGGTTGCTGCCGGACCACCTTAGCGGTGGGCACGTCGTCCTGGGGCTCGGGTTCCTGTTTCGCCCGGCCCAGTCTCAGCAGCCCGCGCTTTTCCGTGCCGTTCTGCCCGGTGGCCGGGCGCGACGCGGCGGGGGCGGGGCGGGACGCGGTCCCCGTCCGTGCGCCACCGGATCCGCTGCCGGAACGGGAAGAAGCAGGTGCGGAGCCAGAGGCCGTGCCGCCCTTGGCCCGGGCCGAGCCGGTCCCCGGCGCTGCCGTCCGCCCGCTCGCTGTCCCGGTCCGCGCGCCGCTGGCCGCAGAACCGGTGCGCGCGCCGCTGCCTGCCGTCTTGGCGGTACCAGCCGCCTTGGCGGCACCGGACGCCGGACGCGCCGAACTCTGCCGTGATGAACTGGGCCGTGATGAACTGGGCCGGAGCGAGCTCCGCGTGTCTTGCACCGGTCCGCCGGTGGTCGCGCCGCCCAGCGCGCCCTCGGCGACGACCGGCTCGGTCGTCCAGTTCCTGAACATGAAGTACTGCTGGCCCAGCGTCCACAGGTTGGTCGTCACCCAGTACAGGACCAGGCCGTACTGCCAGTACAGCCCGGTCAGCGAGAAGAACGGGACGATGTACTGCATGTACTTCTGCGACTGGGCCATCGGGTTGTCCGGGTCCACGGGGGCGTGTGACCCGGGGTCCAATCCGCGATCGCGCGCAGCACGCTGAACAGCGCGAAGAACACGATCATCTGCGGGATCATCGGCAGGCAGCCGGCCAGCGGGTTGACCCCGTTTTCCTTGTAGAACTTCATCGTCTCTTCGTTGAGACGCTGCTTGTCGCCCTTGTACTTCTTCCGCAGTTCCTGCAGCTGGGGTGCGTGCTGGGCCATCTTCCGCTGGGCTTTGACCTGCTTGACGAACAGCGGGACGAGCAGCAGCCTGATCAGCATGACCAGGATCACGATGGACAGGCCCCAGGCCAGCCCGGTGGCCGGGCCGAAGGCGGCGCCGAGCCCAGCGTGTATCCGCATGATGACCCAGGCCACCACGTTGTTCAGCGGATTGAGCAGACTCACCAGCTAGCTCCTCGCGACCTTGGCGGGTTTCCTGGCCGGCACCGGATCGAAGCCGCCGGGATGGAACGGATGGCACCGGGCAACACGCGCTACCGCGAGCCACAGCCCCCGGGCGGCGCCGTGCTCGGAAAGGGCCGCGAGCGCATATGCGCTGCACGACGGCTCGAACCGGCAGCGCGGCCCGAGCAGCGGGCTGATGAACCGCCGGTAACCCGCGATGGGGAGCATCAGCAGCCGCGCCGGCACCGTACCTTTATCTGGCGCGGTGCGGGCCGGACCGTTAGCACTACCTCTATCTGGCATTACCGACGCGCGCCCCAACCTGTCGCCGCAGCAACCTGCTGATCACCGAATCCAGATCCGCGGCGAGATCCAGATGGCTTGCGTGCGCGGCTGCGGCGTTTGCGCGCACCACAAGAAGGCTACCGCCAGGAAGCAACTGAAGGTACCCGCGCATAAGCGCACGGAGCTGCCGCTTGACGCGGTTCCTGGTAACCGCCGAGCCAACCGCCCGGCTCACCACAAATCCTACCCTGGCCGGTTCCTGCCGGTGAAGCGCGTCTTCCCGGACCAGCAGGTGGCCTACCAAGCGCGGCCTGCCCGCACGAGTCCCGGTGCGCACGGTCAGCGCGAACTCCGCGCCGTGACGCATCCGGGACTGGGATGGCAGGATCAGGCACTCAGCCGGTCGCGGCCCTTGCGCCTGCGGGCGGCGAGGACGGCGCGCCCGGCCCGGGTGCGCATGCGCAGCCGGAAACCATGCGTCTTCGCGCGGCGCCGATTGTTCGGCTGGAACGTGCGCTTACTCACTGGGGCTCCAGGTAAAGGATCTTGACTGTAGGGTTTGCGCCATTCAGACCCGCGTCCGGGGTCCGCAGCGACCTTACCGGTTCTGCCTGGCGCTCACCCGGCGCACGCTCCACGTACAGCGTGCGGTCTTCGGATTCACCCCAGGCTACCATCTGGAACACCGCCGTTTGCCAGGCGTGCCCCGCTGTCGCGTCTTAGGCTGTGGAAAGCTATTCTCCCAAGCCGGCGCAGTCACGCTGTGCAGCGGGGATGCCACGTGCACAACATGTGGATAGTTCTGTGGATCGTGAGCGCGGCTCGCGACGTGGGGATGCGAGGGGAGCGCACAGGTGGCAAATTCAGACCTGGCAGAAGTCTGGGCCCGATCCCTCGACGGACTGGCCGACTTGCAGATCCAGCCCCATCAGCGGGCCTGGCTGAAACTCACCCGGCCGCTCGGCCTGGTGGAGAACACCGCCCTCATCGCCACGCCGAACGAGTTCGTCAAGGAACAGCTGGAGACCAGGCTGCGCGCCCTGGTCACCCAGGCCCTGTCCCAGCAGCTCGGCCGCGACATCCAGCTCGCCGTTACCGTCGACCCGTCGCCGCAGCCGGCGATGCCCGGGTCAGGGACGGGCGCGGACCTCGAACCGGAGCCGCCAGCACCGCGGCTGCAGGGACTGGCCGGATCGCAGGTCACCGAGGCCGACCACGGCTCGCGGTCGGGGCTCTCCGCGCCGCACGCGCACCCGGCTCATGATGGCGGCCAGGGCGAGGCCTCTCACCAGGACCAGGGCCGCCCTGGAGGCCCCGGCGCGATCCCGCAGGCCGCGCGGCTCGGCGGCACCCGGCTGAACTCCAAGTACACCTTCGAGACGTTCGTCATCGGCTCGAGCAACAGGTTCGCGCACGCGGCGGCGGTCGCGGTCGCCGAGGCGCCGGCCAAGGCGTACAACCCGCTGTTCGTCTACGGCGACTCCGGCCTGGGCAAGACGCACCTGCTGCACGCGATCGGGCACTACGCCCAGACCCTCTACTCCGGCCTGAAGGTCAGGTACGTCAGCTCGGAGGAGTTCACCAACGACTTCATCAACATGATCAGGGACGGCAAGCAGGACGGCTTCCGGCGCCGGTACCGCGACGTCGACGTGCTCCTCGTCGACGACATCCAGTTCCTGGAGAACAAGGAAGGCACGCAGGAAGAGTTTTTCCACACCTTCAACACCCTGCACAACGCCAGCAAGCAGATCGTCATCTCCAGCGACCGCGCCCCCAAGCGGCTGGTCACGCTGGAGGACAGGCTCCGCAGCCGGTTCGAGTGGGGGCTGCTGACCGACGTCCAGCCGCCCGAGTTGGAGACCCGCATCGCGATCCTGCGCCGCAAGGCCATCCAGGAAGGCCTGAACGCGCCGCCCGAGGTGCTCGAGTACATCGCCAGCCGGATCTCTACCAACATCAGGGAACTCGAGGGTGCGCTGATCCGGGTGACGGCGTTCGCCAGCCTGAACCGCCAGTCGGTCGATCTTCAGCTGGCCGAGATCGTGCTCAAGGACCTCATCCCCGAGGCCCAGGGCCCGCAGATCACGGCCGCGACGATCATGGGCCAGACCGCCTCCTACTTCGGGCTGTCCATCGAGGACCTGTGCGGGGCCTCCCGGTCCCGGGTGCTCGTCACCGCCCGGCACATCGCCATGTACCTGTGCC
>WNGK01021064.1_pt1 | contig 10936 bp, 11 predicted proteins | sample 5400601 | NCBI WGS metagenome assembly WNGK01 (sample SAMN13153376, study PRJNA577476) | soil metagenome | isolation source: 60 cm soil or saprolite under Garry oak tree replicate 1 | place: USA:California | collected 2016-06-15
AGTAAAAACAGTGCCCAAAGCGATAACATGAGTGCCGCCCCACGCGATCGGATGTCTATCGATGTCTTCACAATTTCGTCCTGAGCGGAATTGAATGGTTCAGCATAGTCAAAATGGGGTCCGCTTTAACGGAATGATCGCTTCCCAAGGCACCGCGGCATCAGTGCGTCCCACGGTTACTTTCACAAGCGGTGGAAGCCGGAGGGCGTTTGTCCATTGGTCTACCCAACTGTTTAACTGAGGATCGAAGTAATGGATCTGAAGGCTGCTAACGTTCTTAATCAAAGGCACCCAAGTCTCAGGACCAATAGCAGAATCATCCTGTGGCTTTCGCAAAAAACCCAGATCGAGCCGATCGCTCTTGCTGCTTTCAGTCTGCAGCCGCATTTGAACTGTAAATTTACCCGGCGCATAGCGCGTTAGTAAGCCGGGTCCGGCGCTGCAGCTCCACTTGATTTCATCGCGCTGGCGATCGCTTAATTTAAACGGCTCGCCTGTCATCGCACCCTGCCGTACTGGCAAGCTTTGCCATTGCGCCTGCAAGAGATCGCGCAAACCGTTATACCGTGCGTCGGCCACGCTCGCGTCGGAGGAAGCGCGCAGCGCGGTGAGATTCGATTGCACGAAGCGATAGATCGCTAGCGACATCATGGCAAGAATCGCTACCGCCAGCGTGATCTCCAGTAACGTGAAGCCGTCGCTGCGAGCGGCCCATTTGCTCGGATGTAATATCGCTTTCTGATTAGCGCGGCCGATAAACATAAAAACTAATTTGTTTTGACTGCCTAGTTCCACCCCGCATCCATTGTGCAGTTAAAGTCACGAGATTGATCCCGCTTAGCTGAACATTGCCGGGTTCGGTCAAACAAGCCGGCACATTTTTCTGAATCAATTTCACGATCCCATAACCAGTATCGATTTTAAGTTCCTTTGCAGCGTCAGGAAAACCCGGCCCGGCCTGAACTTCCGCCATACGATTGGACAATATTTGGCGCACACGCTCTTCTTCCGCGTTCAAGGTGCTGGCGTTCAAACAATTTTCCACTGCGCGGCCCAGCGCCAGCACACCTACCGCGAAAATCGTGACCCCGATAAGGACCTCATAAAGCGCAAAGGCGCTGCCCGAATTTCGAATTTGCAGAGATCTATCTTGCGGCATAATTCGTAAGTTCAGGCCGCGCCGTCAACGGCGAATAATCTGCCTTCCACGAACCAGCCGGTCCATCGAATTGAACAGTCGCTGGTTCGCATGTCCCCGACGGCCAAAAAATCCATTCTGCTGCCGGATTCTTCGTCAATGCTGCCGACAGCGCTAGCTTCAAGGTATCTCCGCGATCCAGGTGAAATTCCGCCGCCGGTTTGATCTCTTCGCCTTTTGCAAATGTTTCCGGGCGCAAAAAAACACAATCCTTATCCCAAGCAATCAGGTAGGAACGACGCTCCGCGACGCTTCGCTCTTGTGCCTGGCGCACAAGATTGTTGAAGCTATCTAGTGAGTGCCGGAGTCGCCTATCCGCCAGCACGCCATTCAAACTCGGCACCGCCAGCAGAAGGAGCAACATCAATATGAAAACAGCGAGGACAATCTCGACCAGGGTGAACGCCCGCCAATGTGGCATTGGCGAAGTTACCTGATGCGCAATAAATCACAAGATAGATAGGGTGGTACAGGCATCTCGCCTGTAACTCTGTTCTCGTATCGACGCGAACGTGAAGGACCCGAGAAGGCAAATGCGTCTGTCAGTTGCAAGCCGCACGAGCATGAACGGCGGTGAATGCGATAGTCTGTGTCCACCAACCTGGATCGGCGCAATACCCAAGGAACGTGTCAATTAGCGCCTCATTGAGCCTGCCGGAACTTACTAAATCGTTGCGAAGCTCGACTATGGTCTGCGTCCAGTAGTCGGCCCACGGAGAGCTACCATTGTAGATCGCGGTCTCAGCAGCGCCACCGATTTGCTCGAGACCCAAAGCCGCAAGCCGCGGTGCCAGCGTTCTACCGATGTGATAATCGATCCCGCGTTCCCGCGACCATGCGAGCCAGCCGTCCCAGAACGCTCGCGCTTCTGGCGGCTCCGCGATAGTGATCGGTAAAAAATTCCGGCTCGATCAGCACGATCGCGCCACCCGGTCGCAAGCTGGCGACGAGATTTACAATTGCCGCTTCAGCATCGGCGACGTGATGGAGTAATGCGCGCGCCGTTACAAGGTCAAAGCTGGCAGGCTCGATCGGACCAGCTACGATATTGCCCTGTCGCAGCTGCAACCCTTGAGCGCGCACGTTGATCAGCGACAGATCGAGGTCACACGCAACCGCCTCACCGGGGGCCACGCGCGCGGCGAGCCATGCCGAGATTGAACCATTGCCACAGCCGACTTCAAGAGTCCGGGAACCCGGCCTGATATTAGGAGACTCAATGTACCGACGGTGCATCGGATCGAGTAATTGCGACATCAACGCCAACCGCTTCCCCTCACCTTTCAAATGATGACCTAGGACGTATTCGCCCATGCGAAGATGACCCTAAACCATAGCGGCAGAACCGACAAACCATCGGCCGCGCGGCATCGCGCAACTAGCCGCTAAAAAAAAGCAATCGAACGGCAGCAGTCGCAAACCGATGTGATAAGATTCAAGTTCAATGAACCTGGCGTTGCGCATCGGCATTATCGTAGCCGCAGCTTGCGTCGTCGTTCTGATCATATGGCAAGGTGTGACTGCGCATGGCGCGCCTGATCCGACGCAACCGAACACAAGCCCGACAGTCGCCTTTCTCGACATTGGCGTTTTAGTATTCCGCGAAGGTCTGGAATGTATCCTGGTGCTCGCAGCAATCACAGCGAGCATGACTGGGAAAAAACGGATCTACCGCCGACCCATCGCGGCAGGCGCAGGCATGGCTTTTGGCGCGACGTTGATCACGTGGTTGATCGCGGTCCGAATCGTTAGCTCGCTTAGCGACAATATCCCAGCGCTCGATTTGCAAGCCGCAACCGGACTCCTCGCAGTGATCGTGCTACTCGTGATTATGAACTGGTTCTTCCACAAAATTTATTGGGGCGGATGGATCCGAGCGCACAATCGCCGCAGAAAAAACTTGCTCGCGGAGGCGAGTGTCGACGAAATCTCTCGCCCGCAACTATGGTGGGGATTGGTCCTACTGGGGTTCACATCACTTTATCGTGAAGGGTTCGAGGTGGTGCTTTTCTTGCAAAGTTATCATTTGCGACTGGGCGGCGGCGTTGTGTTGAAAGGCGCATTGCTCGGATTGGTCCTTACCGGGATAGTGGCCGTCCTAACCTTTATTCTTCAGCGGCGTCTTCCTTATCGGAAGATGCTGATCACGACCGGTATCCTACTCGGCGTAGTGTTGCTGGTGATGGTTGGTGAACAAGCGCAGGAGATGCAGCTCGCGCATTGGATTTCCACCACCGAGATCAGTTCAGTGAAGAAATACATGCCGCCGTGGATGGGTCTGTGGCTTGCAGTGTTCCCCACCGTCGAAACCATCATCGCTCAACTCATTGCCGGAGTGTTGGTCGTTGGCTCTTATTATGCCGCACGATATTTCGGCGGCGGGGCGCCACCCGAAAGCGCGGAACCCGTGCAAGAGGCACGAGTCGAAGCCAACGCCGCGGTCGTTGAGCAACTGGAAACAATTCCAGCAATTTCGCACCGGTAATCTCGCCGGGTGCGCGTTTTGTTGTGAAAAAGCTATGGCAACTTTGCATTCTAATCCTGGCGTTTTCGCCGTCGGTCTCATTCGGCGGGGTTCGCCATTTCACATTTTTGTACGAAGCGCCCACGTCTGCACCGAGAAGCCTGGAGTTGGAGAACTGGGTCACATGGCAGCGTATTACCGAGCCGGATCGCTCCGACGAAGTCGATTTTCGTCACGAACTCGAGTACGGCGTGACCGATAAATTCCAAGTCAGTGTTTATTTGGCGGACTGGTTTTACGAGAATAATCGTGGGGGGACGGGCTTTACAGTCGACGACCCAATTGGAACATCGATTTACGGAGAGATTAGAGCGGGCGATCGGCTGATTGAATTGGAATCGAAGTTGATCGCCCAGAAAAATCTCGGCCCACTGATCTTTGCCTATAACGCGACGCTCGAAGCAGTGTGGGAAGGGAACCATTTGGCTGAGCGCAAAGGCGAATTCAGCCAGGCGGTTGGGGCAAGCTATGAAATCTCGCCTCGCATCTCGGCGGGAATAGAACTACTCCACGAATTTGTGTTTCCAGAGTGGCGCAACGAAGAAAAGATAAGAAATCTCTTCGTCGGTCCGAACATTTCATATCGCCGCGGCAACTGGTTTGTCACAGTTACCGCTCTCGCGCAAGCGACTGATACTGACGATGAGCCGGATCTCCAGGTGCGAACAATTTTCGGCGTCGGCTTATGAAATCGAAGCGTCTAGCGATCTCTGCCGCAGCAATCATTTGTCTTGTTGATCTTAGCAGTTGCGGAACGATAAGCTTTGCGCCACCGCCGGTCACAGAGGAATTGGCGCGCGCAGGTGCGCGTCAACATGTCGACCTCGCGACCCTGCACGAGGGTCGCGCACTTTTTACATCGGCTGCCCACTCGCAATCGCGCTGAAGATCATCAGCCGCGAGGTTGCAAATCGCGCGCGATTCTAGTTGAACCGTGACACAACTCTCCCACCTTAGCCGGATGATTACGTCCACGTTACGGCTTCGCATGCTGGCCCAAACTGTTCTGGCCGGTTTTATTTTTGTTGGTTCAATCTGTTTTGCAGCGGCGCCGTCGCCTTCGCCGACACCCGCCGGCGCAACTGACGAAAAATTGTTCAAAGGAATGCAATGGCGTCAAATCGGTCCCTTTCGCGGCGGGCGGGCGCTGACGATCGAAGGCGTACCCGGCGAGCCTGGCGCTTATTACTTTGGCGCGGTTGCCGGCGGCGTCTGGAAGACGAACGATGGGGGCGCGAACTGGACACCGCTTTTCGACAAGGAACCGATTTCGTCAATCGGTGCGATCGCGGTCGCGCCGTCGGATCACAATGTAATCTACGCTGGCACAGGTGAAGCGGCCATTCGCGGCAATACGACGTACGGCACCGGTGTTTTTAAATCGATCGACGGTGGCAAGACATGGACGAACGTCGGGCTGAAAGACAGCCGGCAGATCGGTGCCCTTATTGTCGATCCAAGAAATGGAGATGTGGTTTTGGTGGCGGCGCTCGGTCACGCGTTCGGTCCAAATCAGGAGCGCGGAATTTTTCGGACAACCGATGGCGGCAAAACGTGGACGAAAGTTTTATCAAAAGACGAAAACACCGGTGGCATAGATGTTGTTTTCGATCCGCATAATCCGAATATTGTCTTCGCGTCGCTCTGGCAGGCGCGCCGACAGCCGTGGTTTTTCTCAAGCGGCGGACCTGGCAGCGGACTCTATCGCTCCGAAGACAATGGCGTTACCTGGAAGCATCTCGAAGGCAATGGCCTTCCCGACGGAATTCTGGGCAAGATCGGCATCGCTGTTTCTGGAGCCGATTCCAATCGTGTTTACGCGATCATAGAAGCGAAAGACGGTGGACTCTATCGTTCCGATGATGCCGGTCAGCATTGGACTCGTGTAAACGAGGACGGCCGATTTCGTCAGCGCGCCTGGTATTTCAGCAAAGTTTACGCCGATCCGAAATCGGCGGATACGGTTTATCTATTAAACACTGGCCTTTTCCGCTCGGTCGATGGCGGAAAAACTTTCAATCTGCTGCCGGCACGGCACGGAGATCATCATGGTCTCTGGATCGATCCGCAAAATCCCAATCGGATCGGTAATGCGAACGATGGCGGTGTCAATATCTCCACCGACGGCGGCAAAACGTGGACGACCCAAAACAACCAGCCAACTGCGCAGTTCTATCATGTCGCTGTGGATAATGCATTCCCCTATCACATTTATGGGGCGCAACAGGACAATTCGAATGTCGGCATCGCCAGCCAGACTGATTCCGGAGTGATCGGCCGCGAGAACTGGTTTGTAGCTGGTGGCGGCGAATGCGGCTTCGTTGTGCCCGATCCGCGCGATTGGCACATCATTTATTCAAACAACGAAGGTTACATTACTCGCTACGATAAAAATAAAGAGGAAGTGCAGGACGTAAGTGTCTGGCCTCTGGATAACGCAGGGCACGGAGCTGCGAATCTCGTCCATCGCTTTCAATGGGTTTCGCCGCTCATGCTTTCGCCGCACAATCCGGACGTGCTCTACACGGCAGCGGAGTGCGTTTTCAAATCGAGCGATCACGGACAGAGTTGGACCCAGATCAGCGGTGATCTTACCCGCAACGACAAAAGTAAACAGCAGCCAAGCGGCGGCCCGCTGACTAACGACATCACTTCGGTTGAATATTATGATACCGTCTTCGCGCTTGCGGAATCTCCAGTAAACAAGGGGACGATCTGGGCTGGGACGGACGATGGATTAGTCCAAGTCACAAGCGATGACGGTCAGCATTGGTCAAACGTCACGCCGAAAATGCCGGAGTGGAGTACTGTCGATCTGATTGATCCCTCTCCGCACGACGGCAACACTGCTTACATCGCGGTGGATCGACATAAGCTTGACGACTTTAAGCCGTATATTTTCAAAACGACCAATTTGGGGAAAACGTGGAGCGCAATTGTGAACGGAATTCCCGATGGCGCGTACGTGCACGTTGTCCGCGAAGATCCGAAGCGCAAAGGTCTGCTTTACGCCGGCACTGAAACGGGCGTCTTCGTTTCGTTTGATGACGGCGCGCATTGGCAGCCGCTGCAATTGAACCTGCCTGTCTCCCCTATTCATGACCTGGTCGTCAAAGACGACGATCTCGTCGTTGCGACCCATGGACGTTCATTTTGGGTCCTCGATGACCTGACACCGATTCGGCAGTTGAACAAGCAATCGCTAACAGCAGACGTAATTCTCTATCAGCCGCAGGCGGCGCTGCGTTTGCATTATCCAACGGAATTCGATCGCCGCCAGCCGGTTGGTGACAACCCGCCCCCGGGCGCGATTATCAATTATTACTTCAAGACGGCACCTAAAGACGAAGTGTCGCTCGATATTCTCGATACTTCAGGCAAAGTCGTTAGGCATCTTTCAAGCAAGGAGAAAAAAGAAGGCGAGCAGCCGCCTGAATGGCCGGATCGCGTCGAGCGCCCCAAAACAATTCCCGCAAACGAAGGGATGAACCGGTTCGCGTGGGATCTGCGCTACAATGATCCGGTGCAAATTCCCGGTGCATTTTATACTGGCGAGGGGCCGAAAGGACCGCTCGCGCTCCCAGGCGATTATCAGGTGAAACTTACCCTTGACGGAAAATCGCAGACTGCGCCTCTCCATCTGGCAATCGATCCGCGCACGAAGGATGCGGGGCCTGCGTTGCAAAAACAATTCACTCTGTCGATGCAAGTGAACGATCGCATTTCACAATTGCATCAAGCCGTTAACGAAATCCGCGATCTCAAATCGCAGATTCAGACATTACATAAACGCTTCGGTGACGATCAGCGCCTCAAGCCGGCACTTGATGCTGCCGACCAGCTCGATCACAAAATGTCGGAGGTCGAGCAGCAGCTGATTCAAGTAAACATGAAAGGGTCGGAAGGAAATCTCGCTTTTCCGAATACCTTGAACGAGCGCTTCGACACATTCAGCCATACGATCGACGCTGGCGACACTGAGCCGACCAAACCGCAACTCGACGTATTCCAACTGTTAAGCAGCCAGCTGGAAGATCAGTTAAAGAAATGGGCCCAGATCAAGACTGAGGACGTTCCGAAAGTGGGCGACTTAATCAAGCAAGCGAATCTGCCTGCGCTGATCATCACGGAGAAAAAGAAGAGTGAATAGTGACGGTGAATCGTGAATAGCTCGCGGCGATCACCATTCACCCGCTATCACCTATCGCGATTCACAGCGCCTAAATCGGACGACGCGAGTTGATTCATGGCAAGGATAGACAAAGCGGTTCTGCTCGCAGCCGGCCGAGGCACGCGAATGCGGGAGATGACTACCGATCTTCCCAAACCGATGCTCGAAGTACGTGGGAAACCGGTTTTGCAGCACATTGTCGAAGGACTGCGGGACGCGGGCGTCCGAGGTTTCCTGATTATTGTCGGCTACCGCGCCGACACCGTCCAAAATTTCTTCGGGGATGGTTCCCGTTACAACATCGAAATACAATATGCGACGCAGGTTGTGCAGGACGGAACCGGGCGCGTTGTTGATCTCGCGCGCAATTTCGCCGGCGATTCGCCCTTTATCTTGAATTACGGCGACATCCTTGTCGATCCGGGAAACTACAAACGACTTGTCGATCTTCCCCACGATATCGAAGCGATTATTAGTGTGACGCGCGGTGAAGACGTCAGCAAGGGCGGCGCGGTTTTTCTCAACCAAGAAATGGAACTTGTCGATCTTCGCGAAAAACCAAAACCAGGCGAGCCAACCAGTCCGTGGTATAACGCCGGCATTTATGCATTTCGTCCGAGCATTTTCGATTTCACGGCAAGGTTGAAACCGTCACCGCGCGGCGAGTACGAATTGACCGACGCGGTTCGCGCGCTCGCGCACTCTGGCAAAAAAGTAAAAGCGCTCGAGCTCATAGGTGGATGGGCGGATGTGCGTGATCCGGAAATCCTCGCGCGCTTGAATCGTTAAAAGAAGCGTTAGCCTCCGCCTTGCGGCTATCCTATTCGCACGCTTGCGCTACTTGTTTACGGCGCGTGCTCGGCAGCTTCCGCAGACGGTTCCTCGCCGATTTCTTCTTCGATTTCACGCTGCCATTCGCGCGACAGCCACGGCCGGAGAAATCCGTAGAGTAAATAAGTAAGGAACAGCACCGCCGGCATCCATTCGTAATTCATCACGGTCAAGATGAGGATGAGACTGATAATAAGAAACCGCGGGATCGATTTTTTCGTCTTCCAATTAAGCGCCTTGAAACTCGGATACTGGAAACGACTGAACATCATAAAGGAAAGAAAAAGCATGAGCGGTGGCAGAACGAACTTCCAATTGCCGAGGTGATGTTCGCCTTCGGCCAGCCAGAGCAGGAAGAGAGTGATGGATGCGATGAGACCGGCAGCGGCGGGAATGGGAAAGCCGGTGAAATTTTTCTTGTTATCAGTGTCGTCGGCTTCGTGATTGGCAGACGCCGTGTTGAAGCGCGCCAGACGCAGGGCACCGCATGCGAGATAGATAAACGCGATAATCCAGCAGGCGCGCGGGAATTCCTGGAGAACGATCCGATAAACCATCAGAGCTGGCGCGACGCCGAATGAAACAATGTCGGCCAGAGAATCGAATTCGCGACCAAACATGCTCTCATGTCCACCGAGGCGGGCAATCCGTCCGTCGAGCAGGTCGAAAAAACAGGCGGCGAGAATGAACCAGATGGCGGTATGAAAAAGGTCGCCCGCGGCGTCCGAATTAGAACTTTGAAGTAAGGCGCCCTCAAGGATTTTGAGCGTAGCGGTAAAGCCGCAAAACAAATTCCCTGCCGTCATTAGATTCGGCAGCAGATAAATCTTGGAATGATTCTGTTCGCTCATTGATCAGACAACTGCGCAACGATTGTTGATCCAGCAGAGACGTGATTGCCTACTTTCACGAGTAGTTCAGCATTGAGAGGCAAGTATATTTCTGTTCGCGAACCGAAGCGAATCATTCCAAAGCGCTCGCCTTTTTTTAATTCGTCGCCGATTTTCGCCCAAGCTACGATACGTCTCGCAATCGCGCCGGTGAGTTGGCGGACCACAATTGTGGTCCGCCGGTTCTGAAAGGCCCACGTCATTGATTCGTTCTTCTCCGAGCAATCGGGGCGACGTGCATCGACACAGAGCCCCTCTCGATGCTTCCGATAAATAATGCGGCCATCGATCGGCGCGCGATTGGTATGGACATCGAAGATCGACAAGAAGATTCCGACACGGCGCGTTTTTGTTTTCAGAATTTCACTTTCATCCAGCTCAACGATGTCTGTGACAGTTCCATCGGCTGCCGCTACGACGAGATTCGGATCTGGCGGTGCGACGCGACTCGGATCGCGAAAAAATGCGAGCGTGCAAAAAAACAGCAGGAGAAAAAGCAGCGATAACCAAAGTGTCAGAACCGAACTAACGATCGCGCACACCGCGAGAATCGCAAGAATCCAGCGTGCTTCCAGCAGAGTTTGAAGGCGCATTTGGCTATCCATTTTCCAATTCCAAAACGAGCCGGTCAAGGCAATGAAAATCGGAGCTTTCGGCTGGCCGAAGAGAACCACAATATCATGGGTTCCAGCCGCCCTTCGTCTCCAACCGGTAGGGGAAATTTAGTCGCTCGGATCACGAGATTATTAGTTGTTCCTGAGGCATTTTTAGGTATTCTTTTTATTGGGCCGTTCGAGGCCTGCATATGCCGCAAGCGCAAGACGAAATTCCGGTCGACAAATTACCTCTAAATCGTGCGACCGGAATCCGGGCAGCGCAAAAATACGACGCCGCGCAAATCGATAAATTGGAGGGCCTCGAGGCGGTTCGCAAACGGCCCGGCATGTTTATCGGAGACCCTGACGAGCGAGGTCTGCACCATTTGGTTTTCGAAGTGCTCGATAACTCAATCGACGAGCATCTCGCTGGATTCTGCACCAAAATTGAAGTCGCCGTTCATGTCGATGGATCTGTATCGGTGCGGGACAATGGCCGCGGCATTCCGGTGGACATTCATCCAAAATGGAAGATGCCGGCGGTTGAACTGGTTCTGACAAATTTGCACGCAGGTGGAAAATTCGGACAAGGCGCTTACAAATATTCGGGCGGCTTACACGGCGTAGGTGCGAAATGCACGAACGCGCTTTCCGAATGGTTCAAAGTGGAGGTGTCCCGAGATGGCAGTGTTTATCATATGGCCTTTGCCAAGGGCAAAACGACCG
>WNGK01013265.1_pt1 | contig 10935 bp, 7 predicted proteins | sample 5400601 | NCBI WGS metagenome assembly WNGK01 (sample SAMN13153376, study PRJNA577476) | soil metagenome | isolation source: 60 cm soil or saprolite under Garry oak tree replicate 1 | place: USA:California | collected 2016-06-15
TCCGGGTTAATCAACGGGCTGGTTTCATAACGAAGCCATCCATAGTCGTGAAATGCGGCGGCGCGCACCATGGAATCGAAAGGCTCTGGAGCTGCAAACTCGTTGTTTCCCCAATGTGCTGCCAGTTGCCCCACAAATCGGGAATGATCGGTCTGTCCAATCAGGATTAGTTCGCCGTTCGGTTGCTTGCGGACAATCATATCTAAAGACTCGGGCTCGCCCGGAAAGCCACAACAGATTCGATCGCCTTTCCCATTTCGAGCAGCAATCCTTCTTGTAGTGGCGGACCGGAGAATTGTACGCCGATGGGCAGACCGTTGCTGCCGAGCGCGTGTGGGAGTGTCATGGTTGGAAAATCGGCAAGCGTCCACGGAGCATTCATGACGGGATCACCGGTCGAGCCGATTCCCTCGGGCGCAGTACCTGTCGCCGCGGGGGTCATTAAGCCGTCAAATTTCTCAAACAACCTGGCCATTTCGCGTCGATACTTTCGCCGGACACGGCGAGCTCGAAGGTATTGCGTGGCATCGAGGAGCATTCCCGTTTCAATCAAGGCCCGAAGTTTCTCACGATAGGATTCCGGATGGGCCCGGAATAGCTGTTCGTGGACGGAAGCGACCTCCGACCGGAGTATCGTCCGCAGTATCGGCTGGGCGAGATCAAAGATGGCGGAGAGTTGCGCCTCTTCGACAACAAAGCCGGAGTTGGCAAGCTTGTTGGCGAGTGCGTCGTTCAGCGACCGCGCTTCTGGAGTCGCGTTCTCGTAAAAGAAACCGCGAACGACGCCGATTCGGAACGGGCCACCGCGTGATTGCTTCTGCACCGGGAATTCAGTCATCGCGTGGAGCATGATCTCCACGTCTCCCACGGAACGGCCAAGCATGCCCGCATGATCTAACGACCAGGCAAGCGGGAAAACGCCGGCAAGGCTGATCCTTTCACGTGTCGGAACCAGTGACACGAGGCCATTAAATGCGGCGGGCCTTCCGACCGATCCCAGGGTTTGACTGCCGATCGCTGCAGGACACATGCGTGCCGCCACGGCTGCCGCGGAACCGCTGCTGGACCCCCCCGGCGTGTGCGCGAGGTTCCACGGATTGCGTGTCGGCCCGGGATCGAGATTCGCGAAAACGGTTGTGACCGTTTTGCCGAGAACGATTGCCCCGGCCTCTTTGAGCCGAGTGACGGCTCGCGCATCGTAGCCGGGAATAAAATTCTCGAAGAGCATCGAACCCATCGTCGTGCGCAGGTTCTTTGTATAGAAGATGTCTTTAATGCCAACAGGGATTCCGTGCAGCGGCCCACGGAAATGTTTCTTTTGCGCTTCCTCCTCACATCTCCTCGCTTCAGCCAGTACCTCATCTCGGTCCACCGTTACCCAAGCCTGAACGCGACTATCGAGTTGGTCGATGCGTGCAAACAGTGAATTCACGTACTCGACTGGCGAAAGGACGCCATCACGGATGGCAGCAGCGGCCTCCATCAGCGAAAGCTCTTCAGGGTTCATCTTCGAACTCCACCAGAGTTGTGCTCAATTGGTGCAGCTCAACGGCCATCTGCTCAATTTCGGAATGAAGTTCGACGGCCCGCTGTTTCCCAAACTTTTCCTCCGCTCGGGTCATTAGCGTGCGCGTCAGCTCAGAGATTGTTGTTTCGCGGTTAAACATGAGTGGCAATTCTAGCAGACTGGGAAAACGTGCTCCTCTCCTGGGTGGCGTCCTCCTGGAACACGGTACGGACGACCAAATTACGCGATCTTCGGCCTGCGCTTGTGCCACTCGGTCGCCTGCTCGTAGACGTGCGCGACCTGGAGCACGGCCGCGTCGCCTCCCGGCGGACCACTAATCTGCAATCCAATCGGCAAGCCGGAGGCAGTGAAACCGCACGGGATGGAGATTGTCGGCCAGCCGTACACGTCGAAAGGGGAAGTATTTTGAATATTGCGGGCTAGGAAATTCGCCGATCCGTTTCTGTCGCGGCTGAATTCGGCCATCGCCGGCGGGGCGATGGGACTCGTTGGCGTCAGGACGGCATCCACGAGCCGAAACACCTGGCCGATACTCCGGCGCGTCCTGTCGAGCTGCTGCCGGGCGTGAATATAGGCCGCCGTGCCGATGTTGGCACCGGCGCGTAACCGTCCGAGGGTCTCGGGCTGGTAGAGTTCCGGGCTCTTTGCGATGAACTCCGCGTGATACACGTACGCCTCGGCCGCCCGCACTGTCGATCGCAACTCTTCCTGGGTGCGGGCCGATATCGCCACTTCGGTGATCCTTGCCGTCAATTTTTCGAGGATGGCGAGTGCGCCGTTGATCGCCGTCTCGATCTCGGAATCCAATCCCTCGAAAAAAAAATCGCGTGCTACACCAAGACGTACCGATGTGGGTCGCGTGCGCAGTGCGGCTGCGTAATTCGGCACGTCCATCCGTACGCTCGTGATCTCTTCCGAGTCGTAACCCGCGACGACCTGCAGCAGGAGAGCCGCATCGGCCACGGTGCGCGTCATTGGCCCGACGTGGTCCAGCGACCATGATAGAGGGATTACGCCGCGTGTGCTGACCAGACCATAGGTGGGCTTGAGACCGACGATTCCACAGTACGCTGCCGGCTGCCTGATTGAACCGGCAGTATCCGATCCCAGTGCCCCAAAACAGAGACCGCCTGCAACTGCCGCAGCCGATCCACCTGACGATCCGCCGGCGATGTGCCCAAGCTCCCACGGATTGTGTACCCCGCCGAAATAGGTCACTAGCGAGGTGCCGCCAAACGCGAACTCGTGCATGTTCGTCTTGCCGACAAGCACAGCGCCCGCGGCCTTCAGCTTGCGTATCACTTCGGCATCCTGCCCGGGTACACGATCTTTAAATAGGGCACTGGCCGCGGTCGTCCTGACGCCCGCTGTATCGAAAAGGTCCTTAACGGCAACCGGAACGCCGTGGAGCGGTCCACGCCATTTCTTCTGCTGAATTTCAGACTCGGCTTCCTGTGCAGCCTTCATCGCCAGGCCCGGTGTGACGGTGATATATGCATTCAGTGCGGGATTCAGCTTTTCGATGCGCTCCAGAATTGTCTGAGTGATTTCAACGGGCGAGACCTTCCTGGTGCGAATGAGTTCGCTCAGCTCGGAAATAGTCAGAAAGGCCAGGTCTTCCCTTTGAGGACTGCCCTGAAGAGTAGAACCAAGCCCCATTGCAGTGCCAACACCAGCTTTAAGGAACTCACGACGAGACATATCCATGCCACTGTTCTCTAAGAATTGATTTAAACGTGGTGGCATCGTACTCCGACTCCCTTTCCAGGACAAATGAAACGTCGTCGGAATCGCTGAGAGCGTCGAAATATAAGAGCCCCGTGTATGGGAACAGCCGGCCAAGGCCGCGTCCCACTATGCGTTATGTCAACTTGCGGGTGGCCGTAGGCCGCAGGCCGGGCGCGCGGATCCCGCTGCGTTCTTACGCCGACGTTCAGAACGAGTCCAGCTGGATGGTTGGTCGTCCGTAATTTCGAGTGTTTCTTTCACGCTGTAACTAAGAATTCACGAAACATTTACAGACGAGTCTTACCCTGTTGGCAATTGGTAGGGGTGCCATCATGAAACTGCGCAAGAAGATTGAAGCGAAGGGAACCGATCGGATACGGATCGTCACCGAGCATGGCTCAGGCTACCGTCTGGAATGCAAGCAAAAGAAAGTTGTCTCCGACTAGCCCCGTTCTTGCCGTAACAACCTTTTAATAATTTATTCATGAACCATTGAATGCGGACCTTTACTGTGAACACTTGCTTTCGACAGCCGATTTTACAAAACACACCTTAGTTGGGCTAACGGTCAGCGGACCGCCGCCCGTGACTACATTCAACAGGAGGAATCCTTGAGATTGGGAAAATGGAGAGGATACATCTCTGCGCTTGTGATCATTTGCGCTCTGGCTGTGACGGTATTCGCGCAGGTGGATCAGGGACGAATTGCAGGAACCGTAAAAGATCAGACGGGCGCAATCATTCCCGGAGTCATGATAACGGTCAAAAACGATCGAACTGGTGAAGAGCGATCGGTCATGTCCGGCGACAAGGGTGATTACCAGGCCGCGGCACTAAGGCCTTCGACATACACGGTCAGCGCGATCCTCGCTGGATTCGCCAAGACCGAGATTTCAGGAGTCCAACTCATTGTTGGACAAACATTAAATCTCGAACTGGTTATCAAACCCGCAGGAGTCTCCCAGGAGCTCACGGTATCAGCGGATGCTGCCGAGGTCCAGGTGGACACGAGCTCTGCCAGTTTGGGCGCGAACGTAAACACACGAGAAGTGGCCGAGCTTCCGATCAATGGCCGTCAGCTCTCGCAATTGTATTTGCAGGCGCCGGGAGCGCAGAACACCGGCAACGGCCAGTACGGCGATATTCGGTTTAACGGACGCTCGACCGAGCAGAACGCGATTCGCTTTGATGGTATCGAGGCCTCCGGAATTGTTGATGCGGAGCCCGGAGTGATTGGCGCGGAGCTAGTATCGCCGTTCAAGCTTCAGAGCAGCCTTGAGAATGTTCAGGAGTTTCGCGTCGAATCGAATAACTATACTGCCGAGTTCGGCACGGGCACTGGCGGACAGATCAATGTCGTGACGAAGTCCGGCAGCAATGCGTTTCACGGTTCGCTGTTTGAGTTCCTGCGGAACGATAGGTTGGACGCCCGTAATTTCTTCGACCGTGTACGGCCCGGCGGCCAGTCCAAACTCCCACTCCGGATGAACCAGTTTGGAGGTTCGGTGGGCGGTCCGGTCGTTAAGGACAAGGTATTTTTCTTTGGAAGCTACGAAGGGTACCGCCTACGCAATGGCGTCAATCTCATTGAGTCGGCGCCCAGCGGGCTCGCAAAAAGCCAAGCGGTTCCCGCGGTCGCGCAGATCATTGATGCATTCCACGCTCCAGGCGCTTTCATCTTGCCGGGTGCTTCTGCGGATCCGAATTTTGACATTTACCAGCTTCCAGCAAGTAACATCGTCAATGAAGACTCCGTGGGCGCGCGCCTCGACTTCAAATTGAGTGCCAATCACTCTTTATACACACGCTTCTTCCGCGACCTGGGAACCAATATTCAGCCGCAAAGCATCAGCGGGCGGCAATTACAGGTCAGGACCTGGCCGCAAAACGGAGTCATCGCGCTGCAGTCCACTCTTTCCACGGCGATCATCAACGAAGTTAAATTTGGCTACAATTCGGCGCTCACGCGCGGCTTCGGAAAAAGCATCGCCGTGAACGGTATCGATACGTCATCGATCAGCATTAACATAACCGGCAGCGCATCGAATAATGGAATCCCTGGCCAGGGCTCCACTACCGGCATCGCAGTCGCTGGAGGTCTGGTCCGTTTGAACAGCCAGGCCAATGGGCGAGGAGCCCCGTACACGCCGTGGACGCTGTCGTTCATCGACAACCTGACCTGGATATCCGGAAAGCACACGATGAAATTCGGCGGTGAAGTTCGCCCGGTACGGTTCTACACCGATCGGAAGGGTGGAACTCAGTACACATATAACAGCTTGTCGGACTTCCTCGTGAACAAGCTTGCAAGCTTCCGCTACGTTGGGGATCTTTCAGATCCTAGCGTGTTCAACAACGGTGCGACCGGGCCGCGTGAAGGAGCCCAGGAATACTACATTGCATATGCTCAGGACGAATGGAAAATCGCTTCCAAAGTCTCTTTGAACTACGGTCTGCGCTACGAATATTATTCGCCGATGCGCGAAGTGAACAACCTTAACGTCCAATTCGACATCAACACCGGTAAAATTTTGCCGACAGATCATCCTTTCTATCAGGGCGTGAAAACCAACTTCGGTCCGCGGATCGGATTGGCCTACTCCCCGGCGTCCAAGACTGCTATTCGTGGAGCGTTCGGTATGTTCTACGGTCCCGGCCAGACGGAAGATCTTCTGCAGCCTATCGAAAGCGATTTGATCAATACGGTCGTGACCGGCGGCACCTATCCGATCGATGTCACTGCCGTACGTGCGAACTTCATCAACAATCCCAGCAACAGGTCATTCGGACCTCGCGCCTACTCCCCGGATTACAAGGTTCCGGAACGCGTCTACCAGTACAACTTTTCCGTGCAGCAGGAACTGCCGGGGAAGTTTGTCGTGACCGGAGCCTATGTCGGAAGCCAGGGACGCAACCTCTTCCTGCGAAGCATCGCGAACCGAATCGTTGCAGTCCGTACCAATCCGGATCCGGCACAGGCGGGTATCATCAGTCGTGAATTCGACATCGACAACGGCGGCACCAACGTTCTTCATCCTTTTGGAGAAGTCGATTACAAAGTCAGCGGAGGCCATGACAGCTACAACGCTCTTCAACTTTCGGTGGTTCGGCGCTCGAACAAGGGCTTGACCCTGAACTCGCAGTACACGCTGGGACGCAGTCTTGGGAATAGTGAGGGATCGAATGAGGCAGACACTGTCTCCAATAACGCACGGGCGCTAGCCGATTTCGACATCGACAATAGCTATAACAAGTTCGATATCCGCCACAACTTCAATACCAGCCTCGTTTACGCGATCCCGACCAGAGGCCTGTCCGGAGCCGCAAAAGCGATTTTGGGCGATTGGGAAGTCGGAGGAATCGCCAACGCACGCAGCGGATTGCCCGTGAACGTCTTTGTCACCCGCCCAGACATCGTGTACACCGACGCGGCCGGAAACGTCTTCACTTCTGGCGCAGCCGGCCGCACCGCCGTCATCAACACTCCGGGCGGTGGCTCGACCCGTTCGACCCGGCGTCCGGATTTGGTTCCGGGAGTTGATCCGTATCTCAACAATGACCGCACTCTCTTCAATCCGGCAGCTTTTGCGATACCGAAACCGGGAACGTTCGGCAATCTGCCGCGAAACTACCTGCGTGGGCCCAAGTTCCGCCAGGTCGATCTGATCGTGAACAGAAAGTTTCCGTTTAAGGAAACGCGAAATGTCGAGTTCCGTGCGGAAATCTTCAACGTTTTCAATTTAACGAACTTTGCCGCGCCTCCGTCTGTTCTTGGCCCCGCGTTGGGAACGGCAGCCGGACAGTTCCAGCCCGGCCAGCCACTGTCGTTCACGGGTAGTTCGGCCTTCGGAACCGTGACCTCCACAGTCGAACGTAGCGTTGGTCTCGGCACCAATCGGCAGATCCAGTTCGCTCTGCGACTGAACTTCTAAACAATCCACCTCCTCTCCCCGGACGCAAAGGCCGGCGCTTCGGCGCCCGGCCTTTTCTCTATCCGAAAAGACCGTTAAGTGAAATGTTACAAAGTTATGAACGGATAGTTAAAAATTGCTATCAATTTGCTCGTGCATCTTGTACAAGGAGCGATGAGACGAGTAACAATGAGCAAATCCACATTTCTTGGAAGTCTGTGTCTTGCGCTTTCCCTCTTTACGCCGGTGGGTGATCTTCAGGGCGAAACACGCAAGCAAACAGCGCTCTCTCATATTGAACTCGGTGACAAATTGGTCCACCAGGGAGACTTCGACCGGGCCATTGGCGCTTACAACATCGCCGTTCAATTCGCACCGGACTTTGCTCCTGCCTACTTCAAACGTGCTCTCGCCCATGAGGCACGAGGCGATTTTTCAAAAGCCATTGCAGATTACACGAAGACGCTCGAACTTGTTCCCGGCTTGACGACGGCGCTGTACAACAGAGGCAACCTTCGGCTCAACCAAGATGACTTCGACGGCGCGTTGTCGGACTTTGATAAGGCACTGGAAAGCGACCCCCAGTATGTCATGGCCTACAACAACCGCGGAATTGCGAGGATAGCAAAGGGAGACATGGAGGGAGCGATCGCCGACTTCAATCAGGCTATCAATATCGATCCACATCATCCTGAGGCTTACGTGAATCGTGGACTTGTCCGATTGCAGCAAGGAATGAAAGTCGAGGCCGAACATGACTTTGCTCGATCCATTGCCGTGAAACCTTCTCTCAAAACCTTCATCGACAGCCGCATCAACCAAATCAGTCAGAAGTAAGCGGCGGAAGGCCAAAAGCGTAAAAGACGGTCACGAACATTCTTCTCGACCCACAGGGCTCAGCACGCTTACTGATTCGTTCTACTGAGTTCGAATCAAACTAATATCGACGCCGGGGCCGAGAATACTGTTGCCCGCAAGATCGGTCACTTCGTCGGCATGCATTCCAAATTGAGCCGGAGAGTCCATGTTCCGGCGGACTCGCACCCGGGCCACGTCGAGTTCGCCCGCCGGGCGACTACCCACCTGGAATGAAGCGAGGGTTAACGAGCCAACCGAATTATCGATCCTCACTACCAGCGGTCTCGTGTTGAAACCTTCGGCAGTTCCACCCGCGATGTCTTCGCTGCTGAGTTGCTCACTCTTGATCACGAGCGCCAACTCGTCCGCCTCTGCAACCGTTGCAACGTCACGAGCAGAGTTCGAACGCTGGAATTCAGCCCCAACAGCCGACAGTAAATCTGCATCTGAAAACAGGTCGACGCCTTTTACGCCGTCGCCCAAGGTCGGCTCGACGTTGATTTCCGTTTGCGCGAAAGGTTCGATCGTGAACGCGTGCCTTCCAACAAAGCGGCCATTTTGATCCAAACCATTGGCGATCACGTGGGCTTGGAACGAATTCGGATTTGAAAGGCGCAACACTTCGCCGGATCTGTTGAGCAAACCCAACACGATTTCCTTGAATATCCCTTCCACCGCATCGGATGATGGGGCGGATTCACTGCTGGCTCTTCCCGTGCGCTGATAGCTGATCTGAATGTTTCCCTCTGCAGAAACCGCACCCAGCCAACCCTTCACCTCCATACCATCCAGTCCGAACGCTTCTCGCACGGTTATGGCGCGTGTGGAATGCGGTTTGAGCCCAAGCCGGACCTGTCCCAGTAATTCTCCCTTGGAACTGAACGCCCACAAGTCCACCTGTGAATCACGCGCGTTGGCGTTGATCAGGAGGAACTGCGTGTTCGCTTGCGGACCGACCGTGAATTCAGGGACGAACAGTCGCGTTTCTGCGTGAGCCATAAAATTCGAGAGGAACAGAGTCCAAACGAAAAGGGACATGAGAATTAGCCGGTGAACCATAAGATCCTCGCTCGGTCAGCGCTGCTGACGATCCCTCCGAACTGATGTGGGAATACTGCCTTATATGGAAACAAGGGCATTGAGTCAACATTTTCGTAATTTCGTATTTTGCTCCGAAGACGGAGAAAACCTTTGCCAAACAACACATCGTGCTGTATAAGAGGGCCTCCCTTTGTCAATTTGTTCCAAAGATAGGGAAGAGTTCACCTGTGGCAAGTAATGCTCTTTAAAAGGGACCTCCTTTTTCTTACCGTTTTCCATAAAACGAGTACCTTGTCGTGACCCCGGCGTTCGGTCGCGCTTGGCGAGTTCGTACGCAGGGCCGCACAGTAGCGCTGGTTGTAATCCTTGCCGGGAGCGTCGTGCTCTATGTTCCAACCAGCCAGTCGCAAAGTACTGCTCCGGCGATTAACGCGCTATCCGCCATTCCACCTGGACTGTCGCAGGCGGTCGCGCCTCTGAATGGGAGTTCGTTCACGCTCAGCGTCAACGGACAGAACTTCCAGCCGGCATCTCAAGTCGAGTTTGGCGGCACTGTTCTGGCGACGACGTTCGTCAGTTCCACGCAATTGACCGCGATTGTGCCAAGCTCGCTGCTCACCAACCTCGGGATCGTTCCGATCACCGTCGTAAATCCGGGTCCACAGTCCACGCTGCTGGTGACGATGAACGTCACAAGCACCATTCCAGTCGGCGCCTATCAAGTCACGATCGGTTATGACAAGAATGTTGTCTCTCTCGAACCGGGAAGCGTGACCGGCGGAACTGGCGCCGGATTTACTGGTGTTCCAATTACGGTCAACATCGACAATGCCTCCGGCACCGTGACGTTAAATCACTTCCAGATCGGCAATTCACCTACCGGAACCTTTAACGTTGCACAGTTGTCGTTCACAGGAATCGGGAATGGAACCAGCAATCTCACACTCAACGTCAACAGCCTGACCGACACGGTGGGTAACGAGGTGCCCCGTCCACCGGCAGCGGTCAGTCTGAGCACGACCGTGCTCAACCTCAGCACGTCCGGAGTGGTTTCCAACGCGGTGGATCTGAAGATCACGCAACGTGCGGACATGAATGGCAACGGATTGGTAAATATCGGCGATGCGCTCGTGACGGCGCTGACCGTTGGAGGATCGGTCACGCCTCCGCTGCCGAACTCGGTCGGAGATGTGAATCTGAATGGTTCGACCAATATCGGCGACGCGCTGGTGCTGGCGCTCTTTGCCGGCCGCGTGATTCCCAATTTACCGACGTCCGCTATCCAGTCTGTGAGCCCGAATCCCGCCGTTGCTGGCACGAACTTGACGATCACCGCCAGCGGATTGGGCGCGAATACGGCCGATCATTGGGTGCTGTTTCCGACAACGGGAGGCGGCGTCATCCGCGTCGCGCCGACGGCACTCACGGCGCCGCCATCAGGGGGGCAGCCGACGAGCCTGACCGTGGCCGTGCCCGCCAATGCAGTAAGCGGTGCCATTCAGATTTTCCGGACCGACACACCGATGGGAAGTCCGGAATACGCGCTGGATATCACCGGAAGTGCCGCCCCTCTGATACTGACCACAGTGGATCCCTTCTACGCAGTGCCGCCTGGGAGTACGGTCACGCTGACAGGTATGGGATTTGATGTGAATCCAGGTGCCAATACGGTCTTGTTCCGGACTGCGACGGGGAGCACTGCTGGCGTGGTGACGGTGGCCACGACGACATCGCTGACGGTCGTCGTTCCTCCGGACGCAGTGTGTGGAGATGTAACCGTGGAGCCGGGCGGAAAAACATCGAACGGCCGGGCGATTGTTATATCAGGAACGAACTGCTCGCTGCGTATTGTGGACATCTTGGGCGGGG
>WNGK01008102.1_pt1 | contig 10934 bp, 6 predicted proteins | sample 5400601 | NCBI WGS metagenome assembly WNGK01 (sample SAMN13153376, study PRJNA577476) | soil metagenome | isolation source: 60 cm soil or saprolite under Garry oak tree replicate 1 | place: USA:California | collected 2016-06-15
CACCACGATCGGGATCGACCTCGGCAAGAACACGTTCCACCTCATCGGCTTCGACCAGCGGGGTGCAATCATCCTGCAGCAGAAGGTATCCCGTGGTCAGCTCGAACGCCGTCTGGCCATTATTCCGCGCTGCCTGATCGGCATAGAGGCCTGTTCGGGTTCCCATCACATCGGCGGGCAGCTGCAAGCTGCTGGTCACGATGTGCGTCTGATCCCGGCGCAATACGTGAAGCCGTTCCTCAAGGGTCACAAGAACAACTACCGCGATGCGGAGGCGATTGCGGAAGCCGTGCAGCGGCCAACCATGCATTTTGTGGCGATCAAGACGCCCGAGCAGATGGATCTGCTGGCTCTGCATCGCGTGCGCTCGCGCCTCGTCGGCCAGCGCACGGGTGTGATCAATCAAATCCGCGGCTTCCTCATCGAGCGCGGCATCACCGCGCGTCAGGGCCCGATGCCCTTGCGCAAGGCGCTGCCTGAGATCCTGAGCTCGGACACTGGCGTGCTTTCGCCAAGAATGGTTGGCCTCGTCACCGACCTGGTCCAGGACTGGCGCCGACTGGACGAGCGCATTGCCGCCGTGTCGGCGGAGATCGAAGCACTGGCGGAGCAGGATGAGAGTTGCCAGGGGAGTTTTTGGCTGTAGTCGCTGGCGCGGCGATGCGTATCCAGTCGGAACGCGCGCAGCAGCGACGGGTAGTGCCCGCTATTTCCCGTTCATGAACACCGGCCCGCGCTGACTCAAATCGAGGGATTCCACGCAATCGGGACGAGCCGATAGCCGGTTCCGTCCTTCTCAACGTGGCCCAGTGACGGGAACGGGTAATGGAAGCCGGCAATCAGCGCCTTCTCGGCGACGGCCATATCGTAAAACTTGCGGCGGGTCTCGATCGCCTTCGGTCCATCAATGTCGAACACGGCGGACCAGTCGGGATTCCGCACGAACAGCGCCGGATGGTTGGTCACGTCGGACTGCACTAGGAGGCGCCCGGAACCCGAGCTGATAATGAATGAGGTATGCCCGGGCGTATGGCCGACCGTCGCGATCGCGGTGACCCCTGGGGCGATCTCCGTATTCCACTCGTATTTAGTCACTTTGCGCGATACCAGTCTCATGACGCGGCGCACGTTTTTGAAATAGTCTGCGAGCCGACCGGCAGGCGCCCGGCTCATATTGCCGTCGTCCATCCAGTACGCCACTTCCGGAGCCGGCATCTTGAGTTCGGCGTTGGGAAACGCGAGCCCGCCATCGGCACCAATGAGGCCGTTGATATGGTCGGGATGCAGGTGCGAGATGACCACGATGTCGATAGTCTTGGGATCGAGGCCGGCCGCGGCCATGTTGGCTTGCAACTGGCCGGCGGTCTTGGGCCCTACGGCGCCGTAGCCGGTATCAATTAGGACCAGCTTCGACCCGGTGTTCACCACCATTGGATTGAAGATGATGGTCAGCTGGTCTCTTGGCAGATAAGCCGCCTCTAGCGCGGAATTCACCGCCGCCTTGCTCGCGTTTGTCACGAAGCCATCGAGCGACTGCACCGTAAACGACCCATCGACGATTTGCGTGAGCTCGTAATCGCCGACTTTATAGCGGTAGAAACCGGGTCCCTGCTTTCCAACGGCCGGCGCTGCGGCACGGCTGGGTGAACTCGCCGAAAAGTGGCCTATCGTTGCCAGCGCTGCGGCGGCAGCAGTGCCCGTGAGCAGATTGCGCCGTGTCGTTTCCATTTTAATTAATCCTCCCAAGAGAATGGTTCAAAATGATCTTCCCGACGTTCTAAGCCCAGCCAAGAACATTCCGCACCCCGGCTTTTTTGAGCTCTGATAGCGAGTTAGGACTCCTCCAACCAACACAGCGCAGGCCTGATAATAAAACAAATCTCCCATAATACGCTAGGTACTACCTGGCCGGTTCATTGATCTCTATCGCGGGCGGCTCATCATCCGTGAACCTCGTCTGGTCACCCAATCACCGTGGGTATATCCTTCGGAAGCAGCTCGTGGGGATTTCGATGGGAATCAGCGAAGTTCCCTGGCTCGCTTTACCAAATTGCCGCCTGGCTTCCTCCACCCGCCGTGAGGTATTCCAATGAGGCGTCGCAATTTCCCTGTTGATCATAACACCATCAAGATGGGCAAGGCGCCTGGTCTCAATCCGAACCCAGCTCCCTCAAGCCAACGGCTGATCGATGAGAGATCCGGATAGGGAGCCACGCGGGCCGGCAAATACGCCGTCGCAAGTCCGAGGTCGGCTGTTCCGCAAGTACGTGGCGCTGTTCCTGGCAGTGGTGTGCGTCGCCCTGCTCACCAGCGGATTGTCCGAAATCTGGTTCTCCTACCAGGAGCACAAGGCCTCGCTGATCCGCATCCAGCGCGAGCAGGCGGAGGCCGCCGCCGCCAAGATCGGGCAGTTCATCAAGGAGATCGAGAGCCAGATCGGATGGACGACGCAGCTGCCGTGGTCGGCGGGAACGCTGGAGCAGCGGCGGTTCGACGGACTGCGGTTGCTGCGGCAGGTTCCGGCCATCACCGAGCTTGCCCAGCTCGACGCCAACGGGCGCGAGCAGCTGCGCGTCTCGCGCCTCGCCATGGACGTGGTCGGCAGCCAGACCGACTATTCGAAAGACCCGAAGTTCGTCGATGGGCTCGCCCGCAAGGTCTACTACGGACCGGTCTATTTCCGCCGCGAGTCCGAGCCCTACATGACCGTCGCGCTCGCCGGCACCCGACGCGATGCCGGGGTGAGCGTCGCCGAGGTCAACCTCAAGCTGATCTGGGACGTGGTATCCCAGATGAAGGTCGGCCAGCACGGGCAGGCCTATGTGGTCGACGCGCAGGGCCGGCTGGTCGCGCATCCCGAGATCAGCATGGTATTGCGCAACATCGATCTTTCCGGACTCATCCAGGTTCAGTCGGCGCGGGCCCGCGGCGCCGGGTGGGGCTATTTACTGGGGGAGGGGATGGTTCCGCCGGATCAGGTGCAAGTGGCGCGGGACCTGCAAGGGCGCCGCGTCCTGACCGCCTATGCGCCGGTCGAGCCGCTCGGCTGGCTGGTGTTCATGGAGTTACCACTCGATGAGGCCTACGCCCCGCTCTATGCATCGATCCAGCGCTCGGGTGCCCTGTTCGGCGGCGGGCTGATCTTCGCGTTTCTGGCCGGCACGTTTCTCGCCCGGCGCATGGTCGGGCCGATCCAGGCCCTGCGCGCGGGCGCGGCTCGGCTCGGCGGCGGCGATCTTTCGCAGCGCATCTCGATCAAGACCGGCGACGAGCTCGAGGCGCTCGCTGACCAGTTCAACGACATGGCCGGCAGGCTGCAGGAATCCTATGCCGATCTGGAGAAGAAGGTCGATAGCCGAACGCAGGAGCTGGCGCGCTCCGTGCAGGAGCTGCAAGCGCTGGGTGAGGTCAGCCAGACAGTAAATTCGACGCTCGACGTCGACACGGTGCTTACCACCATCGTGGCCAAGGCGGTGCAGCTGTCCGGCACCGAGGCGGGGGCCATCTACGTCTTCGATGAGGCGCGCCAGGAATTCGAGCTGCGTGCGACCCACGGCATGGACGCAGCAATGACCGCCGCGCTTCGGGACCAGCGTATTCCTACCGGCGAGAGGAGGATCGCGCGGGCGACGGCGCAGCGCTCCCCCCTTCAGATCCCTGACTTGCTCGAAGAGCCCTACTCGCCCGTGCTGGAGATCGTCATTCGCGCAGGGTATCGAGCTATGCTGGTGCTGCCACTGCTCCGCCCTGACCGTATCGTCGGCGCGCTGGTGGTGCGGCGCAGGGCGCCTGGCGAATTTTCCCGGGATATTATCGATCTGCTCGAAACGTTTGCCGACCAATCGGTGCTGGCGATCCAGAATGCGCGGTTGTTCCGCGAGGTCGAGGAGAAGGGTCGTGAGCTCGAGGTCGCGAGCAAACACAAATCCCAGTTTTTGGCTAACATGAGCCACGAGCTGCGTACTCCGTTGAATGCGATTCTTGGCTATGCCGAATTGATGCTCGACAGCATCTATGGGGAGCCCTCGGACAAGATGCGCACCGTGCTGGAGCGCCTGCAGTCCAATGGGCGGCATCTGCTCGGGCTCATCAACGACGTGCTCGATCTGTCCAAGATCGAAGCGGGCCAGCTCACGTTGTCGCTCGAAGATTACTCGCTGAGCGACGTGGTGCACGGCGTCGTGTCCGCAGTCGAGCCGCTTGCCGCTGAGAAGCGGCTAGCCTTCAAGGCCGAGGTTGCGTCGGATCTGCCGACTGGCCATGGGGACGGACGGCGGCTGTCCCAGGTCCTGCTCAACCTGGTCGGCAACGCGATCAAATTCACCGACAAGGGCGAGGTGGTCATTCGTGCATCGCTAACCAACGGCGCGTTTTCGGTTGCGGTCTGCGATACGGGGCCCGGTATCGCCGCGGCCGATCAGGCCAAAATTTTCGAGGAGTTTCAGCAGGCCGAGAGCTCGATCACGCGAAAGAAGGGCGGAACCGGCCTCGGCCTGTCGATCGCCAAGCGCATCATCGAGATGCACGGCGGGCGGCTCTGGGTGGAATCCGAGCCCGGCCAGGGCTCGACGTTCTATTTCACGCTGCCGGTGCGGGTCGAAGCGCAAGCGGGGCAACCATAATGCGGGATGTAGGTACTCGTTCTGTCCCGTCCGCCGTGATTCGCGGAAAGTTGTTTCGCAAATACATCGGGCTCTTCCTCGCGGTGGTATGCGTCGCACTGCTCACCAGCGGGTTATCAGAGGTCTGGTTCTCCTACCAGGAGCACAAGGCCTCGCTGATCCGCATCCAGCGTGAGCAGGCGGAGGCCGCCGCCGCCAAGATCGGGCAGTTCATCAAGGAGATCGAGAGCCAGATCGGATGGACGACGCAGCTGCCGTGGTCGGCGGGAACGCTGGAGCAGCGGCGGTTCGACGGACTCAGGTTACTACGACAGGTTCCCGCTATCACCGAGCTCGCTCAGCTCGATGCCACGGGGCACGAACAGCTGCGGGTCTCGCGCCTTGCCATGGACGTGGTCGGCAGCCAGACCGACTATTCGAAGGACCCGAAGTTCGTCGATGCGCTCGCCCGGAAGGTCTACTACGGCCCGGTCTATTTCCGGCGCGAATCGGAGCCGTACATGACCGTGGCGCTCGCCGGCACCCGGCGCGACGTTGGCGTGAGCGTTGCAGAGGTGAACCTCAAGCTGATCTGGGACGTGGTGTCCCAGATCAAGGTCGGCCAGCACGGCCAGGCTTACGTGGTCGATGCGCAGGGGCGGCTGATCGCCCATCCCGACATCAGTCTCGTACTGCGCAACACCGACCTCTCCCGCCTCCCCCAATTGCAGGCCGCGCGGACGGGGGGCGGGCCCCCGGCGCCCGACGACGTGCAAGAGGCGCAGGACTTGCAGGGACGGCGAGTGTTGACTGCGCACGCGCCGGTCGAGCCGCTCGGCTGGCGGGTGTTCGTGGAGCTGCCGGCGGACGAGGCCTATGCGCCGCTCTATGCCTCGATCCAGCGCTCGGGCGCTTTGCTGGGTGGCGCACTGATCCTTGCGGTGCTGGCCGGCACCTTTCTTGCGCGGCGGATGGTTGGACCGATCCAGGCCTTGCGCAGGGGGGCGGCACGGATCGGCGCGGGCGACCTCTCGCAGCGCATCTCGATCAAGACCGGGGATGAGCTCGAGACACTCGCCGACCAATTCAACGACATGGCGGGGCAGCTCCAGGAGTCCTATGCCGATCTGGAGAATAAGGTCGAGATCCGAACGCAAGAGCTGGCGCGCTCCGTGCAGGAGCTGCAAGCCCTGGGTGAGGTCAGCCAGACAGTAAATTCGACACTCGACCTCGACACCGTGCTCACTACCATCGTGGCCAAGGCGGTACAGCTGTCCGGCACCGATGCGGGGACGATCTATACGTTCGATGAGTCGCGCCAGGAATTTTGCCTCCGTGCGACCCACGGCATGACCGAAGACATGATCAAGGCCATCGCCGCTCAGCACATTACGGTTCGCGATGCCAATATGGGTATTGCTACCACGCAGCGCCGGCCCATTCAGGTGCCCGATGCGCAGAAAGATCGGCAGACCCCGATGAACGACATTGTATTGCGAGAGGGATACCGCGCTCTGCTCGTCATGCCCCTGCTCCGCCCCGACCGTATCGTCGGCGCTCTGGTGGTGAGGCGGAAACAGCCCGGCGAATTCCCCAAAAACATCGTGGACCTGCTCGACACCTTCGCGGCGCAATCTGTTGTCGCGATCCAGAACGCGCGGTTGTTCCGCGAGATCGAGGAGAAGGGTCGTGAACTCGAGATCGCGAGCAAGCACAAATCGCAGTTCCTGGCCAACATGAGCCATGAGCTACGTACTCCGCTCAATGCCATCCTTGGCTACGCCGAACTGATGCTCGACAGCATCTACGGAGAGCCAACCGAAAAGATGCGAGCTGTGCTGGAGCGGTTGCAGGCGAATGGCCGTCATCTGCTGGGGCTGATTAACGACGTGCTCGATCTCTCGAAAATCGAGGCGGGCCAACTCACATTATCGCTCGATGATTACTCGTTAAGCGACCTGGTGCACGGAGTTGTGGCTGCGGTCGAGCCCCTTGCTGCCGAGAAGCGCCTCATGTTCAAGGCAGAGGTCACCCCCGGCCTTCCGGCTGGTCGTGGAGATGAGCGCAGGCTCTCGCAGGTGCTGCTCAACCTAGTCGGCAACGCGATCAAGTTCACCGATAAAGGCGAGATCGCAATTCGAGCGTCAGCCACGAACGGAGCGTTCACGGTTGCGGTATGCGATACAGGTCCCGGTATTTCGATGGCGGATCAGGCCAAGATTTTCGAGGAGTTTCAGCAGGCCGACAGTTCGATTACAAAAATGAAGGGGGGAACCGGTCTTGGGTTGTCGATTGCGAAGCGGATCATCGAAATGCATGGCGGACGCATCTGGGTGGAATCGGAGCTGGGCAAGGGATCGAAATTCCATTTTACGGTTCCGGTGCGGGTCGAAGCACAAACGGGGCAGCCATGAGCAAGCGCATTCTCGTCGTTGAGGATCAGGAAGACAATCGGCAGATCCTGCGGGATTTGCTGACCAGCGCTGATTTTGAGGTCATCGAAGCCGTTGACGGTGAAGCAGGCCTGGCGGCCGCGGCGGCGCATCGGCCGGACCTCATTCTGATGGACATCCAGCTACCGATCCTGGACGGCTACGAGGCGACCCGCAGGCTCAAGGCCGACACGGGGCTTCGTACCATACCTGTTATCGCCGTCACGTCCTATGGTCTGGCGGGAGATGCCGAGAAGGCCCGTGCGGCGGGTTGCGATGCTTACATTTCCAAGCCCTACAGCCCGCGTCAGCTCCTGGCGAAGGTCCGCGAGTACTTGTCAGGGGCCCCACAATGAGGTGATCGAATGAGGCGGCGGGAGTTCATCGTCCTGATTGGCGGTGCGGCGGCTTGGCCGCTCGTGGCGCGTGCGCAGCCGTCTGAACGGGTTCGGAGAATTGGCTTAATAATGGGGTCGACTGAGGAGAGCGACCCGGAATCACGGGTACGTATCAAGGCATTTAGGGAAGGGCTTGCGGCGCTCGGGTGGACTGAAGGCCGCAACATTCGGATCGACTATCGCTTTGCCGGCGGCGACCCGGATCGTATCCGGGATTTGGTCGCGGAGCTGGTGAGTTCAGGTCCAGATCTGATTGTCGCCAACAGTTCGCCCGTCACCAAAGCACTCAAACAGGCAACAGATACAATTCCGGTCGTTTTCGCCATAGTTAACGATCCGGTGGGACAGGGCTTCATCTCAAGCTTGGCGCGACCGGGTGGCAACATCACTGGGTTCACTTATGCCGACTTCGCTCTCATTGGCAAATGGCTGGAAATGCTCAAGCAGATTGCGCCTGGCGTGCGGAAAGCGATTCTTTTGTTCAATCCAGGTACCGCGCCGTATTACCCTGTCTTCCTGCGCGAGCTTGGGGAGGTCCCCTCGCGGCTTGCTTCCGAATTAGCGCTAGCGCCAGTACGCGACGAGGCTGAGATCGAAGTGGTCGTATCGAGGCTTGCTAGCGAGCCCGGCGGCGGATTGATTGCCGCGGCGGAACCATTCGTCATTGCCTATCGCGCGTTGATCATCAGCTTGGCCGGGCGCTACCGACTTCCCGCAGTGTATCCTTATCGGCAATTTGCCGCCGAAGACGGTCTAATGTCGTATGGACCGGATTCTGGCGACATTTTCCGGCGCTCCGCTTCGTATGTTGATCGCATCCTCAAAGGGGCGAACCCTGCCGATCTGCCGGCGCAGGCGCCGACAAAATTCGAGTTAGTGATCAATCTTAAGACCGCCAAGGCGCTAGGCCTGGAGGTACCTCTGCATCTGCAGCAACTCGCCGACGAGGTGATCGAATGAACCGGCGGAAGATCCTCTTTGCTCTCGCGGGCACGCCATTCATCCGGCCCATCGCTGCCGGCGCGAGGGAACGTCGAGTGCGTAATATCGGAATGCTGATGCCGTTCGGTGAGGGTGATCCGGAAGCACTCGCCCGGTTTACCGCGTTCCGACAGCGGCTTGAGGACCTCGGATGGACTGTTGACGACAACCTTCACATCGAGGTTCGGTGGGCCGGCAACGACCAGAAGCTCATACGAACTTACGCAGCAGAGTTAGTGGGGATTGCACCTGACGTGATCCTCGCAGCCGGCACGTCGGCGCTGGCTGCGCTTACCAAGACCACTGACAGCTTGCCGATCGTGTTCGTCGCCGTTCCCGATCCAGTTGGACAGGGACTCGTCGCGGATGTGGCACGGCCGCGGGGCAATGCCACTGGGTTTGCGAATCTGGATTTCCCTGTCGGCGGCAAATGGCTGGAGCTGCTCAAGGCCATCGCGCCCGGCGTGACGCGTGTGGCGCTTTTATTCAATCCCCAGACTTCGGCCGGCGGTGGATCGGATTTTGTACGGCTGCTGGATGAGGGAGCGCGGGCTCTCTTGGTTGAATCGACTGCCGTTGCCGTGCACGAGCCCGACGACATCGCGCGCACCATCGAGGCATTCGCCCGCGACGGCCCAAACGGCGGGCTGCTGGTGTTGCCAGACAATTTCATCAGCGCGCATCGCGAGCTGATCGTGGCCCTCGCGGAAAAGTACCGCTTACCGGCGATCTACCCCTTCCGTTTCTTTGTCAATGCGGGCGGCCTGCTGTCCTATGGCGTTGACGTGCTCGATATGTACCGGGGCGCGGCGTCGTATGTTGATCGCATTCTCAAGGGCGCCAAGCCTGGCGACCTGCCGGTGCAGCAGCCGACCAAGTTCGAACTGGCGATCAATCTCAAGACTGCCAAAGCGCTCGGTCTCACCGTGCCAGCCCCGCTGCTCGCCCGCGCCGACGAGGTGATTGAATGAAGCGGCGCGAGTTCATCGCGCTTCTCGGCGGCGGGCTATTTTGGCCGCTCACGACGCGTGCGCAGCAGTCCAGCGAGATTCGGAGAATCGGCTTGATAATCGGGCCGACTGAGGAGAACGACCCGGAATCACAGCTACGTGTCACGGCCTTTAGGGAAGGGCTCGCGGCGCTCGGATGGACCGAAGGCCGCAATATTCGGATCGACTATCGCTTTGGCGGCGGCGATGCGGATCGTATCCGGAATTTGGTCGCGGAGCTGGTGCGTTCAGGTCCAGATCTGATCGTCGCCAACACCTCGCCCGTCGTCGTAGCACTCAAACAGGCGACGAATACAATCCCGGTCGTTTTCACCGCAGTTAACGATCCGGTACGACAGGGCTTGATCCCAAGCTTGGCTCGACCCGGTGGCAATATCACTGGGTTCACTTTTGCCGACTTCACTCTCCTTGGCAAATGGCTCGAAATACTCAAGGAGATCGCGCCAGGCGTGCGGAAAGCGTTTCTTTTATTCAATCCGGAGACCGCGCCCTATTACCCTGTCTTCCTGCGCGAACTTGGAGAGATCCCCTCGAGGCTTGCTGTCGAACTCGTTGCGGCGCCAGTACGCGACGAGGCTGAGATCGAAACGGTCGTACCCAGACTTGCCATCGAGCCCGGTGTCGGATTGATTGCCGCGGCGGACGTATTCAACATCGCCCATCGCGCGTTGATCATCAGCTTGGCTGAACGTTACCGACTTCCCGCAGTGTATTATTCTCGGCAATTCGCCGCCGAAGGTGGTCTAATTTCATACGGACCGGATATTTACGACATTTTCCGGCGCTCCGCTTCGTATGTTGATCGCATCCTCAAAGGGGCAAACCCTGCCGATCTTCCGGTGCAGCAGCCGACTAAATTCGAGTTAATAATCAATCTCAAGACCGCCAAGGCGCTCGGCCTCGAAGTCCCACTCCAGTTGCTTTATCGCGCCGACGAGGTGATCGAATGAGAAGGCGGGAGTTCATTGCGCTTCTCGGCGGCGTAACGGCGGCTTGAGCGCTAGTCGCCCGCGCGCAGGAGCCCGACGGGATGCGGCGCATCGGCGTGCTCCAACCCCTCGCAGATGATGATCCGGAAGCAGTAGCCCGCCACGCAGAGTTCGAGAAAGCGCTGCAGGCTTTGGGCTGGACTGTAGGTCACAATGTGCGGATCGATTATCGCTGGGGCGGGAGCGACGCCAATCGCATTCGTAAAGACGCGGGGGAATTGGTCGCGCTTGGGCCGGATGTCATCTTGACCTCCGGCAGTGTCAGCGTCGCGCCGTTTCTGCAGGCTACGCGGACCGTCCCGATTGTGTTCGTGCTGGTCGTGGACCCGGTTGGCGGCGGCCTCGTCGAGAGCTTGGCGCACCCGGGCGGTAATGCGACTGGTTTCACCTCATTCGAATACAGCTTGAGCGCCAAATGGCTCGAGCTGCTCAAAGAGATCGCGCCCTACGTGACACGAGTGGCCGTCATTCGCGATCCCACACGAGGCCCCGGGATCGGGCAGTTCGCTGTCATCCAGTCGGT
>WNGK01008104.1_pt1 | contig 10933 bp, 9 predicted proteins | sample 5400601 | NCBI WGS metagenome assembly WNGK01 (sample SAMN13153376, study PRJNA577476) | soil metagenome | isolation source: 60 cm soil or saprolite under Garry oak tree replicate 1 | place: USA:California | collected 2016-06-15
ATGGCTGTCGGAGCCGTCATCGTCGTGGCCGGAGCCGGTGTGTGGGTGGGAGGCGAGAGGGGCACGGCCCGGGCCGCGGCGGATCGGCCGGCACTGCGACAGGTCGCTGCGTTCGAGCTGCCGGGGCCGCCGGGCAAGCGCTTCGATTATCTGACGATCGACGACGACGACAACTACCTGCTGTCGGCTCATCTGGGCGCGGGACTCCTCCATGTGATCGACCTTCGGACCAACGCCGTGGTCAAGACGGTGCGGGACGTGCCGGGCGTCGAAGGCGTCGCGTACATCGCGGACGGCAAGAAGGTCTACACGGCGAACTGGGGGGACAACACGATCGGCGTTGTCGACCTCGCTCGCATGGCCGTCATCAAGAAGCTTCCGACCGAAACGAAGCCCGACGGAATCGCCTATGCCGCTCCGTTCCGGAAAGCGTACGTGTCGAACGAGCGAGCGAAGGCCGAGAGTGTCATCGACGTCACCACGGATACGATCGTGAAGGTGCTGCGGTTCGACAGTGAGACCGGTGTCCCGCAGTACGACCCGGTGGCTCGCAAAATCTACGTCAACCTTCAAGACCAGAACACGCTGGCGGTGATCGATCCCGCCACGGACACGGTCGTCGCCCGATATCGCGTCGAGGGGTGCCAGCAGAACCACGGCATGGCGATCGACGCCGAGCACCGTCGCGCCTTCCTCTCCTGTGAGGGCAACGATACGCTCACCGTCTTCGACCTCGACGCGCACAGGGCGATCGCCCACCTGCCGATGGCGAAGGGCGCTGACGTCGTCATGTTCGATCCGGGTCTCGGCCGGATCTACGTCGCCTGCGCCAGCGGCGCGATCTCCGTGTTCCAGATGGACGACCCGGCGCGTTTTCGGAGACTTTCGGATGTCCCGGTGGAGCCGAAGATCCATAGCCTCGTCGTCGACCCGCGGACCCACCGTGTCTACGCGCCTGCTGAACACGCAGGCGGTCGCCCCGCGTCGAAGATGTTCGTGTTCGAGGCGGTGACCCATTAGGGGTATCCTGAGCGCCGTTCGTTTTCCGTGCGGATGAGGAGAGGCTCATGAGTCGTGTGATCCGGACGATCGTCGTACTCCTCGGGACGACGCTGCTCATCGCCCTGCCGGCGGCCGCCCAGCCGCGCGGCACGATGACGTTCGGCGTCCACGTCACGCTCGCCACGAGGTGGCTCGACCCGGCGGACACCGATTCCGAGATCACCCCGTTCATGATCCTGTACGCGCTCCACGACGCGCTCGTGAAGCCGATGCCCGGCAGTCTGAACGCGCCATGCCTCGCCGAGTCGTGGACCATGTCGAAGGACGGGCGCACCTGGGAGTTCGTCATCCGCAAGGGCGCCCGGTTCCACAACGGTGATCCCGTCACCGCCGAGGACGTGAAGTTCTCGTTCGAGCGCTACAAGGGGGCGGCGGCTCCGCTCTTCAAGGATCGCGTGCGCGAGGTGCAGGTGGTGGACGCGACGCACGTGCGCTTTCAGCTCAAGGAGCCGTGGCCGGACTTCATGACCTTCTACGGCACCAGCGCCTCCGGCGCGGCCTACGTCGTGCCCAAGAAATACGTCGAGAAAGTTGGCGAGGACGCGTACCGCAAGGCGCCGATCGGCGCCGGGCCGTACAAGTTCGTGAGCTTCCAGCCGGGCGTGGAGCTCGTGCTGGAGGCCTTCGACGGCTACTGGAGGAAGACGCCGAGCGTCAGACGCCTCGTGCTGCGCTCGATCCCCGACGAGTCGACGCGGGCGGCGGCGCTCAAGCGTGGCGAGGTCGACGTCGCCTACTACTTCAATGGGCCGATCGCCGACGACATCCGCCGCACACCGGGGCTCACGCTCAGCCCGACGCGCACCAACGGGGTTCTCTGGGTGATGTTCCCGGAGCAGTGGACTCCGGGCTCGCCGTGGATGGACAAGCGCGTGAGGATGGCGGCGAGCCTCGCCATCGACCGGCAGGCGATCAACGAGGCCGAGTCGCTGGGATTCTCGGGGCCCACCGGCAACATCGTCCCCCGTCATCAGGAGTTCGCGCTGCCGATCGATCCCGATCCCTACGATCCCAAGCGCGCGAAGGCGTTGCTGGCCGAAGCTGGCTACCCGAATGGATTCGACGCCGGCGAGTTCACGCCGTACCCCCCGTACACCTCGATGGGCGAGGCGATCGCGAACTATCTTGCCGCCGTCGGCATCAAGACGCGCGTGCGGACGATGGAGCGCGCGGCCTTCCTCACGGCCTGGCGCGAGAAGAAGCTCCGGGGCGTCTTCGTCGGAGCCACCGGCTCGGCCGGCAACGCCTCGACCCGCATCGAGCCGTTCGCCACCGCCAGGGGCGTCTCCTCCTACGGGCCGATCCCCGACGTGGACGGCCTCTTCCAGCGCCAGCTCCAGGAGATGGACCGCAAGAAGCGCGAGGAGATGCTGCACCAGATCCAGCGCCTGCTCCACGAGCGCATGGTGTTCGCGCCGATCTGGGAGAACGGCTTCATCCGCGCCTCGGGGCCGCGCGTGGAGGAATCCGGGCTCACGCTGATCCCGGCGTTTCCGTACTCGGGGCCGCTCGAGGACGTCCGGTTGAAGAAAGAGGCCGGCCCGCGCTAGACTCCGCCCACTTCGCGAGCAGCGAGGAGGGCGCCCATGGCACAGCCGACTTCACGACGTCAGTTCCTCACGACCACGGCGGCGGGTGCCGTCCTCCTCGGTCGCGCTCCGGCCGCGCTCGGCCAGCAGGTGCGCGAGATCCAGGTCTGGCACACCGAAGTCGAGCCGCAGACCGTGAAGACGATCCAGGACACCTCGATCGCGGAGTTCGAGAAGAAGTTCCCCGGCTTCAAGGTCAAGCAGCAGGCGCTCGGCTGGGGCGATCTCAACACCAAGCTGCTCGCCGCGCTGGCCGCCGGCAGTCCGCCCGACCTCACGCACCTCAATCCGTTCATGACGGCGTCGCTCTACCGAAAGAACCTGCTGCGCCCGATGGACGAGCTGATCCGCGCCCTCGGCGAGAAGGACATCCACGAGGCGACGCTGAAGCTCCAGTACTTCGACGGCAAGTACTACGGCGTCACCCACGCGATGGGCGCCACCTACATCGCCGAGCGCCGCGACCTGCGCGAGGGCAAGGGCCTGAAGCCGCCCGAGACCTACGACGACTTCCTGAAGCTGACCGCGGCGCTCACCGAGGACGGCAAGCGCTTCGGGCTGCAGATGCCGGGTGAGAAGCTCTACATCGGCTTCGTGCTCCCCGCCGAGTGGCTGGCCTCGAACGGCGGGAGCTGGGTCGATCCGAAGACGTGGCGGCCGCAGCTCAACAGCTCGGCGATGGTCAGCACGCTCGAGTATCTGCAGAAGCTCAACAAGTACATGCCCGGCGGCTGGTCCGGGCAGAAGTACCTCGACACGCTGGCCGCGCTCTCCACCGGCAAGGTGTCGATGGTGTACCTCTCGGGCGCCCGCACCATCGGCTACATCGAGCGCTACGCGCCGGAGAACATGCGCGACCCCGATCACTTCCAGCCGATGTTCAAGCCGCACGGGCCGCAGGGCAAGAAGGGCGTCTCGGCGCTCGACGGCGAGAACTGGGCCGTCTTCACCCAGTCCAAGTATCCGAACGAGGCCTTCGAATTCCTCAAGCTGTTCTACAAGCGCGAGCACTACATGAAGTACTGCCACTCGGTGCCGATCCACCTGACGCCGATCTTCAAGTCGATGATCAACGACCCGGAGTACCTGGCCAACCCGCGCATCCAGAAGTGGAAGTCGTGGCACGACTTCATGGTGAAGGGACTGAACGACAACCGGTTCCTGCCGATCGGCTTCAGCCGGCCCGACGACAACGTGCTGCCCTTCCTGGCCGAGCTGGACGGCTCGGGCATCGTGGCCGACCTCATCATCGAGGTGATGGTGGGCGAGAAGAATCCCAAGACCGAGGCCGACCGCGCCCAGAAGCGCGCGGAGGAGCTGCTCACCCAGCTCAACTACAAGCGCTGGTCGTGATCGCCCCGTGAACCAACGGCGCCAGGCCGTGGCCGGCTGGCTGCTCCTGGCGCCGTCGCTGCTCCTGATGGGCGGACTGGTCGTCTACCCGATCGCCTACAACCTGTGGCTCTCGCTCTTCGACAAGCACGCGTTCCTGCCCGCCCAGGCCTTCGTCGGGCTGCGCCACTACGAGTACTTCGCCGGCGACCCCGAGTTCTGGTCGAGCGTCCGGTACGGCGTCGTCTACGCTGGCGTGACCATCGTGCTGCAGATCGTCCTCGGCGTGCTGGCCGCCTTGCTCCTGAACGAGGCGTTTCGCGGCCGCGGCGTGCTGCGGGGCGTCGTGCTCTTTCCGTACATGATTCCGACGATCGTCGCCGTGATCCTCTGGAAGTGGCTGCTCAACGATTCGTACGGCCTCGTCAACCATCTTCTGGTCGCCGGGGGCATCACGCGGGCGCCCGTGCCCTGGCTCGGCAAGGACTGGATCATGACGTCGCTGATCATGACCAGTGTCTGGCAGTTCTTCCCCTTCGTCGTGGTGACGTACCTCGCCCGCCTGCAGACCATCCCGCCCGAGCTGTACGAAGCGGCCACCGTCGATGGCGCCGGTGCGGTGCGGCGCTTCCTCTACGTCACGCTGCCCCACACGCGCAGCGTGCTCTTCGTCATCGTGCTGCTGCGCTCCATCTGGATGTTCACCAAGTTCGACACGGTCTGGCTGATGGCGGGGGAGGGCGGGGTGAGCCGCTACGTGCGGACGCTGCCCGTGTACGCCTACGCGCGCACGTTCACGTATCTCCAGGCGGGGATGGGCGCGGCCCTGGCCGTCATCATGTTCGTGATGCTGCTGGTGGCCACGGTGTTCTACTTCCGCGTGCTGCGCGACGAGGAGGCCTCGGCGTGAGTGGGCGGCGCCTGGGACGGGCCGCCGGGCTCTACGGGGCGGGGAGCGTGCTCCTGCTGCTGGGCGCGTTTCCGCTGTTCTGGATGCTGTCGACCTCGCTCAAGCCCTCGGGCGAGATCTTCGCGACCCCCACGCTGGTGCCGCGCCACGCCACGCTCGGCAACTTCGTCCAGCTCCTGGCCGAGACGAACTTCGCGGTCTACTTCAAGAACTCGGTGATCGTGTCGCTGACCACGGTGGTGGTGACGCTGGCCGCCTCGGCGGCGGGCGCCTACGCGCTCACGCGCTTCGCGTTCCGCGGCCGCGACACCGTCATCCGATTGATCCTCGCCACCTACATGTTCGCGCCGATCATGATCATCATCCCGTTCTACATCCTGGTCCGCCAGCTCGGCCTGGTGAACACCCGCCTGGCCCTGGTGCTGTCCTACACGACGTTCTGCTTGCCCTTCTGCCTGTGGCTGCTCCGGGCATTCTTCGCGGGCGTGCCGCTCGAGCTTGAAGAGGCGGCCATGGTGGACGGCGCCAATCGCGCCCGGGCCGCCTGGTACGTGACGTTGCCGCTCGCGTTGCCCGGGCTCATCGCCGCCGGCATCTTCACGTTCATCCTGGCCTGGAACGACTTCCTCTTCGCGCTCGTTCTCATCACGTCGGACGAGCTGAAGACGCTGCCCGTCGGCGTCAACGACCTCTTCAACGCGACGATCGTGGACTGGGGCATGATCATGGCGGCCGGCGTGGTCATCACGGTCCCGACGATCGGTTTCTTCGTCGCCGTCCAGCGCTACCTGATCCAGGGATGGGGCGCCGGCGGCCTCAAGGGCTAGGCGTGTCGGTGATGCGGCGCGGACTGTTCGCCACGCTGCTGCTGGGCGGCTGCGCGACGGCGGGGTCTCACGAGCACGCGGCGCACATGGACGTGTACTGGAGCGCGGCGCGGGAGTGCGAGCGGCGAAATCTCACGGTTCACGTCGAGCGCGTCTTCCCGACCGGCGACGTGGCGATCTTCACCGATCAGGACACGCGGATCGAAGTCTCTCGCTTCGTCACCTGCTCCCACGAGACGATCCAGCGGAACGTGGAGGCGTTTCGTCGAGCCGGCCGGCCCCTGCCGGAGCCGCTCAACCTCCACCCCGAGGTCGACCTGGACTAGCGGGCCGCCTTCAGCGTCGGCGCCGCCGGGCTGACCTGGCGCTTCGCCTGCCACGCATACGTGTCGGCCACGCCGATGAGCACGCTCAGATCTTCGCCGTCGAGCGTCGTCTTCGGCTCCGTCGTCGTCGGGATCGCTTGCCTCGCCCGAGCGTACGCTTGCCGGGCGCGATCGAACTGCTTGAGCGCGGAGAACGTCTCTCCCAGCTCGAAGTGGGCCAGCGCCCAGTCGGGCCGGTCCTGGGTCACCTGCTCGAGCATCCGGACCGATTCTGCCAGGTTACCCGTCGCCCGGTACTTGACGGCCGCCGTCAACCGCGACACCGCACGCTTCGGGATGCGCTGGGCTGCGCCATGAAGGAGCGGGAGCGCCGCGTCGATCTTGCCCTGGTCGAGCCTCACGATTCCGAGGAGGATCTGGCCGGGTTGCCAGTTCGGTTCGCTGCGCACGATGTCGCCCGCGAGCTGCTCGGCCTCGGCGGACTGCCGCATCTCGAGGTAGAGGCTGGCCAGGACGTACTTGGTCACGCGATCGGTGCCCTTCGAGGCCTTGATGCCTTCGCGGAGCTCGGCGACGGCCTGCTCCGGCCGTCCCTGGCGAATCGCGATGGTCGCGAGCTTTCGCTGGGCGCTGCCCTTGCCGGGCGAGATCGCCAGCGCCTTCCTGAGCATCTGCGACGCCTCACTCACCCGGTTCATGGCGAGCAGCGTGCTCCCGAGCTTGGTCAACGCGGTGGAGCTGCGGGGGTTCAAGCGGAGCGCTTCGCTCAGCTCGCGTTCGGCTTCGCGCCAGTCCTTCCGGATCATCGCGACCGATCCGAGGATCTCGTGGGCGGCCGCCATGCCGGGATCCTCGCGGAGCACCGCATGCGCTTGGGACGCGGCCCGGATCGTGTCGCCGCGCTGAAGCGACGCCACGGCGCCACGCAGTTTCTCACTGGTCTTGTCCGGATCGCCGAGCTGAAGCTCGATCGCGGGTGACGCCTCGAAGGGAACCGGGGCGGCGAAAGCGGTCGGCGTCGACGCCGACGTCATCAGCATCAGGAGCGCACTGAGGAAAGGCTCTGTACTCATGGCCGAGGATGGTGGCAGGAACCGTGCCACGAAAATCCGACGCGCGTCGTGTTCCCTATCCCTGCGATACATCCGAAAAAAGTTTCGCTCGCGCAGCGACCACGACGTGCGCTGAGGCGGTGCGCAGTGAGAACCATAAAGGTTTCCGACGTGCAACGCGCGCGGTGAGGGCTGATCGCGGAGAGTGAGAGCGGGCGCGAGCGCTGCACAATCGACGACTTGATGTCGAGATCCGGCGCGGGGACGGGATCGCGCTGACGCAAAATCTAACTGACGAACGATGGCCGGATCGACGTCGTCGCGCTTTTCAGTAGGTTGCGATGAGGCACGAGGATTGCTCTTGTGATGAGCGGGGCGAAATCGTAGACGGAGGAAAGAACGATGAGTGATTTCGTCCTATGGGTTCGACGTATGTCCGTCACTCTCGCCGTGGTGGTCCTCGCGGCTGGCGTTAGCTGGGCCGACGAGCCGAACCATCAAGGCGCTGACGACCCGCTCGAGGCGCCGCAGATGGAAGACCAGCACGATGGCGACGACAATCCCGCTCCCGATCCTGGACCCGGCCAGGACGCGGACTGGATCGCGATCGGCAACCCGCCGGCCGGCAATCCACCAGCGGGGAATCCCCCCGCAGATCCGCCCGGTCCGCCGGTCATCACGGTCGACGACCAGGGCAATCCGCTGGTGACCCCGGAGCCTGCCACGCTCGTGCTTCTCACGACGGGCGCCGCGGGCACCGTGATCGCTCGGTGGCGCAAGCGCAGTCGCTGAGAGCACCGTCGTCGTTGTAAGGGTAGAAGGCGCCTGGCGGCGTTATCGCCAGGCGCCTCTCGACCATTCGAGACGACCAGGCTGTCGTCCATCCACGAGCCGTCCAGCCGCGTGTGGGTCGTGGCGCCGATTTCATCGAGCCTGCCTGCACGTCGGTGATCGACACCGGAGTCGATGGTGTCCACGGCGCCGTAGCGCGCGGTCTCACGCGCGGCGCCATCAGGACTGAGCTCACCACTCCGCCATCCGCCTTTTCTCATCATCCGAGTCACATCGCAGGAACCGTGCCACGGTTGCCCACGGACGCCAGCGCGGCCTATCCCTTTGATAGAGGCGACGAAATTCTCGCGCTCGTACGGGCGACGGCACGGCCGGATCCTACGGAACGAAAAACCATAAGCGTTTCCGACGCCGGATTCGAGCGGCCTCGATCGACCCGGAAGCGGCCGTCAGCCGGAAATGCTGGTTTGGCGCGGACTTGACGCCGGCACGCCTCGATCGAGCTGCGGAGCGCTGACGCAAAATCTAACGAACGGACGAGCCCGCGAACGCGTCACCGGTGTTGTCAGGAATGTTCGGGAGAGGCACGGCGATGGCGCTCGGCACCGGGCAGGGGCCGGCTCCACCGGCCAACAATCCGCCGGCTCCCGACCCGGGCCCGGTCCTCGATCCGAATCCTCGGCCCCGGATGCGGCGACGCCAGAGCCGGCGACCCTCATCCTTCTCACGACGGGTGCGGCAGGCACCGTGATCGCGCGTAGGCGCCTGGCGGGAACATCGCCAGGCGCCTCTTGACCTTTCGAGGCCTCTGCCCGATAAGTCTCGGGAGTGACCTCGCAGATCGCGACCTACGACGCCGACGTCCTCGTCGTCGGCGGTGGGCCGGCCGGTTCCATGGCGGGCCTGACGCTCGCTCGACGGGGGGTGTCGACCGTCCTCCTCGACAAGAAAGTGTTCCCCCGCGACAAACCGTGCGGTGGCGGCATCCGACACGGTGTCCGTCGTCGCTTTCCGGACGTGATGAGCGAGCTCGAGCGCCGCGTTCCGATCCACGAGATCTCCAGGGTCGTGATGGAAGCTCCGTCCGGCGCGTCGGTCCGGGCGTCGCTCGATGAGCCGCTCTATCTCACGTTCCGTCGCATCGAATTCGACGACGCGCTGCTCCGCTGCGCTCAGGACGCCGGCGTCCAGGTGATCGAAGGCGCTCGCATCGTGAGCATCGAGCGCGATGAGCGCGGGGTGACCGTCGGCGGTGTCGACGGCCGCCGGCTCACGGCGCGCGCGCTCGTCGGCGCCGACGGGGTCAACAGCATCGTCGGCCGCGCCGCCGGCCTCACGAGCGGCTTCACCAACGCCGAGCTCGCCATCGACACGATGGAAGAAACGCCGCTCGAAGAGCTGCGGACGGCCGACGCCGAGGCCATGTATGTCGCCTACGGTTACAAGGGCTGGCCGGGTTACGGCTACGTCTTTCCCAAGCGCGGCTGCGTCGACGCCGGCGTCGGCTTCCTGCTGCCGTTCTTCAAGGAGACGCTCGGCGGAGCCGCCTACGAGCACCACGCGCGCTTCCTCGGAGAGATGTCGGCGAAGGGCGTGGTGCACGGCCGCTCGAACCCCGACAACTTCAAGGCCTACCGGCTGCCGCTGTGCGGCCCGCTCCCGCGCACCGTCGCCGATCGCGTTGTCGTCTGCGGTGACGCCGGCGGCTTCGTCAACGCCTACACGGGTGAGGGCATCTATTACGCGATGGTGACCGGGGAGCACGCCGGCCTGACGCTGGCCGAGGCGCTGAAGGACGACGATGTCTCGGCGCGCCGGCTCGCCGCGTACGAGGCGCGCTGGCGGCGGGAGATCGGCGAGGAGCTGAACGACGCCGTCCGGATCCAGCGCCGCATCTTCGCCAACCCGGCGCTCGTGGACCGGATCATCCGCGCGGCCGCCGCCGACGCGCGATTGTGTCGGCTGCTGGCGAGGGTCGCCCTGGGTGAAGAGAGCCTCCGCCGACGGAAGCTCGAGATGACGTGCCGTTTTGTCATCGCTGCGCTGCGCGCCCGGCTCACCGCCTGGAGGGGGCGGCGGCCCCGAGGCCGTCCGCGACATCAATAATCTGCGACATTAAGACGGAGCCGCTCAGGAATCGCTCAGCTCGGGTCGAAAGGAGACATCGTGGAGATCGATCCGCAATCGTTCGGCCAGACCGCGGTCTACAAGCTGCTCATCGGCTGCGTGGTGCCGCGGCCCATCGCCTGGGTGTCGAGCGTCGATGCCGACGGGGTCCGCAACCTGGCCCCGTTCAGCTACTTCATGGCGATCACCGACGACCCGCCGACGATCGCGTTCTCGTCGTCCCTCCGGGGCGAGCGGGGCGCCGAGCGCACCAAGAAGGACACGCTGCGCAACGTGGAGGCGACGCGCGAGTTCGTTGTCAACGTGGTCGACGATGCGCTGGCCGAGCAGATGAACCTGACGTCGGGGGATTATCCACCCGAGGTGGACGAGTTCGCGGTCACCGGGCTGACGGCGGCGCCGAGCGCGAAGGTGAAGCCCCCGCGCGTGGCGGACGCGCCCATCAGCATGGAGTGCCGACTGGTCCGGATCATCCCGGTTGGCAACGCGCCGGCCAACCTCGTGATCGGTGAGATCGTCCACTTCCACGTCCGCGACGGCCTCTACGACGCCTCCACCGGCCGCATCGACCTCCACCGGCTCCATCCGGTCGGCCGCCTGGCCGGAAATCTTTACACCCACGTGCACGACATCTTCGAGATGAAGCGGCCCTCGGCACACTATCGTGGCTGAGGCGCCCACCGCGCCCCTTGGCTCCGCCCGCAAGTGGGCCATCACGTTCTCGGTGATGATGGTCACGGTGATGCAGGTGCTCGACACCAGCATCACCAACGTCGCCCTGCCCCACATGCAGGGCTCCTTCTCGGCCAGCATCGACGAGATGTCGTGGGTCATCACCTCGTTCCTGGCCGCCAACGCGGTGGTGATCCCGGCCACGGGGTGGCTGACCTCGGTGTTCGGGCGCCGCCGCTTCTAC
>WNGK01003880.1_pt2 | contig 10932 bp, 8 predicted proteins | sample 5400601 | NCBI WGS metagenome assembly WNGK01 (sample SAMN13153376, study PRJNA577476) | soil metagenome | isolation source: 60 cm soil or saprolite under Garry oak tree replicate 1 | place: USA:California | collected 2016-06-15
GTGTCGGTTCGCTGACTGTGGCGTTGGGCGTTGCAGGCACTCCTCGGGAACGCAGCTGGGAGACGAGGGCGGGCTCGATCTGAAAGCTGGTGTGCCAGAGTTGCATCACGCCGGTCTCGCCAGAGATCCAAGCGGCGTGGAACACGCCCGTCCCGTCCGCTATCAAACCCTGAGTGTCACCACCATTTGGAAATCGCGCCGGGACCGTCGCGCCTGTCTGAATGTGTGCGAGATATTGACCCCTTTGATCCGAATTGAAACCCGTGCCAAATGTTTCCCAATTTGGCGCATCGTTGGTGCACGTGCGCTGCCGGCTCAAACGTTGCGCGGGACGAAAATGCTCGCCGCCATCTATCGAGATCGCCGCGTACAACTGCCAACACCTCGCATCGGGATCGTCGCGCCTGTCATTCCACGTAACGGCGACAACGCCGTCGCGGTTGACGGCGATTGCAGGGTTCGCAACGTCGGCATGCGTCGCGTCGCTGGCAACCACGTCTCCCCACGACTTGCCAAAGTCTGCCGTCCGCCAGACGCGAACGACGTAGCGGTCAATCGATCGGTCGTAATCAGGTGCGACGAAATAGACGCGATTCCGATATGGGCTCGATGAAGCATCGACCGCGCTCCGGATGTTGCCGAAGGCGGCGGTCGCGCGGTAGCGCCCCGCTCCACCTCCGGTAATCGTTATCAGCTGTGTTGGCGCGTAGCGCGCCGGCCCGAATGAGTCTCCGCCGTCGTCGGAAGTTATCACGCCGATCATTCTCGCCGTGAGCGAATTGCGCGCCAGCCGCTCGATCGTTGACCGGTCGGAGCTTTGCAGCGTGAAGAGAAGTTGACCGCCTGGGGCCACGATCGGCTCGAGCGGCACCGCGTTGATGGGCGCCTGCGGATCAGCCCCACCGCGATCGTACGCAACAACACTTCGCATCGGGAAGGTCTGCCCATCATCGTCTGAGCGGGCGACGAACAGCCCCGTCGCGCGCGCTCCGTCACGGGATCTATAAGAGCCGGTGCCCGTAAAATAGACCCGTCCGCCAAATGGACCCCTGGTTGGAGTGAACACCATCCAGGGACGGTCGGCTGACGGCAGGATCGCAGTCCACCGCCAGGTGCGGCCGCCGTCGGTCGATCGAGCGATGACAGTTCGTTCAAGACTGTTGACAGTTGCCAGGCAGGAAAAGAACGCCACGCCTGAATAAGAGAAGTAGACGATTGGGTCACCCTCTGTCACCACGCCCGCCTCGTCCGCGATTCTTCCCAAAGTCCAGGACTTCCCGCCATCAAATGAAGTGTATGGATACGACCGCATCTCGCCGTTGATCATGACCATGCTGGCTGCTAGGAGGTGTTGCGGATCTCGAGAATCGACGGCGATAAAGCTCTCAACGTGCGGATGCGTTGCGTGATCGATGCTGATCTGTTGAGCGCTCACGAACTGTATTCCAGAGCTGGCAACTTGCGCGGCCACTGATCGTGTGGTCGTCAGCAACGCGGTCGTCAGCAACAAGACCTTAAGAATAAGGCGCATATCGTATGAGCCAGCGAGCCAGCTAGCACGACCTGGTCGCCTATTTGTATGAGATCACAACTTGCTCGATCGACGGCGGCAAAGGGTGAATCTCGCTGCGCGCATAACCGGCGTTGCTGAACATTCGCTCTAACTCTGAAAAAGTATAAGCGTCGCCGCTCGGTGTCGCGCCCAGCATCATCAGGCTAAACCCGGCCGCGTCCGGCGGCGAAATTCGATCTTCATTGGGCACGAACTCCAATGTCACCGCGCGTCCGCCATCAGCTAGTGCCGCGCGGACCTTTCGCAGAAGCGTTTCGCAAGTGGCCTGGTCGAAGTGGTGCAGGAAATTCGTCAGCAGTACCAGGTCGTAGCCGCTGCCGTATTCGACATCAAAAGCACTGCCTTCAAGCGTGCTGTAGCGATCACTGACGCCAGCGTTGCGAGCGTTCTCTTTTGCGACTTCCAACACGGGCGCCCAATCCAGCGCCACGATCTCCGCGCGTGGATTGTTTTTCGCAAAGGCGATTCCAAACAAACCATGTCCGGCGGCGATATCCAGAATCTTCAGTTTTCGATCCGCCTTCTCGTCTACCAGTTTGGGGATCAACTGCGCAGGCATCGCCATCATCGGCGCCATTGCGCGCGCAAATTTGACCCAAATCGGGTTTTCCGGACCAACGACGCCGTCCTCGGGGATTACAGTGCCGCCTTTTCTGACCGCCGCCGCCAGGTCATTGAATCCGTCCGTCAACATCGGCGAAAGAATAAAATCAATTACGCCGCCGAGGTATGCCGGCGAGCGTTTATCAAGAAACGTCGCGGAGTCTTGAGTCAACCTGTAACGCTGACCGTCTTTCGCAAGAAACTCGATGATGCACAAGTAATCGCAAAGTATGCGCACGCCGCGTTCTGACGTCTGGCATCGCTTGGCGATCTCCGGAACGGTGGCATTGCCTTCACCAATCGCCGTAAAGACTTCAAGCTGGATCGCGGCCTTCAGGGCTTCGGTGCGTTGATAAGAGTTGATGGTCTGGAAGAATAATTGCGGAGTTGGTTGTTGCGTTGCCGGACTGGACATGGTTTAAGGCTCCCTTCTGATTGAATGTTTTGCTTAGTGCGATCTTTGGATGCTGCCAATTGGGTCAATCCGCGCGACGCTGTCAAGCTTCGCGCCAGAGAGCCCACATCGGAGCAATCCACTACTTACTTGCAAGAAACATCTTCGCAGCTTGCAGTTCAGGTCTTTCCCCGTCAGACCTTTCGCTCACAGCCGCAAGCTTTGCATAAAAGTTTCTGGCCTTCTCCCGATCTCCGGAAAGCTCGGCCGCCTTCGCCGCGCCGTAGAGGCCATTGAAGCGATTAGGGGCCGCGAGGATTGCGGTCTCGAATTCTTTCAGTGCCAGCTTCGGCTCATTAAGCTCAAGTAGCAGCTCGCCCAACAATTCGCGCGCAGGTATGACCGGTCCCGGAGTCACCGGATGCTTCTCAGTAGAGTCTTCGAGCTCGGCTACTGAGCGCATCAGCTTCAAAGCCTCTTCGTTTTTCCCTTCAGCGTGCGCGAGCCAAGCGGCTGCTGCCTGGCGCTGAATCTCAACCTGTGTTGCCCAGTAGACATCTTTTCCTTCAGCCAAAGACTTCTGAATCGAGGCCAGCTTCTCGACATCCCTGCCGGCCGCTGCAGTATCACCGCTCCGGGCCGCGCCCAGAGCCCGAGCGAAGTATGTTATTGCTTCAGCATATCGGAAACGGTCCCAGGGGAAGCCGGCAGGATGCACCACGAGCGCCGCAGCTTCAGACCAGCGGCGTCTTTCAAGGGTGTATCGCGCGGGGATTGCTGCGAAGGCGTAGGCCGCAGCGAATTCCGGGTCGGCCTGGCCCATGGGTTGGATTTCATCAAGGATCTGCTTTGCCTTTCGATCCTGAGCGCCTTGCAAATAGGCGTACACAAGATAGTCCATTGCGTGAAGCTGATCGAAGGACGCGGTTCCCGGACGAGTTCTGGCTGCGTAATTCTTCGCAGCGGCCGCCGAGGCCAGGTTCGACTGAATTGAGTCTTGCCAGAGCCCAAGCCTCGTGAAGATGTGCGAAGGCATGTGCAGCGCGTGCGGCGCCGAAGGAGCGATCTTCGCATAGCTTCGCGCTGCCGGAAGAGCCAGATATGCGAGCTGCGGGTAATCAAAACTGTGGATCAGGTAGTGCGCCACACCTGGATGTTCCGGCTCGTATACCAGAACCTTATTTAGAATCTCACCCGCCTGCTTCTGCTTGGCGTAGGTCTTATCAGTCGGCTGCGCCGTCCCCAGCAGCGCGAGCGCATAGAAAATGGCCGCCTCATGATCCTGCGGATAGCGCACGTAAAGCTGCTCCATCGCTTTCTCGTAAGCAAGCGCGCGAGTTCGGTGATCGAGCTTGTCCGCATCTTTGTAGAAAGTGCCGATCGCCGCGATGTAGTCTTGCTCTCGTTGCGTTTTGGCGCCGACGGCTTTCGCTCTTTCAACGGCGGCCAATCCCTTTTGCAGCTCCGCTGGAGTCGGTGGCGCCCATACAGGATGATAGTTGCTCATCGCCACCCCCCAATGGCCCATCCCGCATCTCGGGTCCGTCCCGATCACTTCAGAGAAACCTTTCGCCGCCTCGGCGTACCAGAATGAGTGCAGCAGCGCGACGGCGCGATTGAACTGCCCCTGGGCCGCAGCACTGCACGACACAAGGAATTTGACCTGCCCGAGTTCTTCCGTCATCTCGTGCTTATGTTGATGAGGCTGTTGCGCTTTGGCCATGAAAGGACTGAAGAGAGCTATGCAGGTCAGTCCCAGAAATAACTTATTGAATCTCATAACACACCTCCAATTGCCTACCCCCCGTTTGAGAACGAGGTAGTTGCCGATAATGTGGTCGGGCCGCTGTCAGCAAGTTCTTTTTTTAAAGCCGCGAAATTATCGACTCTTGGGCTCAAGGATGATCTCGCGAGCGAGCCTGTTGCCCATCACTTCGCGAATCTCGGCACGTTCCTTGTAGCCTTGCATCTGTTTCTCGTCGTTGCCAACCACCCTTTGCGCGACCGCTTCGGCCTTATCTTCGCTGGCCTCCATGGTCGCGAGGTTTTTGTATTCCGTCATCAGCATCAGGTTCCATTCGCCGGGCGTGTGGCCTTCAACTGACAGCACCTTGTAAGAGAGAATGTTCCCATCCTTCTTTTGGGCCTCCTGCTCAGCCTTCCACTGTCCGGCCACATAATTCATATAAGCGGTGTCCATCCCCGGCTTAATCCGGATGAACCCGATGTTCCAAACGGAACCGTTGTGATACGGACGATTGACCTGCGCGTACACTGAGATACCAACGATCAATAGCGCCGTTACGAACGAACCGACCAGAATCCTTTTGACGTTCATATTTGAGACTCCTCTCCGTACAAGAAATGGGGGCCTGGACAGTAGCAAGGTACGGGAATCTCGCCGACTGAAGCCATCTTGCGGCACTTGAAGATTTGCCGCGGACGTAAACCAAAAAGCCTGCTTGTTGCGGGCGCAATCTATGGGAAAAGCGCTGGCGTGTCAATGGCGGCAAGGTCGACGGAAAGCCACAGAGGCACAGAGACACGGAGAAAGTGGCCGAGAGCCAGAAGGGGACTGCTTTAGTCTCAAACTCTTTGGCCGTTATGCTTCCTATCGTTCTCTGTGACTCTGTGCCTCTGTGGCTAGGCCGGCGAACAAATAGCTCCCAATCGCGCTCGGATTCGAGCCTTCGATATGCACATTCGCGATCGCGCACGATTGATTCGGGTCGAATGAAGTATTGAAGCGAACCTTCGGCACGTCCTTCAGTTTGTTCATCCAGTAGCGCGAAAGATAACGCAGCCGCACCTCCTTTCGTTTGCCGCCGATGCCGTTGTGAAAGAGCAGCGACTCGCCAATGGCCAGCTTGGGCGCGGCTGAATGCGTGCCAATCTCTTCGAACTTGCGAATGTCGGGCGCCTGCTTTGACTCGGCGGCCATCAACGGCCAGAGCCTTTCGATCTTGTCACGCTTGACATAAAGCAGACCAGTCCCCTTCGGCGAGTAAAGCCACTTGTGCAAGCTCGTGCCGAAATAGTCGCACTGCAGATCGTTGCGCTTGAAATCAAACTGGCCAAACGAATGCGCGCCGTCAACAATCGTTTCGATTCCTTTAGCGCGGGCCATTTCACAAACGGCTTTGACGGGAGTGATCTGACCCGTGATGTTCACCTGATGCGCAATCAGAATCAAGCGCGTGCGATTCGTAATTCCTTTCTCAAATGCCGCCGTGATTTCATCAAGGTTCTTCGGCGGAATCGGAATCTGGATCAACTTGAGTTTCAGACCTTCGCGTCGTTCGCGCTGGCGCAGCGTGGTTAGCATGCGCGGATAATCCTGTGTCGTCGTCAAAATCTCGTCGCCGGGCTTGAAGTCCATTCCCATTAGCAGAATCTCGAGCGACTCCGAAGCGTTGCGCGTGATGGCGATCTCTTCGCGGTCGCAGCCAAACATTTCCGCTAATCCAGTGCGAATTGTTTCGCATTGCGGCTCGAGTATCTGCCACATCGTGTACGCGGTGGCGTCTTCCTGTTGCCAGATATAACGCACCAACGCTTCGGTCACCAAGCGCGGGCTGGGCGAAACGCCGCCGTTGTTCAAGTTGACGATGCCGCGCGTGACCGTGAAAGAGTTTTGAATAACTGCCCAGTAGTCTTCATCCATCGCCGCTTGCTCCGGCGTCAGGTGCGCGATGCTTCTCCTTGCCGCTTGAACATCTCTTAGCAGCGACGCGACGGTGGCTGACGAGAGCGCGGCAAGGCCGAGGCCTTTGCCGGCGAGGGAAAGAAAATTGCGGCGATCAAAAAAGCCAGAATCTAGGGGTGCCGATTTCGTCATTTTTTTGTCCTCAGATCACTTGAATTCTAGGTACAACTCTCAACCAGCCTGTGGAGCAGGCGGCGGCGTAAAGCCTGGGGCGTGAGCCCCAGGAAAACGCGCCCAGCAGACCCGTTAGCCCGTGGAACGGGCGGCAGCGCTCGTCATACGTAATGCTCATCGTATTCAATGCCATTCGCTTTCAAGAATTGAATGAACTCGTCGCGAAATGAGATCTTCTTGTGATGCTCCTTCTGGTGCTCGATGTAACGACGGACTTCCTCGACGTTTGATTGGCTTACTGTAAACGCGCCATAACCTCTTTGCCAGGAGAAGTCCTTTAGGTCAGGAAAGACGTCATGCATCCAGCCGCTTGCATTGGCTTTCAAATCCCTTAATACATCCGACAATGCTTTGTCTGGGCGAAGCTTCGCCAACACATGGACGTGATCTTCCGTACCGTTGAGCTCTAATGAAATGCCACCGAGCGCGCGTATCGTGCCACCAATGTAATCATAAAGGCGCGATTGATAAACGTCAGTGATCAGCGGACGACGATCCTTTGTTGAGAAGATGCTGTGGTAGAGCAAGTTTGTATATGAGTCAGACATATTGTCCTCGTGAGGCTGTCGCCCGCGCTGCGGGCTGGTTGAATTTTTGCCGTGCGTCCCTGGGGTTTCGCTTCGCTCCGCCCCAGGCTTTACGCTGTCGCCTGCTCCGCAGGCTCGTTGAGCGTCACATCCAAGTCGAGAATCTTATTTCCCTTCGTAAACTAACTCGCCGCCAATAACCCTCATCACGCCTCGGTCGATATATCAACCCAGAACACGGCGGGCTCACTTAAGTTCGATGTCCGCAGCTTCAAAGCGCGTCTTGCCGACGTTCTTGATGGAATGCGTCAACGCACCGCCGCGCCACCGCACGTCGGCGGCGGGAAGGCTGACGCGATCGGGTTTGTCTTTCCCTTCGGTGGTTATCTCGATCTCGCCGGCGGTGATTGCAACCGCAAGACTTGGGAGCAAGTGCGTATGCATCGTCGTCGACTGACCCGGTTCGAGCGTGACGCGATAGACTCGGACGCGATCGTTTTCCAAAACGGGCGCGCGGATGATTGGCTCTTTTGGTTTGGCAGCTTCCGCCGAACCGACGGGCGACTTGAGAATTTCAATCGTCATATTATGGAAAGGCGTCGTCCCAATATTCATCGCGCGATGAACGTAAGTAGCCTTGCCAAACCTGACGTCGCCGAACTTCCACTTAACCTCAGCCGGCGCGGCGCCGACCGTCTCGATGCGGAGGCTCGCATCGTCGCCGAGGGTGACGACGACATTGTCGTTGCGGTGTATATGCCAGAGTGTCGTGTCGCCGGCGGGTACTGTGACATCCCAGACGCGCACGAATTCATTTTCAAACTTCGGATGATGGCGCGGCTCGCCGCTGATTTCAGCCGGTGACTGCGGCGAATTGGATTGCGCCAGCATGGCGCTTGGAATCAGCGCGAAAGTCAGGGGAAAGAACAGTGACAATAAAAATCTCATTCGCGAACTCCTTCTTGCTTTTGTAAAGCCCTCTCCCTTTGGGAGAGGGTTGGGAGAGGGCTTAGCGAGCGCTAGCACATTCCTTCCTTTTGTTCTTTACCACTCACGCTGTCGCGCCCCTCACCCCTAACCCCTCTCCCATGCGGGAGAGGGAAATGGATTCAAACAAACCTCTTTCTCGCTACAGGCCCTCTTCCCCAACCCTTCTCCCAAAGGGAGAAGGGAGATGCTTTTTACGTCAAGCGCGAAGGGAGAGACTGTGAAATCTCCGCTAATACATTCTGAGTCATTCAGAATCTGATCGTTTGTGAATCGCAACACGCGCAAACCTTGCGCGATCATGTAAGCGTCACGGTTCTGGTCGTGATGCCACTGTTCATTTCGATTATGAACTGAGCCATCGCACTCGATGACGAGACAAGCTTCGTAACAATAGAAGTCTGCGATGTAGTCTCCGAACTGATGTTGTCGCCTGAATTTGAAACCAAGCAGCCGTCGATTTCGAAGGAGTTGCCACAGCACTGCTTCGGGAGGAGTCTGTTTCTCTCGCAGTTCGCGCGCAAGATTAGCCAAACCCGCAAATTGATATCCGCCACGATACTGCCTTCCTTTATTCATTCGCGAATCTGGTTCCCTCTCCCGCTCCCAATTGGGAGAGGGTTAGGGAGAGGGCCTTAGACGAGCACAAATTTTGCTTTTGTCGTACCCGTCGTCGCTAAACCCCTTCCCCTCAATGCCCTCCCCAGTGGGGAGGGGAAGAAGACCCGCTCACTTCGCTGCTTCGCAAACAATCTCGCCGCCAATCACCGTCATCACGCAGTGCGTCTTCAAGATCTCCATCTCGGGAATTTTCATGATGTCAGCGGAGAGCACCGTGAAATCCGCGAGTTTGCCGACTTCGATTGAGCCACGCAGTTCTTCTTCAAACGCCGCATAAGCCGGCCAGATCGTGAACATCTTCAAAGCCTGCTCGCGCGTGACCGCTTCTTCGGGGTGCCAGCCTTCGCCGGAGAAACCTTTCATGTCCTTACGCGCCACGGCGGCGTAAAACTCGATCATCGGCTCACCGCGCTCAACCGGCGCATCCGATCCGCCGGGAACGATCACCCCTGACTTGATAAACGAAGCCCACGCGTAAGCACCTGCGAGTCGCTCTATTCCCAATCGGCTCGGCGCGAAATGCAGATCGCCAATCGCGTGCGAAGGCTGCATCGAAGGAATGATGCCGAGTTTCGCAAAGCGCGGAATGTCCGCGGGATTCACTATCTGCGTGTGCTCATCACGCCAGCGCGGCTCGCGAATCTTGCGCTCACTCGCCGGTACAGCTTTCAGCGCTTTTTCGTATTCATCGAGAACGAATCGATTGGCATAATCGCCGATCGCGTGCGTCTCGACCTGAATACCTTTCCGCAATGCTTCTTCGAGCATCGGCAGCAGATCTTCTTCTTTCACGCGGAGAAAGCCCTTGCTATCGGGCATGTCGCTGTATGGCTCAAGCAATGCGGCGCCGCGCGAGCCAAGTGCGCCGTCAGAGACAACTTTGATCGTGCGCAGATTGAAGCGATGGTCGAAAGCGCCAACGATTGGGCCCTCGTTTAATAGTCGCTGCGCTTCTGGTCCTGGTCCATAGACTGCCTTGTAGATGCGCAGCTTGAGCTTTCCGGCGCCGTAAAGCTTTTTGTAAAGATCGACATCACGATAGCTGCCGCCCGGATCCTGAACCTGCGTCCAGCCGAGTTCAATGCTGCGCTTGTTGGCCAGGATCATCGCGGTTTCAGTATCGCCCTCGGTGCTCGCGGGAATATGGCTTCTCACAAACGACTGCGCGTTGTCGAGCAGCATACCCGTTGGTTCGCCGGTTTGCTTGTCGCGCAAAATCTGTCCGCCAAAAGGGTCTTTGGTGTCTTTCGTAACGCCGCCGATCTTCAAAGCCGCGCTGTTCGCCACCGCGCCATGCCCGTCGGCGCGACCGAGAAAGACCGGATTGTTCGGAGAGATTTTGTCCAGGTCCCAACGAGTCGGAAACACCGGTGGCTTCCAGAACGTTTCAATCCAGCCGCGGCCCGTGACCCACTCGCCCGGCTTTGCTTGATCCACCCGCGCTTTGACTTTTGTCAGAAAGTCTTCGAGATTGGTGATTCCTTCGAGATTGAGATTCATCTCGCGTTGGCCGACGCCGATAAAGTGATAATGCGCATCAGTCATGCCGGGCAGCATCGTGTTGCCCTGAAGATCGACAACGCGCGTCTTGCTGCCGACGTACTTCTGCGCATCTTTGTTTGAACCGACAAAGAGGATCCGATCGCCCTTGACGGCAACGGCCTCGGCGTTCGGATGACGCGCATTGGCGGTGTAGATGTTGCCGTTCTTGAAAACTATATCGGCGGGTTCGAGCTTGGTCGGATTAATCCCGAAGAAACCCGCGAGCAGAAGAATCATCCCGGCAAATAAAGTCTTCATAATCCCAATCTCCCTGGTCGGGGACTCGAAGTCATGGACGGCTGTCTGAAGAGCGGCAGAGTTATATCACAGCAAAGCCTCTCCGTCACAAACTCAAGGGTCGCGGTCGCGGTTTTTCTGAAATGAACGGGGAGTAGGTATAAAGATCTATCCGGCGTGACCCTCATTTGGTCTTCGGCAGGTTCTGAATGAGCTGCTGGAATTGGGGCTCGCTGCGGATAGAATCAAAGGCCTCGTTATTAGTAATCGACGCGAGATCGGTCAGTCCTTTTTCGACGGCCAGCTTCAGAGTCTGCAGCGATTTTTTCTTCTCACCATTGAGCGCGTAAGCAGCCGCCAGCGAAACAAACCCGCCTGGTCTGTCAGGAGCGATCTCGAAGACTGGAGTGCGAGTTAGCCTCAACATTGGTTGTATTCTACTCGCTTTCCGGCTCACTCTTATAGTGGCTCAATCTGGTATACTACGCCCTGCGTACTCGTAAAATGCGACTGCAAAATAATCAGCCTCGCAAAAACCAAATTCGGATTCGACAATTTTTCGAATACG
>WNGK01020657.1_pt1 | contig 10932 bp, 13 predicted proteins | sample 5400601 | NCBI WGS metagenome assembly WNGK01 (sample SAMN13153376, study PRJNA577476) | soil metagenome | isolation source: 60 cm soil or saprolite under Garry oak tree replicate 1 | place: USA:California | collected 2016-06-15
GCCGGCACACCGTCTTGGTGGTGGAGCATCGTCGTATTGCCGGTTGCCGGCATCACCACCGTCATGGGCGTGCTTTACGCGCTTATGCAGCACGATCTCAAACGGCTTCTGGCCTACCACACGGTCGAAAACATCGGCATCATCTTCATCGGACTTGGGCTTGCGCTCGCATTCAAGTCCGAAGGCATGCTGTTTGCCGCCGCCTTGGCGTTCACCGCCGCGCTTCTGCATGTCTTCAATCACTCGGTTTTCAAAAGCTTGCTGTTCTTTGGCGCCGGCGCGGTGCTCACCGCCACCGGCGAGCGCGACATGGAGCATCTTGGCGGCCTCATTCACCGCATGCCGCAGACTGCATTTGTCGTTCTGATCGGCTGCGCGGCGATCTCCGCCTTGCCCCCGCTCAATGGCTTCGTCTCTGAGTGGCTCACCTTTCAAGCCATTCTGCTGTCGCCGCAACTGCCGTCATGGGGACTCAAATTGCTCGTCCCAGCGATCGGTGCGCTGCTCGCGCTCTCGGCTGCGCTGGCGGCGGCCTGTTTCGTCAAAGCCTATGGCGTGACTTTTCTCGGCCGGCCACGCACGCCGGCGGCCGAGGCGGCATCGGAAACCGATTGGTGTTCGCGGACCGCGATGATCGCGCTAGCCACGCTGTGCCTGCTTGCCGGAATTCTGCCGGGTCTATTCATCGACGCGCTGGCGCCCATCAGCTCAATCCTGATCGGCGAACGCATGCCGGTGCAGATCGGCGCGCAATGGCTCTCGATTGTGCCGATTGCGGCGAGCCGGAGTTCCTATGACGGACTTCTCGTGCTTTTGTTCATGATTATCTCGGGCTCGCTCGCCGCGTTTGCGATTCACCGTCTCGCCTCCGATCGATTGCGCCGCGCGCCGGCCTGGGATTGCGGCTATCCGGACGCAAGTGTCTCCACACAGTACTCGGCGGCGAGTTTTGCCCAGCCGATCCGCCGCGTGTTCGGCACCGTCGTATTCCGCGCCCGCGAAACAGTGGAAATGCCGCCACCCAATGACCCGCGGCCGGCGCAGCTCACGGTCGAGCTGCATGATCCCATCTGGGAGTCGATCTATGCGCCTCTGGCTGCTGGCATCGGCGTCTTGGCCGATCGCCTCAATCATCTGCAGTTCTTGACCATCCGACAATTCTTGACGCTCGTGTTCTGCACGCTCGTCCTCCTCTTGCTGGTGCTCGCCGTATGGTCCTGATTAGCGATTTGACCATTCAAGGCGCGCAGATGCTGCTGGTGCTGCTGCTGGCGCCGCTGTTCACCGGTTTCGTCCGCAAGGTGAAAGCGCGGCTGGTACGGCGCCGCGGACCGCCGCTTACCCAGCCGTATTTCGATCTCATACGCTTGATGCGCAAAGACGTCGTTTTGGCAGATAGCGCGTCGTGGCTCTCGCTCATTCCCACCTTCCGCACCGGGCTGCTGTTCTCTTGGTCGGCCGACCTTATCGCGATCGCGGCATTGATCGGCAGCGGCCGTTTTTTTCTTGCGCTTGCCGGCATGGACGTCGGCACCAGCTTCGGCGGCATCGGATCGAGTCGCGAGGTGATGATCGCTTCGCTCGCCGAGCCCGCCATGATCATGATCGTATTCACGCTGGCGCTGATCGCCGGATCGACTCAGCTGTCCACCATGGCCGCGTTCATGGCGTCATCGGCGGTCGGCCTGCGCGTATCGCTGGCGCTGGCGCTGATAGCGCTCATCATGGTCGCAGTCGCCGAGAACGGGCGCATCCCGATCGACAATCCGGCGACGCACCTAGAGCTGACTATGGTCCATGAGGCCATGGTCCTCGAATATTCCGGCCGTCATCTTGCGCTGATCGAGCTGGCAAGCTGGCTCAAGCTTATCCTTTATGTTTCCTTGATCGCTTGCCTGTTCGCGCCCTGGGGGATCGAATCGACCGGCGCGGGGCTGCGGGCGGTCGCGATCGGTGCCGCGGCCTATATCAGCAAGCTCGCCGTGGGCGGCGTTCTCCTGGCAGTATTCGAGACCTCGATCGCCAAGATGCGCGTTTTTCGCGTGCCGGAATTCCTTGGCGCGGCGCTGATGCTCGGCCTGTTGGCAACGCTCCTGCGCTTCGTATCGGGGAGCTTCTGATGAACGGTATTGCTTTCGATATCGCGCATGTGCTTGCCGGATCGTTGGTTCTGGTTAGCTTTCTCCAACTCTACCAGGACCGCCTCTATGCGCTCCTCAACTTCTATGCCCTGCACGCCTTGGTGCTGGCCGCCTCGGTGGCTTGGCAAGCCTTCATTCAGGACGCGCCGCATCTCTACGTTACTGCCGCGATCGCGCTGGTGTTCAAAGCGATCGTCGTACCGATTGCCTTGCATCGCATCATCGTCCGGCTCGGCATTCATCGCGAGATCGAGAAGGTGGTCGGCGTTGGCGTCACGATGCTCGCCGGCATGGCCCTCGTCGCATTAGCCATGGTTGTGATGCTTCGCGTGACGCAGGAGGCGAGCCCATTGGCGCGCGAAGATCTCGCCTTCGCCCTTTCGGTTGTTCTCCTTGGCCTGCTGATGATGGTGACAAGACGCAACGCCGTGAGTCAGGTGGTCGGCTTCATGTCGCTGGAGAACGGACTCGTCCTCGCCGCAACCGGCGCCAAGGGCATGCCGCTGGTGGTCGAGATCAGCGTCGCGTTCTCGATTCTGATTGCTTTTATCGTGATCGGCATTTTCCTGTTCCGCATCCGCGAGCGCTTCGACACTGTCGACGTGCAAATAATCAGCGATTTTCGTGGAGAGCGTCGATGACGTTCGATGCGCTGGCCGGCGTGCTTGGGATTCCGCTTGTTGCGGCGACGCTGTTCGCCGCCGTGCCGAACTACCGCATCGCTGCGAGTTCGAATATCGCTGCGACTGGGCTGACGCTGATTTGCGCGTTATCGCTGTTGTTCGCCAAGCCTGAGTCGGGCCCGTACCTCCTGGTCGACGATCTGAACGGCACGTTTATCGTTCTCACAACCTTCGTGGGCTTCACGACCAGCATCTTTAGCGCGAGCTATATCGGTCATGAACTCGAGATTGGAAGGCTGACCCCGCCCTTCGTGCGCTTCTATCACGCGATGTATCAAGTGCTGATGTTCGCGATGAATCTTGCGCTGATCGCCAACAATATCGGCCTGATGTGGGTGGCGATCGAGCTTGCGACGCTCACCACCGTGATGATGGTCGGCATCTATCGCACCCATGAGGCGCTCGAAGCAGCCTGGAAATATTTCATCCTCGGCAGCGTCGGTATTGCGCTCGCTTTGTTCGGCACCATCCTGGTCTACATGGCCGCGCGTCCCGTCGTGGGCGAGGGTCTCGATGCGATGGTGTGGAGCGTGCTGGTCACTCGCGCCGGCGGTTTTGATCCGGCGCTGCTCGACGTTGCATTCGTGTTTCTGCTGCTGGGCTACGGCACCAAGATCGGTCTTGCGCCACTGCATGCCTGGCTGCCCGACGCCCACGCCGAAGGACCGACGCCAATATCGGCCGTGTTGTCCGGTCTTCTGCTCAATGTGGCGCTTTACGCACTGCTGCGCTATGGGCGGGCCGCTCGCCAATTTTGCCGGCCTTCTTCACATGACCATGCATTCGCTCACTAAGTCGGCGATCTTTTTTGCGGTGGGTCATGTCGCGCAGGTCAAAGGCACGCAGCGCATTGCCGATATGGGCGGTCTCACGGAGACCCATCCGGTCCTCGGCTGGACGCTGATACTTGGCGTTGTCGCTATCGCCGGGCTGCCGCCGCTCGGAATTTTCATGAGCGAATTCCTGGTAGTGAGCTCGACCTTCGCTCGTGCGCCGGTTCTCGCGCTTGTGCTTGTGTTCGGGATGCTAGTCGGCTTTGCGGCGTTGTTTATGCGATTGAACGCTATCGTGTTTGGCGAACCGCGCGGGCCATCAGAAAAGGCGAAGGCGTCATACCTGCCGATGTTCGCGCATCTCGCTTTGGTGCTGATCGCCGGCATCTACTTACCGTCGGCGCTGGTCGGCTGGTTTGAGACGGTAGCGAAATTATTGGGATGAATCGATGCCGGCACTGAGCAGCATCGTCGCGCAAGGCGAGCCGGTCGAGGCTCATCGGCCGTGGCCGCGCGTGGCGATCTCGGCTGATGCCTGGACTGCGGCGGCACACGAGCTTGCCAACGGCCGCGCGACACTACTCGGATTATGGGGCGAGTGGGATGCCTCCCGTGCCGTGCACATGGCGCTGATCGGCGAGGACACGAGCAAGATTGCGGTCGTGAGCCTGGCATGCCCGCAATCGGAATTTCCGTCCGTCGGCGCGCTGCATGCACCCGCGATCCGGCTCGAACGCGCGCTGCACAGTTTGTATGGCTTGCGGCCGATCGGCATTCCCGATTCGCGGCCATGGTTCGACCTTGGCTTTTGGGATGTGCAAAGGCGAGAACCTTCATCAAATCCCCGTCGGACCTGTTCATGCGGGCATTATTGAGCCAGGACACTTCCGCTTCACCGCTTCAGGCGAGACCGTGGTCCGGCTCGAGGAACGCCTCGGCTATGTGCACAAAGGCATCGAGTCGTTGATGGCCGGCGCTACGCTTGAGCGCGCGGCGCGACTTGCTGGCCGCACCTCCGGCGACAGTACGGTGGCTTATGGCATCGCCTTCGCTCGGGCCGTCGAAGCGGCGTTGAACGTCGAAGCGCCGCCGCGGGCGCATTATCTGCGCGCGCTCATGGCGGAGCTCGAACGTCTGGCGAATCATTTTGGCGATATCGGTGCGATCTGCAACGACGCCTCATTTGCGCTAATGCACGCGCATTGCGGCATTCTGCGCGAGTTGACCTTGCGCGCGGCGCAAACCTGTTTCGGGCATCGTTTGATGATGGACCGTGTTGTGCCTGGCGGCGTGACAGTCGATCTCAGCCCGCAGGGCATGACGCATTTGACGAGCCTGCTGCAGAAATTCCGTCATCAGTTTCCGCGATTGGTGGAGCTCTACGACAATACCGCCTCGCTGCAAGATCGCACCGCATTGACCGGCGTGGTTGAGGCCGCATTGGCGCAGCGGTTCGGTGCGCCCGGATTCGTCGGCCGCGCCAGCGGCCGCGGCTTCGACGCGCGAAAAACTCCCGGATATGCACCCTACGACGAGCTCGACTTTGCCGTTCCCGTTCTGACAGCGGGCGATGTCAACGCGCGCGTCTGGTTGCGCATCCGCGAGGTCGAGCAAAGCTTCAGACTGATTGAGCAGATTCTTGACCGCTTGCCGCAGGGTCCCATCGCCGTCGCACTCGACGCCGATGACGCTGGAGAAGGCTTAGCCTTGGTGGAAGGTTTTCGCGGAGACGTGCTGGTGTCAGTGCAGCTCGGCCATGGACGCGTCACGCGCTGCCACCTTCGCGATCCATCGTGGTTTCAGTGGCCGCTCCTTGAGGCTGCCGTCGAGGGCAACATCGTCGCCGATTTTCCGCTCTGCAACAAATCGTTCAATTGCTCGTATTCGGGACACGATTTGTAGCGCATGTGGTCGAATAGCGAGCTCGCCAACAAAGAAGACGCGGTGTGATGCGCAGGACATTATTAGAAAGCCTCACCCTTGGTCCGCTGACCGAATCGGCACCCGTACCGCAGGATGATGCGCTGGCCGAATTGGCAGCTGCAGTGCAACGTTCGGCGCGGCGCCGCCTCGGCCGCAGTCTCGCCATTCGTCAAGTGGATGCCGGTTCATGCAATGGCTGCGAACTGGAAATACACGCGCTCAACAATGCATTCTACGATCTTGAGCGATTTGGATTTCGCTTCGTTGCGTCGCCGCGCCATGCCGATGTGCTGCTGGTGACGGGGCCAGTGACCAAAAACATGCGAGAGGCGCTGGAACGGACTTATCGCGCGACGCCAGATCCGAAATGGGTCGTCGCGGTGGGCGATTGCGCGTTCGACGGCGGCATTTTTGCGGGCAGCTACGCGGTGGTAGGCGGAGTCTCCAATGTGATTCCCGTCGATCTGCATATTGGCGGCTGCCCGCCGTCGCCGAATCAGCTGTTGCAGGGACTGCTGGCGCTGCTCGAGGGGGCCAGCGGGCAAAATGGCGCTGCGTAGAAGGCCATGCGATATGTGGCAGGTCGCAGCGTCTTTGTTCCTAAGTGCACCTGCCGAGAAATGACCGAAAAAGCGGGCGGTTGTACGCGTTAAACGGCCCGCAAACCAACTTTTGCGAGATAAGACGGGCGTGACACGCCGCGGACCGAATTCTTCGCATTGTGGCGGTACGGTGACAATCGGCGAGTTTCGGCTGTGCTATGCTGAATCCCGAAGGGGCCGCGGCCGGTCCGGAAATTTGTTGATGCCCGGGCTGCGGGCGACGAGCGGGGGACGTACGGATGGTAATAAGGGCGTTACAGCTCGCCTTTATTATTCTGGCGATCGCGGTCATCTATCCATTTGCCGGACGTGAAACGGTGCTGTTTCCCAAAGATACAGCAACGCCGGAGGATGTCGCGCGAGTAAAAGCAGACGCGGAAACTCAAATACACAAGGCCGACAAGCTCGCCTCAATTCAAAGTACCGAAGATGAAGTCATCGTGACTGCATCGCTGCCGCGCGAGCAGGCGAGAACCGAAGAAGATCATCCATTCTTTCAAAATAATTCCCCTGGGGCGCTCTCGGCGCAACTGGATCTCTCTTATCTCGCTTATTACGCCTATTCGGAAGCTCCGCCGCCCAGGAAGCCGGCCGATACGGCTTTAGAAGCGCTGAAAGATATTCCGGTCGGGACGCCGATCGAGGAGATCAAGCGCGCCTCGGACGCGTTTGGCATCGATTTCACTTTCATGAAGTCGGTGGCAAAAATCGAATCCGATTTCGATCCAAAGCAGCGCACCGGCTCCTATATCGGCCTATTTCAACTGAGCAATTATGAGTTCGACAAATACGGCTCCGGCAGCATCGTGAGCCCGCGCGATAATGCCATTGCCGCCGCTTATAAATTCACCACGGCGGCGATCCTGTTCGAATTGAACACCCATCAGAGGCCGACTTTGAGCGATCTTTATTTGATCCATCAGCAAGGCACCCAGGGCGCGGAAGAACATGTCAGCCACCCAGACCGCATTGCGTGGAAATCGATGTGCGCGACCGATGAAGGCCGGCAAAAAGGCGAGAAGTGGTGCAAGCGCGCCATTTGGCAGAACACACTTCCGGCTATCAAACAGATCTGGAAATCGGTCGAAAACCTGACGTCGGGCGCATTCGTGCAAATGTGGCAGCAGCGAGTCGCGCAATTCTACTCGCGTTATTCGGCAACGGCGGCGATGACAGCGAAATAAATAAATCGCACGAGCTATCGTCTTCCCCTAATCGCAAAGTAAGCCGCCGGCGATCTGCCGGTCCAGCAAGTCACGAAGTTCGAGCTGGTCATCAATCTCAAGACAGCGAAGACGCTTGGGGTCAGCATGCCATCGGCTCTGCTCGCCACTGCCGACGAGGTGATCGAATAAAGGACGAGCGCTAAACTTGCCGGTTCGGGTCTTGTATCCGGGTCTTGTATCTAGGTCAGCTTTGTACCCAAATAGCGCGTCCAATTGTGGAAGGAAGTCAGCAGATGCCTAAGCAAAGAATTAGCTACGTCCCGCTCGAAAAGATGGACGAAAGGATGCGCGCGGAAATGGCGCGTTGCCAGCGCGAAGGTACGCCGCGACCGGAAAGCTCGGCTATTCGCGCCCATGTGCCGGCCTGTTTTTGGTTCTTTGCGGAATCCTGGCACAACATATTCCGCAATGGCGTGCTCGATCACGCGATCAAGGAGTTGTGTCGCCTGTACGTTTCCCGTTCCGTCACCTGCGAATATTGCGGCAACCAGCGCTCGGTCAAAGCAACCACAAGCGGCGCCGTCATCGAACAGCAGGTGCTCGATCTTTTAAACTTTGAAAAATCGACCAAGTACAACGAACGTCAAAAAACTGCATTGGCCTACGCGGAAGCAATCGTTTGGCGCCTCGACACCGACGATGCTTTCTGGGACCGCATGCATCGCCACTTCACCGAACCCGAACTGGTCGAGCTCGGCTGCATGATCGGGCTTACGCTCGGCCAGCAAAGCTGGCTGCGGCTTCTTAACATCGAGCATCATCAGGTGCTGGCCGGCACGTCTGCTTCGATGGCCCCTGGTTTTGAAACCACCGAGGACCTCAGCGCTACGAAAGCGCAACCGGACTACTGGGCGAAATCCAAAACTGCAGCCCAGTCTGAAAACACCGCCTGAAATGCGGGCGCGATCGGCCGCGGTGCCGACCGCATCGTCAGGGGGTTCGCGCGCGAGATGACAGTGCGCTATGCTAGAATGCGCGTTCTGGGAGATGGGAGCTTAGCTATGCACGCAGTCACAAGAATTGCTTTGGCGGCCGGTCTGATCGGCGCTGCGGCCATCGGCAGCACGGCGGTTGTCAATGCACAGTATTATTACCCGCCGCCTGGATACGGTCCGCCGCCGCCGTACGGCTATGGAAATGGCTGGCGAACTTGGAACGGCTGCCCGCCGGGCTATACAGTGCAAGGCGGCGCCTGTCAGCCCTATCAAGGTCCCGTCGGCGGCGGATGGCGCACCTGGAACGGTTGTCCGCCCCGCTACACGATCCAGGGTGGCGAGTGCAAGCCGTATCGCGGCTATTAGAAATCTGGCGTTACATCGACGCCCAAGCCGGCAAAGCCACCGTGTGAGGACGGCCGCACACGAAGAGCGACTTGCAAAAAGCACGTTGCAAACTCGCGCCGGGGTTTTGCCACAAGAAGATCGCGCTTCGGGTTCGATTTCGACGGCTGTTTTGCAAGCTGGTTTGGCGGCTCGGCGCGCCGTGCGCGCCCCACACATTCGCGGCATTGCGCCGCACCGCGCTGGTTGAAAGTTTCATTCGAGTTCGACCCCGATGCTCCTCTCGCTGCGCATTGAGCTTGCATGACAATTTCGGCGCAGCGTTCCAAATTTCCAAGTTCATATTGTTGAATACAATTACACCAGTGGTCGCGCGGAAACATTTATCTGGAAATTATCTGGAAATGAAAATAGCTGTGGCTATATCTCTTAAAATCTTCTGAGGCGACAAATCTGAGGCGACGGTAAACCCCTTGCAATGGAGGAAGGAATGGCCAACCCGCGCCAAGCAGAACGCGATTCTAGCGAATCGATGCACGAGACGACGCGAAGGGTGTCCGATCAGGCGTCGCAAACCAGCCGCACAGTATCAGATGCAGCGGAGCGTACTGCCCGAGCAGGAACCGAAGCTTTCCGGCGCAATGCCGAGACTCTTAGCAGCACCTGGCGCAACAGCAGCGAGGCGGCAACCCGGATAGCGGAACGATCGGCGGATCAGTTTTCGAAACTGTTCGGCCTGACGGGTGACACTGCAAGACAAACCATGGAGCAATCGACCGGGAATGTTCAGGCGCTGATTGAGAGTTCGACCTTTGTCGTCGACGGCCTGCAAAATGTCTCCGGAGAATGGATGCGCTTTATGCAGAATCGCATCGAGGAAAATCTCGAACATTTCGAAGAACTCCTCGGTTGCCGAACAGCTCAGGAATGCATGGCGCTTCAAACCCGCATGGTCCGCGACAATATCGAGGCTCTCCTGCAAAGCGCACGCCGTGCATCCGAAGTATCGACAAAGCTTGCCGACGATGCGGTCAGGAGAATAAGTGATACGGCGTTGGCGCCGCGCTGATGCGTCTTACTCTCGGCCGGGAGCGTCAAGCCGGGTCTGGTGCCTGGAACACGCTCTCCGGTCGATCGTTCGTCCGACCGCATCGTTCGCCGCTGCGTCTTTTGACGCATTTAAACGCTGTTAAATTCAGGCTACGTTCATCGATCGGGTGTAATTAACGCACGGTTGCCGGCCGCGTGGCGGCAATGGGGATGGCTTTCGCTCGCGCCCATTAGAATTGATTTGGCGAATGGAGCGCGCCCCCAATGGCGATCTACCGGCTATTGCAGAATTCGGCGTTCGCGCCCGAAGATATCAGTCGGCTCGTCGCCGCCTATGAGGATTGCCTGCGGATTCTCAATGTGGCTGACCGCTCCGACCCGGTCACCGAACGCCTCGCCAAAAAAATCATTGAGATCGGGCAGACCGGTATGCGCGACCCGGTCCAGATTGGCCGATTGGCGCTCAAGGAACTAGGAATCTCAAACCCCGAATAATTGCACGAGTTTAAGAGCGGCTCGGGGGTGGCTAAGCGTCCGCGCACGGCGATCGCGGCGGGTATCTGTTGTCGGCACCCAGCGCATTCGTTAGATTATCGGACCATTGGCTTTTTGGGGGGGACGGCGATGTATCTGTCCAATCAAAGTCTGCTGGTCATCCTGATTGTTGGCATTGTTGCGGGCTGGCTCGCCGGCCGAGTGATGGAAGGCGGCGGTTTCGGATTGATTGGCGATCTGATCGTGGGCCTGATCGGGGCGTTTATCGGCGATTGGCTGCTGCCGCGTATCGGTGTTCACCTCGGCAGCGGCATCATCTCGTTGATTTTGAACGCCTTCATAGGCGCCGTGGTCCTTCTCCTGCTGCTTCGGCTGGTTGGCGGTGGATGGGGCCGACGACGTTGGGGAAGACGCTGGTAGTCGCTGATTGGTTCCGCTGACTTCTTTTGGTCTCAAAGGCGCGGGCCGGCTTGATTGACCTCGACGCCGAGATGAATCTCGCGAATGAAGCGGCGTGTTCGACGCGCGCGGCGTGCATACAAGTGTGATAGCATCATCCCACTCCAGGAAGAGGAGCATGGTCAGCCGTGAGGACGAACGAGGTCGAGCAAGCTTTCCAAGGGGTAAGACATGCGCACCGATGATTTCCGTCCCAGCAGCAATGTCGAGGATGATCGCGAAGTCAGCGCGTCTCGTGGCGGCATGCCAGGTGGCAAAGGCGGGCTCGGGATCGGAACGATCATCGTTGTCACGTTGATC
>WNGK01008106.1_pt1 | contig 10931 bp, 12 predicted proteins | sample 5400601 | NCBI WGS metagenome assembly WNGK01 (sample SAMN13153376, study PRJNA577476) | soil metagenome | isolation source: 60 cm soil or saprolite under Garry oak tree replicate 1 | place: USA:California | collected 2016-06-15
TCTCGTGCGTGCGAACTTCCTTCTCATCAGCGTTCCCAGCGTCTTCCACGCCCGTCACTACGTCGGCCTCGAACGCGTTTCCTTCCTCGAGCAACTCGTCGACACTCTCCGAATCCGCACCTTGGACGCTGGACAATCCATGCAAATCTCCCGATTGCCGACCCGATCGGGTTTCCGGTCCCTCCGGTGAGAATGCCACCGTATCCACGCTCGGGCTTTTCTCCCGAACCGGTTTCTTAAGCGCGCTCACCGTCTTCGCCCCGATTGTCTTGTTGCCGACGGCCTTCGTTTTCACCGCCGCCTTTTTCTGAGTTGCCTTCTTCTTCGCCAACTTCTTCTTTGGAGTTTCCCTCTTCATAGCTAGCTTCTTCTTAGCCGTTTTCTTCATCAGCGTCATCTTATTGCCAGCAGTTTTCTTCGACTTCGTCTGCCTCTCAGTTTTCTTTTTAGCAGTCATAGGCGCAGTCTACCACCGACACATGTGCGCCACGACTCGAGCTGGCTGTATAGCCAAGACACGACATCACCGACATCACGGAAGAGTCAATTCGAACACCCGCGAACCAGGATTTTTCTCCGCCTAGTAACCAGGACCAATAGCTTCGGATAGTGCGAAGTGCTCCGGAACATGAAAGAGTCCACCGCATGGTGGCTCTTTCATGACAGACCTTCGCGGATGGCTCGAACTAAGAGCCGGATCGCTGATCTCGACGCTAAGATAAAGGATGACACTGGCGACACCGATCAACTGGAACGCATGCGAATTGCAACGCGCCGCCTTCGCGAACTTGCGGCGGCCGTTGGGCCGCACCTGGAAAACACAGACTGGCATCGCCGTCGAGACATGATTCGCATGCTCGTTCGGCGGATCGAGATAGAATCGGGGGTCATCAGGATTGTTTTTTGCATAACGCCTGACACACGCGGCGCGGGGTCGGAGTCCATTGCTGTCACGTTATCGCGGGTGGGAGGAACCAAAAACCCGCATTTGCCGGGGAACGCCTAACGAGAAGTTCTCAGCGATTGTTCGCAAAGTCAGGAACAAAGCTTTAACGCCTGAGGTATGTCAAAATCACAGCCAATGGAACGTACGAGATTCGGTCAGACCGCTGAAAACTCCGTTCGTTGGCCGCGGTCGGCCTAGGTCCGTCTCTACGTACACGTCTTAGAAGGCCGGAGTAGGACGTGGCGTTCGAGGATCCTCTGCTGCCTTATCGCAAGGCCGAGCATTCTTCGGATCGGCGACTCTCGCAGCCACGCCCCCATCTTCCCGCTTTGCCCGGCTCACGTCAGCCGCCTGGACACCCCGCCAGCTTGGCCACAAAGGCTGCCTGCACTTGTGAACCGCCACAGCCATCCCTAACCCCGCCGGGCGCGGAGTTAAAGCTGGGGTGCCGTCTGGAGATGGCACCCGCTGTGAAATCGAACGCAAAGAACGGTGTGGTTACGCAACCGCTTCCTGCGGGGGCGCCGAGACTGCACGCTGCGCAGCCCCTTTCCCAAGGAAGTTCACCAGTTCGGAGTTCACTTCCTCCGCGTGGGTCCAAGTGACGCAATGCGGTCCATCCTTCACCACCGCCAGGCGCGCTCCCTTGATCAGCTTGGCAGTCCGGAGCCCAGAGGCAGCGATCGGCAGGATTCGGTCCGCATCGCCATGGATGACCAGTGTGGGCACGTCGATGCGGCCCAGGTCGTTGCGGAAGTCCTCATGCCAGGTCGGCACGCAAGCGAGGCTGGCCGTGGCCGAGGCTCCGGCTGCGACATTCCAGCTAGCCTGGACGGCTTGTTCGCTGACACGCTTGCCCAGCAGAAGGTCCGTGTTGTAGAAATTCTTGAAGAACTCGGTGAAGAACGCGTATCGGTCTGCGATGACGGCTTTCTGGATTCCCTCGAACACACTGCCGTCCACGCCCTCCGGGTTGTCCGGCGTCTTCAGCAGGAACGGCGGGACCCCGGAAATGATTATCGCCTTGCTCACCCCCTTCGATCCGTATTTCCCGAGATAGCGCGCCACTTCGCCGCCACCCATCGAGAACCCGACCAGCGCGAAATCACGCAGCTTGAGCTGCGTAACGAGTTTGTGCAGGTCCTCGGCGAAGGTGTCGTAGTTGTAGCCGGTTGTAGGCTGGCTGGACTTGCCGAACCCTCTGCGGTCATAAGTGATGACGCGGTGGCCTGCGTCCAGAAGAACTGGCAGCTGCTTCTCCCAGGAAGCGCCGCTCAGCGGATATCCGTGAATCAGGACAACGGGCTTGCCGGAGCCGTGGTCCTCGTAGTAGAGGTCGATGTCGCTGGTGTTTTCTTTACCCGCGTTCACGTATGGCATTGGGATTCTCCTTTTGTCTAATCTCTCAGGTAAGGAGTTGAAGGTTGACTGGGATCGATTGCGTCTCCCTAATTCTAAACCTGCTGGCGGGGTTGAGGGCGCTCATTTGGTAGGACTCTTCGACTGACCGAGGCCGACTGCCCAGATGCCGCTTTCTAGCCCGGAACAACTTCAGGGTTGCCCGTCAACTGGGACCAATCCGTGACAATCAGTCGTGAGCGCCGGTTTTGCCCGCCCACTTCGCGGGACCCCTCTCTAGGTAGACAATGTAATCTGGGTCTGTACACATATCGGAGGGTCAGCGTGGGCGTGTGGGGTGCTGGACTCTATTCAGCCGACTTTGCCATGGATTTGCGGAGCGCCATCAGCGCCGTGGCCCGCCTGCCGTTCGACAGTGACAAACTTGTCGACATCCTGTGCGAGACCGAACCAAGAGCAGCAAACAACCCGGACGACGAAGAGCATACCAGCTTCTGGTTGATTGTCGCCGACCAGTTCGCCAAACGGGCCATCGTGTGCGATCGCGCCCGCGACAAAGCCCTTGCGATCATCGATGCTGGCAGCGACATCGCGATGCATGACAAGCTCGGGATGAGTCCGTCCGACCTAAGAAAACGACGGAAGATGCTGGAAGCTGTGCGGGTGCGGCTGACGGCATCCAAGGTCAGCAGCAAACCTCGGCTTGTTCTCAAGAGGCCGCAGGTCTTGTTGATGGATGTCGGAGATGTTTTTATTTACCCAACCTTCGATGGAGAATGCATCAACCCCTATTACGGCTTGAAGCAGCAGGGCAGGTACGCCCGAAAGGGTGCCATGACAGCCTGGAAACAAAATGGTTGGTCGGCCTTGGTCATCGTCGACTGCGGGCGGGCGTTCGATTTTCTTTCCTGGTACCGGCCGCTGACCATTTCTACAGCGGCGGCGGAAAAGCCAACGCTTGAAGGATTGCGTGATGCCGAGCTGCTATGGAAATTGGCGCGGGCCGGCACCTGCTCGGCCGTTCACCTTAGGCGGATGGAATTGGAAAAGATCGGCGCACTGCCGATTGACAACGATAAATTGAGAAGCTCATTCCCTGGCATGCGACCTGGGATATCCGCGGCGGTCAGCGACATCTCGCTTGCCAATACATTGAACGTCGGCCCTGCTGTGCCGGCGGTCAAGATGCCCAGACCCGGTGAGCCCCTGAACTTCTGCTTGGGGAGACCTTATTCCACAATTCTGGGCGTGGAGCAAATTCTTGCAAGCTGAATCGCCCTTGACTCGCGGTTTGCGATCGCTCCGCCGCGCCTTGGACCGGTTCTGGACGGGTCGGCCAATCGGAAGTAATTGTGGAGCCCGACTAATAATGGCGGTCGCAGGTTTACAATGGGCCGCCAAATCGCATTGATCGGGTACGCAAACGGCTAACGCGACAAGCGAGGGTAGCGACAGCGATTGCTTTAGAAGGAAAATTGAGGACCACCCAGTTTCCTGCCAATCTGGGTTCGATCTGGGTCCAATAAGCCGGCCAGAGAGTTCCCTTGAGTACCCTTAAAGGAATAAGAACGGGCTGTCAGTACCGTTAAGATCCAATAAGTTATATCAGCCAGCCGCTCTGTCACGGCATTCTAGGGTATTTGAGGGAACCGAAGGGGGACGTTAGGGAGTTTGAGCGGACGAGAAGACTCATATAATAATAAGGATTGTCGCTCGTCACATGCGGGGTGTAGTTCAGCTGGTTAGAACGCCAGCCTGTCACACAGGAGGCCGCGGGTTCGAGTCCCGTCGCTCCCGCCAAGTCTTCGACCTGAAACCAGCATCAGGGCGTGGCGTAAGAAGCCCCGGCGCGAATTGGTCGCCGATCAGAGGGGCGCGCTGCTCTTCGTAGCCGTAATTTCCAACCCACAACGTGCGATGTCTTGTACGGGTATTTCGACAGTCCCGCGTCCTTGTAAGTTGTAAAACCAATTCACGCTACGCTGTCACCCGAAGACGTACGACAATGACCGTGCACTACATCAAGACAAACGGAGATTCTTAAGTGAGGCGCGAGCAACTCCGCCACCGATATTCGGATTGATGACCAATTCAAGTACGGTAACGCTTGAGAGCTCGACTTGATATTCTTCGACCTCGCGTATCGAGCCAGGCGGACCAAAATTCCACTGCTGTCGCACAATTTCTTTAACTGAGCTTCCGCCATCTGGAGACCACCGCAAGACGAACTCCTGCGTGCGGGCAGTTTCGTTTTCCTCGAACACAGCGATATGCACTTGAGCCTTTGCGGCTGATAGAAGACCAGCCGAATCGTCTGGCTCCCAGGTGCTGCCGCACGCCACCCACGCGCATCTCCCGAGACGAAGGCGGATTCGACCGGGCAGTCTGGGTCTTCCGACGTGACCTCTACGACGGCTGCACCCTCGATATCTAACCAACCTTCGCCGCGAGTCCGAATACTCTCCGGGGTTGAATCGATAAGGCGCTTTCGCATACCCTCAGTTTACTACCGTTCAGGAGGCGCATTCTGTGCCCCGATTTCCGGTGGTTGCGAAGATTTCCCGGTCTGCGGCAAATTGTGGGCATGGTTCAGAAGAAAATCAATTTCGGACGAACCACAATCGCACGCGCCAAAGCCGCTGTTAAGAGACACCGGGCTGCCAAGAAGAAAAAAGCCCGCTCGCGATCAAAAAGACAGTCCCAAAACAAGTGGAACTGGAACCTAAATTGAATGCACACCTGGATACGCTAAACTCTTTTGAGAAGAACAATTCGCCGAAAAAGCGCAATCTTAGAGTCGTCAAGTGGCTTAGCTCTACCCCTGTCGTCGGAGTCTGCACATTTTGCAGCCGGGAATTCAAGGTCCCGATGAGCGCGCTCAGTCGAACCGTCGACGCCCAGGCCAATCTCCAACAACAGTTTAATAGGCACACGTGCCAGCCTGAGGACGCCAGCTAGGTCGCCATGCGGACCGGAAGAGTGGCGGCTTCAGAAAGAGCAGACGCGAGACACGCCCGCGTCACCGCGGGATTGCGAAGTGGCTATGGCGACCGTGGGAGTGCCGGCACAACACCCGCGCATTTTGGCGAGCGAACGTGCGGTTGCGGAGATTAACCCGATCCTGATGCGGTTGTTCGGATTTCGTAACAAAATCAAAGTGGTAAATAGAAATATTGAGAATTCCGGCAGACTGCTAGTCAGGAGCACAAGTCATGCCGTTGCAGTCGGAGCTCCGCAAGAAGAGATACACTCCCCCTAAACTTAGCAAGCTGACACCGGAACAGGCCAGCCTGATCCTGCTAGGTCATGCTAGCTGCGGCGATCAGGGAGCAAAAGAACTGTTGGATGTGCTTTACCGACTGCGCGAACCCGAGGGGAGCCTCAATGTTCCCGCGCATTTCGACGGAGAGGAACCTGCCCAAATCGTGTCTGGCACGTCCCGGCTAATTCGTCGCGCCTTGACGGTTCTCCAATCCACAAGAGAGGATTTTCGTCGGTTCGTTCGCGGATAGGCAGAACTGTGGCTGAATCGCTTGCGTCGAGGATGAATGGTCGCTTCCACCCAAGAATTCAAGATCCTAGTGGCGGACGATTCCCGTCTCTATCGAAAGCTGGTAGAAGAGACTCTGGCTCAGGAGCAATACATGGTTTGGTTCGCCAAGAACGGTCGCGCGGCCAGTGACCTTCTGGCAGAGGATCGCCCTGCTTTGGTGATCACAGATTGGGAGATGCCTGACATCACAGGGATCGAGCTATGCGGCCAAATTCGCAGTGACAAGGCTTCTTACACTTACATAATCCTGCTCACCAGCAACACAGACAAAGATCAAATCATAAGAGGGCTAGCCGCCGGTGCCGACGACTATCTCACCAAGCCCTTTCACTCCGGTGAACTGCTGGCCCGGGTCGCTGTGGGCCGTCGAATCATTGAACTCCATCGGGAGATTCAGGCCAAAAATGGATTGCTAGAAGAGTTGGCCCTTACAGATGCTCTTACCGGCCTTCCAAACCGACGAGCTATTGAAGATTGGGCAGTTCGTCAACTCAGCGGAGCCGGTAGGCACGGTTTTCTTTTTTGGCTGGTAATGGCCGATTTGGACTCCTTCAAAAGCGTGAATGACACTTACGGGCACGAAGCCGGCGACGTTGTCATCAAGAAATTTGCTGATCTGCTCAGGGCGAACACGCGAGCGTCGAACATATGTGGCCGAATTGGGGGCGAGGAGTTCGTTGTAGTGATAACGCATGTTGAGAAACCGAATATCCAGATCGTCGTTGACCGGATCCGTCAACAATTTGAGGCCGAAACGTTCACGTTTGGCGGGTGCACTCTGGGAGTCACCGCCAGTTTCGGAATTTCAGGCTTTCAGGGCGGAGAGGCGCCGAAATTCAGTCAACTCCTTAGAGAAGCCGATGCTGCACTGTATGCAGCGAAACGCGCCGGCCGTAACCGAATAGAGTTCGCAACCAAAGTGCTTTGCTGAAGAGGAATGAAATGGTTAACACAGCTGAAATCCGCGCTCTCCTGGTTACGCCTGACCCTTGGCTGGTCAAACATTTCAGTAGTGTCTGTGGAGAACTCGGGATCGCGGCACAAAGAAGCGCCACAATTGACGGCGTTCCCGATGAGCTGGGGCAAGCGAAGTACGAAGCGGTACTCGTGGATTTCGATACCGTTCCCGAGACACTGACTATCCTGGCCGGGGTACGGGAGAGTCGGGGCAACCGAAACGCACTGGTGTTTGCGGTTGCAACTGACACTGCGAACAGGCATCAGGCCCTCCGCCAGGGTGCAAATTTTATCTTCGAGCGACCGGTAGATGCCAAGGAAATTCGACGAGTGCTGTATGCGGCGTACGATCTCATGGCACGCGAGAGCAGGCGTTACTTCAGGTGCACCGCCGAGCTCCCGGCCTTGCTCGGTCAAGCAAATGCGGCAACGGACCTGAGGTGCACGACCATCAACCTCAGCAGCAACGGCATGGCGCTGAGGACGCCGTCTTCCCTGCATCTCGGCGAAGTGGTACAGATTGCTTTATTCCTCCCGGGCACTGGAGATGCAGTTCGTGCAAGCGGCACCGTGGTGTGGGACGACAAGCATGGGAAGACGGGCATCAACTTTCAGTGCGGCATCCCGCGAGACCAAAGTGAACTGGATGCGTGGCTCAATACCCGTTTCTATGAGCTTCTTACTCCTCGGCATGCCATTCTGTAATCATGGCTTACGGCGAGAGCACTTCTTGATAGCTTTGCAGCAAGAGACCAAAGGCCGCTTTGTGATCAACGGGAGGCGAGTAGAGATACCCTTGCGCCATTTCGCAGCCCAGCCGTTTCAGTCCCGCGATCTGTTCCTCTGTTTCGGTGCCTTCCGCAACCACTTTTAGGCCCACGCTATGGGCCAACATGATAATGAGCCGAACGATCTCGTGGCTGTCGCGATCAGTATTCATGTTGGAGATGAAGACCCGATCAATTTTCAGGGCATCAATCGGAAAGCGTGGGAGCCGGCTCAGAGACGAATACCCCGTGCCGAAATCGTCGATGCTGAGCCGAACCCCAAGAGCCTTCAGTTCAGAGAGTAGCGTGAGAGCTCGGTCGGCATCTCCCATCGCAATAGTTTCCATGATCTCAAGATTGATAGTGCTGGGGGCAACCCCAGTCTGCCGGAGCATTTCGCCGATATCTTTTGCTAAATCCGTTTGGGCAAACTGCCTCGGTGTTATGTTCATGCTCATGGTGAGGGGAGGGTCGCAGTCAAATTGCGATTGCCACGACCGAAGCTGCTGGCAAGCTTCAAGCAATAGCGCCCTATTGATGGGCAGAATGAGTCCAGTCTCATCGGCGACCGGAATGAACTCGACGGGAGAGACCATTCCCTCAGGGCGTTGCCAACGGCTCAACGCTTCAAAACCGATGATTTTCCCGCTCATGAGCGAGACAATCGGCTGGTAATACACAATCAATTCGCCTCGTTCAAGCCCAAGTCGAAGATCAGTCTCCAACTTTAATCTACGCACTGCACTAGAGTGCATTGCGGGATCAAAAACCTCGCAACGAGCTTTCCCCGCTCGCTTGGCCCGGTACATGGCGATTTCCGCGTCCCGGAGTAGTTCTTCCGCTTCGGCATAGGACGCGCTGCTTGACGCGATACCGATACTGGCAGCAATCACGATCTGCTGCCCCTTGATTTCGAAAGGAGTGGCCAGTTTCTCTTGGATTCGCTGAGCAACTCTGATTGCATCGCTTGGCTCAAAAACATCTTCCAGGAGCACCGTGAATTCATCGCCGCCTAGTCTCGCGAGACCATCATGGTTGGGCCGGGAGTCGAAGCTTCCCGAGCGGGCAATTGTGTCGGTTTCGCGGAAACACGCAGCCAGACGTTTGGCGGCTTGGATCAGCAGTTCATCGCCTGCAGAGTGCCCGAGGCTATCATTCACAACTTTAAATTCGTCTATATCTACGAAGAGCACCGCAAACTTGTAATCCGAGTGACGCCGAGCGCGCGTCACGGCATGCTGCAAGCGATCCACGAATAGGGATCGGTTGGGCAGGTCGGTCAAACCATCGTGGAAAGAGTTGTGCGCCAGCATTTCTTCCGCTCGCTTGCGCTCCGTGATATCCCTATTCACGATTACAAGGCGCTCGACGTCACCTTCAGCGCTCTGAATGGGGCTTGCGGTAGATTCAAGGATGCGCCAAGATCCGTCCTTGTGCCGCATCCTGTATTCCAGCGTCTGTCCCTGCGCAGTGGCCCGCGCCTTTGCCGCAGCTTGTAGCACGCGCTCGCGATCCGAAGGATGAATTTGCTCGATGGAGGAGGTGCCGCTCAATTCCTCGGCTGAATATCCGAGCACCCGCTGATAAGCAGGACTGTTATAGAGGCGACGGCCTGCACCATCGACCACCGCGATCATATCCGCTGCGTTCTCAGTGATGAGCTGGAACAACTCGTCACGCTCCGCAAGCCGGCGCCGGACTCGCTGAAGCTGAAGGTGCTGGTACATCGTGTAGATGTCAAACAACAGAACGAATGCAGCCAGTCCGCGAACCCATTCTCTGAGATCAGCCCAGTAGGGAGTACTGGTTTCGGCATGGTCGCCGAAGAAGGTTAGAAAGACGATTCCCGCAGTCAGTGCGAGCGTGACGGTTACAGCGAAACCCCAAAGCCACCACTCCCGGCCTTCGATTTGGCGAGTTCGGAGCGGAGTCTTCCTTTGGCTCCCTGGGGAGGCGTCTTGAAGATTGAGAGGCATTTGACGCAAAGGAAATTCTAGCCTGCAAAAAATCCAATCCAAAGTTACAGAGGTGGGTTGGGCTTTGGTTCTGTTCCGTTTTCGTAACAAGATCGAAGTAGTAACTAGACATCCCGGAATCGGTGCAAAGGTGAGGCCAGCATTGCTTGGAGTGAGGTGTATTTGTGCAGCCAGCGGATGTGGCAGTCCAGGAGTCCTACGAAAGACCCACCCATCAAAAAACTAACGATCAAGCAACCGAAGCTTTCCGTGCTAAGTCACGCGAGGGAGTTCTTGAAATTGCTCTTGCCCCGGCGCCGCGGTGTGAAACCAGCCCCGGGGGACTGCCCTTGAGATATCGAGGGGGTACGTTGGGGGAGCCGCTTTCGGTTGTTGGAGTTCGTGACCTGTTCTCGTCGTTAGCCCCCAAGTGGCGGCTTCACCAGTTTTTACAACGTAAATGGGTTTGAATCCGCAACAGCCGCTTCCGCATAAGAACGCCGAGCTGCAAGAGTCAAACAAGGCGGTCCGTAACGGTTCAGCGTTCTGACAGCTCACGCGAGTTCCCTTCTTTGTTTACCAATTTGGAGAATTGCGGTTTGAATCGTCAGAAGAGATAATTACAGGATTAAACCGCAGCAAAGAATTCCCTCGGATGGCCTTGGTGCAGAACCAGAACGGTTGATTCAGTTGGAAGCATTGCCCCAAAACGTCTTGACCGTGTGTCCCGCCTGCCAGAGACTTGAGCGTAAATACCAGCTCACCGTTGACGAAATATATTCCATTGTCAAGGGCAGATTCACTACGGTAGGGGACAAATTGCGCGAGTTGTTCAGATGTCAGGACTTGCGAGACGAAACCGTGAAGGCGATCCATGTACACAAGAAGACACACGCTCGGAGAATCTCCGATTTTGCACACGCCAACCCGCCCAACAAAAGAGCGTCTCCCGTTCCCTTCGCGTCCGAGCGGGAACAAGCGTGACAGAGCGATCCCCCAATGCTTTGAGGGGAGCGTCCCGGCTCCGGCACTAATGCAGTACACCGGTCCTTTAGAGCGCGTTGCATGTTTCCGTTTTTTTGCGGGCCCGTTCAGTGCAGCAGCAGAGGGGTGCATATTCCATCCCGTCGTGTTCTCACCCTCCCATCGTTTGACGGGGTAGTGCATACGGACGGCAAAATGCTCCTTCCCCACTCTCAAAGGGTCAAAATGAGTGCAATCGCTGATAACAACATCCGTTAACCTCCGGATTCCCCGTCAGAACGAAGCCGCTCGCGCGGCGGACGCTGCCGCGTGGGTGAGGTCGGCAGCCGTGGTGCTCACTGTCAGATAAAGTTTGGGTCACAAGGAGGTCCCTGTGACCCATCTACGAAAAATCATGCTGGAGGAACTCC
>WNGK01008542.1_pt1 | contig 10931 bp, 9 predicted proteins | sample 5400601 | NCBI WGS metagenome assembly WNGK01 (sample SAMN13153376, study PRJNA577476) | soil metagenome | isolation source: 60 cm soil or saprolite under Garry oak tree replicate 1 | place: USA:California | collected 2016-06-15
CTCGCCGAAACGCGAGGTTGCCGCCGCCACAACCGCGGAGGCGACCGGCAGGACAATCGGTGCCAGCAGCGCTATCGGGGGCACAGTCGCTTAAGGGTATTTAGTCGCGGCAGGGGCGGTCGGGCTTCGCCCGGCCGCGACTCCACGTGTTTGAAACCAGCAAACGTCGCAATCGCAGGGAGGGAGAGCAGGGCCGCGAATCCGGCCTGCACTACCAGTTTGGCTCGAACCGTCGCAAGCAGGCCGTTGAGCGGCCCGATGAGAGGGAACCGCGCGGGTTCCCTCTCATTTTGGAGCGCTATCGGCGGCACGCGCTTAAGGGTATTTCGTTAGGTCAGTCGGTCGATTGCGGCGCGAAGCTCCTCGGCGCGATCCTGCTGCTTGGCGATCTCCTCGGGCGGGGCCTTGGTCATGAACTGCTCGTTGGCCAGTTATGAACTGCTCGTTGGCCAGTTTGGCCTCGATGCGCTCGAGATCCTTGCGCAGCTGCGCGATCTTCCTCTCCGTGACCGCCGCGTCCGCGGTCACGACCTCGGGGAACACGACGCTCCCGCCGGCCAGGCCCAAAGCCTTTCCGGGCGGCAGCTGGTCCGCCACCGCGACGTCGCCGATCCGAGTGAGGGCCTGAACCCAGTCGTCGTCCCACTCCTGGTCCAGCTTCACCGCCCCGCCCTTGGCGGGCGCGCCGCTGACCGACTTTCGGTAGGAGCGGATCTCGGAGACCATCGCCATCAGCGATTCGAAGTCCAGCTCGACCTGGGCGTCGATGTAGCGGCTTGCGTCGTCGGGCCATTCGCTCCTCATCACGAAGTCGCGCTCGCCCGGGAGGCGCGACCACAGCTCCTCGGTGACGAAGGGCATGAACGGGTGCAGCGCCCTCATCAGAGCGTCGAGGCAGTACAGGCCGATCGCCTGGGCTAGCGGGTCGGCCGCCTTCAGCCTCGGCTTCGCGGCCTCGAGCCACCAGTCGCAGAACTCGTTCCACGCAAACGCGTAGGCGGCGTTGATCGAGTCCTGAAATGCAAACTCCTCGATCCCTCTCGAGATTGCGTCGCAGGCCGCGGCGAGCTTCGAGAGAATCCAGCGGTCCTCGTACAGCACGAGCGCCTCCGGCTCTGGGGCCGGGCGCGGCTCCCCTCCATCGAGGCTGATGAGGATCGGCTTCACCGCGTTCCACAGCTTGTTGCAGAAACGCCGGTAGCCCTCGACACGTGTCTCGTCGTAACGCACGTCCTGGCTCGACATCGCGACCGATGCCGCCCACGCGCGCAGCGCGTCGGCGCCGTACTGGTCGACGATCGATCGCGGATCGACGCCGGTACCGAGTGACTTCGACATTCTCCGCCCATCGGTGGCCTGCACCTGGCAGTGGATCGCGACGTCCGCGAACGGCACCTCGCCCATGAACTCGAGGCCCGTCATGATCATGCGGCTGACCCAGAGAAAGATGATCTCGCGGGCCGTGCAGTTCATGTTCGTCGGGTAGAAGGTCCGCAGGTCCTCGGTCTCGTCGGGCCAGCCGAGCGTGGCGAAAGGCCACAGCGCGGATGAGAACCAGGTGTCGAGGACGTCGGCATCCTGCCTGAACTTGTCGCTGCCGCACTCGGTGCACTCGTGCGGTGCGTCGACGCTGGCGATGACGTGGTCGTTCTCGCAGTAGTAGACAGGGATGCGATGGCCCAGCCACAGCTGCCGGCTGATGTTCCAGTCGCGCAGGCCGTGCATCCAGTCGAGGTAGATGCGCTCGTAGCGCTCCGGGTGCCAGCGAACCTTGGCCGCCTCGCTGGCCGCGACGGCGCGGTCGCGCATCTTTTCCATTCGCAGCCACCACTGCTCGCTGATGAGCGGCTCGATGATGGCGTCGCACCTGTCGCAGTGCCCGACGTCGTGCGTGTAGGGCTCTTCCCTCAGCAACAAGCCCTGCTTCTTCAGGTCTTCGACCACGAGCTTGCGCGCCTCGACGCCAGGCAGTCCGTCATAGCGAAGGCCGGGGACGTTCATGCGGCCGTCGAGGTGCATGCCGTTGATGACCTCGAGGTGACGGCGCTGCCCGATCTCGTAGTCCATCGAATCGTGCCCTGGCGTGACCTTGAGCGCGCCCGTGCCGAAGTCAGGATCCACAGCCTCATCGGCGACGATCGGCAGCTTGCGGCCGACCAGGGGGAGGATCGCGGTCTCGCCGGCGATATCGCGATAGCGAGGATCGTCGGGATGCACCGCGACTCCCGTATCGGCGAGCATCGTCTCGGGGCGGACCGTGGCGATGGTCACGTCGCCCCCGCCCTCAATCGGATATTTGATGAAGTACAGGACGTCGTCGTGCTCCTGCCACTTGACCTCGAGATCGGAGATTGCTGACTGGTCGTGCGGGCACCAGTTGACGATTCGCGGCGCCCGGTAGATCCATCCGCGCTCGTAGAAGGCGACGAACGCGGTGAGCACTGAGCGGACGTAGCGCTCATCCATCGTGAATCGCTGCCGCGTCCAGTCGAGCGACGCGCCGAGCACCCGGTACTGGCTGACGATGGTCGCGCCGACGGTGCGGTACCACTCGTCGACCAGCTCCGCGAACGCATCGCGGCCGATCTCCTCCTTGCTCGTGCCCTCTTTCGCGAGCCGCTTCTCGATCACGTTCTGCGTGGCGATGGCCGCGTGGTCGGTGCCGGGTAGGAACAGGACCTCGTGGCCGGTCATGCGGCGGTACCGCGCCCAGATGTCCTGCACCGTGCCGTTGAGCGCGTGACCCATGTGCAGCTCGCCGGTGACGTTGGGCGGCGGCAGGCAGATCGTGTACCGGGGCTTGTCGCTCTTGGTCGACGCGGCGAACAGGCCGGCCTTCTCCCAGCGCGCATACCAGCCGGCCTCGATGGCCTTTGGATCGAATGCCTTGGGCATTTCTGTTCGGGCGTGCTTCATGGCTGAGGTGATTCTCGCGTAGCCGGCCGTACTGGGCCGGCTAGGCTACGGGTACTGCTACGGCGCTCGTGTAGACGGTCACGCCGTTTCGCCGACCACGCGTGCCGGGCTTTCAGACTCCTCGCCCAGCTCGAACTCGGGTTCCAGCGCCTCGCGAATCGAGCGCTCAGAGATGAGGCAGCGCTTGATCTCCGGCCGCGATGGGATCTCGAACATCGAGTTCAGCAGTGCCTCCTCGATGATCGACTTGAGCGCGCGGGCGCCGGTGCCGCGCAGCAGCGCCAGCTCGGAAATGGCGTCGAGGCTTCCTTTCTGGAAGACGAGATCGACGTTGTCGAGCGAAAAGAACTTCTGGTACTGCTTCACGAGCGCGTTCTTGGGCTCGGTGAGGATGCGCACGATGTCCTGCTGGTCCAGGTGGTGCAGCGTGACGATGATCGGCAGGCGGCCGACGAACTCGGGGATGAACCCGTACTTCAGCAGGTCCTGCGGCTGCAGGTGCTTGAGGGTCTCCGAGACGGCCTTGCGCTCGACCTTCGTGTGCGGGGCGCCGAAGCCGATCGAACGCCGGCCGATGCGCTGCTCGACCACCTTCTCCAGGCCGTCGAACGCGCCGCCGCAGATGAAAAGGATGTTGGTCGTGTTGATCTGGATGAAATCCTGGTGCGGGTGCTTGCGGCCGCCCTGTGGCGGGACGTTCGCGACAGTGCCCTCGAGGATCTTCAGCAGTGCCTGCTGCACGCCCTCGCCGCTGACGTCGCGCGTGATCGACGGGTTGTCGGACTTGCGCGCGATCTTGTCGATCTCGTCGATGTAGATGATTCCGCGCTCGGCGCGGCTGATGTCGAAGTCCGCCGCCTGGATGAGGCGCAGCAGGATGTTCTCGACGTCCTCGCCCACGTAGCCGGCCTCGGTAAGGCTGGTGGCGTCGGCGATGGCGAACGGCACGTCGAGGATCTTGGCGAGTGTCTGCGCGAGGTACGTCTTGCCGCAGCCCGTCGGGCCGACCAGCAGCACGTTCGACTTCGTCAGCTCTACGTCGCCGACCGACTTTGAGGCGGAGATGCGCTTGTAGTGGTTGTAGACCTGGACCGACAGCACCTTCTTGGCGCGGTCCTGTCCGATCACGTACTGGTCGAGAGCCGCGCAGATCGTCTTTGGGTTGGGGATGAAGCCGGTCTTCTGCTTCTTCTGGCCCGCAGATCGATTGTCGTCCTCGAGGACCTCCTGGCAGAGGTCGATGCACTGGTCGCAGATGAACACGCCCGGCCCCGCGACGAGCTTGCGAACCTGGTCCTGACCCTTACCGCAGAACGAGCAGCGGGTGTACCGGCGGCGATCCTCTCTTTCGTTCATTGGTCCCTCGTTGTACTAACCATGATGTCCTTCAAGACGATGCCGGTGCCGGGGGATTATGGCCCCAGAGAATCTCGTTCGCAACACTTATGCACTCGCTGCAGATGAAGACTCCGGAGCCGGCCACGAGACGGACGCCTCGCTCGCCCTGCAGCTTGCCGCAGAAGGAGCATTTCGGCTTGTGCCGCTGGACCCCGCCGTCCTTGCTCTTTCGGCGAAAGATCATTTCGCGACGGCCCCGACCTTCTCCTTCTCTTTTTCCTTCTCTCCCACCTTGGGCGGCGTGAGGATGATGTCGTCGATGAGCCCGTACTCCTTCGCGGCTTCCGAGGTCAGGAAGTAGTCGCGCTCGGTGTCCTGCGTCACCTTTTCCATCTTCTGTCCGGTGTGACGCGAAAGGATCTGGTTCAGCTGCTCGCGCGTGCGCAGGATCTCTTTGGCGTGGATCTGGATGTCAGTGGCCTGGCCCTGCATTCCCCCCCAGGGCTGGTGGATGAGGATGTTCGCGTGCGGCAGCGCGTAGCGCTGGCCCTTTGCGCCGCCCGCGAGCAGCACCGCGGCCATGGAGTACGCCATGCCGATGCAGATGGTCGACACCGGCGGCCGGATGTACTGCATCGTGTCGTAGATCGCGAGGCCCGCGGTGACGTTGCCGCCTGGGCTGTTGATGTAGAGCGCGATCTCCTTTTCGGGATCTTCCGACTGCAGGAACAGCAGCTGCGCCACCACGAGATTGGCGACCTGGTCGTCGATCGGAGTGCCGATGAAGACGATGCGGTCCTTCAGCAGCCTCGAGTAGATGTCGAACGCGCGCTCACCGCGGCCGGTGTTCTCGACGACCATCGGGACGAGGTAGGAGGCGGGTCGCTCGAATCTGCTCATCTCAGGCACCAGTCCATTCTAGACAGCACTCCTCGGGATTCAGTCAAAGTCGGAGTTCAGGGCTTCGCCGGTTCCCCGACGCCGCCAACCTCGGCCAGGCGATCGAGCACTTTTAGGCGGCGGAGGCGGGATTCGAAATACCGGCGAGCAGTCCGGCTCTTCTTCACCTCAGGGATGCGACCGGAAAGCTCCTCATCTTTCACCGCCTGTTCCTCGATGTACCCGTCGACCTCTTCGTCCGACGGGTCGATGCCCTCGCGCTTCGCGAACTCGTCGAGCACAAGGTCGACCTTGAGCCGCGCCTCGGCGTCCGGGCGCTCGTCCGCGGCCCACTGCGGCACGGTTTTCCCCAGGTAGTCGAAGTACCGATCGAGTCGCATGCCCTGGCGGCCCAGGCTGCGCTCCATCGACTCGAGCTGGGTCGCGAGCTCCTTCTCGACCAGCGCGTCGGGAACCTCCACCTGTGACGAGTCGACCAGCGCTTTCACCAGGGCCTGCTCGCGCGCCATGCGCGACATCGCCTTCGCGGCCTCCTCGAGGTCGCTGCGCAGGGCTTCGCGGTATGCCTCGACCGTTTCCTGCTTGCCGCCGCTCAGCTGCTTGGCGAGCTCGTCGTTGAGCTCGGGCAGCACCTTCTCCTTGACGCCACGCACCGTGGCGCGGATCGTGCCATCCTTGCCCGCGAGCTTCGGCTCCGAGTAGTCGTCCGGGAACTTGACCGTCACCTCGCGCTGCTCGTCGACGAATGTGCCGGGCAGAGCCGCCAGCAGCTCGGGCAGCAGGACGCCTTCCTTGAGCTCCGCCTCCATCGCCTTGCGCGATTCCGACTCGACGACCTGCCCGTCTGCCTCGACCTCGACGTCGATGACGGCCACGTCGCCCATGCGCAGCTCGCGCTCGACGGGCGTGACCTCGGCCAGGGGCTCGCGCACGTCCTCGAGCCGGCGTTCCAGCATCTGATCGGTGACTTCGACCGCCGGCGTCTCGGGCGGCGTGAGCTGGGAGACGTCGCCCAGCGTGACCTGCGGCATCACGGTGATCGTCGCCTTCAGCCGCGCGGGCCGGCCGCGTTCCAGCTCGATCACCTCCACATCGGGGTTGTCGATCGGGTCGATCGACTTGTCGCGCATCGCCTGCTGCAGTACCTCGGGGACGATCGTCTCGACGACCTCCTCGCGCAGCGCGGCCGGGCCGATGCGCGCCTCGATCAGCTGGCGCGGCGCCCGGCCGGGCCGGAAGCCTTCGATCTTCGCCCGCGATGCGAGGCGGTTCAGCACGCGCTCATACGTCGCGTCGACCAGCTCCGCCGGCACCTCGATGGTCATGCCTACCTGGCTCTTGGGCAACGTTTCCGTCATGACAGACAGCGCGGAAGGCATCGGCCGGATTCTACGGACGGCGGAGTGTCGGTACCGCCTCTAGGGCGAGGGCGTAACCACCGGGGGGCTCGCCAGGATCGGTCCGGTGCCCGGGTCTCCGGGGACGTTGATGTTCACCGGCGTCGGCGTCGGGCTGGGCGCACTGTCGCCGGGCAGGCGCGAGATGCTCGTGGTGTCGCTCAGGTACCAGCTGTTGTTCGGGCCAGGCACGACGTCCGGCGGCTTCGAGTACCACAGGTTCGCGGGCACGCCCTGCAGCGCGACGTTGACAAACGTGTGCACGCCAGGCGACGCGACGAACACGCCGTCCGAGCCCTGGACCATGTAGTGGTTGTTGTTCAGGATGTCCCCGACCCACAGACCGACGGCCAGGATGGGGTTGAACGCCACGGTGACCGCGTCCTTGAAGTTGTCGGTGGTGCCGGTCTTGGCGGCCACCGTGTGGTTGTTCCAGTGCAGCGCGCTGTTGTAGCCGAAGATCGGAGCCCTGTTGTTGTCGTCGGCCATGATCTGGGCCATGATGTAGGCGACTCCGGGATCGATCGCCAGGCGCGCCCGCTGGTCGGCATTGGTCTGGTACAGGACGTTCCCGTGCGAGTCGGTGACCTGACGGATCGCCTCCGGCGTGTGGTACACGCCCATGCCCGCGTACACCGAGATGCCGGCCACGTGCTCGAGCAAGGTGATCGGATAACCGCCGAGCGTGAGGCTCGGGCCGTACTCGTCAGGCGGGGCGTTCGGATCTGATGTGTAGGAGCCGTCGGGGTTGGCCTTGATGTAGCGAGGGTTGACGCCGAGGTTGCGCATCCAGGTGAGCACGGACGGCACCCCGATCGAGAGCTCCGCCTTGACCGCGCAGATGTTCAGCGAGCTGGCAAAAGCCTTTTTGAGGGGCAGCACCCCGTGCGACCTGTGGTCGTAGTTGTAGAAGTTCGTTGTGCTGTACGCGTCCTTGTAGACAAGCGGGCTCGGTCCGTCGTAGATGGGCGTGTCGACGGTCGCGACCCGCGCGTTGATGACCGCGCCGTACGTGTACGGCTTCATCGACGAGCCCATGTTTCGAGGCGTCGTGGCGAGGTTGATCTCACCGCCGTTGACGTGCGAGTTGTAGTCGGGCGAGCCGACCATGACCAGGATCTCACCGGTGCGCGGATCCATCGCCACCAGCGCGGATGAGAGCTGGCCGTTGCGATCGCGCCACTTGTTGGCGTTGAGGTTGCTGCGAAGGATGTTCTCGCCCTGCGCCTGCAGGTTGTAGTCGAGCGTGGTCTTGACGTTGAGCTGCTGCACGCCGGGCTGGAAACCCAGCAGGCGGAGCTCCGACTGCACGTAGTCGACGAAGTGCGGCGCCAGCGCGTTGTTGGTAGGCGCGTAATACGTGAGCTTCTCGGCGACGGCGTCGTCAGCCATTGCTTGAGTGACCTTCGTGACGTCGTACGCCCGCACCATCGCGTCCAGGACCTGCTTCTGGCGCACCTTGGCCTCGTCCGGGTTCAGGACCGGGTTGTACTGGGTCGGCGCCTGCGGAAGGCCGGCGAGAACCGCTGCCTGGGCGAGATCCAGCTTGCTGGCCGAGGTGTGGAAGTAGCTCTGCGCGGCCGCTTCGACGCCATACGACTGGGCGCCATAGAAGCTTTTGTTGAGGTACAGCTCGAGTATCTGGTCCTTTGTATAGGTCTGGCTCAGCTCGTACGCGAGCGCGAGCTCCTTGATCTTTCGGCTGTACGTCTGATCAGGGGTCAGGAACTGCTGCTTCGCGAGCTGCTGGGTGATGGTGCTGGCACCACTCACGATGTGACCCGTGCGCAGGTCGTCGTAGAGCGCGCGCAGGATGGCCATCGTGTCGAACCCCGGGTTGCTGTAGAAGTTCTTGTCCTCGATGGCGATGGTCGCGTTGATCATGTTGGGATTGACGTCCTTGAGCCTCACCGCCAATCGATGGTCGCCTGTGTGATAGCCGACGTCCGCCAGCTCCCTGCCGTTGCGGTCGCTGATCAGCGTGTCGCCCGCGAAGGCCGCGCTGTCCAGGCCGCGGATCGAGGGAAGGCTGTCGAAGAAGGACTGGGCGTAGGCGTCGACCGCGAAGCCGAGCACCAGGATCACGGCGAGAAGGACGCCCAGACCGCGGAGCAGCGCAACCCTTCGGTGATGCTGTCCGATCGGAGACCAGCCGGCGTGGATTCGCGCCCTTGGCTGGTGCCCGCCCTTCGTCTTGATCTTCTCAGGAACGTTTCGACCCATAGGCTGGAGGCGCATAGAGTCTAGCGCCCCCGCCTGAGCCTAACGCCGCGCCGGCCGGTGGGGTTACGCCAGGCCGCACGTCAGCCGGAGACGCGTGGTCGGGCGAAAACCTCATCCGCCGGAACGAGCCGTTCCTGGCGCGTCCCTTGGAAATGGACGCGCACGCCCGGCCGGCCTGGGCTGCCGAGCTCCCACCCCGCCTCGTACAGGCGGGCCGCCTCGGCGAGGTCTTTCGCCTGGGCGGCCTGCGCGCCGTCGGTGAACGCCAGGGTCTGCGCCCTGGCCCCCGGGAAGCCGAGCCGGACCTCGCCGCCGGTCTTCAGGTTGAAGACGAAGTCGTCGAGCGAACCCTCCTGGCTTCCTTCCACCAGCTGGGCGACGTTCGGGAATCTACCTTCCTTCATGGCCGACTTCAGCTCGGCCCGCGCCTCGCGATGTGCGCCGCGCTCACGCCGGCGCTTCTCTGTGAGCAGGACGTCGCGCTGCGTGCGCAGCGCCCCTAGCTGCTCCTCCAGCGGCTTCATCTGCGCGCGTACGCCGGCGATCCGGTGCTCGAGCTCTTCCTCAGTCAGACTGGCCAGGTCCTCTGGCACGGTGTAGGAAGTTACTCGTCGACGGGCGGTTTGGGTCGCGGCTTGCGCGTGAGGACGAAGGCCGCCGCCATGACCAACACCACGGTAACCACGGCGAGCTCGATCAGTCCGGTCGTGTAGCCGCTCGTGCCGTGCCCGTTGTAGCGGGCGCCGATGGCCGCGAGGCTGAGCGAGTAGAGGCCGAACAGGGCCATGAGCTGCGCCGCGCGACGCACCCACATGCAGGAGGAACGCTCATCGACCCGAGGCCACCTCGTGCTCGGCGCGGCGCCTGCGGAAGCCGGCGTACAGAGCAAGGTCGTACACGATCTTCACGCCTCCACCCGCGAAGAACGGGATGCCGAACGAGGCGGCGCCGATGGCGATCCCGGCGATCGTGGGTCCGACAGATTGGGCGACGCCCCGCACAGCGCCTGTCATGGCCAGGGCGCCGGCGCGTTCGGATGGCGGGACGAGCGAGACCACGTACGCCTGGCGCGCGGGCACATCCATCTGGGACAGCGCGAACCGCGCGAACAGCAGGGCGACCGCGGTGCCCAGGTTCGGGGCGAACGGCACCGCGAGCAGCAGCAAGTTGCTCGGGAGGTGCGTGACGACCATGGTGTTGATCAGGCCGATGCGGTTGGCCAACCGGCCCGAGACCTCATAAGAGGCGGCCTGCAGCAGCGCAATGACCGCGAACGCCGGACCCAGAAACGTGGTCTCGGCGCCGAAGCGGGCGTGCAGCCAGTACGCGATCACCGCGTTGGCCACGAAGCCGCCTCCCAGCGAGTCGAGGGCGAACAGACCCGCGAGGGCTGCCAGCGGGCGGAAGTTTCCGAACGTGATGGCCGGACCCGGCGCTTCGACGCCGCGGCTCATGAAAAGAGGTATCGCTCCGGTGATGATGCCGATCGCCGCGTAGAGGCCGAAGTAGCCGGCCGCCGACCGACCGGGCACCAGCGCGGCCGACAGTCCGCCCGCGGCGTTCAGCAACCCGGCGGTGAACGCATATCGCCCGAACGCCGTGTTCCGATCCTTGGCCGGCGCAGCCTCCGCCAGCATCGCCTGCTCCACCGCCGAAAAAGGCCCGAGGTCGACGCTCGCGGCGCCGAGCATGCCCGGCACGCCCGCGAGCACCAGCAGCACCGGCGAAGAGGCGAGCGCCAGGTCCAACCCGGTCACGGCCATCAAGAGCCCGCACGCCGCCAGGGTCGCCCGCCGGCCGATGCGTGCGGCCGCCCACGCCGCCGCCAGCCCGGACAGCGAGGCGGCGGCCAGTCCCATGCCGAGTGTCAGGCCGATCAGCCCCGCCGGCAAGCCGCGTCGCTCCAGGTGGATGCCGACGAGCACCGCCGAAAAGCCGAAGCCGAACGCACGCAGCCCACGTGCCGCCAGCAGCAGACGCCGATCCATGCCCAGAAGTATTTGGTTAGGAGGGGTCGCTTTGCGACAATGGCCTTGCCGTGACGCTGCCTCGCCGGATCGTGGGTCTCGGTGGGGGCGGATTCAGCCGGTTCGGCCGTTTCTCCAAGCTTGATGACTACGTGCTGTCGCTAACCCAGAAGGACCACCCACGCGTCCT
>WNGK01008680.1_pt1 | contig 10930 bp, 7 predicted proteins | sample 5400601 | NCBI WGS metagenome assembly WNGK01 (sample SAMN13153376, study PRJNA577476) | soil metagenome | isolation source: 60 cm soil or saprolite under Garry oak tree replicate 1 | place: USA:California | collected 2016-06-15
TGGCGGCTTGCCTGGCGCCCGGCCGGACCGTGATCGACAACACCGCGCAGGAGCCCGAGGTCCTCGATGTCATCGCGTTCCTGACCAAGATGGGCGCGCGGATCACCGGCGGCGGCACCGGCTTCATCACCGTGCACGGGGTCGACGAGCTGACCGCAGTCGAGCACACCGTGATGGCGGACCGGATCGACGCCGGCGTGTTCGCGATGGCGGCGGCGATCACCGGCGGCGAGCTGAACCTGGTCGGCGCCTCGCTGGACCACTTCGGGGTGGTTCGGTGGAAGCTGGAGCAGATGGGGGTGGAGTTCGCCACCAACGGCGCGGTGGTCTCGGTCCGGATGGACCGCCCAATCCGCCCCATCAACGTCATCACCAGCCCGTACCCGGGGTTCGCCACCGACCTGCAGTCGCCGATCATGGCGCTGGCCTGCCTGGCCGAGGGCGCTTCCTACATCCGCGAGACGATCTTCGACGGGCGCTACCTCCTGGTCGGCGAGCTGAACAAGATGGGCGCCAAGGTCGAGCTCGACGGCAGCGCGGTCGTGGTGCACGGTCCTTGCTCGTTCCGCGGGGCCGAGGTGGTCGCGCACGACCTGCGGACCGGAATCGCGCTGGTCCTGGCCGGGCTGGCCGCCGAGGGCGAAACCCTGGTCACGCCCGGCTACCCGATCGACCGCGGGCACGCCGCCATCGCGCAGCGCTTCAACTCCCTCGGCGCGGACATCACCGCCGTTACCGTCTGAGGCTTACTGGCGTTTCTGCCGGCTTCTGCGGCGTGACACAATGCCCACGTTGCCCCGCGACGAAGAGGAAGCACGATGGAGCAGCTGACGACGCGCATCGGTATCGAGCCAGGCCCTGGTCTTGTCGGCCGGTTCGGTGACACGGTCATCCTGATCCCTCGTGGCGAGGCAGCCACCGGCCCGGACGAGGCCGCCCAGGAACTGCTCAGCCTGGCCGCCGAGGTCGCCTCAGACCGCCAGGTGCCGGCCAGCGCAATCGCAAGCCGTCTGGCCGCCTGGGTTATCGGCCACATGTCGGGGGACGCTCCTGCGTTCGGGATCGTGGCCCCGATGCGCGATGGCGTGGTCATGTTCCTGCGTGGGGCGGTGTGGTGCACGATCACCGAGGGCGGCTCGACCCGCGAGGTATCCGGAGAGCAGGCTCTTACCTGGGTCGACCAGATCGTGCCCGGCGCGTTCGAGCGGCTGGCGATCGGCGGCGGGGCCGGCCGACCGGTACAGGCGGACCCGCTGTCCGACCTCAGGGGCGGGGTGGTCCCCGGCCAGGGCTTCGTGCTGAGCCGGACTGCGGGCTCCTCCGGGGCCGACGCCGTGAGCGCGTCCGGGCCGGAACCGGCGGCGGCCGAGTCCGGTGCTAGCCTGGCTGACGCTCCGACCGCCAGCTCCGGCGGCTTTGCGTGGTCACCGTCCGAGGAGACACCAGGGGAGGCGGCGGACCGGCCGCAGGAGGCCCGGGCGCTCCGGGCCGACGCCCAGAACCACCAGCCGACGATGGTCGTGCGGAGCGGTGAATACGAAGAGGCGCCCAGCCGAGCTGAGTCAGGCCTGGCCGAGGCGGACCGCCCGGCCGTCGGGCGCGCCGGGGCACCGCTGCCCCCGGCAGTCCAGCCCACGACCATGGCGCCGGTGCCATCCCGGCCGACAGCGACGCAGCCGCCGCTGGGCGTGCTGACATCGCAGGACGGACCGCCGATCGTCCTGGACCGCGGCTACGTCTTCGGCCGGGAACCGCACCAAGATCCCGCGGTGGAGAGCGGGGAGGCTACGCCGGTTCAGCTGCAGGATCCGGACCATGTGATCTCGCGGGTGCACGCGTATGTCGCCGTGGAGAATGGCATCGTGCTGGTCCGCGACGTCGGCTCGATGCACGGGACCTACCTCAGCCCGCCCGGAGGTGAGGAGTGGACGCGGATCGGCCTCGAGCCCAGCCCGCTCCCGCCCGGCTGGAGCTTGCGGATCGGTCCGCAGGTTTTCACCTTCAAGCTGACCGAGCCCGACGATGAACAGTGACGCCATCGGAGGTGGCACCGGATGGCCGCCCACGGCTGCGCAGGTCCGGTAGCGGCATGCGAGTCCTCATCCTCGGCGGCACTGTGTTCATCGGCCGGCGGATCGCGTTGGAGTTGCTGGCCCGGGGCGACGATGTGATGGTCGTGCACCGGGGCCAGACTGAGCCGGCCGAGCTTTCCGGCTGCGCGCATGTGCACGCCTCGCGGGACGCCCTGGCCGGGGTCGCTGATCAACTGCGGGCCTTCCGGCCCGACGCGGTGATCGACACCAGGGCGATGACGCGTTCTAATGCTGAGGCGGTGCTGCCGCACCTGCCGGACGTGCACCTGATGCTGCTGTCCAGCATCGACGTGTACCGGGCCTACGAACTGCTGCTGGCCGGCCAGGGCGGCGAACCGGTGCCGCTGACCGAGGAGTCGCCTGTGCGCGTGGGCCGGTACCCGCTGCGCGACCTGCTACCGGGGCTGGGCGAGCACTACGACAAGCTCGACGTGGAGCCGTTGTACCTGGCCCGCGGCGGGTGTGCGTTGCGGCTGTCGATGATCTACGGCGAGCACGACGGGCAGCGGCGGGAGGAGTTCGTGCTGCGGAGGGTTCGGGCCGGGCGGCGGCAGATACCGTTCGGTGCTGGCACCTCGCTGGACACTCGCTGCTATGTGGGCGACGTGGCCACGGCCGTGCTGGCCGCACTGGACCGCCCTACGGCCGCTTCGGGCCAGGTGTTCAACGTCGGCGACCTGACCACCGGCACGGTGCGGGACTACGCGCTTGCCATTGTGGCGGCGGCCGGTTCTGAGGCCTCGCTGGTCACGGTGCCCGAGCAGCTCGTGCCGGAGGACATGGAATCGACCAGGAGCATGGCCCAGCACTTCCTGGTCGACAGCCGCAAGGCGGTGACCGTGCTGGGCTGGCGGCCGAGCGAGGTGGCCGAGACCATCGGAGTATCGGTGCGCTGGCACCTGGCCCACCCGCCCGCCGACTCCGGCCAGGACTTCTCCCCCGACGACCGCGCCCTAGCCGCCGCCACGCCCTAGGGGGAAGGCGCGGGCCACGGCCAGGAAGGCGTCGTTGGCCTCGGCGTCGCCAATGCTGATCCGGGCGCCTTCTCCGGCGAACGGCCTGACCGCGATGCCCCGCGCCTCGCAGGCCGCGGCGAAGCCCATGGTGTGCTCACCCAGCCGCAACCAGACGAAGTTGGCCTCGGTGGGGGGAACGGCCCAGCCGTCAGCGACCAGTGCCTCGCGCACCCTGGTCCGCTCCTTGACCGTGAGCTCGACGCGCTCGAACAGCTCGTCCTCCGCGGCCAGCGACGCCACCGCGGCGGCCTGCGCGATGCTGTTCACGCTGAACGGCAGCATGGTCATCCGGACCGCGGCCGCGACGGGCTCGTGCGCAATCAGGAACCCGGTCCGCAGCCCGGCCAGGCCGTACGCCTTGGAGAAGGTGCGCAGGACCGCGACGTTCGGCCGGTTCCGGTAGAGGTCCGTGCCGTCGGGCACGGCCTCGTCGCGGATGTACTCCCGGTAGGCCTCGTCGAGCACGACCAGGCAGTCGGCGGGCACCTGGTCGAGGAACGCCTCGAGGCCGGCGGCGTGCACCACGGTGCCGGTCGGGTTGTTCGGGTTGCAGACGAAGATCAGCCTGGTGTGCGGGGTGATCGCGGCCGCCATCGCGGCCAGGTCGTGGGTTTCCCCGCGCAGCGGAACCCGGACCGATTCCGCCGCGGCCAGATCGGATAGCGTGGGGTACGCCTCGAAGGAACGCCACGCGTAGATCACCTCGGCGCCGGGCTCACCGACCGCCTCGAGGAGCTGCTGGGCGACTCCGACCGAACCGCACCCGACCGCGACGTGCTGCGGCGGGACCCCGAACTTGGCCGCGATGGCCTGGATCAGGACCTCCGCGCCGTTGTCCGGGTACCGGTTGACCGATCGCGCCGCCTCGGCGATGACGTCCACTACCGAGGGCAGCGGCGGATGAGGAGATTCGTTCGATGAGAGCTTGTGCGTCTTGCCGGCCGAGCTGACCGGAGTCCGGCCCGGCTTATACGCGGGAAAGCCGTCAAGTACCGAACGGAAACGTGGTGACGCGTCAGTCATGCCACCAGTCTGCACCAGCGGTCAAACTAGGACAGGGACTGGGCGGCGTATGCGTAAGCCTGCCTGGCCAGGTTCTTCGCGCCCGCCGCCGAAGCGTCGGGGCCGACAATGGTGACCGCCCCGACGAACCCGTCGCCCCGGTAGACCACTGACCAGACGTCGACCACGGCGTAGCCCGCGGCCTTGACGTTCAGCGCCCGGGCCTGGTTGGCGAGGCCGGAGAACGCGGTTTCCTTCACCGAATAGCGGAAGGTCTTGCCGTCCACCGTCGCGGTGTAGTGCGCGCAGCCGGCCGGCAGCTTGTTGCCGAGCGCCGTCGTCGCGACGTGCGGCGTCGCCGCGACGAGCACCTCGGACACGCCATCGCGGCCGACCCGGAAGGTCACCACCGACGCGGGGGCGTGGGCGAACGCAGCCGAGTTGAAACCGGTCACCGTGGCCTGGGCGCACTTGGCCGGGGTGACCTTGACGCCATGCATGGTCTGCTTGCTCGTCCGCACGTCCGGCAGGGTCCCGTAGGCGCCGGCTTCGGCGGGCGCGGCCGGGCGCGCCCCGCCCACCTTGATCAGCAGCGCGCGCTTCAGCTGGGCGGCGGTGAAGCTCTTAGGCCCGGTGGTGGCGGCCACCCCAGCCGTCTGTGTCGCGGTGGCCGCGCTGGTGCTGGCCGAGTTACCGCAGCCGACGGTGGCGGCGCCCAGCAAGGCCAGTGCGGTGGTGGCCAGCGCGGGTCGCTGCCAGTAACGTTCGGACATGAATGGACCCTTCTAACGCTACGAATTTTTCTAGACTCGAAGCGTGAGATTAGCCTACGTTGAGTGATCAGAGCGGTGCTTTGAGTAAACAGCCCGCCGCACCCCTGGCACAAGCGAGCGGGTGAACACGCGGTATGCGGGTAGTTCTCTCCCAGGCAGGCCGCGACGGCCCGGACCCCGCTATCCGCGGGCCGCTGGTTACGACCACACTGGTTGTGGTGGTATGAAGTCTCTGGCGCGCCAAAAGCGTATAGACCGGATGAAAGGCGCAGATCAGGTGGCCACGCGGAAGGCAGCAGGCTTGCTCGAGAGAAGCGACGGCCTGCCCGACACATTCTGGTACCAGACCAAACGCCGACTGCTCGGACCGCCACTGGTCAACCAGGACCTTGGAGAGCAGCGGCTGTCCAAGCCGCTCGCGCTTGGCGTGCTGTCACCGGACGGCATCTCCTCGTCGGCCTACGGCACCGAGGAGATCCTCATCGTGCTGGTGCCCGCGATGGGCGTGGCCGCGTTCAGCCTGATCCTGCCCATGACCCTGGTCATCTTGTTCGTCATGGTGCTCGTGCTGCTGTCCTACCGCGAGATCGTCATGGTCTACATCAGGCCCGGCGGATCGTACGTGGTGGCGCGGGAGAACTTCGGGCCGCGCATCGCCCAGGTGTGCGCGGTCGCGCTGCTCATCGACTACGTGGTGACCGTCGCGGTCCAGGTCGCGGCGGGTACGGCCGCCGTGGCGTCCGCCTTCCCTGGGATCGGCCCGTACAAGCTCGAGATCTGCGTCGGCGTGGTCCTGCTCATGTGCCTGGGGAACCTGCGGGGCCTCAAGGAGGCGGGCCGGGCCTTCGCGGTGCCGACCTACCTGTTCGCGGGCTCGGTCATCTTGATGATCATCGTCGGGCTGATCCGCGAGGCGTTCGGAAACCTGCCGCAGTACCCACACGCGCTGCCCGGCACCTACGGTCTCGGCTCCGGCTCGGCCGGGCTGATCACGGGCGTGATGATCTTCACCCTGCTCCGCGCGTTCGCCAACGGCGGCGCGTCGCTGACCGGCATCGAGGCGGTCTCGGACGCCGTGGGCGCGTTCCGGCCGCCCGAGGGCCGGAACGCGCGCCAGGTGCTCATGGCCGAGGGTGCGATCCTCGGCGCCCTAGTGGCGGGCATCTCCTGGCTGGCGCACGCCACGCACGCCACGCCGTACAGGCTTGGCTATCCGACCGTGCTGGCCCAGGAGGCCAAGCTCGTCTTCGGGCATACCTTCGTGGGGCAAGCTCTTTTCTATCTGGTCCAGGCTGCGACCATGCTCATCCTGTACACCGGCGGCAACACCAGCTTCAACGGCTTCCCGTTCCTGACCAGTTACGTGGCGGGCGATTCGTACCTGCCCAGGTGGCTGCTCAAGCGCGGGCACCGGCTCGTGTTCTCCAACGCCATCATCCTGCTGACCATCACGTCCGCGGCGCTGCTGATCATCAAGGACGCGGACGTCAACAACCTGGTCCCGCTCTACGCCATCGGCGTGTTCACCGCCTTCTCGATGGCCGGCTTCGGCATGGCCAGGTACCACAGCAGGCACCGGACGCCGGGCTGGCGGCGGCGGATGATCATCAACTTCTCGGCCGGCGTGATGACCGCGATCGTGGTGGGCATCTTCGCGGTGGTGAAGTTCACCGAGGGCGCGTGGGTGGTCGTCGTCCTGTTCGCCGTCCTGGTTCCGGCGCTGATCAGGATGAACCGCGAGTACACGGCCGAGTCCGAGGTGCTCGAGACGATCAGCGAGAACCAGCCGCCGCCTCCCCCGCACTACAGCCGCCGCACCACCTTCGTCTTCGTGGACGGCTTCGACCTGGCCACCCTGGCCGCGCTACGATACGCGCGGAGCATGCGGCCCACCAGCATCCGCGCGGTGCACTTCGTCATCGACAGCGTCCGGGCCGACAAGCTGAGGGAGAAATGGACCCGCGCCGACCGCGGCGTCCCCCTGGACTTCGTCGACGTCTCCGACCGCAGGCTGACCCGGGCGGCGGCCGAACTGGTCGAGCGGGAGGTCAGCGACCCCGGGACGCACGTGACCGTCGTGCTGCCCCGGCGCAGCTACTCCGCGCTGCTCGGGCGGCTGCTGCACGACCGCACCGCGGACAAGATCGCCGCGGTGGTGAACCGCATCCCGCGGTCCGCGGCCACCATCATTCCCTACGATGTCGAGAGCCGGGTCCGGGTGCTCCAGGAACGCCACGCCGCGAAGGCCGCCGGCCAGGACGCCGCGCCGCCGGACAGAGCACAGCCGGACGGAGCACAGCCGGACGGAGCACAGCCGGACGGGAAGACGCCGGATGCCCAGGCACCGCTGTCGGAGTCGGCGGCGAAGGCCCGCGGCCTGCTCAGGAAGAAGGGGCCGGGCGACGCCAACGGCAAGCGCGCGGCGCAGGCCGGCCAGGCGGGCGACGCGCCGTCGGCGGCGCCCGGCGTCACGACGATCGGCTCGCTGACCAAACCGGGCCGGGTCACCGTCGAGGGCCGCATCCGGGTGGTGGAGATCAGGCCGGTCGAGCGAAATTCGGTGCTGGCCTCCGAGATATCCGACGGGACCGGCTCGCTCACCGCCCTGTTCTACGGCCGCTCGCACATCCCCGGCATCGTGTGCGGCGCCCGGGTCCGCTTCAAGGGCTCGGTCGGCATCAAGGACGGTCACCCGGTCATGATCAATCCCGCCTACGAGCTGATCTTCCCCGCGGTGTAGCCCCGGGTGCTGGCCGGCGCACGAACCCGCTCGTTCGGCCCGTTTATTCACCCCCCGCCGGGCTGACCCGTCGACGGCGGGACGATGAGCTCGTACGCGGGGTTAGCCATGACCGGGTGGCCGTCCTTGATGCCGACCGGACCGCGGAACCGGACCCTGGCTCCGCACATCAGCCCCGGAATGCGGGAACGGCCGTAGAACAGGGCGGTGAGGTCCCCGGTGGAATCAGAGATCTCGCAGGCCAGCACGGAGTTCCGTTCCACGGACCGGATCTCGACGACGCGGACGCGGCCCTCGACGGTGACCCGGCCCGGCTGATGAATGGAGCCGATGGGGGTAACGCCCGGGGGCGGCACGGGCCGGTCGTATCCGCCGGCGCCGGGCAGCGGCTCGGGCATCCCTTCTCCCGGCGTGGCGGCCGTGGCCGCCGCCGGCGGGCCCTTTCGTCCGGCCGTCACGCCACCGACGGCCGGTCCCGGCACCGGTGTCAGGCCGGCCGGCGAGGTTCCTTCGCGCACGGCCTGGCGTTCCTCCAGCACACGCAGCCGGTTTTGCACGTCGAACGGGATGATGGTGGCCGCGGCGTTCGGCACCCGGCTCACCACGCCGGCGATCTTGTCCGCCGTGCGGTCGTGCAGGAGCCTGCCGAGCAGCGGCGAGAAGCTGCGCCTGGGCAGGATCGCGGTCACCTGCGTGCCCGGCACCTCCGCCTCGTGGCTGACCAGATCGGCGGCGCACCGGGTCAGCCTGCGGTCCGGGCAGTCCACGAACTCGAGCGACACGCTGCGATCCGGCAGCCACGCCGCGCGCAGCCGCTCGGCCTGCTCGCTGTCGATGGCGAAGTGCACGGCACGCACCGTGGTGGGCCGCAGGCTCTTCGCGTACCGCAGCGCGGCGATGGTGGACAGGTCGAAGTCGTCCACGAACACGATGACCACCCGGCGGGTGTAGTTCGGCGGGTTCTGCGGCACCCCGGACGCCCGGCGCTCGCCGATGCTCTCCAGCACCCGGGCCTCGGTGCGGTACTCCCGGTTGAGCCGGATGAACGCGAACACCCCGATCGGGAAGACCACGACCACCAGCCAGGCACCCTCGGTGAACTTCACGATCGCGAAGATCAGCACCACCAGCGCGGTGTAGATCCCGCCGGTGAGGTTGATGATCAGCCTGCGCCGCCAGCCCTGCTCCCGCTGCCGCAGGTGGTAGCGCACCATGCCGAAGCCGGCCATGGAAAAGCCGGTGAACACGCCGATCGCGTAGAACGGGACCAGGTTGTTGGTGTTGGCGCCCACGGCGAGCAGCAGGGACAGCGCCAGCACGGTGAGCACCACGATGCCGTTGGAGAACACCAGCCGGTGCCCCCGCTTGCTCAGCCAGCGGGGCAGGAACGAGTCCTCGGCGACGAAGCTGGCCAGGAACGGGAACCCGCTGAAGCTGGTGTTGCCGCCGGTGAACAGGATGGAAGCCGCGCCGATCTGCAGAACGTAGAAGAGGACCTGGCCTCCGAGCGTGTTGCCGAAGATGAGCTTGGCTTCCTGGGACAGCACGGTCGGGACGCCGCTCACGTACGGAACCGCGTGGGTGAGGTAGGCAAGCCAGGAGATCCCGGCGATCAGCGCGCCCACGATCGTGCCCTGGATTACCAGCAGATGCCGGGCGTTGCGGCCCTCCGGCGGGCGCAGCGCGCTGACCGCGTTCGAGACGGCCTCGATCCCGGTGAGCGAGGAACCGCCGTTCGCGTACGCTTTCGCCAGCGTGTAGACGGCGGCGAAGGTGAGCAGCCCGCTCGCATGGTGCTGGACCGACACGGTCCCGGATTGCCACGTGACGTGCGACAGCCCGCCGCCGAACGCCTCCCGGGCCAGGCCGACCACGATCATCAGGGCGACCGATCCGGAGAACAGGTAGGTCGGCAGGGCGAACGTCCGGCCGCTCTCCCGCACGCCGCGCAGGTTGACGTAGCACATGATCAGGGTCGAGCCGACCGCGATGATCAGCAGGGTGGTCTTGTCGCCGAGAGGACGGCCGAGGACGGGAAAGGTGGACAGCACCGCCTGGCTGCCTGCCGCCGTCTGCACGGCCACGGTCACGATGTAGTCGACCATCAGCGCGACCGCGGCCACCTGGGCAACCCGGGGGCCGAAGTTCTCCCTGGCGACCACGTACGAGCCGCCGGCCCGGGTGTAGACGCTCACCACCTCGCGGTAGGAGAGCACGACCAGCGCGACGCCGAGCAGGATCACCCCGGTCATCGGCAGCAGCAGGGTGAACGCGGTCAGGCCGAAGAACGGCAGCAGCTCGTGCAGGATCAGCTCCGAGCCGTAGTTGGCCGACGAGATTCCGTCACAGGACAGCACGCCAAGCGCGAGCGGATTAGACAGCCGTTCGGTTCGGAGCTGCTCGTTGACCATCGGCGGGCCGAGCATGCGGCGCTTGACCGAGTACCAGTAGGTCTCCGGGAGCGCGGCCCCCTGGCCGCGCTCGAGCAGGCTGGCCGCCCTGCGCACAGCCACTAGGCTCCTAGCTCCGTCACTGGGTTTCCCGCTCCATTCCATGCGCTCGTTCGCTGGTTCGCTGATCAAGTCACGACGCTATGCGCGCCGCCCGGCCGCCGCCGTATGCGGCCCGTCAAGCTTTCTGAGCTGGGCGTTAAGGATCCGTCAAGACCGCTGATATCGCCCGGAACCGGGACTGGAATAGCAAGAGATGAGACACGGTCCTGCACAGCTCGCGATACCGGCGCCCTACGCGCTGCCGGTCGGCTTCGCCATGTTCCTGGCCGTCGGCACGGTGGCCGCCGCACTGCACGGCCGCCTGCCCGCGACCGGGGTGCTGATCGCCTGCGCGGCGGTCGCCGGGGGGATGTCGTTCGCGGCCGAGCCGGTCGCGTCGGTGCTGCTGGCCGGCCGCCGCGCACGCCGCCGTTGTTCTTGGCGTGTGCGCGCTGGCCGGCGCCGGGTTCGGCCTGGTGTTCCGCTGGTACTGGCGACGACGCACACTGGTAAGCATGGGTACGCGCATGCGCGCCGGACGCCCGGCCCCGAAGAGGGCCGCCCAGCCTGATGGGGAGCCGGCTCCTGCGGCCGGGACGGCGGCCGGGGCCATCGGCGCCCGCCGGCGGCTGGCGGGCGTGCTGCTGGCCGCGACCTTGCTGCCGCTGCTCACCGCGGTGCTCGCGGCCTGGCGGCCGCACCTGGACCTGGCCGACGACCTGCTCATCTACCTCGTCGCGGTGGTCACGATCACGGTGCTCGGCGGCTTCTGGCCGGCCGTGCTCGCCGCGGTGGCGGCCAGCCTCCTGCTCAA
>WNGK01035269.1_pt1 | contig 10927 bp, 13 predicted proteins | sample 5400601 | NCBI WGS metagenome assembly WNGK01 (sample SAMN13153376, study PRJNA577476) | soil metagenome | isolation source: 60 cm soil or saprolite under Garry oak tree replicate 1 | place: USA:California | collected 2016-06-15
TTAGATTTGATATTTAGGAAGCGAGGGCATATCGGCTGTCGGCGCGAACCAGGAGAGCCATCATTTCGTCGAGCGTAGCGATGTCGAACTCTCGCATCTGTTTGGCGTGCTCCAGCCTATCCCGAACAGATTGGCGGGGATTAAACAGCTTAAGTCGAATGTCGTGGTCGTAAGCCCAGCGCTGCAGAAACACGAGCATGCCTAGACCTCCGGCTTCGATGGCAAAGACGTCCGAGAGATCGAGCACAATGATTCGGGCACCTCTTTGCGAGGTGACACCTTCGCGTAACTTGAAAGCGGCCTCGCTCCCGACAATTCCGCCTTCGCACTCAATGATTGCCATTTCGCCAATATTTTCAGTATGTATACTCAGCATACTTTTCTCCCAGCGTTGTTCGATTGCATCCAAAGCACGCGCCGTGCCATCGATTCGCACCCTGTATTTTGTGCAGGGTAAGCCCCTGATCAGTCGAGGTACCGGTGAGTTTAGGGCGAGGGATCGAGAAAATTTGCCCTACAGCGAATGCTGTATGCGGATACTCTCATTGGCGCACGGGCAATCCGGGAGTTATCGCATTCGGCCGAGTTCGAAGATCGTCTGCTTATCCGCCAAACACCATGATCCGTGAACGCTGAAAGGCGTTTTTGTGCCGGGATCAGTCTGAAGTACGGAAGGCGAGCCATGTCACAAACCAGCCAACGTCGTAGCGCGACCTGGGACATTTCCGACTTGACAACACTCGGATTCGGTATACTGTGTTAGGCAGAGCGAATTACGTCTTCTCCTCTTTCAGATCCCCTGAACTAAGGCAGCCCATCTGAAGTTCCCTCCTCTTAGTCTCACAGAACCCAGGAGGTTGACATGTTTTCACGTCACGTATCCATGCACCTGAAACCCAATACCCGTGCGGAGTTCACCAAAACAATCGAGAACGAGATTCTTCCCCTCCTTAAGAAGCAGCACGGCTTCCGAGACGAAATCGTATTCGTCGCCCCCGGATCCGGAACGGAAGGGGTCGCGATCAGTCTCTGGGACAAGAAAGAGGACGCGGAAGCGTATCTCCGCGACAGCTATCCAGAAGTGCTGAAGGCCCTGGCGAAAGTCGTCGACGGCACTCCTGAGGTCCGAAACTTTGAGGTTGCCAACTCGACGTTGCAAGAGACCGCTGCTCGGATAGCAGCCTGAGGCAAGCAGGCAGGATTCCGCGTTCGGTTGGGGCGGCCGGTCCCCGCCCCTTTTAGAGAGACAGGAAGAGTCGAGGTTCAGAAGTTTCTGGTGCCGCCCGCTTCTCAAAGGTAACTCTGCTTTCCGAAACGCCCGCCTCCAGAAGGCTCGGAGGTGTTCTGTGCCCCAGCAGTCGCCGATTTCCTTTCCAATGGGCACGAAAAACGTGCTCATCATCGATAGCAACGAAGCGATGCAGCAGTTGCGCGCCCGCGTGCTGAGAAGCCGCGGAGTTCACGTGCACACGGCCAAGAACGTCACGGAAGCAGAGTTGCTCTGGGTACCTGATTTTTTCGATTTGGTGCTGCTGGACGTGCGCCAGAGATCCAAAGAAGCAAGTGGAGTTCTGGAGAGTGATTCGGCGCCAGCATCCAGGGCAGCGGATCAGGTTCCTCGTTGGACCCCCAACATACCTGTCTCCCACCTGCGCCGACGAGGTCAATGCCCGCGCCGAGGTTCCTGAGGACTGGGTGCAGAGGCCAGGAATCCTGCATGTCGCATAAGGCCTTACAGACCGATAGCAGCCAGATGGAGACAATAAATCAAGGAGAAGAGTCCATGAAACCGGAGCTTTTGACCGATAGAGACGCAGCTATCACGACTCATGATGAGGAGAACGTGCGCGATCGTGCTTACGAGCTGTATGAGGTGCGCGGCAGAATAGATGGCCATGCGGAAGAAGACTGGCTTCAAGCAGAAGGCGAAGTAGCAGGAAGCAACGAACGAAAGGCCGTCCTAGCCTCAGCCTCAAAGATCACTGTGAAAATCGTTGGTGAAGCCTGACGGGATTGGACGATGACGTAGTGGAGAGCGAAGCTCAAGCCACCGGAGGTAAGCCATGACGAACATCTACGTCGGTAACTTAGATTTTTCCACCTCCGAAGACCAGCTTCGGACACTATTCGCTGCGTTCGGAGCAGTTAAAACAGTCACGGCCGTTACGGATCGCGACACGGGTCAACCGCGGGGATTTGCGTTCGTCGAGATGACTAGTGATGGGGAAGCGCGAGATGCTGTCCGCGCCCTGAACGGTTCAGTCCACGGCGGGCGCGCCCTGATTGTCAATGAAGCTCGTCCCAAACTCAACCCCAGTGGTGAACACGAGTCGCCTACAAGCAGGGATCACCGGCGCCATCGTGTCTGATAATTGACGTGCCGTTGGAGGCACTTTCAAACCTGCTTCGGAAGTGAAACCGGGGGAATCATGAATACAGGCAGCTCGAAATCTCTGAACAGCAGAGCGTGGAGGGATTTGTACAAGGCCGCACTCTTTGAGTTGGACAAGACCACACTCCCAGACCGCATTGCACAAGCAGAGGAAGCACTTGTGGTAAGGGCACGGGAGTTGTTTCACTTAGCCGGAGACAACATCGAAGAGGAACAAGCTCTGGACGACACGATGTACGCCTTGCACGCTCTGCGGAACACATCGCAAACTAGCCACTGCATACCGCATCGCAGTGAGGCTGCCTAGGTTAACTCGCAGATGCTGCGCCATGCCTTTCCTGAGATCTCCCTGCGCGCACGTCTCGCCTGCGGCGTTATTCGTGTACGTCGACGAGAAATAACCTGAGCTTACCGGAGCGTGAGGGCTGGCGCAGCTTGCGCAGGGCCTTGGCCTCGATCTGGCGAATGCGCTCGCGGGTGACGGCGAACGCCCGACCAACCTCCTCCAGCGTGTGCTCCGAATCGTCCTCCAGACCAAAACGCATCTTCATGATCTTCTCCTCGCGCGGAGTCAGAGTGTGCAGCACCTGCCCGGTCTGCTCCTTCAGGTTCACGTTGATGGCGGCCTCGTCCGGCGCGAGCGCAGCGCTGTCTTTGATGAAGTCGCCGAGATGAGAATCCCCCTCCTCCCCAATTGGCGTCTCCAGCGAGATCGGTACCTGCATGATCTTGCGCACTTTGCGCAACTTGGCCACGGGAATGTCCATGCGTTTGGCAATCTCTGACGAGATAGGTTCGCGGCCCAACTCCTGGACCAGTTGCCGCGAGACGCGAATCAGCTTGTTGACGATCTCGACCATGTGCACTGGGAGTCGGATGGTGCGCGCCTGATCGGCAATGGCTCGCGTGACTGCCTGGCGAATCCACCACGTAGCATAGGTGGAAAACTTGTAACCTCGGCGATAGTCGAACTTGTCCACCGCCTTCATCAAACCGACGTTGCCCTCCTGGATCAGATCGAGGAACTGCAGTCCGCGGTTGCCATACTTTTTGGCGATGGAAACCACGAGCCTCAGGTTGGCTTCAATGAGCTCGTGCTTGGCCTGCTCCGCGTCCATCTCGCCCTTGATGATTTCGCGCTGCGTGCGCCGCAGCTCCTGGAAGCTTACCTCGGCATCGCTTTCCAGCTTTTCCAGGCCGGCGCGATGCTGTCGCTGTGTCTTGCGGTAATCTTTCTTGAGTTCTTCGCCGTGTGTGCTCTCAATCCTCTTTTCCAGGTTGCTGACCTGGCGGTCGAGCGAGCGCATCATGCCCGCGGTTTTATTCACCTGATCGATCAGGCGTTTACGCTCGCAATTCGTAAGACCAAGGTTGCGGATGATGAGCGAAATCCGAACCCTCTCGCGGCCCAGCCTGCCGCGGCAACGACTGTATTGATATGCTTTCTTTTGTGACGGGATGGTCGATAATCGGTCGGCCAGCTGGGCGGCTCGTTTGTAATGACCTTGCAGCTCGTCGATGCGACGCGTAAAGTCCTTGACGCGCTTTTGCAGAATGTCTTCGGTAACCTCTTCCTCATCGAAAACAACAATGTCCCTGATCGAGCGTACGCCGCGCCGCAAATCCTTGCCAATGGTCACGATCTGTCGGATCACAACAGGCGAGCGGGAGAGCGCCTTCAGCACTTGCAGCTGTCCACGCCCGATGCGCTTGGCAATTTCCACTTCCCCTTCGCGGGCCTTATCGAGCTTTGTTTCGAAGGCCGAGAAACGAAGTTTGGGCTGCACCTCAAGCACATCAATGCCACGCGTGCCGATGGTGACGAGCAGGTCGTCCAGATCCTCTGGGGAATGGACGTCTTTCGGAATCAGGTCATTCACCTCGCTGAAGGTGAGATAGCCCTTTTCCTTTCCAGAATCAATGAGTTTCGCAATGTCGCCAAGAGCCAAGCCGAATCCTTTTCAGCGTTGTCCTGCATGAGCAAAGGGGTGCTTTTGTTGATCTGCAGCGGCAACTGCGAAAGAAAGTGCGCGAATCCAAACTGAGGGGATGCTAGCACGCGATCCCAGCAATTTCCAAATTGAGACCCATTCTGGTAGGGAGTTGAGCCAGGGCAGTGATCTACTTTGACTAGGCAACTCACGCCGCATCAACCGGTTCGCGGGACGCAGCACCCGAGAACGTCGGTCTGGAGCGGGTTTCAATGCAAGGGATTCGAAACTTTGTTGGTTCTTGGGAAACTTCTCAGCAGTGGCCGGGTTCTAATATCACAGCCACTCGTCGTTTCAGACCCAGCGTCCAAGGACGAAACGCCTGACAGTCCCGGAACGGGTTGCCTTTAGCTTCTCTGAGAAGTACTCAGCACCAGGGAATCTCGCGTGAGGATTCGTGTCCCAACGCGGACGGCATTTACTGTCGCCCTTGCTCTGGCAGTCCTGACCACTTGCTCGTACTACGTCTTCACCCTGCACCGCCGATTGGTTACTCCGACTCGCCCTGTTGCCTTCCACATCGATTCCGCGGATGCACAGCAGTGGACAGATCCCCAGGTCCTGCTTGCTGCCGCTGATCACTTCTATTTCTTAAATAACGGACCTGCGGCGACGCCGCTCTATGCCAGAGCCGAGATTTTGTTCTCGCAGAGGGGCGATCCGCGAAACGAACTTCACGCCAAGGTGGGCCGCCTCAGATCAGAAGCCGAAACGATGTCGTTTGTCGAGCTTTCAGGTCTCTTGAATGAACAGCTACAGAATCCCATCGTGCAGGCCGACAAGAAACTAAGGCTTTGGTGCCTGATCGCGAAGGGCTACACCGACATCGAAATTGATTATCGAGCTACGAAACGAGATTGGTTGGAAGCACAGGAGATTGCGAATGAGTTGGGCGAAAAGCAATGGGCAACTCGGGCCTCCGGCGAATTGGGACTGGTCGCCTTCCTTGAGGGAAATCCCGGACGAGCCGCGCGGTTGCTAGGCGGCGCCTTACTCTCGACAATGGCTAGCGGCGACACAGGCGGTCAGATCAGGTTTTTGGAATTGATAGGCCGAGGCTTCGAAGAGGTGAATCGTCATACTGAGGCACTGAGATTTTTTGAGAGAGCAATCAAGCTTGCAGATGCGGAAAAAGACTCCGGTCTGCCGTTCATGGCGTACGAGGGGAAGGCACGAGCGCTGGTCGCCTTGGGAAAACCAGAAGAGGCCAAGGCGGTACTTGACGACGCACTCGGTAAAGCGCGATCACAACAGAAACGAGGTCATGAGGCGGAGCTGTTGATCTTGCTTGGAAGGCTGGCTTCGCAGACAGGGGACAGGAAACAGGCTATCGTCGATTTGGAAAATGCCGCCCAATTCTCAAAGCGAGTGCAATTCTTTCGAATGGAGGCCGACGCCATGTTCGAGTTGGTGGCGCTTTATCGCGATGTCGGCGATCTCCCCACGGCGGAGGAACGCGCTACAGATGGCCTAGACGCGAGCCAACGTGTTGGCGATCGTTACTATGTGCCTCGCAACCTGACGATCCTTGCCGACCTGAAGGCGCGCCGCGGTCGCGTTAGCGAAGCCAACGCCCTTTACGAGCAAGCCGAAGACGTGATTGAAAGCATGTTAATCAGCGCGGATGAGCCGTATTGGAACAGTTCGGTTGCTGCTTCGATGAGTCAAACGTACTTGCATCATTTTGAACTGGTCACCAAGACCGGTGACGTGCTAGGTGTTTTCCACGTTTTGGAACGGGTACGCGGCCGCACACTGGCTTGGGCCCTCGAAGAATTGGTCGAATATGAGCGGCGGCTTGGGCTGGCCTGGACGAAGGAGGACGCTCCCGGCCATGGCCTGCCAGTGCAACCTGCGTCACTGTCGGAGGTCCAAGATGTCCTGAAACCAGACGAAGTGCTTCTGGAGTATGTTCTGGATGACCCGACTTCCTTCTGCGTCGTGGTTTTTCAAAAAGGAGCATACGTCCGAGTCCTACCGGCAGGACGCAAGGAGATCGAGAATCTAAGCCAGCAATTTGTCGGCGAAATTCGCACTAAGGGCACCGGCGCTGAACTTTCAAAGCGACTCTTCGCGATCCTCGTGAAGCCCGTCCCGGAAGCAGCCAAAGCGACACGCTTCATCATCGCACCGGATGCCATATTGAACCTGCTGCCGTTTGAAGCGCTTCGCGATGCTCAGGGCGAGTACCTTTTGAAGTCGCGCGTCATCAGCTACGTGCCTTCCGGCACGATTTTGAACACCCTTCGCCACGCGGAGAAACAGAAACCAGCCCCCAAACCTCTTCTCGCAGTGGGTGATGTCGCCTATGAAAACCAAGGCGGTGCTGGACGAAGAATTCCGACTCCGGCTTCACTTCGTGGACGAATTGAACGCGGAGCTGCGGATCTGTCAGGGGTAGGGCTTCATGATCTTCCGCAGACGCGAACGGAAGTTGAGGAAATCGGTAAAATCGTTGGATCGGACGCGGTAATCTTGCTCGGCAAGGATGCCACGGAAACTGCATTTAAGAAGCAACCACTTGATGAATTTCGCATCTTGCATCTGGCGGTTCATGGATTCGCGGACACGCAGTACCCAGAACGGTCAGCACTAGTGCTGGGTGCCGACCCACAATCGAGTGATGATGGTTTGCTGCAAGTGCGGGAGATCATAAGACTGCGATTGAATGCCGAACTCACGACCCTTTCTGCTTGTGACAGTGGGGTTGGCAAACTGCAGGGGCAAGAGGGCATCAGCAACTTGGTGGAAGCATTTCTAGTGGCTGGGTCGAAATCGGTTGTAGCCAGCCTGTGGAGCGCAGATGACACGTTCGCGAGTGCGTTGATGGAACAGTTCTACCGGCACTTGGCTCACGGCGAAGACACCAGTTCTGCTTTGCGAAACGCGAAGCTTGATCTGCTCGCGAAATATGGCGACCAGGTGAGCCCATTCTATTGGGCGGCATTCATCGCTGTGGGCGAGACCTCGACACCGATTGGCATAAGACAACAATGAATCTGACTCTCTACGAACGCACGAAGATTTTCGACAAAGTCTGCCGACTTGTAGAAACAAAGCATTTCAATCCCGGAATGAACGGCGTGGATTGGAATTCGTTGGTCCGGGATCGCCGGGATCAGATACTCGCGTGTACCGACCCAGAGGCCTTCGAGAAAGAGGTTCACAAATTAGTAGCGGAATTGAAGACCAGTCACACTGGCTTCCGCCATGCGGGGATGCGGAATATTCCCGCTCGCCATGCGATCAACGCGACTCTGCAGCGCATCGGCGAAAACGGAAGTGAGCGCTGGATGTTTCAAGACGTCCATCAAGGTGGACCAGCATTCGCTGCCGGCATACGTCCCGGTGACCTCCTGCTCGAATGTGGCGGGCGAGAGGTTCGGCCCCCAAACGATCTGACGTTCTCCGTCGGGGAATCCGCGAATCTTCTTATTGAAAAGCTCCACGGCGAAGTGCAGAAGGTCAATCTTCAATTGCCGATGCCCAAGTCCCAGAAGCATCCGGTCACGGCGCCACAGGCGGTCACTACTGAAAAGCTGAGCGATGAAATTGGATTGCTGAGAGTCGCAATGTTTCCAGGCGCCATCGGAATCGACGTAGCGAAGGACATCGACCGCGGCATCGCCGCACTCGACGGATGCAGTCGGCTCATCGTCGATCTACGCGGCAATACTGGCGGAGGAATCGGCGGACTGCGCCTCATGAGCTATTTGACACCCGGAAAGCTTGAGGTGGGCTTCAGCCTCACGCGGAAACGTCGCGAGCGCGGTTATCGTCGTGAGGAACTGACCCGATTCGGACGGATTCCGTCCCACAAGGCGACTCTCATCTGGTTAGCAGCCCGATATGCGTTTGTTGAAAAATCCATCCTCGTCGTTACCGAAGGACTGGGTCAGAGAGGATTCCATGGCCGGGTCGTGCTGTTGGTAAACGAGCACACCGCCAGCGCAGGGGAAATGGTGTCCGCGTTCGCTGAGGAAAACAATCTGGCGACCATCGTCGGAGCGAAGACGTCAGGCCGTCTCCTTAGCGGTAGCGCATACAAGGTCGGCAACGGATACATTCTTGGCCTGCCAGTCGCCGCCTACCTGACTTGGCAAGGACGGATGCTGGAGAACAATGGCATCGTTCCGAAGTTTTCCATTGAACTATCGCGAGAAGCATTGAAGCAAGGGAGAGATACCCAGCTCGAAACCGCAATTGAGGTGGCGAAAGCTTTGTAAGCGCTGAGGGAGTCACCCTTGGTGGCAGTTACCTCAATCTAGCACCTTAGACTTCTGGTTCCGACCACGACGTTGCGAGTTTCAGGACTTCTGAATCGCACGCACTAGGGAATAGCGGCAAAGTCCTCTCGTGCCATAATGCAGGCACATGGTTTCGGTAGTCCAAGTCCCGACGACCGCTACTCTGCGGCGGATTCACCAGATCCAAGTCATCACGATTGTTTGGATGATCGTGGAGGCAGGTGTCTCTCTTTCGGCGGCGTGGACGGCACGGAGCCCTGTGCTTCTTGCCTTCGGCGGGGACAGCGCAATCGAACTCCTCTCGGCTGGGGTCGTGTTGTGGCGCTTTCGGGAGCAATCCCGGCCAGAGCAGGTTGAGCGACAGGCCGCCCGAATCGCCGGAACGCTGCTCTTCGCCGTTGCGGCATGCGTAGCAATAGTCTCAGCGGTCTCGCTGCTGGGATATCACGAGCCTCAGCCTACCTACTTGGGACTGGCAGTTCTGGCGGGTGCAGCCGCGATCATGCCGTGGCTCGCTCGACAGAAACGCCAGTTGTCCGCGATGACGAACAGCGCCGCCCTGAGGGCCGACGCTGCCGAATCTGCACTGTGCGCCTATCTCTCTTGGATCGCCCTGGTGGGAATTGGATTGAACGCGATCTGGCATATCGGATGGGCTGACTCCGTGGCAGCGCTGATCATAGTTCCTCTGATCGTGCGCGAGGGCTTCCAGTCGATGCGCGGACGCGCGTGCGGCTGTTGCTGAGTGTGCTTCGCGACACGAACCTGCCCAACAGGGCTACTCTAATGGCGAACAAAAGACGAATATGCTACCCTTTCACGTGTGGTTCTTCGAACGTGCACAGTTGCGGTCAGGGATCTTCGAGACGTTGAGCACTCCATAGAGGTCACTGCGGAGACTCTCTATGAAGCGATCGCCACGGCTCTCGCCGCCTTGCAGCAGGATAACTGGGTAGGAGAGATCGGCCAGGGATTCACGACGGTGAGTGTTGTTGTCCAGCAGCCGCCCGTAAAGCACGAAGTCAAAATGAAGGACTTTGTCTCATGGCTCGGACGCCAAGGACGCTCGCCCTCAGAAGTCATGCTGAAGCAAAAGCTGGAGAAAATATTGGGCAAAGCAAACCACGCGAGGACGTGACCGAAAAGGCTAAGCAAACAAATCAGCCGGAAGACATCTCCGAGCTCTCACTGACTCGGAGTCCGAGCCGGTTTTTGGGAGTGCTTAGGTTGTTGCCCCGCTTGCGCAACACCCGCTTTCACCGATGAGGGCTGTGTGATGGTCGCACCTGGCGCGAAGGGGTCCTTTCCTTCAAGTACCGACGATGCAACGAAACCAAAGAATATCATCGCGCTCAGCAATCCCCACACGAGAACGACTGGCTTCCAGGGAACGAGAATGTACATGCCAGAACCTCCGGGGACGAAGAGCGGCTCGCGATTACCGCCATTATACTGCGAAAACCCCAGACTTTTCATGAACATCTTGCCAGCGTTTCTTCGCTCAGGAGTTGCAATGCGCGATGAACGGCAACGCCAGAAAAGACGAGTTGCGCCGCGTCCACAGAAATGTCTTTGTAGAATGGAAGGGAAATGTCTGTGTTGGTTGAGCTGCACAACACCGGAGATGCCACGATCAGGACGGAAGTGCAGGTGATCGTTGAACACGTTCTGAGCGACCGGCCTGGCGAGTGGCGTGTGTCGATTGTTGGATCTCGTGCGAAGGAAGATTGGGAGATGAAGGTCGAAGGTCCCAACGGTTTTGAGCGATCGTACACACTGGTAGAAACTGCAGGAGAACATCAACCTGTGGCCATCGGGAATCTGCTACTGAGACTGCTGCCCTCGAAGACGTCATAAACAGCGTCCGCGTCTGGCCGAAAGCTCGTTCAAATCGTACTCCAACCAGGAACGCCGGCTTTCAGTGAAGGTTCCCGCAATTCGTAGAATACAAAAACTTCGTTTGACGGAAAGAACACAGAGAGTGCCGAGACGGTCGTAGACTCGGCTTCTTCTCGTACAACTGGCTTGGCTTCGCGTGGTTCTTCGTACACAAACGAACAACCGCCAATGGAGAGCGACAAAGTGCCGCCTGGCGTCTCAAACACAACCGTTCCAGCTTTTTTTCCCTTCGTATCAGGATTAACTGAGACCTTCGACACTTTCCCCTGCAGGCGTATCGCCCAATCGATGCGTTGCTCAAGGATACCCCGACGGGATTGCTGGAAAGGGCTTTCAGAGACTACGAGGATCCAAGCAGAATCGTCCTTCCACTTGCTCAATATGGCGACAGCGTCCTC
>WNGK01008109.1_pt1 | contig 10926 bp, 9 predicted proteins | sample 5400601 | NCBI WGS metagenome assembly WNGK01 (sample SAMN13153376, study PRJNA577476) | soil metagenome | isolation source: 60 cm soil or saprolite under Garry oak tree replicate 1 | place: USA:California | collected 2016-06-15
TCACCTCCAGCGTGTTGAGGCGAAACAGCAGGTCGGACCGGAAGCGGCCCTTTGCAATTGACTCGTCGAGATCAGCGTTGGTGGCGGACACCAGGAGAACATCGACCTGGCGCTTGGCGCCGCCAACCGGCCGGACAGTCCAATCGTCCAGAAAGCGCAACAGGACGGCTTGCAGCGTCACCGGCATGTCGCCGATTTCGTCGAGGAACAAGGTGCCGCCGTCCGCCTCTTTGAATAATCCCCCGGAGCCGCCTTTCCTGGCGCCGGTGAAAGCGCCCTCGGCATAGCCGAACAGCTCTGCTTCGATCAGGCTATCGGGGAGCGCTGCGCAATTGACTGGGACGAAGGCGCCGGCCCGTCCGCTGGCGGCATGGGCATGGCGGGCGAGTTGTTCCTTGCCGGTACCAGTCTCGCCCCGAATGAGGATCGGCATCTTGCGTGCCGCCGCGCTCTCAACCCGCCGCACAACTCCCGCGATGGTCGGATCAGCGGATACGAATTGCGGGGCGACTTCTTTAGGCAGCGGCGGCCGGGGTCTGGAAACTCCTTGAATCATTGGGAACTGACGCGTGTTCTCGATGGTCGAGACAAACTGGCTTCCGACGTCGTCTTCGAGGTGCTGGCGTTCCTTGCGCCGGCCCTCATCGACAAACGTACTGAATTTCGTACGAAAGACGTCAGCGAAGCGGCGGCCCGGTGAGGCGGGCAAGCCGTGCAGCAAGATGCTCGCGGCCCTGTTCGCCGCCAGTATCCTGCCCTCGTTATCGACGGCCAGCAGGCCTGCGTTCAGCGTGTGCAAATATTCGCCGCGGTTGTGAAACGCGATCAGGATATTTCCGCGATGTTGTTCGCGGAACAGCCCATTCTCGATCTGGGTCGCCGCCATGGCGACGAGCGCCTGAGTGTGAGCCTGCCTGGACATGCAATCCGACGAAGCATCCAATATTCCGGCCAATTCGCCGTCGGGCGCGAAGATAGGCGCTGCGACACAAGTAAGATTGTTGTAGCGGGAAAAGAAATGCTCGCGCCCATGCACGACAATCGCGCGTTTGAGATGCGCCGCCGTGACGAGGCCGTTAGTACCGCAAATACTCTCCGTCCAGACGGTACCCGGCCGAATGCTTGCTGCGTTCGAAGCGTCGCTGAAGCTCGGGTCGGAAATTATGTCGAGCAGCAAGCCATCTGCGTTCGCAAAGGCGATCATGAAATTGGAGCCGGCGATCTGCTGATGCAGCGTGTGCATCTCTGCGAGCGCGAGGCCACGGACGAGCGAACAACGCTGTTGCTCCTGGCGCAGGATGGCAGGGCTGACGAATTCGGGTGAAGGCGGGCGCAACGTGTCGAGGCCGAACGAAATGCAGCGCATCCAGCTATCGTAGATATCGGCCGACAGCAGTTCCGTCGGCGGCGCTCCGCGCTGCTCAAGCGTCATCCATGCATTCTCGACGCGCCTGGCAGGCAGCATCATCGATCCTCCCGCAACTGCTGTTCGGCAATTGCCTCTTGATATTAGCCTGGTTCAGGTCTTCTTCGCGTGCCCGCGCTTTTGCCGATCATAGATCAAATAATCAAAAATCCAAATTCCTCGGTAATCGCTGTTGCCGTCCTCGAAGTGTTCCGTCCCGGAACAGTAACGCCGTCAGGTGTGCTCCGATGCGGATCGAAGCAAACTCGAAGAGATGCAGAGAACGCCAGAAAGATCAGCTTGTTAAGGGCTTGGCACAGCCCTTGCTCACTCCTTGGTGAGGTGGTGGCGCAGGCGCCATGACCACAAAATAAAAAACACCAGGGGGAGAGATAAATAAATGAAAGCCGCGGTGCTCCATGCGTTTGACGAAAAGCTGACGGCAAAAGAGTTTGTCAAATACGAGGATGTGACAGACCCGAAGATTTCGCGGCCGATGGACGTGATCGTGCGCATTGGCGGTGCGGGCGTCTGTCGCACGGACCTGCATATTGTCGAAGGCATTTGGCGCAGCAAGGTTGACGTCAAACTTCCGTACATCATGGGGCACGAAAATGCCGGTTGGGTCGAGGCGATCGGGCCCGGCGTCGAGGGTGTCAAGGTTGGCGACAGCGTCATTTGTCATCCTTTGGTGACGAGCGGACATTGTCTTGCCTGCCGGCGCGGCGATGACATGCACGCATTGGATAGTGCGTTTCCTGGCATCAACGCCAACGGCGGTTACGCGCAATACCTGCTCACGGGCCAGCGCTCTCTCATCAAGTTACCCAAGTCGCTGGCGCCGAAAGATGTCGCGCCATACACCGACGCCGGGCTGACGGCCTATCGCGCCGCCAAGAAAGCATCCCGCCATCTGCTGCCCGGAGAATATGTCGCGGTGATTGGCGCCGGCGGACTTGGCCATATTGGCATCCAGGTTCTCGCAGCACTCTGTGCGGCGGAAATCATCGTGATCGACCGCGCCGCCAAGTCTCTCGACCTCGCCAAGGAGTGCGGTGCGCACCATGTCGTGAAAGCCGACGGCAACGAAGTCGAAGCCGTGCTGGCGTTGACCAGTGGGCGTGGCGCCGAAGCCGTAATCGATTTCGTCGGCGAGGGCGACGCGATTGCCAAGGGCCTGTCGATGACGGCGAACGGCGGTTACTATTACATCGTGGGTTATGGCGGCAAGATCGAGCTTCCGACCATCGACATGATCACGACGGAAAAGACCATCGTCGGCAATCTGGTGGGCACTTATGCCGAACTGGTCGAACTGATGGCGCTCGCGGACCGCGGCCTCGTCAAACTCCATACCAGGGAATACAGGCTCAGCCAGGCCAACGATGCGCTTCATGATCTGCATCATGGGCACATCCATGGGCGCGCTGTTCTGATCCCGTAGGAAACTTGCCGCAAGATGCTCAGCTTCATTCCGGAATGTCGAACGCGAGTAACGCGAGTGACAAACGCCAGCGGGCACGGACCACAAATTACCGCCGAGGAAGCGGCCGAACTTGAGCGCGCTCGGGAGCGAATGCTCGCGCGGCACAAGCTGATCGAAGCCATGATCAGGAACAATGAGATGCAGCTGAGAAACGAAAGTGCGCGCGGCGGGGCAGAAATCGAACTCGAATGCGCCCGGCGCGATGTTGCGCAGGGAGATGCCGGAGCCGGAGCGCAAGCCGAACTGGAAAGGGCGACTACGCGTCTGCGGACGCTGCAGGAGGAGCATCAGCGCCTGGTGGCCGAACGCGAATGGCTCAATGCGTCGTTGCTGGAATTTGAAAGCGGTCCGTCGACCAATGAACACCAACGCTCGGGACACTCGTGATGACCAGGATCGAAATCAAGGCTGCGGGAAATGTTGCGCAAACCGCGCCGCCTCAGCAACTGGAATTGAGTGAGGAAGAAAGGTCGAAAGACGCCTTCTTCGTTCAAGTGGCCGAGATCGCCGAGGCAATGATCGCCCGGCACGGCAAGGATTTCGCAATTGGCACCTTCGTCCTTTCGGCGAAATTCATCGCTGAAGGCAAGCCACTTATCAACCGAACCAACGGAGGTGGCGAGACGGTCAGCACCGTCAAACCGGCCTGAACTGAAACTGCGATTCCGCAAATCAAAGTACATTTACCGAACTCAAAGTTTGTTTTCGCTGATGTGAATTTCGAGAATGCGCTCAGGAGACCAGGAGTTTTGACCCGACGACTAAGCGAGAATGCAAAAGCTAACGCAACGTTCAAAGGAGATAGAAATGACTGCAAGTCTGACACTGAACAAAATAACGGCCCAGAAAGGAATAAGCATTGGCGAAGCGGCAAGCCGTGTCGCGGACCTTGGCTGGACGCCAAGCTACGTGCAGGAGGCGATGACCTTTCCGACCGATTACAAAATCTCGAAGACGCCGCGCGACCCGATGAAACAGGTGCTGCGCTCGTACTTCCCGATGCAGGAAGAAAAAGACAACCGCGTTTACGGCGCGCTGGATGCGGCGTTGCGCGGCGACATGTTCCGCAACGTCGAGCCCCGCTGGGTCGAGTGGATGAAGCTGTTCCTGGCGATCATCCCGTTCCCGGAAATCTCGGCGGCGCGCTCGATGGCGATGGTCGGTCGGCTGGCGCCGGGCGAGGAACTGCGCACCGGATTCACCATGCAGATGGTCGATGAGTTCCGCCACTCGACGATCCAGATGAACCTCAAGAAATGGTACATGGAGAACTATATCGATCCCGCCGGGTTCGATATTACCGAAGCCGCGTTCGGCAAATGCTATGCCACCACAATCGGCCGTCAGTTCGCCGAAGGCTTCCTGACCGGTGACGCCATCACTGCCGCCAACGTTTATCTGACGGTGGTTGCGGAAACGGCATTCACGAATACGCTGTTTGTGGCGATGCCGTCGGAAGCGGCGCGCAACGGCGACTATGCCCTGCCGACGGTGTTCCTGTCGGTGCAGTCGGATGAATCCCGCCACATCGGCAACGGTCATTCGATGTTGATGGCCATGATCAACGATCCGTCGAACCATCAGTTGCTGGAACGCGATCTGAAATATGCCTTCTGGCAGAATCACGCGATTGTCGATGCCGCGATCGGGACCTTCATCGAATACGGCACGACCAATCGCGACAAGAACAAGGAATCCTATGCCGAGCTCTGGCATCGCTGGATTTACGAAGACTATTATCGGACCTACATGCTGCCGCTCGAGAAGTACGGCATCAAGATCCATCACGACGACGTCGCCGCGGCCTGGGATCGCATCGTCAAGAAGAACTACGTCCACAAGACCGCGCAATTCTTCACGGTCGGCTGGTCGGCGAACTTCTGGCGCATCGAAGCCCAGACCGAAAAGGACTTCGAGTGGTTCGAGCACAAGTATCCAGGTTGGTACGCCGAATTCGGCGACTTCTGGAAATGGCATGCGAAGCTGAGCGTTCCCGGCGAAACCAACATCCTCTTCAACAGCGAGGTGGGCTATTCATACCCGCATCGTTGCTGGAGCTGCATGGTTCCGTGCCTGATACGCGAAGACTTCGTCTGCGATGAAGTTGACGGCAAGATGTACACCTATTGCTCGGAAGGGTGCCGCTGGACCCACAAGGTGGCGTTTGCCGCCGAGTATGAAGGCCGCGCCACGCCGGCAATGGGCCGCTTCAGCGGTCGCCGCGAATGGGAAGACTGCTATCACGGCTGGGACATCGCCGACGCGATCAAGGATCTCGGGTTCGTGCGACCCGACGGCAAAACCCTGGTTGCACAGCCGCATCTGCGCTTCGAGGCCAAGGACATGTGGACGCTCGATCACGTGCGCGGACACCAGCTTGGCAGCCCGCTCCGCGGATTCCGGGCGCTCTCGCCGATAGAGCGTGAGGTCGCGGTGGCTGACTATCGCAAGGGCTTCAAGGTCAATCCCTGCCATTGAGCATAACAACCGGATGGGGGCGGCCTCGGCGGCCCCCATCCCCCGCATAGCGCTCCGACAATTCCGCCCCATCAAGAATACGACAAGGTTGAGACGATGACAGAAGCGCAGGTCCACAGGGTTCGGTTCGAGCCGGTGGGCATCGAGATGGAAGTGGAAGAGGGCGAAACCGTTCTTAACGCGGCGTTTCGCCAGGGCATCTCGCTTATGCATGGTTGCAAGGAAGGACAATGTGGCAGTTGCAAGGCAAAACTGATTGATGGCGACATCGAGCTGCTGAAGTATTCGACGTTCGCCTTGCCGGATTATGAGAGCGAAACCAACCACGTGCTGCTGTGCCGCACGCACGCCTACAGCGATGTCAGTTTCGAACTGCTCAACTACGATGAGGACCTGCTCAGCCGTTCGATCGCGGTAAAGGCGTTTGCCGGTCGCGTCGCAAAGATCAGCGCGTTGACGGCGGACATCAGGTTGCTGGAAATCGAAATCGAGAAGCCGCTGAAATTCTGGGCCGGCCAATATGTCGACCTGACGCTTCAGGATGGCGCCATCACCCGCGCGTTTTCAATGGCGAACGCGCCCAGCGAAAGCACAAACCTGCGCTTCATCATCAAGAAATATCCTAATGGGGCGTTTTCGTCCCTGCTCGATGGACAATTGGGCGTCGGCGACGCCGTCACTGCGAAGGGGCCTTATGGCACCTGCTTCCGGCGGGAGGAGAGGCCCGGCCCGATGCTGTTGATCGGTGGCGGCTCGGGCATGTCGCCGCTTTGGTCGATCCTGGCGGATCACATAGCCAGCAAGGAGCAAAGGCCCGTGCGGTTTTTCTACGGGGCCCGCGCGCGCGCCGATCTCTTCTATCTCGAGGAACTCGCAGCAATCGCGGCGCAGCTGAAGGATTTCAAATTTGTACCGGCGCTGTCGCATGCGGAGGCGGATGACAAGTGGGACGGGGAGACCGGATTCGTCCACGAGGTCGTCCTGCGCCATTTGCGCGAAGAGAAAATGACCGGTGCGATCGACGCCTACGCTTGCGGACCGACACCGATGATCGATGCCGTGCTGCCGATTCTGCAAATGAATGGCGTCGAACCCGACCATATCTATTTCGACAAGTTTACGCCGGCGGTGCGATGACGGCGTTCGAAGTTCGTCGCAAGAGAAAATAGCAAAAGGGAGTTAGCAATGAGCGCACAATCGAGCAGAGCGGCCACAAAGCCGGCATTCGTGAAATCCGGGGCCGCGGGAGCCGCGACATTTCCGGGCTCCGACAGCCGCAAGTACAATTACTTCGAGCCCAAGGGTCGCAAAGCGACACACTACGAAGACATGACGGTCGACGTTCAGCCCGATCCCGAGCGCTATCTCCTGCAGGATTGGATCATCTCCTTCCCCGATGGGACGCCGACATACTGCAAGGATTGGACAGCGGCAAAAAGCTCCAATTGGCATAAATTCCGCGCCGTCGACCAGGAATGGGAGCGTACGCATTACCAGCGCCAGTCGACGATTTGCGGCATGGTGCAGAACACCATTGAGAACGGCCGAAAATCCGGCGCGCCGGCTCGCTTCGACGCAGCCTGGGTGAAGATATTGCAGAACCATCTCGGCGCGTACAAACACGCCGAATTTGGTCTTGGCACTTCAACCATGCAGGCGCAGCGCTACGGCTATACCCAGATGGTCAACAACGCGATCCTCACAAACTCTTCCTACAAGCTGCGCTTCGCGCAGGATATCACGCTCTATCTGAGTGAAATCGGTCTCGACCTTCCGGGCTTCGACATTGCCGCTGGCAAGCAGCACTGGCTGGAGGATCCGGTCTGGCAGGGCGTCCGCAAGTCAATTGAATCGATCATGGGTTCAAACGATTACCTGGAGCAATATTTCGCGACCAACGTGGTATTTGAGCCGCTGGTTGGCGAGCTGTTCCGCTCCGGGTTCCTGATGCAGGCAGCCTCGGCGCAGAACGATTTCATCACCCCGGCCGTCGTCTCCGCGGCGGAGGCGGATTATGAGCGCAATCTCGCCAACACCGTCGAGCTGTTTCACATCCTTGGTACCGATCCGACTTACGGAGCACAGAACGTTGCGTTGTTCAACAAGTGGCTCGTAAAACACGCCGACCTCGCACTTGAGGCCTCCAATCATCTGCAGCCGATCTGGTCGCAGCCACGCGTCAAGATCGCGACATTCGGCGACGCCCTGGTGCACGCGAAGAACCGCATCAAGGCTATCGCCGCCGAGCTTGGCCTGAAGGTACCAGCCAATCTCTCATCGTAGCCGACCCGACGTCTTTTTACTCAACCCTTCAGGAGATCGACATGCTGCACGAAAATGACAACATCTTCAAATCGATGAAAGACATCACATTCGAAGACACGGTGTCGCATCAATGTGGAGTCACGATGAACGACAGCGTCGAGGCGCGCGCTATTGCCGACGTTATGAGCCGCCACGATCATATCAGGGTGACGTACATGCCCGCCATGATCCGCATCGATGGCGACGGCAAAATGGAATTCAAGATGGACGAGATTTCGGAGGAGCTGGGTCGGGTGATGACCCCGCATCTCTTCGAAATTTCCACCTCGACGCATTACGGCCGCATGGTCATGACGGATGACAACACCGTCATGCTGTTCGGCGACATGAACGAGATGATGAAATACATCGTTTGAAGATTGCTGCGAACGACGCTGGCCGGCATGGGTGCCGGCCAAGCCAATCCGGCTACGCCAACGGCGAGCCTCATAACACTCAATCCGAGCGGGAGCAGGAGAAACGCCATGTACAGGACAGCCAAGGGTGAAGAAATTTTCGTCATCGATGGGCATACCCATTTTTGGGATGGCAGCCCGGCAAACCAGAAGAATATCCACGGCAAGCAATTCATCGAATGCTTCTATGCGTACCACTCGAACCTTAGTCCGCCATCGGAGAAGTGGGAAAAAGAAAAGTTTGAAAAATATGATGCAAAGACGATGTTCGAAGATCTGTTCGTGACCGGCTATGACGACATGGCGATTCTGCAGCCGACCTATCTCACGGATTTCTACAAGAACGGTTTCAACACGACCGAGCGCAATTCGGCAATGAAGAAGACCCATCCGGATCGTTTCATCCTGAACGGCGCTTTCGATCCGCGCGATGGCAACAAAGGCCTGGAAGATTTGCATGCCCTGTCGGAAAAGCACAAACTAAAGGGCGTCAAGCTCTACACCGCGGAATGGCGCGGCGAATCCAAGGGCTACAAGCTGAGCGACAAGGCGTCCTACAAATATCTCGAGGCGGCACAAAAGCTCGGAATCAAGAATATCCATGTCCACAAGGGGCCGACCATTATTCCGCTTAACCGCGATGCGTTCGATGTGGCCGACGTCGATGACGTTGCTACGTCGTTCCAGGATTTGAACTTCATTGTCGAGCATTGCGGCCTGCCGCGACTGGACGACTTCTGCTGGATCGCGACCCAGGAAACCAACGTCTATGCCGGTCTTGCGGTGGCGTTGCCATTCATCCATACGCGTCCGGGGTATTTCGCCCATGTCATTTCCGAGCTCTTGTTCTGGGTCGGGCCAGACAAGATCCTTTACGGTAGCGACTACGGCATCTGGACGCCGAAATGGCTGATCGACAAGTTCATGGCGTTCGAGATTCCGGCCGATGTCACCAAGGAGACCGGTTCGGTGCTGTCGATGGAAACGAAAACCAAGATTCTCGGACTTAATGCCGCGCGCCTCTACGGCATCGATGTCGAGGCCCAGAAGAACAAGATCAAGGCAGGTGGCGGCTATGCTCACTTGCCCGAAGCCGTCCACGCTCCGCGGTGATCGACATGACCGGTCACGCCGAACAGAACGAACAATGGCGAAACAGGCAGGTCCAGGAGAGGCAAGCCGAAGTTTGGGCATGCCTGCAAGGTGTGACAGACCCGGAGCTCGATGAGTCCGTTACCGACCTGAACTTCGTCACGAAGGCCGATGTGGATCCGGAAAACCGGGTCTACATCGAATTTCGACTGCCGACTTATTGGTGCGCTGCCAATTTCTCGTTCCTGATGGCGGACGATATGCGCCGGGCTGTGAGTACGCTGGACTGGGTCGAAGGCGTTAGCGTCGTGCTCGGCGAGCACATGTATGCCGATAAGATCAATGCCGGTCTTGCCAAAGGTCTTTCCTTTCAGGAGACCTTCGGTGTGGAAGCTGACGGAAGTCTGGATGAGTTACGCCGGACGTTCCTGGTGAAGGCGTTCCAGCGCCGTCAGGTGGCAGTGCTCAACCATCTTGCCGGGGTGGGCTGCCCGCCGGAGACGATCGTCAGCCTGACGCTGATGGAGCTCGACTGTCTACCAGTCGATGACGAGGGCGCAAATTTGGTGCGGCGCTATCGTGAACGGCGTGCCGTCGTTGGGCCGCTGCGTGCCGACGCGCTTGCGTTCATCGACGCGGACGGAGCGCGTCTGAAGGCCGGCAATTTATCGGCCTACATCTCGGGCTTGCGGCGCGTCGGCGTCAATGCCGAGTTCAATAGCGCTCTCTGCCGCGGTCTGCTTTCCGTGCGCTTCGATCTCGAAACGCCCTTCGTGCCAACATCGAAAGCTTCGTCGAAAACGCCGAACTCGCAGCACGTGCCCTAACACCGGAGTGCCGGATCGTGAAAGGCTCCAAGTAGACAACGCTTCAGAAAAGGTGAGGACATCCAAATGCCGAAAATCATGCTGCATGATGAAGCCGCGCGGGCGGCGCTGGGCAGGGGCGTCGCCAAACTCGCCAGAGCCGTGCGCGGCACGCTTGGTCCAAAGGGAATGAACGCGATCATGGACCGGCCGATCGGCACACCGATCGTGTCGCGCGATGGCGTCAGCATCGCCAGCGAAATCGAGCTTGAATGCCCGTTCGAGAATATGGGTGCGCAGGTGCTGCGCGAAGTTTCAAAGCAGACCAATGACGTTGCGGGCGACGGCACCACCACCGCCACGGTGCTGGCCGACGTGCTTGTGCAGGACGGCCTGAAGTGTCTCGCCGCGGGAGCTAATCCGGTAGAATTGGTCGAGGGGCTCGAACTGGCGGTCACCGAGACCATCGCGGCGCTGAAACGCTCGGCCAAGGCTCTGCAGGGCTCGGCCGGTCTGCGTGCAGTTGCGAGCATTGCCGCCAATGATGCGGCGCTTGGAGAAATGGTAGCCGAAGCCTTTGAGCGAGCCGGCAATCACGGGATTGTCGCGGTCGAATTTGGCAATACGGTTGAAACGACGTTGGAGGTCATCGAGGGCATGGCCTTTGAGCGCGGTTATCTCTCGCATCACATGGTTACGGATGTGGAGAAAATGCAGGTGGTTCTCGACAATCCGTTCATCCTCATGACGGATCACAAAATTCAGACCGGCGAGCAGTTGGCCGGCGTGATCTCGCTCATTGAGAAGAGCGGCCGGCCCTTGCTGATCATCGCCGAAGAAGTGGCGCCGCTGGTGATCATGCAACTGCTGGCGCGCCGGGAGAAAACCAATTTCAAGGTTGCCGCGATCCATCCGCCGGAGTTTGGGCATTGGCGCAAG
>WNGK01015732.1_pt1 | contig 10926 bp, 16 predicted proteins | sample 5400601 | NCBI WGS metagenome assembly WNGK01 (sample SAMN13153376, study PRJNA577476) | soil metagenome | isolation source: 60 cm soil or saprolite under Garry oak tree replicate 1 | place: USA:California | collected 2016-06-15
CACCTGCGCGATCGGCTTGCCGGTCTCCCGGACCAGCCGCACCGCGCCCTCCCGGAAATCAGCGTCGAACTTCCTGCGCGTTTCTCCCATCGCCCTTCCTCCTTTAAGGCGATGTGTCCACGGTACGAGGGGAAGCCCACCCTGCCGCACCGTAACGCGTGCTGCGGTCGGCGTGGTTCGGCATGCGTGGCGGTTTGGCACCTATGAGGAGGACGGGGAGGTGTAGAACGCCCGGTGGAGCCGATCTTGTAAGTATCCTGGGCCTATGCCTCGCGCAAGTCCGGTTAGCGGCAGGGCTGACGCGCCCGGCAGGCGACGGCCCTCCTTCCGCGTCGCGCGGGAACTGATCCTCGGAGGGCTGCGCACGCGCGGCTGGGTCTGGCGGCTGTCGATGCTGTGGGTGGTGATGGGTGCTGGCGGGGCTGGTTACGCCCTGGTCTGCACCATGTATGGCTGCACCACCAGCCAGTGCACCAACGACGAATTCTTGTTTCCGCTATATAACAGGGAACCCGCGGTGATCGCCGATGTGGGCGCGCTGGCAGCGACGGCTTGGGTGCTGCTGGCTGTGCCATTGCTGCTGGCGGGGTTCGTCCGGCTCCGTGGCTGGCGGCCGCGCAACTGGCCCCGCACGGCTGCGTGGGCCGGTGCGTGGGTCGCGGGCTTCGTGCTCATGGCCCTGGTCGCGGTCGTAGGAGCGTACGGGGCCGACGTTCCCGGCCTGGGCTGGGGAGAGCTAGACCTGCCAATCTTCGCCGCGTGGCTGGCACTCGGAGCCGTGATGACGTCGGAACTGGCCAAGCCGCCAACCCACGAGCGGGATCTGCCCGAGACCGGCTACCGGTCCAGCAGGCAAGCCAGCTCGTAGTTCGTCGCACGGTCGTGCCCCGGTGCGGGCCCGATCGATGGGTCAACCAGCGATGCTGACGGTCACTCATAGGCAGATGGAACCAACCTCTACCAGCCCGGATGCTGGCAGGCCGCCTGACGGTGACTCGTCCCTCGCCTAGGGATCGTGGTTTCAAGGTGCGCACGAAGGCGAGTGTCGTGCCACACTTGTGCCACACGCCAGGGTGACCAGCGGACAGTGACGGTAACTGGCGGGCAGGAGCACCCGCCTGACTTGCACCGATGTTCCCGCCGGTCACCCGACATGGCGTAATGCCGATCTTCCAAGCTGGTCATGAGGGTTTCGTTCCCTTCGCCCGCTCCGACCCGAAACCCAGGTCAGGGCATGTGCGCTGGGAACCTAAACCCTGTCCCGGTCAGCACCACCAGCCGCTGACCACAGACTCAGACAGCGATAAGCTCGTCGCCGAAATCGATCACCACTCGCAGTCGACCACCAACCGCGTCCGCGTAGCGCCCCAGGACATCCACGCTCACGACCTCACCCCGCTCGATCTGCGACACGCGCCCGACACTGACGCCCATCGCCGCAGCAACGTGTCGCTGAGTCAGACCCCGGCTCTTACGCGCCTGCGCAAGCCGGTGCGCCTTCAACTCAGACAGCAGACGCTCCTTGAGCCGCTCAATCTCAACGCGGTCATCAGCATCATAGATTTCGTCGTACAGGTCTTCCCAGCGCATCACCGGCCCCCATCCCTGCGGCTGCCCATCGCTTCAATGTGTTCCGCGTACAACTGCTCGGCGCGCGGGATCGCCGTGCGGTACCACCCGCGCCAGTCACCCGCCTTGTCCCCGGCTACAAGTAAGACGATCTGCTGCCACGGATCGAAGACGAACAAGATCCGGATCTCGCTGCTGCCGACCGAGCCTGGCCTGAGTTCCTTCATGTTCTTAATCTTCGACGTGGTGACCTCGCCGACAAGCGGGCGCTTCAGGCTCGGGCCGTGCTGTTTGAGCAACTCCACCGCCGCGCCCACCTGCCGGGAGGACTCCCGGTCGAGCTTCCTGAACTCGCGAGCCCACGCCGCGAACTCACCGGTGACCTCCACAGCCCATGCCACGAGGCAAGTATAGGCTGAACTAAAGATGTAGGGCTAGCTTAACAATCGGTCGGAACCCGGTTGTTCGCCGCGTCAGCATCTACGGACATCGAACCCCGCGGACCGCGACCTCAAGGCGCCGTCTGACCCCGACGGTATGCCCCGTGCCACACACCTGCCACACGCCAAGGTGATCCAGGGTCAGTCACGGTGACTCACGGGCACTCGCGCGCCGCTGACCTGCGCAGGCGTTCCCGCAGCTCACCCGCCAAATCCCGCCACCGATCTTCCAAGCTGGTCATGAGGGTTCGATTCCTTTCGCCCGCTCCAACCCCCTAGCTCAGAAGCCTCGTCGAGCTACCGCCGCAGCGCTCGGAGCACCGCCAGGACCCCCGCGTGCCATTAACGTGCCATTGGCAGCGATCATGACGAGCCCTCGCCGTCCCGCTCGCGAGCTAATTTCACGTGATCATCGATGGCAGCAGTGATAGCCAGGTCCGCGCCGCGCGTCTCATGCAGGTAGATCATCGCGGCACATTCGCTGTCGTGGCCCATACGTGCCATTAGATCTTTAAGTCCGGCACCAGCCGAGGCTGCGGGCCGGCCGCCTGGGCGAGCAGCCCGCCGAACCCTGGCCCGCCGATCTGGGCGACCTCGCGGCTGCCCAGCAGCTTGGCGTTCCCCTCGGTAAGGTCTGCCTCGTCGAATACCCCTGGGAGCAGGACCTGGTAGGCGCTGTTGAAGAACACTGTCGCCGCGCCGGCGATCAGCGTGACCGCGATAAGTTGCGCCACGGTCAGCACCCCGCACCAGGCGGCGACTGGGACGCTCGCGTACACCGCTACCGAGATCGCATCGCTGGCCAGCATGACGGGCCGGGGTGGTAGCCGGTCGACCCACGCTCCGGCGGGAATGCCGATGATGACCCAGGGCAGCCAGACCATCGCGGTCAGCAGCGTGACGATGAACGTGCTGGTGTGCAGGGTGTCGATGGCGACCAGCGGAATGACGACGATGGTGACGGAATTGCCGACCTCGCTGATGCTCTCCCCGGTCCAGAACAGGCGGAAGTTCCGCTGCCGCAACAGCCCGCCCCGTCGGCCGGTCATCGCCGGGGGCTCATTGCCTACCCCCTGCTGGGGTCAGTGCCAGGGCGTACCGCCGGATCAGTGTCCTGCCGGCAGCCACTTGCTTGTTCCTATGCTGCCGGGCCGTCCTGCCTGATCAGGGGAGCCATGTCTCAGCCGCAGCGATTCGATTCCCCGTACAAAGAATTGGCGCAGGACTCATGCGCCGCCACGATGTTCCTGATGGTCGGGCTCCCCGGAGCCGGGAAAACCACCCAGGCCAATGAACTCGCCGCGGCGAACCGGGCGCTGCGGCTGACCCCGGATCACTGGATGATCCCGCTGTTCGGCGAGCCGATGGCCGACGGCAAGCGCTTCGTGCTCGAAGGGCGGCTCATCTCGGTTGCCCTGCAGGCGCTGCGGCTGGTCGACTTCGGGCTCTGGGGGTCGCGATGAACGGTCGGCACTGCGCTGGCTGGCGCGATCAGCCGGGGCAGCCTGCCAGGTGATCTACCTGCCCGTAGACAAGGACGTCCAGCTCGCCCGGATCGCGCGCCGCCAGGCAACGGCACCGCATAAGACGTTCCCGATGAACGAGGCCGACATAGACCAGTGGCAGAAACAGTTCCAGGTCCCTGACGCCGCCGAACTCGACGGCGGCGAAATCCCCGGTCCGCCAGCGGGCTGGCCGGGCTGGCCGGAATGGGCAGCAGACCACTGGCCCTCATGCACCGACAGCTAAACCTTGACCGTCCTGTCCAGGAGCGTCCTGATGACGTTCGTGCTGGCCAGCGATGCGCTGCAACTCAGCCCCGTCACCAGTTATGAGCGTACCGTCACAGCCGTGGACAGCTGCGCAAGTTCGCCGCTGTCGCGCAGCGACATACACAAGCGTGCCACACATGTGCCACACGCCAGGGTGACCAGCAGTCAGTCATGGTGACTCACCGGCACTAGTAGGGCAGCATCAGATCGTTATGGGCTTGCGGGCGTTACGCGGGGATTCTGATCGGGACGCTTATGCTGCGGCTGTGGAAGAACTGCTGGATCTGGCTGACGCCCCGCCGAACGCGGAGCTGCTGGAATTCCTGCGCGGGCAGGCGAGCCCGCCCAGCGGACCTGGTGACTACGCGCTGGGACCGTGGCAGCTGCACGCTCACCCGGATTTTATCGGAGAACTTCGCCGGCTCGCGCCGGGCTTGCCGCTGACCGCTGCTTACGGTGTTCCGATGCTGGCTAGCGAGGGCATCGCCGCGGTCGTCGCCCTTGGCTCGGCCTGGCTGGTGGTCCGGGTCGATCATTTGCCGGCTGGCGCAGATGTCGATGACGACCCGCCGCCGGAGTGGTCCTTCGCCGGGGACGGATGGCAGGTCCTCAGCCCTGTGCAGAGCCTGCCGGGGCCGGATCTCGCGCGCGTCATGGGTGAGCTTGTCGCCGCAGCCCTGTCTAGCGCGGCGAGCCTCGCCGACAGGTAGCGGGCGGGCCAATGTTAGTGATCTCGCTCGCGTCGTCGCTGGTAGTGGCACTGGCGGGCGATGGCCTGGTGGCGGCGGCGCCATCGTGACCAGTGCAGGTAGTGCTCTGGCGGGTGGGCCGGGCGGGCGGCCAGCCAGCCGGTCCGCCGGTCGCTTCGGCACAGAATCTTCCGTCTGAACTGAATGGGTATCTGCGACTCGCAACTGACCTCGACGAGATTCAGCGCAAACCAGGCATACATTTTCCAATGCCGACCTCGTTGTCAGAAGAAGAGCAGGACAACATTCTAATAGCTCGGCAGCTCGTCGATGGCGAGTCAGTTAGCGCCGAGTGGACATCATCCAAGATGACCATGCCCGTGAGGTCGCTCGATGGACTAAGGCCTCTCGCTGAAGGGGACGGCCAGCAAATCTGGGCCAGGGTTCCCTATGTTCTAGATCTGGAGGGCAATGGGCATCCGATCGGCTATGTGCTTCGGACTCATGCCAGCGCACGCATACCGGACTGGCCCACGGTGCCGACAGACGCCTCACCAGATGCTGACATTCAAGTGACCCTCGTGCCCGGCGCTGATAACACACTGACGATCAAGCTGCTCACGGCGGATGAATTGGAGTCAGGCGAGCCGGGCGAATGATATTACGGGTGCAGTCGATCACTCGGGAATATGGCCAAGCCGGGCGCGGAACAACTGACTCGTCGCCAGACTCTCGTCGTCAGGCATCATTTCGAGTACTGCAATGATTGCCTGGCGCGATGATTCCTCCCGGCGGATCGTCCGCCTTCCGCCCCCTGTTAGAGGTCAATCCCCGCTGCTGAAGGTTCTTGATGAACCTCGATCTTGGCTCTACGTGTCCGGCGGAGGTGGTGCGGTCACGATGGCGAGGATGAACAAGGTCATCGCGCACCTGATGAGATCCATGAAGTCTTGGAACGGGGCGCGGTCAGACTCGAACGTCTTGCCGATGAGCACCTTGCTGGCCATCTGGTACTTCAGGCCGAGCGGGGCATGGTCATCTTCAAGCTGCTGCAGGATGGTCGCAAGATCAGCAAGGAACTGGTCGGCCTCCGTGAGACTTCGCTCAGGCCGTCCTGCTGCGTTTCGGTCGGCGGCCTCCGCAAGCTCGGCCGCTACGTCCATGCTGGTCAGCCGGTTCCCGGTCTACCGATCTTCCAAGCTGGTCATGAGGGTTCGATTCCCTTCGCCCGCTCCGATGAGAAACCGCAGGTCACAGGCTCGTATCCAGCCCTGGAGCCGCTGCGCTCAGCACCACGAGTCCCTGGCGTGCCACATACGTGCCCGACCAACGACGGATGGCCGAGTCATCCAACAAGCGGACCAGCGTCGCACGAGAAAGTTCTCGGCCAAACGCCCGGGTCAGGTGTCCAGCCGGACGTGCTGGATGCTGATGACCTCCTGGCCTTCGTGAACAGTGACGGTGTACCAGATCGTCACGTCATCTGCAGGCAGGTGCAGTTCGTATGCGCCTGGCAGGGGGTCGTCAACAGGAAATGGGTCCGCCAGAGTCGGGGCCGGCTCATCCAGCAAGTGGAAGATCGCGCGCTGAACAATCCAGCGCAGCGACTGCGGCAAAGCCTCGATGTCCTGCCAGGAGGCCCCCGGAAACCGAACGAGGCGATCACTCACTAACGCCCCACGCTTCAGTCAGCTGATCGCGCGTGAACGTCCGGGCACTGTCGCCAGGGCCCGGATCGGCCTCCATGCGCGCCCTGGCCACAGCCCGGCCGACCTCACGACGAAGCCGTCTCAGCTCAGCCTTCATAGCATCCAGCTCGACACGAGGAATACTGACCATCTCAGACGCTTCCACGCTCACTGGTGGCTTCCTCCCTCCGGCAGCCGATCACGGTACGCAGGGCAGACCCACCGTCTCAGTTTACGCGAGGATCTTTGTGCGTGCCCGTTGCGTGCCCGATGGAGAATGCCCAGGTCAGGGCTAGCCTCCTCAGCCGAGGATCGCACTCGCCGACACAACCTGCCGGGGCTCGTGCCCATCCAGGGCCTTCGTGCCCGCAGTGAATAACTCTGGCTTGCCGTCTCCAATCAGAAACACTGGTGGAAGTTGGCCAAGGAGTCGATGAGAGCGGGTGCGGTGGGATCGGAGAGTCTGCTGGAGCGGGCACGACGACTGCAGGATTGTCGCGGGCTGAACTGGCACGCAAGGCCGCCACCTCTCGTCCAACCCTCGCGGCCTACGCTGCCGGGACTAAGAGCCCCAACCTTGCGACGGCCGCCGCCCTGCGTGCCGTTCATGCCCTCACCTCCAGCGCGCTGCCGGCGTCGAGATGGCCGTGCAGTTCAGTGGCCAGGCGCTGCTGCCATAGCAGCCGCAGCACGGCCGCCTTGACCTCGCAGGCCCGCCGAGTCCGGGACATCCGGCTGATCACGCCGCCGATCGTGTCGCCGGGCCTGACCGCGGCGAGGACGTCGTCCAGCAACTGCCCGGGCAGCAGGCCGGGCCGCCGGTAGCCGGCCAGGAAGCGCAGGTTCGCCAGCAGCACCGGGTCGGCCCCGCTCCAGATCTCGTACTGCCAGCCATGGCCTTCGATCAGCCGCCCTGGCCAGGCCAGTGCCTCGGCGGTCCGCGGCTCCGCCAGCTTGCCGGCCGGCTTGACGTTGACCACGCGCACCGACTTGTCCGCGTGCGCCAGCAGGAAATCCGGCACGTGACGGCGGGCCGTCCCGGCCACGCGGGCCTGCAGCAGGAACGGCTGCGCGGCGATCGCCGTCACGTCGCGGTCGAAGTCGGCCAGCAGCAGCCGGGCCAGCTCCAGGCGGCTCTCGTAGATCACGTGCCCGCCCATCGTCGCGGACCAGAAGTACCCCGGGTAGTGGGCCTGGCCGCGGGCACTGCGCGCCTTGCGCCACGGCACCGCGGCGATCACCCGGCGGGCCTGCACCTGGCGCAGCGGGAAGCTGGCCTCGCCGCCATCAGCCGTGCGCAGCGACACCACCGCATCCGCGGCCGGCTCGCCAGCCGCCCGGACGCCAGCCACAGGAGGTAACCCCCCGAACCGGGACGCCATGATCCGAACCTAACGGCCCGGGACTTCACAGCGGTGCAGTGACACGCCGGGGCAATGGCGGTAGTAGCGCTCCGCGCGGCGGGGCGTGCCGTTTACCCGCGATTCTGGGTCGGCCACCTCGCGTGCCCTTCGCACCGGGTTTCAAACGGCATCCTCCTCGCCGCCCGGCTTGACAAAGTAGTGAGCCATCACTAACTTGATGGTCGTGACCGAGACCAAGCAGCGGATGCCGGCGGCGGAACGCCGCGAGATCGTCCTCGACGCCGCTGTCGCCGAGTTCGCCGCGCACGGGCTGGCAGGCACCTCGACCGAGGATGTCGCCCGGCAGGCCGGGATCAGCCAGCCATACCTGTTCCGCCTCTTCCCGACGAAGAAGGCGCTGTTCATCGAGCTGGTCGGCCGGTGCTTCCGGCGGGTTCAGGACACGTTCGTCGCCGCGGCCGGCGAGAGCACGGGCGAGGAAGCGCTGATGGCGATGGCGGACGCCTACGAGCGGCTCCTCGACGACCGGACGCTGCTCCTGCTGCAGATGCAGGCCTATGCCGCCTGCGATGACCCCGACATCCGGGCCGCGACCCGGGCCGGGTTCAAGGAGCTGTGGGAGCTGGTAGAGCGGCTGACCGGGCTGCCGTTCCAGACCGTGGTGGACTTCTTCGCCGTCGGCATGCTGATGAACGTCGCCGCGGCGATGGACCTGCCCTCGGTCGACGAGCGGTGGACCAGCTGGTGCCCGAAGAACTCGCCCGCCTGATTTTTTTTTCGCATCAGAAGTTAGTGACTAATCACTTCCTAAGGAGGGAAGATATGACCGCGAAGAGCCGGACCGCATGGACCTTTGCCGTGACCTCGGCCGCGTTGTTCATGGCGTCGCTCGACAACCTTGTGGTGACCACCGCGCTGCCCTCGATCCGGGAGCACCTGCACGCCTCCCTCCAGGGCCTGCAGTGGACGGTCAACGCCTACACCCTGACCTTCGCGGTCCTGCTGCTCACCGGGGCCACGCTCGGCGAGCGGTACGGCCGCCGCCGGCTGTTCGTCGCGGGCCTGAGCCTGTTCACCGCCGGGTCGGCGGCCGCCGCGCTCGCCCCCGGCATCGGCTGGCTCGTCACCGCGCGGGCCGTGCAGGGCGTCGGGGCCGCCATCGTGATCCCGCTGACCCTCACCCTGCTGTCCGCGGCGGTGCCCCCGGCGCGCCGCGGCCTGGCCCTGGGCGCCTGGGGCGCGGTCGGCGGCCTGGCCATCGCCATCGGCCCGCTGGTCGGCGGGGCCGTCGTCGAGGGCGCGTCCTGGCAGTGGATCTTCTGGCTGAACGTGCCGATCGGCATCGCGCTGCTGCCCATCGCCCGGGCCCGGCTCACCGAGAGCTACGGGCCGTCTACCAGCCTGGACCTGCCCGGCCTCGTGCTCGCCAGCCTGGGTCTGCTCGGCATCGTGTACGGCGTGGTCCGCGGCAACGACCACGGCTGGACCAGCGCCACCGTGCTGGCGCCCATCGTGATCGGCGCGCTGCTGGTGGCCGGGTTCGTCGCCTGGGAGCTGCGCGCCCGCGAGCCGATGCTGCCCATGCACCTGTTCCGCAGCCGCGGGTTCTCCATGACCAACGCGGCATCGCTGCTGATGTTCTTCGGGATGTTCGGCTCGATCTTCCTGCTCGCGCAGTTCCTGCAGGTCGTCCAGCACTACAGCCCGCTGCAGGCCGGGCTGCGGACCCTGCCCTGGACCGGGATGCCGGTGCTCGTCGCCCCCGTCGCCGGCGCGCTGTCCGACCGCATCGGCGGGCGTTCCCTGCTGGCCACCGGGCTGGCCCTGCAGGCCATCGGGCTGGGCTGGCTGGCCGCGGTGACCAGCCCCACCGTTGCCTACGCCACGCTGGTGCCGGCCTTCGTGATCGCCGGCGTGGGGATGTCGCTGTTCTTCGCGCCCGTCGCCAACGTCGTGCTCAGCTCGGTACGCCGCGACCAGGAGGGCATCGCCTCGGGCGCGAACAACGCGATCCGCGAGCTCGGCGGGGTCTTCGGGATCGCCGTGCTCGGCGCGGTCTTCTCCGCCCACGGCAGCTACGCCAGCGGATCGGCCTTCGTCGCCGGCCTGGCCCCCGCCGTCTGGGTCGGCGCGGCGGCGGTGGCCGTCGCGGTCGCCGCCGCGCTGCTCTTGCCGCGGGCGCGCCGCGCCACGGTCGGCGCTCCCGCGGCCGAGCCGGCCGTAGCAGCCCCGCCAGCCAGTGAACTCGCCCGGGTGCGCTGACCACCCGGGCGATCGCGCCCCACACGGGCCCCGGATCCTCACGCGAGCGCGAGTCGCGGGGATCCGGGCCTGCGGCGTCAAAGCCCTGGGCTCATTCGTTTCTCGCAGATGGTGGGAAGGACTGACCGCAAGGCAGCCACAGCAATTGGCCCACTGGGCCTGGAACGCTGAGTTCCGGAACAGCCTGAAGATGAGACGAGCGGAGTGACGGGAGACTGTCACGCTCCGTTCTGTGGGAGCCCGGGGGTGAGATCCCCCGGGCCACCCGGCGCGGCTAATTTAGTCCTCCGATTCTGACGGGGCAGGTCGGCCACTCAACGTGAGCGGCCAGCCCCCGGTGTTCAGATAGAACCCCCGTTGTTCACATAGGTGTTCAGATAGCCAGTCGATTGTTCAGAAAAACCTGATCCCTACGGCGCGAGCGAGAATCAAGGGTTGGCAGCCGCGGCCTGATATAAGAAAGCATGGGCCGATACGCTCGGCTGGCAGCCGCCAGTGCGGTGCCTCTTCTGCTGGTCACCGGGTGCACAGCAGGCAGCCCGCGCTACCACGACACGCTGATCTGCGAGAAGTTCGCGACCGGGGCCTCGGCTGCTGATTCGCCCGGAACCAGGGCGGCCGACCGCTACACCCATTTCGCCAGGGCAGTGACGCTGGGGCGAAACGATGCGCGCCGTCCGGGCTACCTGTCGCCGCGCCTGGCCAGAGACGTGAGGGCAGTGACCTCCGGAGGGTGCAACATTGGCCGGGCGGTGCAAGCCTTCACTGCTGACTGCCGGGCAGGAGGAGTCAAACGCCCGGTGTGGCTTCTATATGTTGGATCATGTGGATAGAGACGGAATATTCACCGGATCTGTGCAAGCATCCTGGTCCTTGCCCGTCCTCGATAGGCGCATACCGTGCGAGTGGCTAGTATGTCCGGGGTCGGCGGCAGCCGGTCGCGCAGCGACGCGGGCACGCAGCCGGGGTTCGCTGAATGTGCGGACGTTACGGCATATCGCTCGGCGCGACCGGCGCAGAACGCGGGCGAGCGGGAGATGCTGACCGGCTGGCTGGAGCATCACCGGGGGATCTTGATCTGGAAGTGCGCGGACCTGACCGCGGACCAGCTCCGGCAGCGGGCCGTCCCGCCGTCCGCCCTG
>WNGK01008115.1_pt1 | contig 10922 bp, 11 predicted proteins | sample 5400601 | NCBI WGS metagenome assembly WNGK01 (sample SAMN13153376, study PRJNA577476) | soil metagenome | isolation source: 60 cm soil or saprolite under Garry oak tree replicate 1 | place: USA:California | collected 2016-06-15
CGTTTGGAGTCTTCGGGCTACGCCCCGGAACCGGCGTGGGTCCGACTTGCTCCCCGGCATCTCCATGCGATGATGCCGCCATGGAAACCGATTCCTACTGGCGAACCCGGGCGATCTCCGAGGCCCAGGCTCCGGGTTACTCCCACCTGCGGGCCGTCTGCTCGGGATGCGGGCGGATCACCGACATTCCCTGGCTGCTCCTGCTACGCCGTCCGGGCGCCGGGAGACCTTCATCGGAAACCTGCCGCTCCGCTGCCAACACTGCGGCAACACCGCTCCGATCATCGGCGTGAGGCAGCACGGACGAGAAGCCCTGTTGCCGCTCGGGCTGCAGAAAGCTCTCTGGTTTCGAGGACCATGCGCTTTTCTAGGGGAGCGGCGGTAACAAGTGACAGACCGGTGGCGTTAGCGCCTTGGTAACGCCACTCCGGGTGGGAAGACGAAGGCGCTTCGTTCCGGATCGACGGTCAGTGCAGGTGAGGCATTGAGTTCTTCTAAAGCACGCAAAAAACTCTCTTGGCATGATCAACCGTCACCTCAACATGGCGTTCGGCTGATTTACGCACCAAACTGCGCAGCGTAACCCTCTCGCATTCTTCCAAGAACATCAGGGCTCTCCTGTAGGACACACGATCTCCGACTCCATACGAGTAGTGCAACGCCCTGATCTCCGCCGCGAGAAACTGATAGAACAATATGCGGTTCTTCCGGTTCCCCACGGCAATGGTTAGACCCTTGAGCAGTCTTGCAAGATTTTCATTTGTCATTTCGAACATGCCATGACCACAATGAGAAGCCGACTACCATATTCTAGCAAGATACTCCCACCACAGCTGCTTCGCCATATCCTCGACATCATCGGGCGGTAGTACTTGCCAGTCGGAAGCTCATTTCCAAGCTGCCCCCTATTCACAGTGCCATCAGTTGGGCTTCTCGGATATGGTTTGAAGTTGTACCCTGTCGGCCCGTGTGTGATGCCTTCGTCACCGACTTCGAAACTGGTCGCGGGTGACCAGCCATCCAATTCCCATCGGCGTTCTCGATGAAGCTGCAACCGGAAGGTCATACACGAACCCGAAACGAAACGGTCTCGGCTCTTGGCGTAACCGATACCGTCTCCGCAGCCCCCAACGGCGCTCAGCGTAGTACCGGCTTGACAGTGAAACCAAGCCTCGGAACTCCTTGATTGGTAATTTCTTCAACAACTGTTTCGCCCCGGCAACACTGAAAGGCAAGTGAAGGTATGATGCTCCTCCGCAGTGAAAGCCCAACCTGGGGGTTCTCCTGCGCCATAATTTGCCGGAATTTTTGATCGGTGCGTCGGGAACCTGATGGATGCGCTGCTGCCGTCGCTTCAGGCTGAGCGGCCGGCGGCGAAGAAGGGAGAGCGTCGGCAGGCAGTCGGGGAAGCGGCAGGCGGGTTGAATCACAATAGCAGTGGGGGCGGCATGAGATTCATCGTTCTTCTTTTGCTCGCTTTATTTCCTGCGGAGCCAAGCCACGCACAAGAAGTCCCCAACCTTGCATTTGTCTCGGAATACATTCGCCAACTCGGCGTCAATGAACGTATGCGGGCTTTAGGTGAGCGGGAGCTGACAGAGGTGGGCGGCAACAACCAATTCGCCGCACTGATCCGTAGTTCGACCAGAATTCAATTGGAGCTTGGCGCACAAATTCACAAGTTGAGTGGCATACATCTAGAACCACCATTTGAGGGCCTCACCACCAAGATTACTAAGTTCTACAACATGAAGATTGAATTCCACCAAAGGCTAATAGCCATCTCCACTTCACTTTTGTCGCGACCACATCCGAGTGTTGATTATGGGGCGCTTGCTACCGAAGCTCCTAAGATCACTGCTTCTCTGGAATATATCGACCGTTCGCTGCTCGAAGTTACGCCCTTGATTTTCGCCACGTTGATCGACCAGACAGCCGATAAGAACGGCAAGGTAAGCCAGTTGATTATCACCACGGCAGAGCGTCAACGTTTGCTTGTTGCTCTCTCCCTCCACTTTGGGCAGAAGATGGACCTGGAAAATCAAAGCTATATCGTGAGTTCGGCTTCCGTTTTGAAGTCGTATCTGTTGAAATATAAATGTTCAGATGAGCCGTAGGATTGTTTAGGTCCTCGCCGGGGTTTGCAGTCGGTACACGCCATCTCCATCAACCCCACCTGATCCAGAGCGGGCAAAGGGGGGTGTTGGTTCGGCCCTTTCCTATGGAATGATCGCCGCCATGGAAACCGATTCCTACTGGCGCACCCGGTGCGTCGGGGAGACGATGGACCAGGGTTATACCAGCTTCGGTGATTACTGACCGGTGATCCACGGGTAGGCGGTGAGAGTGTCAATCGGCGCCCATTGCACGCCGAATAACAGACTTGGGCGGCGGTAAGTGCATGGAAGGCGGCGTTCATGATCGAATCCATCATGTATTTTCGGGATCGGATTTCTCTTCGCGGCCCTGAGCGTGCTCGTCGTCGTGCCCCTCGTCCATGGCCGGGCGGTGCGGCTGACCACGCGGCGGCTCGAAGCCGCGACCCCCCGTCGATGGGAAACCCTGGCCGATAAGGATCAGTTGCGGGCCGAGTTTGCGATGTCGACGCGCCGGCTTGAAATGAGCGTCGACCAGCTCAAGACCAAGAACGCCAGCCAGCTCGCGGAGCTCGGCAAAAAGGGCGACGCGATCAATCGGCTCGAGATCGAGCTCGGCGCCCTGCGCGATCAATTGCGCGCCACCGAGGAGGAGTTCGCGGTCAAGGCCACCGCCGTGCACGAAGCCGAGCGCGCATTGTCGGACAAGGAATCGAAGCTGGCCAAGCTGGTGGGTGAGTTGGACGAGCGGTCGACCCTCGCCAATGCCCAGACGATTGAGATCATCGCGCTCAAGACTCAGGTCGAGGCTAAGGCGACCGCCGTGCACGAGGCCGAGCGCGCCTTGTCCGACAAGGAATCAAAGCTAGCGAATATGGCCAGTCCCTATGCTCGTAGCGCCTTAACAAAATCTGCTTGCGAAATGAAATAGCTCTGCGCACGCACGAGACCTCTCCCGAGGTCGCAAAGCAAATCGCCCTTTCCCAACAGGCTTTCGGCACCCGGCTCGCCGATCACGATCTGCGAGTTGGTCGCGTTTGCCACGCGTAGGCAGACCTTCATCGGGAGGTTGGATTTGATGAGCCCGGTGACCACTGTCCGATCCGGCCGCTGAGTTGCCAAGACCAGATGAATGCCCGCCGCTCGACCTTTTCCCGCCAATCGAGCGACCATGTCCTCGAACTCCTTCTTTTCATTGCGTCCGGTCAAGATAAGATCGGCGAATTCGTCGAACACCAACACCACGAATGGAACGTCGGTTCGGCCCTCGTCGAATCGGTCGTGCAGACTGACGAAACCCTCCCCGGCAAGCATAAGATATCGTTTGTCCATTTCGGAGATTGCGTCCTGGAGTATCGCGAGCGCCGAGCGCAGGTCGGTTGCAACTGGCCGCCACAAATACGAGCTACCGACGATACTACTGAAGGTGAGCACCTTCGGGTCGACGAGCGCTAAACGCAAATGCTCGGGGGGATTTCGGCGCACGAGGCTGGCCACGAGCGTCTTCAACCACTCGCTTTTTCCGCTACCGGACGTTCCCGCAACCAGAATGTGACAGGTGTTCGAGTCGCAAAAGTCCGACAAAATTGGATCGCCTTCGACTCCTATCCCGACCGGAAAGGCCATGGGGCTCCGGCTCGCATTCATAAGCCCGCGGTCGAGCGCCTCGAGCAACAGAACCGTTTTTCGATCAGCTCGGGGCAAGTCAATGACGACGAATCCTCGCCCCGGCCTGATCAAAGGCGGTGATTCCAGTGCCAAGGAAACTTGCAGGTCCTCGGCACGGTTGACCAGCGAAGCAACCTTCACGCCAGCGGCGGGCCTGACTTTGATGCGTGTGACCTGGGGCCCCTCCACAACATCTCCCGCCTCTACCGAAAGGCCAAATGCCTTGAATGCAGCAACGATCTTTTGCCCAACCGCGACCTCCTCGCGATCCCTCGGCTTTGTGGTCGATGCAGGTGGAGTAGCCGTCCCGGAGTTAAACATCTCCCGTAAAACGGGATCGACCAGGCTCTGAAAGATGTCCGCCAGTTCATCCGTCGAAACATTCACTTCCATGAATTGCGGCAGGTAGTATTCCAAGGTTCCACAAAACTTGCACCCTTCGCGCCACAACGGTAACAGGTGGGCGTAGATCGCCAGCTGGATCAGATCAGACTTTTGCTGGCTGCCTTGACTCAGTTTGTAGTCGACCACTTCAAGATGGTACTTCGGGTGAAACCGGATCGCGTCGACCTTAGCGGCAATTTCAACCGTATTGTTCCCGACGGGGACATGAATATTCTTAATGCTCTCCTCAGTCGCGATAAACAAGTCTTGCCAATTTTCGAAGTCGTTCGTCCGCGCTTTGAGGTCCATGAGCCGACCACAAAAGCTGCGCATTCTATCGGTGAAAGCGGCGGCTTCCTCGACCTTCCCCTGCGAAATCAACTGATCCGTGAAATCTTGTAATGACAGGGTCCACACCAAATCGAGTAGTTCATCTGGCGACCTAATTGCTGCCGCTTTAACCAGATTGGACGGCGTGACTAACCACCTGGCCAATCGTTCAGTCTCTTGGTGAAATCTCGTACCGAAGACCTTGGGCTGCCCGCTAGGACCAATCGCGAACGTGCTTGGCTGTTTACCGTCAATCCAGCTTCTACGCCATTGCGGATCCACAACGGCGCATTTCAGCTGCGACACCGTTATGCGATGCGCCATTGCAGATAAATCGTTTGAGGGCAAGGATGGGCCTTTAGATTGGGACTGTTTTCGACAGCCCTCAGCACACCGTCTTTGAGCGAGTCGTCACCTAGAGTCTTGAGAACCTCGTTGATGTCGACAAGTTTTTTCGCACTCACGAACTCAACAACGGTCCCAACTTGAGCTTTCGTGAGTTCCCTCGCCATCGACCCGGCCGGCGCGGCTAGCCTCTTCCGACTTCGCGCGCTAGGTACCACTCGTATTGGCACAACTTCATCAACAGATGGGCTCCCTTCGGCCCTTGGCCCGGAATAACGCTTGAGCCATGGCTCGAAATGCACCTTCAGCCAAGAAAGCACGTCCGCACCAACATAATTGATGTTCCCTTGCAGCGCATTTGAGTACAGTTCGCGAGCCGCATGTAGTTGGCACACTTCATCCACCGCCAACTGCGCAACTCGAAGCCCTTTCCTTTGGGCGTCCTCGATCACCGTCTTGGCTGCGCCCCATGTCGGTCGAGGAATAGCGTTGAGGTCAGGGGTCCGAAATACGATGGCCTCGGCAACCCTGGAGGGACCGCCCAGCTCAATGGCGTCCCTTGCAATTGCCCTCCATCGCGCGTTGTGGTCGCCACCCTCGAACGCGAAATACACAGACCAATCCGGCCACGCCCAGCGCACGGTAAAATACCGCTGATCCGTCTTGTTGACTGTAACCCCCTCGTAGCCTTCCGCGAGGACCTGCACGAACCACATGAGGCAGTCCTGGCTATATCGCTGCAGCGCCTTGTTGGCACGGATCTTGTTCACTTCAATGGCGTAAAGATCGTCGAGCGACGTTCTCGGCGGCGGCTTCGCGGAAGGAGCCGCCAAGGATCGAAACCGACCAGCCGCCCGCATGAGCAGATCTCGAACACCGAGCTGTGCGAAGCTGCCAAACTGCGCGTCAAGCCATCCCTCTCCCATGAAATCGAGCGCAGCAGCGTCATCGACCTGGAAGTCGCGCAATCTCTTGCTAATCAATTCTTTGGCCTGATCAACATTAATACCCTCCAAGTTTATCTCTGCTGAAAACCGATCTCTATAAGCTGGCTGCATGAATGGCAAGACCTCTTGGAGCCAGTTGGTGGCGTTCGCCGTGACAATCGTCAAATGATTGGAGAACGAGGCATGCAGATCCCATATGCACCTACCAAGCGCGTCCACCAGCGCCCTGTCGCCTCCATAAAACTCCGTTTGGTCGAAGCAAAACACAAAAGGTCGATAGTACGAAGCCAGCACGCACAGGCCTTTGAGCCTACTCCGACTCAGCTCATTAATTTCCTGGGCGCTCGAGTCCGCCCGAGCATTATTGTCGGCTGCTGCCAGTTTGAGGGTTTTCACTTCCTCTTCTTCAAGTGGCTCTGCTCGGAGCCATTTTAGTGCCGCGTCGCGCTCCTGGCCATCTGCTTTCGTGAAGGCGTAACCGGCAAGCACCCTCAGCCATGCTGCTTCCCGCCCTTCCAACTCGACATGGCGAGATTTCAGAAGGCTCGCAAGCTTACGAATCTCTGATTGGTCTTGAAGCTTAGTTTTCATCCAGTTAATCAGCACCTTGCTTTTAGAGGTGTGTCCAAGCATCGTTAATGGATTGGCTCGGAGGTCCTTCACGGCATCTTGGACAAGAGGTTGGTTTTTCACGGGGCCGTCGGACATGTGATCAGCCGTCACGTGAGCAAGCACGCCTTTGGAAAAAGCCTCGAGTTGCGACTCGACGCCGTCCTGGTTCGAGCGCTCCAGTTCCTGAACGGTCGTTAGCAGGATTGAAGTCCATACCCTTTGTGGATCCTGAAACGGTCTGACATATATCAGTGTCGCTTGATCGCCTACGGCTTGAAACCGCCGCCCAAGAAGATGCGATTTTCCGTAGCCACGATCCGGCGAAACGACCAATTGCGCTTTCTGATCGACGATCGGCTGGCGCGGCAGATTGCCCTTGGTCAGGCTACGAAATTGTGTGATGAGTCGCTCAAGCGGCTTCGCATTTAGACCTTCGACTGAGAAGGAGACGCGGCGCGGCTCGGTAACAACATCGTCTTCGAACGGATTGACCTCCAATTCCGCAAAGATGCTCGTCATACGTCCTCCTTCAGGACAACCGTCACCAGTAGGTCAGCCTGCCCTTGCAGTCGAATGCCAGCTGCCATCACATCCGATGGAAACTTTACGGTTGAAGCGGGATGCAAACTGACACGTCCACTCTTAGCCTCGCGGAGTAAGATGCGATGCACATCTTCTTTGGAAGCACCCAGGCGAGTCATGATGTCATAAATCTTGACCGTGCTTATGCCACCCTGCTCCGCCTTCAACGTGTTGTAAATCGGCCGAATATCATCGAGCGTCACGGTCGCTTGCTGAACGGGCATTGTAGCGAGTTGCTCCGGCTCCACGGCGCTCGGAAGCCTCAGTTGTTCAAGGACCGCGTCGCGGTGAACATAAAACGTGGTTTTATTACCTCCTTGCAATTCGACAATCTTTGCTTCGCCCTTCAGGGAGGCCAGCGCATCATTGAAAAATGTCCTGTGAAATCCGCTCGCCTTCTTTTCTAGATCTGAGCGGGCCGTAAGCCTCGTACCCGCTTGGCGCAACGGCTCCTCGATCACGTCCTCGGCCTGTTCGCGCGTCGGTGCAAATTGTGGAGCAAAGTAGTAGTCGGATCTGTTCTTAAAGGGCCCTCGTATCGCGCCCGATGATTTCAGCTCCCCGAGAATAGAGGACGCTTGGCTCCGCATCACCTTCGGGATTTTCTCTTGAAGCTTCGACTTCGTCCGCCCTTTCGCGCCAGCTGCTTTCACATATTCAACCAGTTTAAACGAATCCCACTCCTTGGCCATCTCTCAACTCCGGTCATAGCGCGCAGCCGGCAACGCGTGTCCAACGAAATCGGCCGCGGGATAGTCGGTTGGCGCCGCGGAAACCTCTCTAAACCCGTTTACGTTACTTCTGCTCGGCCTACCACACTGACAGCATGCTGCATCCGATCATCGGCCAGCTGGAGCGGGCCGCCGGCTTCACGTTGCAAGGCGACGCCCGATCGAAGCTCTCGAAGCTCGACGCCTCGCTCTCGGGCAGCTCGGCCTCGCCTCAGGACGCCGCATTGTTCGCCGAATTGCTCTCGCTGCCGAACGACGGCCGGTATCCCAACCTCGATCTCACGCCCGAGCAGCGAAGGGCAAAGATCTTTGAGGCGCTCGTTTCGCAACTCGCCGCTCTCGCGGGCCAGCGGCCTTTATCCCGGGATTCCCCGGATGAACCCCGAACTGACCTGGATGGTAGCGATTTTTTGGACTGCCCGGAAGCCCGAATGGGAGGTGTGGATGGCTACTAGCATTGCGGGCTCTCCAAATGGCGTTGAGGGCCTGATCTGGTCCTTTTTCCTTGGCATTCGGACACACTCCTCCCGTCGGTTCCTCTTGAACGCATGACTCATCATCGGTCAGCCAAAGTTCTCGGATTGCGGAAATCGATCTCGATCAGGCGCGCGAGGTTGACACCTCCGACGGTCGCTTCGTCTGGATCACCCTGCACGAGCCGGCGCACGGTGCAGCAACGCTTCGGACTGCATGATCTCGCCATCGAGGACGCGCTACGCGCTCATCAGCGGCCGAAGCTCGAAATCTATGGGGACTCGCTGTTCATCGTGCTGCGCACGGCCTCGCTGCATCCGAATTCCCATCTAGCATTGCGTATCGCCGCCGCCAGTCACGCGGTCGCCGGGCGCGCCCGCAGGAACGTCGCTGAGGCGAATCGTTGATGCTCCGGTAGGGGGGCTAGGCCGGCGGCGGGAGACCCGCTACGGGCGATTTTTCGTGGCCTGGAACGGTCGACCAGGTCTCGAAGCGGCAGACGGCAAGGCGCGAGATTTTCAATCGCCAGATCACCCGGCGCGCAGGGGTGCCGTTCTGGTGACAAGCTGGGCCACGTCGCGCGCGATCAAGTAAGCTTGGCGCCGGGGCGAGGTCTCGCTTAACAGGGAGATTGGGAAACTTTGCAATCGATTACGTGAGCCATAGCTTCCTTTTTGGTGCACTTGTTCCCATGTTGTTTTGCTTCAGTTTCCCTGTACGGACTTAGTATTTAGTATGGAGAATACCATGTCCATCGGCACGGAACAGCCTTGGGATCATCCGCCCGATCTCTCGCCGACGCAGTCGGACGCGGTACCGACACGGCGGGCTGCTTATTCGGACCGGACCTCAGCGCTGATGGCGGCTTTCTGCCAGCTTGCTCACCTTCCATTTGAACCAGCTCAGCCAGCTCCATCTTCGGGAGCCCCAAAGATCGAGAGGGCGAACACCTGAAGGCGCGCCTCGCGGCGGGCGACTTTCGTCTGGTTACGGTCTTCAATAAAGACGACGCTCAGGGCTTTCTTGCGGTCCGGGACGGCCACTTCGCGGTTCTCACCTTCCGAGGCACGGACTGACCAGGATCGCGCACTGACTTCAATTTCAAACCGGTGCCTCTCCCCGGCGTGCCCGGCGTCGAGGTGCACGGCGGCTTCCTTGAAGCCTTCGAACATTGCAGAGGGGAGATTGAGGCCGCTGTCGACGCTTATGTACCCTCGACGCTCGGTCTCTACATCGCCGGGGACTGCCTAGGCGGCGCGCTCGCTCAAATCGCCTCGGCCGTGCTCGAGAGGGATAATCTGGCGGCCTGCTACACCTTCGGTTCCCCGAAGGTCGGTAAGGTCGACTTCGACCGGAAGGTGAAGTGCCCGCACTATAGGGTTGTCAATAATTGGGACCCTATCCCCGGCCTCCCACCGTCCCTGTACCGGGGCTATCGCCACACGGGCGACCCCCGCCTTCTGACACCAGGCACGCAAGAAGCACTTCGCCGCGACAGGTCAGATCTTTCCCGCCTCTTCGTCAATGTGGGGGCAGTGATACGATGGCTGACCTCGCGCAAGTTTCCGGTCATGGATGACCACATGATCTGGAACTATCGTGCCCGGCTTGAGGAGATCGCGGCGGCGCGTGCACGAACGCCCGCGAGCCGGTGACAGGCCGGAACAGCGATTGCGCGTCTGAGCTTCTGGCCACCTCAAGTTTCCTTGCCGGGCGACAACGCGCGCGTGCGAATCAGATACCCTGGCTGGTATGTCGAGAGTCAATTTGGCCGACCAATCGTGGGAGGGCGCGTGTCGAGCGTAGCTCAGCCTGGGCACTCGTTTCGTTTTCGCGGTCGCTCTTTCTTGGCGTGCGCTTACCCCGGAGCTGCCCATTACTGAGTGGCTTGGGGAGTTGGATGGCTGGCTTCGACGTTCCAAAGGCTTTTTCGCCGGGAGGCTGGTTGTCCTCGACCTATCGGGAGTGAAGCTGACCAAGTACGATTTCGCGGGGGCTGATGGCGGAGCTAGAGGCACGCAGCATCCGCCTCATGGGAATCGAGGGAGCGGATCCGTCCTGGCTTGGCCCTGGGCTGCCACCGCTGGGTCATTAGCGGCCCTGGTCGGATTTTTCGCCCGGTTCCGGTATCCACCCCATAGTGGAAGTCAACATCGACTCGGTGTTCGTCAGCTGAGTCCCCACAAGCCGACATTCCGTAGGTCTCTCGGTACACTGCGAAGTGGGTACACAGACTCCCCACCGTCACATGCCATTTTGAGCAGGATGCGACGCAGGGTGGGCAGTCAGCCCTTGTCCTGCTGCGCGCCGACGAGGCCGGCTCGCGGCCTTGACCGGCCTCCGGAAGTCCGGCTCTGTTGCCTCCAAGCTGTCATCGCTTCTCGTGAGCGACATCGCTCGCGATTCGACGCGGGTCGAGGCACGCGGCGAATCATCGCTATTGACGCTGAGAGCCGATCTGGCATGGTCCGTAAGGGGGGAGACAATGACCGCTTCGTTATCCCGTGTGCTCATGGTCTATCCGCGCTTCCACGCGGAGTCCTTTTGGAATTACGCGGAAGTGTGCAACTTGGTGGGCGCCCGTTATCCGGCTGCCCCACTCGGCCTGATTACGGTCGCCGCGCTGTTACCGAAGACGTGGGAAGTCCGGTTGGTCGATCGCAATGCTGGGGATTTGACTGAGGAGGATCTCTGCTGGGCCGACGTAATCATGACTGGGGGGATGCTGAACCAGCAGGCCGATACCTTGGAGG
>WNGK01014911.1_pt1 | contig 10921 bp, 5 predicted proteins | sample 5400601 | NCBI WGS metagenome assembly WNGK01 (sample SAMN13153376, study PRJNA577476) | soil metagenome | isolation source: 60 cm soil or saprolite under Garry oak tree replicate 1 | place: USA:California | collected 2016-06-15
TTCTGCTGGGATTGGATTTGAACCAATCTCTTTCAGATCATGAACCTGACCAACTGAGCGACGATCAGCGCGGCGAGGGAATCGTCGGCGCCTGGCCGCCTCCTGGCGTCGGCGTCGACGGCGCGGATTGAGCGATCTGTCCCGGCACCGCGTTGAAGATCGACTGGACCAGAGTCATTTCGCGACCGCTCCTCAGTTGCTCTCGCTACTTCGTTTTTTGACCCAGCAACGTGATTGTGCAGACGCTCCAGCGGCTGCTCGCAATCTCCTGTAATTCGGGTTAAAGTTGTGCTGGCGAGGACAGGGCTCACGGGAGACAATCATGGATTCCAATAAATCTGACCGGAGGCGGTTCCTGAAACAGGCGGCTGCGTTGGCCGGTGTGGCCGCAGGCGCAGGATTGGCCGCGAAGGGCCAGCCGGCTTCTGCTCAACCGCAGCATGTCCACAACGAGCCCCCGCGCCGCGGGGCCAGATACAGCCTCGATCACCTGACCCACTACACCCCGCTTCAGGACTATATGGGCATCATCACGCCGGCCCCGGTCCACTTCGTGCAACAGCATTCCGCAGAGTTTCCCGAAATCGATGCGGACCAACATCGCCTCACCATCCACGGCATGGTGGATCGTCCTTTGAGTTTCACCATGGAGGAGCTGAAGCGGCTGCCTTCCGTATCTCGGGTTCATTTCCTGGAGTGCCAGGGAAACAGCTCCTCCACGATCCACGCTACTCGTGCCGATCCCAACATGGGGTTGCCGGTGCAGTATATATGGGGGATGACCAGTTGCAGCGAATGGAGCGGGGTGCCGCTTTCCGTGTTGTTGAACGAAGCGGGCGTGCAGAAAGAGGGGAGCTGGCTGGTTTACGAAGGTGCGGACCCTGGCAAGTTTAATCACACCCTTCCGCTGGCAAAGGCCATGGACGACGTTTTCGTGGCCTACAGCCAGAATGGCGATTCGCTGCGCGTTGAGCAGGGTTACCCCATCCGGATGCTAGTCCCCGGCTGGGAAGGGCCCTTCAGCGTGAAGTATTTGAGACATATCAAGGTGGTGGACCAGCCCTACAACACTTGGAATGAAAGCATGAATCACTCCATCCCGAGAGCCGATGTGGGCGGCAAATCGCGCTGGTACCATTTTCAGTGGGCGCCGAAATCCGTGATCACGCGCCCCTCAGCGGGAATGCAAATGCCCAAGGGCTATGTCCAGATTACCGGCTTGGCTTGGTCGGGTGCGGGCAAGGTCGCCAAGGTTGACGTATCGACCGACGGCGGCAAGACCTGGAGGCAAGCGAAGATTGACGGGCCCGTGCACTCGAAGGCGCATACCAGATTTAATTTTGACTGGGAGTGGAATGGACAAGAGGCGATGCTCATGTCTCGTTGCACAGATGAAACGGGTGACGTTCAGCTGTCGCAAGCGGAGTTGTATAGAAACTGGGGCATCACCAACCTGACAAAACCCAGCCGCACCACTCATTTCAATGCCATCCAACCGTGGAAGGTGGCCCGCGATGGGAGCATTTCCGACGCGATGTTCACTTAAATTGCTCGTACCAGCGATGCTGCTGGCAGCGCTGGCGGCGTCGCCCACCTATAAGTTGGGCACGCCCCTGAGCCAGGCAGAAGTCTAGAGCGGTTTTCGATCAAGTTGAATCGGAAACCGCTCTAGATTCCTGATTTGTCGCATTTTCTACGGCGAACCGCCCCGCGTGCCTCGCACGCAGAATAACCGAAGGCGCGCAAAGCGCGCCGGGCACTTCGCCTGAAAATGCTCTAGGTCACTGAACCTGAGGCACTTTTCCGGAACCACGGCACGCCCTGTGCACTGAGGAGGGAACAGAACCAAGCGAGGCGCGTTTTTTCGAGGGCACTGCTCAGCTCCCGATATCGGTCATTCAGGAACGCGCGCCGAATGACGGCAAAAGCGTTCAACGGCACGCAAGGTTTGAAATTTGAGGTCAGCGATTTTTCTTCGCTTCAGGCGAGGCTTAGCCCGTTTTCCAAAGCCTCCGGAAGAACCGATCCGCTCGGAGCTTTTCAGCGTCGAGCGTCTTGAGGCCCATGCAGAGAGCCTGGCTGCAGCCCAAAAGGTTGTGTCCGGTCCCTCCACCGGCCGGCCGATATCGAGGCGGCTTGCCCAGAACGCAAAGGTCCTCACCGAGACCTACCGAGTCATTGCCGATGCCACGCGCGACGGGCACCCCCTCACGCCGGCCGCCGAATGGCTGCTCGACAATTTTCATCTCGTCGAAGAGCAAGTCCGCCAGATCCGGAGCGATCTGCCGCCTCGCTATTATTATGAGCTGCCGAAACTCGCCGACGGACACCTCGCCGGATATCCACAGATCTTCGGGATCGCGTGGGCCTTCGTCGCCCACACGGACAGCCGTTTTGACCTGCAGACTTTGGTGCGCTTCGTCAACGCCTATCAGCGGGTGCAACCGCTGACGATCGGCGAGCTGTGGGCGATTGCGATCACCTTGCGAATCATCCTGGTGGAGAATTTGCGCCGTCTGGCGGAAGCGATTCTGCGCAACCGCGAGGCGAGCGAGGCCGCAGACCGATTCGCCGATCGTCTGCTCAATGCCGCAGAGCCCAACTCCGAACCACTGACCGAGATGTTGCGCAAATATGACGAGGCGCCATTGCCCTGGGCATTTGCGGTGCAATTGGATCACCGGCTGCGCGACCAGGACTTGGCGATAGAGCCAGCGCTCCGCTGGCTGACCGAACGCCTCGCGTCTCAAGGAACGACGCCGGACCGCGTCATTCAGGACGAGCTACGCCTTCAAGGCGCCCTCAACGTCACCGTGCGCAACGTCATCACCAGCATGCGTCTGATTTCCGAGATCGATTGGGCGAACTTTTTCCAAAGCGTCAGTCTGGTCGATGCCGCGCTGCGCGACGCCACGGATTTCGAGGCGATGGATTTCGCCACTCGCGATCTTTACCGGCGAGCGATCGAACGGCTTGCCCGAGGCTCGGGCCAAAGCGAGCTCGATATCGCCAAGCAGGCGATCGCTCGCGCCCGCAAAGCGGCGCAGCTCGCCCCCCAAGGCAAGCTCTCCGACCGCGAACGGGACCCCGGCTATTATCTCATCGCCCGGGGCGTGCGAGCCTTCGAACGCGAGCTGGGATTTCGCCTGGCGCCATCGGAATGGCTAAGGCGCCTGAACGAAATGGCGGGCTGCGCCGGCTATATTTTCCTCATTGAGCTGGTGGCGGTATTTGTTGCCGCCCTGGCTCTTCGTCCTTGCGCTTATTCCGGCTTCCGACGCGGCGATTGCGATCGTGGACCGAGCGGTTACCAGTCGCATCGGGCCGGGCATCCTTCCGGGACTGGAGCTCGCCGACGGCGTTCCCAGCACTTTGCGCACGATGATCGCGATGCCGGTTCTGCTCACCAAGCCCAAGCAGGTCGAGGAGCTGATCGAACGGCTGGAAGTGCATTGCCTTGCAAATTTCGACGGCGACCTCTATTTCGCGCTGCTTTCCGATTGGACCGATGCCGAAACCGAGACCACGCCCGACGACGAGATCATCCTTACAACAGCCATTAACGGCATCGCCCAGCTGAACCGCCGTTATGGACCGGCTCCAGGCGGCGGGGAGCGCTTCCTCCTTCTGCATCGTCACCGCATGTGGAATGCGAGCGAAGGCTTGTGGATGGGCTGGGAACGCAAGCGCGGCAAGCTCCATGAGCTCAACCGCCTGCTGCGCGGCGCGGATGACACCAATTTCGTAACCGTGGGCGGTAAGCCCCCTGTGGCGCCGGCGAGCGTCCGTTACGTCATCACGCTCGACGCCGACACAAGGCTCCCCCGGGAAGCTGCGAAGCGCCTGATCGGGAAAATGGCACATGTGCTCAATCGGCCGCGGCTCGATCCAAAATCCTCTCTCGTTGTGGAGGGGCACGGGATCCTGCAGCCGCGCGTGACGCCGTCTTTGCCGATCGATCGCGAAGGCTCGCTGTTTCAGCGCGTGTTCTCGGCGCCACGCGGTCTGGATCCCTACGCCTTTGCGGTTTCGGACGTCTACCAGGACCTGTTTCAGGAAGGCTCGTATACGGGCAAGGGTATCTACGAGGTCGACACGTTCGAAGCGGCGCTCGACGGACGCTTCGCGGAAAATTCGGTGCTGAGCCACGATCTCCTTGAGGGGATCGTGGTGCGCGCAGGCCATGTTTCCGACATCGAAGTCGTCGAGGAATTTCCGTCCCGTTACGATGTCGCCTCCGCGCGGCAGCACCGTTGGGTGCGGGGCGACTGGCAGCTGCTGCCTTGGATCATCGGCTATGGGCGCGATCCGCGCGGGCGCAAACGCAATATCGCCAATTTGATCGGGCGTTGGAAAATGGTGGACAATCTCCGCCGTTCCTTATCGGCGCCCGCGACGCTGTTCGCACTGCTCTATGGCTGGACGCTGCCGTTTCGCGCCGCAATGGTCTGGACGGCTTTCATCCTCGTGACCATGATGTTGCCGTCATTTCTTCCCTGGCTTGGCGGCTTGATCCCCCGGCAAGAGGGCGTGGGCAAACGCGTTCATTTGCGCGGTGTTGCCTCCGATTTGGCAATTGCCACGATCCAGACGGGCTTCCTGATTACCTTCTTGGCTCATCAAGCATGGGTCATGACCGACGCGGTGGTGCGTACCATCTTCCGCCTGTTGAGGCGGCGGCATCTGCTGGAATGGGTAACGGCGGCCCAGGTCAGCCACATCATGCCAGACGATCGAAGCGAGATTTTGCGCCGGCTGGCAGGAAGCTTCGCCTTTGCGGCCGTCGTATTGACCTTCGTGCACGTCGCCGGGTCCGGCACGCAAGCTCTCGCTGCGCCGTTCCTCGCGCTTTGGAGCTTCTCGCCCGTCATTGCCGCGTGGGCGAGCAGGTCGCCGCCCACCATCGGGCATCTGCCTGTTGCCGAAGGGGATGCCAAAACCTTGCGCAAGGTTGCGCGGCGCACGTGGCGATTCCTCGAGAGCTTCGTCACAATGGCTGATCGCAATCTTCCACCCGACAATTTCCAGGAAGATCCCAAGCCTGTCATCGCGCACAGGACGTCGCCGACCAATATCGGCCTTTATCTTCTTGCCATCCTCTCGGCGCGCGATTTCGGCTGGATCGGCACGCTGGACGCCGCGGACCGCCTCGGTGCCGTGCTCGAAAGCATGAAATCCCTCGAGCGATTCCGGGGACATTTCTACAATTGGTATGCGACGGCGGACGGCCGGCCGCTGCACCCAAAATATATCTCGACGGTCGATAGCGGCAATTTGGCGGGCCATCTCGTCGTCGTGGCTCAAGCATGCCTCGAGATGGAGAAGTTGCCGCTAAACCCGGCGCGACGCCTTGAAGGTGTGAAGGACAATTTCGAGCTTGCTCGCGAAACGTTCGATACGATGCGGAGCAAGCTTCGTGCGCCCGCCGCCAACGCCAAGCGTTTAGGAGCGGCATTGGACGCAATCGGCGCCGCCCTGCAGCGCGGTTCCTCGCCGGAAAGCGAATTGGCCCGACATTTGGTCGAGCTTTCAGACCTTACCGATGGCGCCACCGCGATTGCGCGCAGCCTGGCGGATGATGCAGGCACTGCCGCCGCGGACGACGTGCTGTTCTGGATGGAAGCCATGGGCGCGACGCTCAGCAGCCATAGGCGCGATCTGGAACTGCGTGCCCATTCGCGGCCTGCATCCAACCAGGACGAGGCGCAGGCCGTTGCCGTTCGCATGCTTGCGACGGCTGAGGTCGGAGGCGAAGGCCAAAGCGCAGCACGGTCCAACGCGGATGTCGCCGTGGCTTCGCGCGGCGCAACCGGCTCGGCCCCGAGCCTCAAATCGCTTGCCGATACCGCAAATGCAATGTTCGCGGCGATGCGGTTCGACTGCCTGTACGAAACGGAACGGCAGCTTTTCTCCATCGTCTACCGAGTCGAGGATGCCACGCTCGCCGCCAATTGCTACGACCTTCTCGCGTCCGAAGCGCGTCTCGCGAGCTTCATTGCCATAGCCAAGGAGGACGTGCCTTCGAAGCATTGGTTCAAGCTCGGTCGTACCCTCACGGCGGTGGGCCACGGGGCAGCGCTGATCTCTTGGTCGGGCTCCATGTTCGAATATTTGATGCCCTCGCTCGTGATGCGGGCGCCGGCCGGCAGCATATTGGATCAGACCTGCCGTCTGGTCGTGCGGAAACAGATCGAGTATGGCCGGCAACTCGGCGTGCCTTGGGGTATTTCGGAATCCTTGTTCAACGCCCGCGACATCGAAGGCACATATCAATATGCGGGCTTCGGCGTCCCGGACCTCGCCTACAAGCGCGGTCTTAGCGAAAACATCGTCATCGCACCCTATGCCACGGCTCTTGCAGCGATGATCGATCCTGCAGCGGCGGCGCAGAACTTCCGGCGGCTGGCCGATGACGGAGGCCGCGGTGAATTCGGCTGGTACGAGGCCGTCGATTACACACCCTCGCGGCTTGCCGCGGGCGCCAAGGTCGGAATCGTACGCGCCTACATGGCGCATCACCAAGCCATGAGCATCGTGGGGATCGCCAATGCGCTGCTGGACGAGGAAATGCGCGAGCGGTTTCACGCCTCGCCGATCATCCAGGCAACCGAGCTGTTGCTTCAGGAACGGATGCCGCGCAGCATGACGCTTGCCCGTCCGGCCGCACAAAAGGTTCGAGCTGGCACCAAGCTCGAGCTTGATAGCCCGGAGATGAAGCGGCGGTTCTACTCACCGCATTCGCGCATTCCGCGCACCCACCTTCTGTCGAACGGCACCTATGCGGTGATGCTGACCGGGGCGGGCTCGGGTTACAGCCGTTGGCGCAATCTCGATGTCACGCGCTGGAGTGAAGACGTCACCTGCGACAATTCGGGCAGTTACATTTTCTTGCGCGACATCCACAGCGGTGAGACCTGGTCCGCGGGTTACCAGCCGACAGGGGTGGAGCCCGATTATTATGAAGTGTCGTTCTTTGAAGGCCGGGCGGAATTCGTTCGCCACGACGGAACCCTCAAGACCTCGCTCGAAGTCGTGGTCTCGACCGAACATGATGGAGAAGTCCGCCGCGTTTCCATCACCAATTCCGGGACTCGCACGCGCGAGATCGAGCTCACCTCTTATGCCGAACTCGTGCTCGCTCCCTATGCGGACGACGCCGCACACCCGGCTTTTTCCAAACTCTTCGTGCAGACCGAGTTTGTCCCCGGCGCCGGCACGCTTCTGGCCACGCGGCGCCGCAAATCGCTCGAGCAAGCGGAAGTCTGGGCGGCCCATTTGGTGGTCATCGAAGGGGAGACGGACGGCAGCATTCAATTTGAAACCGATCGCGCGCGGTTCGTGGGGCGCGCCCACCATTTGCGCGCGCCGCAATGTGTCCTAGAAGGCTGGCCGCTCTCCAACAGTGTTGGCTGCGTGCTTGATCCGATCTTCAGCCTGCGCAGCCGGGTACGGGTTGGGCGCGGCGAAACCGTGCGCCTGTCATTTTGGACCATCATGGCGGAATCGCGAGAGGAAGCGCTCGATCTCGCCGACAAACATCGCGAGCCGAAGGCCTTCGATCGGGTCAATACGATGGCCTGGACCCAGGCTCAGGGCCATTTCCACCATCTCGGCACGGGACCGGAGGAAGCTCATCTCTTTCAGCGCATTGCCAATCGCGTGATCTATTCCGACCCCACGCTGAGGCCGCCACCGGAGGCGCTGAAGCGCGGTGGGCGCAATCTTTCCGCGCTCTGGGCCCAGGGCATTTCCGGCGATCTTCCGATCGTACTGCTCAGGATTGATCAGGTTGAGGATATCGACATCGTGCGCCAGCTGCTTCGCGCCTTCGAATATTGGCGATTGAAGCGCCTGGCCGTGGATCTTGTGATCCTGAACGAGCGCCCGACATCCTATCTGCAGGATCTCCAAGAGACCATCGACCATCTCGCGCGCCCGATTCAGTCGCGTCCGAAATCCGGCAATGATGTGCGCGGCAGTGTCTTCGTCCTGCGTAACGACCTCGTCCCAGCGGAAATTGTCGCTCTTTTGCAGACTGTCGCGCGCGTCGTGCTGTTCAGCCGCCGGGGGACGCTCGCCGACCAGATTTACCGGATCGAAGAGCCAAGGGCGCCGGTCATCGTGCCGCTACGCTTGGCGGCCGGCAGCTCTCCGCCCCCTCATGCATCGCCACGCCCGACGCTGGAATTCTTCAACGGTCTGGGTGGGTTTGCCGCCGACGGCCGGGAATACGTCACCATTCTGGAGCGGGGACGAACCACTCCGGCGCCATGGATCAATGTCATCGCCAATGCGAGCTTCGGCTTCCAGGTCTCGACCGATGGAGCCGGATTCACCTGGGCGCTGAACAGCCAGCAAAATCGCCTGACCCCATGGTCGAACGATCCTGTATGCGATCCGCCAGGCGAGGCCATCTTCCTGCGCGACCAGGACAGCGGCGAGCTATGGTCGCCAACCGCGCTCCCGATACGGGACGAGAATGCCACCTACATCGTGCGGCACGGGCAGGGTTACAGCCGGTTCGAAGTGGACTCGCATGGGCTCGCCCTCGACCTGCTGCAATATGTCCCGCTGGCCGACCCGGTGAAGATTTCCCGACTGAAGATCACCAATCATTCGCGGCGCAGGCGCAACATCTCTCTCACCGCCTATGCGGAATGGGTGCTTGGTCCATCGCGCGCGGGAACGGCGCCCTACATCATCACGGAAATCGATCCCGAAACCGGCGCCATGTTCGCGCGCAACCCGCTCAGGAACGAGCACGGAGCGCGCATCGCGTTCGCGGATCTGGATGGGCGGCAAAGCAGCTGGACCGGTGACCGCGGCGAATTCCTGGGCCGCAACGGGACGCTTGAGCGACCCATCGCGCTGTTGCGCGGGACGCCATTGTCCAACCGGACAGGGCCGGGTTTCGATCCGTGCAGCGCGCTTCAAACCAATTTGAGTCTGAAGCCCGGCGGCACGATCGAGATCATTTTTCTGCTCGGCGAGGCGGCCAGCGCCGGCGATGCGCAAGCACTCGTCACAAAGTACCGGACCGCCGATCATAACGCCTGCTTTGCCGAGGTGACGGGCTTTTGGGACGATGTGCTTTCGAAGGTGCAGGTGAAGACGCCCGACCGAGCCCTGGACACCATCTTCAACCGCTGGCTGCTCTATCAAACGCTGGTGTGCCGGGTCTGGGCGCGTTCGGCTTTTTACCAGTCGAGCGGGGCCTACGGTTTTCGCGATCAACTGCAGGATACAACCGCGCTTGCGCTTGCCAAGCCGGAAATCTCGCGCCGGCATCTGCTCCGCGCAGCCTCGCGGCAATTCCCCGAAGGCGACGTGCAGCATTGGTGGCTGCCCGAAACCGGACGCGGCGTGCGCACCCTGGTGTCGGATGACCGCGTCTGGCTCGCCTATGTGGCCGCTCATTACGTGCAGACGACCGGCGATAGCGGCGTGCTCGATGAACAGGTTCCCTTCATCGAAGGGCCGCTCTTGCGCGAAGGCGAGCGGGACGCATTTTTCCAGCCGCCGATCTCGGATAGACGCGCAAGCCTGTTCGAACATTGCGCGCTGGCTTTAGACGGCGCTCTATCGCTTGGCTCCCACGGGCTGCCCCTGATGGGGACAGGCGACTGGAATGACGGCATGAATCGCGTGGGCGAGGGCGGCAAGGGCGAGAGCGTCTGGCTGGGCTGGTTTCTCCATGCGACGCTCACCGCATTCTCGGCCATCGCCGAGGGCCGGGACCCGGTCCGTGCCGCGCGCTGGCGCGCCCATGCCGCCAAGCTCGGTCAGGCTTTGGAACAGGCATGGGATGGCGACTGGTATCGCCGAGCCTATTTCGATGACGGAACGCCGCTCGGCTCCGTCGTCAACACCGAGTGCCGGATCGATTCCATTGCGCAATCCTGGAGCGTGTTGTCGGGCGCAGGCGATCCCACGCGCGCCGCGCGCGCGATGGCGGCGTTCGAGAAATATCTCGTCCGCCGCGACGAAGGTCTGGTGCTCCTGTTCGCGCCGCCCTTCGATCGCGCGCAGCCCGATCCAGGCTATATCGCAGGCTATCCACCGGGCATTCGCGAGAATGGCGGACAATACACGCACGCTGCGCTTTGGGCGGTGCTCGCCTTCGCCATGCTGGGCAACGGCGAGAAGGTCCATGAGCTGTTGACGCTGGTCAATCCCATCCAGCATGCCGGGAGCAGCGCCGCGATCCACCGCTACAAGGTCGAGCCCTATGTCGTATGCGCCGATGTGTACAGTGAGCCACCTTATGTCGGGCGCGGCGGTTGGACGTGGTATACGGGTTCGGCGGGTTGGATGTACCGCGCTGCGCTGGAAGGGCTGCTGGGATTGCGAATCCAAGGTGCGGTCCTGGCGCTCGATCCGTGCGTGCCGCGCGCATGGCCCGGTTTCGAAATCGCCTATCGCCACGGACGGACCCTGTATGAGATCAACGTTCAAAATCCCGCCGGGACCGGACATGGGATCGCGCGCGCCACGCTGGACGGCTTGGACATCGAGCCAAAAGAGCTGCGGATTCCCCTGACAGACGACGGCACAACACACCGGGTGAATGTCGTTCTCGGTTAAGGGAGCGGCACAAATGACGGATATTCCCGCACGCTGTCGGCGTTGAAAGCGACGGAAGCGACATCCGGGCGCTTGCGCGATGATTTTTGCGCCGTCATGGTTGGCGTGGCCAGTGTGGTGAATCCGAAATTCGCGAGTGCTTGGGCAACGCTCTGGGCGAATTTCGGATTCAAAGCCACACTAGTGTCCCGATTCCGAAATTCGTAACATCTCGATATCGCCTTTTAGCGAATTTCGGAATCGAAAGGACACTAGCAATGTATTGATTCCTAGTGTCGTTTTGGTTTCGAAGTTCGCTAGGAGATCGATATCGGAATGTGGCGAACTTCAAAACCAC
>WNGK01012954.1_pt1 | contig 10916 bp, 9 predicted proteins | sample 5400601 | NCBI WGS metagenome assembly WNGK01 (sample SAMN13153376, study PRJNA577476) | soil metagenome | isolation source: 60 cm soil or saprolite under Garry oak tree replicate 1 | place: USA:California | collected 2016-06-15
CACAATGCAGGGAACGCCGCCGGCAACTCCGGCGCGGCTCTCGATTCCGGGAAACGAATCGCCGAGTTCCACCAGCAGTTGTTGAAGCAGTTCGGCCTTTTCAGCCCTGTTCATCCTCGCCAGTATTTCGTTTGATTCTTGTCTCGTGCTCATGTTCTGTGGCTCCCGGTTTTGAAACCTAATACATTATACAGCGCTTTCTGCTGACGTTTTAGAAACGACCAATCATGATGGCGACCCCTGGCAAGACGTCGCACCGGGTACCGCCGGCGAGACCATGCTAAGAACGGTCTGCCGCCGACCCTAGCACTGCGACGGCGCGCCGCGAACTGCGTGCGGCGACTCGCGCAACTCTCTGCTAGTGGCGGCCCTTGCTGATCTCGGACCTCGTACGAATGACCGCGGAGCACACAATCAACGATGTTATAATCACAACCATGCAAAGTGACCTAACAGAAGCCGCCAAAAAGCTCAGCATCTCTGACCGAATTCTCCTTGTCGAGGAGATTTGGGACACGATCGCCGAAGAAAATCAGGCTTTTGAGCTGACGGACTCTCAGAGGCGAGAGCTTGATCGACGTCTCGAATCGGCGAGAAGCGATCCGGGCCAGGGTCGAACGTGGGATGAGATCAAAGCTGAATTCATGAAGTCGCGCTAGCAGCAAATGATCGTTCGCTTCACTCCCGAAGCTGATGCCGAACTCGCCGAAGCCCGCCAATGGTACGCTCACCAGCGTGAAGACCTGGATCTTGAGTTCATGCAGATTGTCGACGAAGCGCTTTCACGAATCGTCAGTAATCCCAATCTGTATCCGATCGTTTACCTAACTCTGAGACGCGCCGTGGTTCGCCGTTTTCCGTTCGCGATTTTTTATGAAGTTGCGGCGGATGAGATTCAGGTCGTAGCTGTCTTCCATTCGCGTCGCGATCCGAAAAGCTGGAAGTCGCGAGTTCCGTAGGCACCGGATCGCGGTCGACCCTGGCACTGCACTCGCGACCGCGCCGCGAACTGCGCGGAAAGGAACATAACCGCGCGTTCGCGCATGTAACACGCACGACTGCCGAAAACACGCAGGAAGTATTTCATGCTCAGAAAAATCCAAATCGCGCTTCTGGTTCCACTCGCGCTCGCAATCACAGCGCTGCTGATCCTCAATCATTCGAGTTACTCTCCGATTCCGCTGGCCGTCGATTCGGGCACGAAGGTGATCGAGACTCCGACGCAACCCGCGCGGTTTAGCGACGCCGATTTTGCCGCGCACGTAGAGCAGCTCAAGAAGAAACTTCCATCCACAGATTTCACGATTGTCATTCAACCGCCGTTCGTCGTTGTGGGCGATGAACCTGCAGCGACGGTCAGGGAGCATTCTCAGAACACCGTGAAATGGGCGATCGACAAACTGAAGGCAGAATATTTCTCGGCAGACCCGAAAGAGATTCTCGATATCTGGCTGTTCAAAGACTCGGCCTCTTACCAAAGAAAGGCCCAACTGCTGTTTGGCGAAAAACCGGGTACGCCCTACGGCTACTACTCGGGCGCGCACAAAGCTCTGGTGATGAACATCTCGACCGGCGGCGGCACGCTGGTTCATGAGATCGTGCACCCGTTTATCGAAGCGAACTTTCCCGCCTGCCCGCCGTGGCTGAATGAAGGTCTGGGTTCGCTGTATGAACAAAGCGGCGAGGTCGACGGCCGTATTCACGGATTCACCAACTGGCGTCTGCCCGGCCTGCAAAAAGCAATCAATGCGGGCACGGTCCCGACGTTCCAGCGTCTCACCGCGCTCAACGCGCGCGGGTTTTACGACGACGACAAAGGCACCAACTACGCCCAGGCGCGTTACCTCTGTTATTACCTGCAACAGAAAGGCCTTTTGACAAAGTTCTACCGCCGCTTTCAAGCCCGACAGAAAACAGACCCGACCGGCTACCAGACTCTGCGCGAGACTCTGGGCAACATCGACATGAAAATCTTCAAGAGGAAGTGGGAGAGATATGTGACGGGTTTGGTGCAGGGTTATGAGGTGACGGTCAGGCCTTAGACTCGTGAGACTCGTGGCAAACCGCTGTTGGCGATGGAGATTTGGTAACGCCGCGATCGAGATTTGGTAAGGGGGTGATCGAGATTTGGTAAGGCCGCGATCGAGATGAAGTCGGTACCACGCGCTTCCGCTCCTCTCCCTTTGGGAGAGGTGGGGTGAGGGCGCGAAGCCTAGCGGGTGGGTTCAAGACAAATCATTGGAAGTAACGAACAAGCTCTGAGCCAATCCATTTGCCAACCGGGACAGAAACTCCGTTCCCGATCATTCTGTAAGCGTCGTTATCGCTTCCCACAAAATTGAATGAATCAGGGACGCCTTGCAGCCGCGCGTATTCCCGAACGGTGTAAGGTCGTGCGCCGTGGGGAAACCGTTTGTCGGCAACTAACCTAGTGCTCACGTCCTTAGCATAGTGCGCGACGCAAGTCGGTGCGATATCGCCGCGTTCCGGATCACTGATAATTGGCCGGTCTCGATATGCACCCGACAGGCGCCGCGCGTTCCGGATCACTGATAATTGGCCGGTCTCGATATGCACCCGACAGGCGCCGTCTAACATAGTCAGGAATGTGTGGCCTTGGATCGGGCTCAAGTATTTCGGCAAGCGTCGCGGTTCTATGCGCCGCGGGCTCGCGCCATAAGAACGATCGTCGGCTGCCGATAATGATCAATCTACCTCTCTTTTGAGGTAACCAAGTGGAAGATTTGACCGGACAGGCAACATGAACGTAGTAGTCCGGAAGCTTCGTCATCGCTTCCATCACCACAGGAAATTTCTTCATGCCCGGCACATTCTCGACGACGTAAAGCTCGGGTCTTCGGATAGCCACGTGGCGAAAGAAATGCAGGAACAAATCATCGCCGGTGCGTACACCATGAATGTCACCGATCGGCGAATATCTTGTGCGTGGATATGTCGCGACCATCACGTGACATTGCTTTTCAGATTGAACAAGCTTCTTCGTCATGTCGCACTGGACAACTTCATGAGAGAAGTTCCGGCGCATTGTCTCGCAACAGAGAGAGTCAATCTCAAAGCTTTGCTGCAATGTGAGACCGCCCGATTGCAGGCCGATGTCCATGAGCCCGGCGCCAGAGAAGTAGGTGTTAGCGAGTATCGGGATCATCAGGACTATGCCACGTATCCGAACGGGGGATGCTATCCAGGCAGGCTTGTGTTCGGCAAGTACGATGTTTTGCATCGCGTTGCCATCCGGCTTACTATGCCGCTGATTCTTTGCGCTCGCACCAGATACGCCAACTCCGCTAAACTGCGTCTATTCCCAAGGCACCAAGCTTGAAATGGTCCGAGAGCAATCACGAGCACAATGTCGATCAAACTAGTACCCGGACTTTACGAAAGCCTCGTCAACGAGTTAATCGAGGCCGGCGTAGTGGAAGCAGCGCGCGAGAACCTACGCGCACAAGTTCGGGGTCTGGATGTCGAAGATAGCCATGACTATTTCGCTCAATATCTGGCGGGTCATATTCGGAAGGCATTTGCATCTTTACCCTTGACCGAGCGATTAGCGAAGCAAGTCGAACTAGCAAACAGAATACTCGTCTTACTCGCCGATAGTGCTCCTGAGAGTGTTGATCCACTGGAGAGCAAGGTCTTGCGCGCCGAATTATTGATTGCGCTTTCGCACGCACCAATCCAACGAGCCGATACCCCATTATCTACAAGCTGCTTAATGACCGGGACCAGGCAGGATCCAAGCTTGATATCCCAACTGCGCAAGGAAATCTTGACTGCGAATCGAGTGGATATCCTTTGCTCCTTTATCAAGTGGGGCGGGGTTAGGATTATGGAAGAGTCGTTTCGACTGCTCACAAAAGAAAACGGACTTCGAGTGATCACAACCTCGTACATGGGAGCGACGGATCTGAAGGCAGTGGATTTTCTGCAAGCTCTCCCAAACACGCATTTACGAGTTTCCTATGACACTCGTCGCACACGCCTGCATGCGAAGGCGTACATCATTCACCGTGACACAGGGTTTGGCGTTGCTTACATCGGTTCGAGTAACCTTTCGCAAGCAGCTCTCACCGACGGCCTTGAATGGAACGTCAAGATTAGCGAACACGAATCACCGCACCTCTGGGAAAAGGTCCGAGCGACGTTTGAAACATACTGGAACGATAATGAATTCGTTCCCTACTCAGAGGCGACGAGGGGACGCTTGAGAGAAGCGCTTCAAAGCGAGCGAAGCCAAAGCGCCGACGACACTATCCCTACTTTCTTCGATATCAAGCCTTACGCTTTCCAACAAGAAATTCTCGATAAGCTTGCGGCCGAGCGCGCGCTTCACCATCGATTCCGCAATCTTGTAGTAGCCGCAACTGGTACTGGCAAAACAGTAGTCTCCGCTTTTGACTATCTCCGCTTCAGAAAAGAGCAGGGTAAGACTCAACAGAACCGATTATTGTTTGTCGCTCATCGGGAAGAAATCCTTAAGCAGAGTCTCGGAACCTTTCGGGCTGTACTTCACGATTACAATTTCGGTGATTTACTAGTGGCAGGTTGCGAGCCACAGAATCCTAGCCACTTGTTTTGCTCCATTCAGAGTTTCAATTCTCGAAGACTGTGGGAACACGTACGTCCCGACTTTTACGATTACGTCATAGTAGATGAGTTTCATCACGCCGCCGCACCGAGCTACCAACGTTTGCTCGAATTTGTTCAGCCACGAGTCCTTTTAGGTCTGACGGCCACACCGGAGCGCATGGACGATCTCGATGTAATTGCCTTTTTCGACAATCACATTGCCGCCGAGATCCGTCTACCTGATGCGATTAACCGGAAGCTGCTTGCTCCTTTCCACTACTTTGGCGTCACTGACGCTGTCGATTTCAGTGGAATTCGCTGGCAGCGCGGCGGATATGATGTGCAACAGTTGGAGAATCTCGTCACAGGAAACGATGTTCGGGCTAAGCTAGTAATCGACAAGACGAGAGATATATTGCTCGACATTAAGAGCGCTCGCGGCCTAGGATTTTGCGTTAGTATTCGGCACGCAGAATACATGGCTTCAGTTTTCAACGGTGCCGGAATTCCTGCTGTCTCCCTCTCCGCCGAGTCTCCTCGCGAGTTGCGACAATCCGTTAAGGCTAAGTTAATCGCTCGTGAAGTGAATTTCATCTTTGTAGTTGATCTCTACAACGAAGGTGTGGACATTCCGGAAGTTGACACTATCCTCCTTCTACGACCGACTGAAAGTCTGACGGTTTTCCTGCAACAACTAGGGCGCGGTTTACGACTCCATGAAGACAAGGAGTGTCTTACGGTTTTGGATTTCATTGGACAAGCGCACCAGAACTTTAGCTTCGAATCGAGATTCCGGGCACTGCAGGGTCAGACCTCTAATCGCCTTGATGCGGAGCTCGAAGATGGATTCCCTCGCCTTCCAGCCGGATGCGTCATTGCACTTGAGCGAATCGCGACTAAGTACGTCTTGGACAACATCCGTCAGGCCACGGCCTACAATCGCAATCGCCTTGTACGCAGGATCAAGAGCTACACTGACGAAACTGATCGAGAGATATCGCTTGGCGATTTTCTTGAATATCACCGGCTTAGCCCGGACGAGGTTTATCGCCGCGGTACTTGGTCGCGGTTGATGGTTGATGCTGGACTGCGACCCAACTTCGTAGACCCAGATGAAATCCGGCTTTCCAAGGGGCTGCGGCGTGTTGCGCACATCAATTCCGGTGGGCAATTGAGAGCGTTACTCGATTACCTGTCGCCATCGGCCGCATCAGAGCCCTCGGGTGTGGAGGATGAAGTGACTTGCCGCTTTTTGTTAATGCTTCATTTCTCTTTGTGGGGACGTGACTTCACTCCCGCGACGCTTGGCGAGAGCGTGGAGCGATTAAGGTCGAATCCTACGATGTTTGAAGAATTGCGCGAGCTGCTGCGATTAAAACTGGAGTTGCTTGATGAAGTTCCTGTCCAGGTCAGCCTACCGTTCGTCTGTCCTTTGCAGCTTCACGCCGATTATACGCGCGATGAAATACTCGCTGGGCTGGGGATCTGGACGTTGTCGGATCAAAGAGAAGTACGCGAAGGGGTGGTCTACGCGAAGTTGCTGCCAGCTGATTTATTTTTTGTTACGCTCAACAAGACGGAATCCAATTACTCGCCAACCACGATGTATGAGGACTACGCGATCAGCGACGAACTCTTCCATTGGCAATCGCAAAGCACAACGCCGAATAGCAGCCCGACCGGCCAACGCTACATCAATCATGCTGAGCGTTTTCATACGATTCTTCTGTTTGTTCGCGAAGACAGCAAACGGGACGGTCTCACGATGCCGTACACCTTTCTTGGTCCGGTAGACCATGTCAGCCACCGGGGAAGCAGGCCTATGAGTATCATTTGGCGATTGCGTCACAAGCTGCCGGCCAAGTTGCTTCGCAACGTTCGGCGCTTAGCAAACGAATAGATCCTACGAAAGAATTGGACACGCCCTCCCTCGCGGTCGGGCTAGCGCGCGAATTCAGAGTTCTTTATCGCGTTTCTTTTCAGCCATCAGCTCTTTCATCAGACCTTTGCCGCGGTATTTTCCAAGGAGGCTATGAATCGACTCGACTGAAGGCCTGGCCTTGGTTACGCGTTTTGGCTTTCGGGCCGAGCTATGTTGAGCAGCGGGCGTGCGTTTCTTCATGGCTTCGCATATTAGACTCGTTTCGTGCAATCGTGAAGTCAGCTCTGTCGCCGGCTGAAGCAGGCTCTGGAAAACAAAATGAATCGCGTTCCCAGGGTAGCGCTACGCGCAACCCTGGGCTGGGTTATGTAACGCTTTCAGCGTTCTCTTCCGCGGCTTTGCCGCCGCACGTTCGGTCAGCCTCTGCCTGATAGTGAGCTTGCCTTTGAAATAACGGTGAGGCTGCGCCTCGCTGCAGAGGCGTAGCCTCTATTAAGAAAGAAGGAAAGGCCGGAAAGCCGTAGGCTTTCCGCAATGTGCTGCGGCAGAGCCGCACTTCTTACGTGTCCATTGCTCACAGTTACTGCGGCTCACAGTCGCTAAAGCCGGCCGGGGGAAAATAACTAACGCGATCCAGGGGTGGCGTCCCGATTTAATCGGGACTTACCCTGGCCATTTTCTTTCACGCCTTCAGCGTGATTCCTTCTCCTGCTGGGAGAGGGAAAGGGGTCATGACCCAGCGCGCCGTAAGGCCCTCTCAGTCCTCTCCCAGAGGGAGAGGAAGAAATACAGGCCCTCACCTCAGTCCTCTCGCAAAAGGAGAGGAAGAAATCTGAGCCCTCACCTCAGTCCTTGTATCTTGGCATCTCGCTATCATGTATTTTCAGTTTGCCATGGGTTGCACCCACGGCAAGAGAGGAAGAAATACAGTCTGCAAATCAGCTACCGAGGCTCTTCGGCTTTGCCCAAAAACTCCTTGAGCATCGAACCGAGTCAGTTAATGCTGGGAGCGCGGACGTCCTCGTCCGCATAGCGTGCGTCAGCACGCTCCGAGTCTTCAAAAGAAATTTGTCTGCAACTAAATTCGCGCTGCCGCGCTCAGTGCGGACGAGGACGTCCGCGTTCCCAGCCGTTTTTCTGGCGTCGAACCACCCTGGTTCATACGATCGCGCCAGCGGTTGAAGATGGTCATTGCTACGGAATCATTCGTTGAGCGGTGATTCCAGGTTGAGAGGACGTCAAAGACGTCACGCAAGCGGGCGGCGCTATCGTTCCTGTCGCCCGCTTCGCGGGCTGGATTCACAAAATTAATCTTCTAAAAAACACCAGAGCGCTGAAGGCCCGAAATTTTTGTGGCGGCTCTCAGCGCCCGAATCCAGTTGAAATAATATCCCGCGCTTACCCCTATTACATTTCGCGCCTTCGGCGCTCTATTATGTCTCTCGCGCCTCGCGCAATACTGTTTTGACGCTTCATTAGCTGAATGAAGTTGAGTCAATATAGTGGTGCCCAATTTCGTCCCTGGGATACGGTTCTAAATAAAACTCAATTATGCGCGCCAGCTTTGCAGTTTCCATTCTCTTCATCATTGGGGCCTTTGGTTTACCGAGCTCGCGCCCGCACCGACCTGGTTCAAATGCTGAGCCGCAGATCACTTCACCAGAAGACCGCTCAGGTTCAAATGCTGAGCCGCAGATCACTTCACCAGAAGACCGCTCAGGTTCAAATGCTCAGCCGCAGATCACTTCCCGAGACGACCAGTCCGCTTCAAACAACCAGCAGCAGATTTACATTCGGATCAATCAGCTTGGATATCGCCCCAGCGATCCGAAAAACGCCATGGCGTTTTCGCGCTCAGCGCTGCCGAAGAAATTCGTCGTCAAGAACGCGCTCACGAACCAGACCATCTTTGCGGGCGACACCAAGCCCGTCGGCGGTAACTGGGGCCGATTTGATTACCACGCGGAAATCGATTTTTCATCGGTGCGACAGCCCGGAACTTACTTCATCGAAATCCGCGAAGTGCAATCGCCGCGCTTTCAAATCGGCGCTCAAGTTTACGCAGCGATTCCGGATGAGCTGCTCGAGTTCATGCGCCAGCAGCGTTGCGGTTACAACCCTTATTTCGACGCGGTCTGTCATTCGCTTGATGGGCGAACGGCGTTTGGCCCACAGCCTCCGGGAACGTACCTGAACGCGACTGGTGGTTGGCACGATGCGGGCGATCAGCTCAAGTATTTGCTGACCGCGAGTAACGCGACTGCACAGATGCTGCTCGCCTATCAACTGGCAGCAAAAAGCGGACAGGCAAAGATTTTTCAGGATCGGTTTAACTCGTTCGGCCAACCCAGTCCGAATGGAATTGCAGATGTGCTCGACGAAGCGCGTTGGGGATTGGACTGGATGTTGAAGCTGCATCCGGCGCCGGATCAGCTTTATCACCAGGTCGCAGACGATCGCGATCACAAAGGCTTTCGCCTCCCGCGGGATGACCCGGCCGATTACGGCTGGGGCGCCGGGCGTTATCGCGTCGTGTACTTTGCCGACGGCAAGCCGCAAGGGCTGCGTGAGTTCAAGAGCGAATCGAATGGCGTGGCGAATCTCGCCGGGCGATATGCAGCCGCGATGGCCCTCGGTTATCAGATTTGGAAAGACGATTCCCGAATGCGCATGTATGCGTCTGTCTTGTTACGCGCCGGCCGCGAAGTTTACGCGTTGGGCAAAGCGAAAGAAGGCGTGCAGCAGGGAAATTCGTACGGCGCTCCTTATCGTTATGAAGAAACCACCTGGGCCGACGACATGGAATGGGGCGCCGCGGAATTGTTTCGCGCGACGCGCGAGAAAAATTATCTGGCCGACGCGGTTCATTACGCGCACCTGGCGGCAGATGAATCGTGGATGGGCAAAGAGCAGACAAAACATTATCAATACTATCCGTTCATGAACGCCGGCCACTTCCGTTTGTACGATTTGGTCGATCGAAAGACGCGCACTGAACTCGCCGGATACTACCGCGCTGAGCTTCAGCGCGCACAGCACGTGAGCGAGAACAATCCGTATCGCGCCGGGGTGCCGTTCATTTGGTGCTCGAACAATCTGATGGTGGCGCTGGTGACGCAGGAAATGCTTTACGAGCGCATGACGGGCGACAAACAGTTTCGCGAATTTGCCTTGGAGCAGAGTGACTGGCTTTTGGGGCGCAATCCCTGGGGTTTTTCGATGTTCACGCTCATTCCGGATGCGGCCACGTTTCCCAAAGACGTGCATCTTCCAATTAATGCAGTCTTAAAGCGGCAGGTGCGCGGCGCTCTGGTCGATGGCCCGGTGTACCGGCGAATTTTTCAGAGCTTGCGCGGCGTCACGATTACTGAACCCGATCCGCTCGCCGATTTTCAGGATGAACGCGCCGTTTATCACGATGACATTAAAGACTATTCAACCAACGAGCCGACGATGGACGGCACGGCATCGGCAATTCTGTTGTGGGCGTTGAGGCAGTGAGCAGTGAGCAGTAAGCAGTAGGCAGAAAGCAGAAGACAGAAAGCAGACAGCAGGAGGCGGAGACTCGGTTTTTGAAAGTTTGTAATTTCATAATTCTTGCATGACTGAGAAAGAGATTGTGCTTGAGACGATTCGAGCCTTGCCCGATAACTGTTCGCTGGAAGAGATTGCCGAGCGGATTGAGTCTATGGCTGCGGTACAAAAGGGGCTCGATCAACTAGATAGAGGGGAAGGTATTCCTCACGATGAAGTCAAAAAACAGTTAGCCTCATGGCTTACAAGCTGATCTGGTCTTCCGCAGCTCGGGACGACCTCCACAACATCCGCATAAAAACAAACGTCAGTGAGTTAGAGAGCAGATTCAGGACTCGGAAGTCATCAAGCAATAATCAGTCAAGGCCGACCGCAGTCGGGCCTCAAATCCGGCGCTGCCACTCGGCGGGATCGCGCGCCGTGTGAAGAACAGCGAGCACGACGATCATGTTTCCATCGACGGAAAAGTAAATCGCGTAAGGGAATCGGCGCATTAACGCGCGGCGAATCCCTGCGCGCAGTTCCCGATAGCCGAAAGGATGAGCAAGGATTCTTTGATAAGCAGCGCGAAGCTCCTCAAGAAACTCAAAGCCAAGGCCACGCTCTTCGCCTTCATACCAATTGAATGCCGCTTCGACATCAAACTCAACCGCCGGTTCAGCTTCGATTGCGTATCGACTCACTTAGTTTTCTGAGTCAGGCGATCAATCACATCGAAAGCTGGTTGCGCACTCGCCGGGTTTTCGCGATAGCGTCGCAAACGCTCTTCAGCAAGTTGTAGATGGGTCTCAGGAACAGGAATCTCATCAGGCTGATCTGAAATCTGATCCCAAAGTGCCTGCAGGTAACGCACCTGTTCGGCCTTGGAAAGCTCATTGAATCCTGACGGTATTTGTATGGACGTTTGTGACAT
>WNGK01028075.1_pt1 | contig 10916 bp, 6 predicted proteins | sample 5400601 | NCBI WGS metagenome assembly WNGK01 (sample SAMN13153376, study PRJNA577476) | soil metagenome | isolation source: 60 cm soil or saprolite under Garry oak tree replicate 1 | place: USA:California | collected 2016-06-15
TCGCCATGGCCCTGGTGAACGGCACCCGGCCAGGCGAACAAGCAGGCCGCTTTCAGCCCGTCAAGCTTGGTGCGGCCATGTACGCCTTGCTTGATGTCGAAGCCGACCACCGCACGACAATTTCCATGCGTCGGAAGGGCGTTGAATTGGCACGGGCAGCCATAGGAGCAATTGCAGTTGGAAAATTCGAGCGCCCGGATCGTCCATTTCACGTCTGTCATTTCTAACCCCTCTCCTCTTGTGATCGATTTAGCACAGAGAAACACGGCTCGGCGGCCGCCGCCTGCTGCAGCTTTTTGGCCCATTCGCGCCCGAAGGCAAGGAATGAGCATCCTATGGACACTCAAGGGGAAATGTTACGCTTTGGAGCCGATTTTTTTCGGGATAGGACCATGAACCTCGATAGACGCGTCGTTCTTGCCGGACTTTCAGGTCTCGCGGCCACTCCAGCATTGGCCCAGCCCGCCCCCGTTGCGGTGAAGCCCGGCGCCAACGAAACGCCTCTCGCCCGGCGTCTTGCCAACTATAGCGATTCCCTGCGCGTTGCCGATCTCGATCCCTCCACGATCGAGCGGGCGAAAGTGCACCTGCTTGACTCCCTGGGCTGCGGGGTTGCGGCCTTCAAGGAAGGCACGGTTAGCGCCGTGCGCGAGCTCGCCTTCGCGAGCGGCGGCAATGCGGCGACCATCATCGGCACGAAGCGGCGCACCAGCCTCGAATGGGCGGCGTTTGCCAATGGCGCAGGCATTCGCGCCGATGACATCAACGATGTCTATGTCGGCCGTGGAACCGGCCATCCGAGCGACAATGTCGCAGCCTGCCTTACCGCGGCGGAGGCGGCGGGCGCGGCCGGCGCCGAATTCCTGCTCTCCGTCGTGCTGGCCTACGAGATCGAGTGCCGCCTTCTCGACGCCGTCTATCTCGACACGCGCGGCTGGGATCATCCCAATTACGCGCTGATTTCCAGTGCACTCGCCGCCGGCAGGTTGATGAAGCTGCCGCCCGAGCGCCTGACGGAAGCCGTCAACATCGCACTCAGCGGGCATCTGGCGATGAACCAGACGCGGCTCGGCGCGCTGTCGAACTGGAAAGGATTGGCCGGACCGGATGCCGCGCGCAACGCCGTCTTCGCCGCCCAGATGGCGCGTGCCGGGATCACCGGGCCTTCGCCGATCTTCGAAGGCGAAGCGGGATTTTTCAAACAGGTGTCTGGATCATTGGACGTCGACACCGCGACATTCGGCGGCCGCGGCAAGCGCTTCCGGATTCTTGACTGCTTCATCAAGTCCTATCCGGCGCAGGCTCAGACCCAGACCGCGATTCCGGCCGCCGCGAAAATTGCCCAGGCCGTTGGCGATCTGTCTCGCATCCGCGCCATCGAGGTGAAGTCGACGCATATGGGCTGGCAGATGGCCGGAAGCATGCCCGAACGCTGGGCGCCCAAGACTTCGGAAACCGCCGATCACAGCCTGCCCTATATTGTGGCGCGCGCGATGCTCGACGGCACGATCACGAGCGCCAGTTACGCGCCCGAGGCGCTGCGCGATCCCAAGGCCGCGGCGTTGCTCAAACTGATCACCGTGCGCGAAGACCCAACGATGACCGCGCTGGTCCCCAAGCAGAGTCCGAACAGCGTGACGGCGACGCTCGCCGACGGGCGCGTGATAACCGAGCGGGTCGATGATCTGCCAGGCTTCGTCGACCGGCCGATGCAGCGCGGCGACGCAGAGGCGAAGTTCGAGCGCAACGCCAAGGCTCTTCTGAACGCGGCGCAAATCCGGCGCATCTCCGATGCGGTCTGGAATCTGGATCGCGCGGGCACGGTCGGCGCGCTGATCGAAAGCCTGGTCATCGGCAGCAGCTGATTATGCCGGGCGAGCACGGAACGAAATCCGTGCGCAAGCCGTGTCCGCGACCGACGGGCTGAAACAGCCGCAGCGCTTTTGGGCGATGGTCCTGGAACTAGAGCGGTTTTCGATCAAGTTGAATCGTAAACCGCTCTAGAATCATGATTTGGCGCATTTTCTACGGCGAACCGCGAACACACTTCGCCTGAAAATGCTCTAGGCATCCTCCAGATGGCTGCGCAGCATCCAGGCGGCCTTGTCGCTGGCCTCCATGCGCCCAATGAGAAGATCCATGGTCGCCTGGTCTCCGCCCGCTTCCGCGGTCTTGAACGCTGTCCTGAGCGTCCGCCCCAGCGCTTCATGGCCTAGGGCCAGATTGCGCACCATGGTGAGCGCGGCGGGCACGGAATCATTGTCTTCAGTGACGCTGGAGAGCCGTGAATAGGCGGCATAGGTGCCCGGCGCGAAATGCCCGAGGGCGCGGATGCGCTCCGCGATCGTGTCGCCCGCATCGTGGAGCTCGTTGTACTGGGTCTCGAACAGCAGATGCAGCGAGGAAAACAAAGGGCCGGTGACGTTCCAGTGATAGGCGTGGGTCTTCAGATACAACACATAGGTGTCGGCGAGGACGCGTGACAGGCCCTCGGCGATGGACTCGCGGTGGGATTTCGAGATCCCGATATCCATTTCCATGACTCATCTCCATCTGACCAGCCGGAAGCGCTCCAGCCGTTCATAATAGATTAGAATGATTCTAATCTATTTCAAGTCTGGAAATGCTTCATGCCGCTGCTTTGCGTGCCGCCACCACGGTTTCGGCCAGTTTGCCGCTGAGCTCCGCGAGATGGTCGAATTTCATCTCGAACGTGCCCACGCCCTGGGTCAAGGAACGCAGCTCGACGATCAAATCGTGCAACTCCGACTGCGGGATCTCCGCTTCCACCGTGTCCCAACCGAGCCAGCCTGCGCGGGAGTCGAAACCGAGTATCCGGCCTCTTCGCGTCGCGATCACCCCGTTGGCGCTCGCGGTGGATTCCGATGGCACATGAATCTTCACATGCATGATCGGCTCCAGGAGCACGGGCGCGCAGTTGGGCATGCCTTCAGTCATGCCGATGCGCGCAGCGGTCTGGAAGGCCGCATCCGATGAATCCACCGTGTGATAGGAGCCATCGGTGAGCGCCACCGTGAGGTCGACCACGGGGAAGCCGAGCGGCCCGTGCTTGAGAAAATCCACGATTCCCTTCTCGACGGAGGGAATGAAATTGCGCGGCACCACGCCGCCGGAAATGCGATCTTCGAACACGAAGCCCGAGCCCCTGGGCATGGGCTTGATCTCGATTACCACATCGCCGAATTGGCCGTGGCCGCCAGTCTGGCGCTTATGGCGCCCGCGCTGCGTGGTGGATTTCTTGATGGTCTCCTTATACGGCACTTGCGGCTTGTAGGTGTCGAGCTTCAGCCCATATTTGGATGCGAGCCTTTCCACGGCGACCTTCAGATGAATCTCGCCCTGGCCGAGCAGCACCATCTGATGCAGCTCGGCGTTCTGCTCGAAAAGCAGCGATGGATCCTCCTCCCGCAATTTGGCGATGGCCGCGGTCAGCTTCACTTCGTCCTTGCGGTCCGACGCGGCGATGGCGAGGCCATAAACGGGGGTGAGCGTTTCGCTTTTGATCTTCAGCTTCGCACCGACTTTGGCGCCGGACAGCGTTTCACCCGTGATGACCTCTTCGAGCCGGCCCAGCGCCACCGTGTCGCCGGGGCCCGCGTCGTTGAGCTTGATTTGCGCTTCGCCCCGGAGCGAGAACAGCCCACCGACGCGGGTATCTGCGCCGCCCTGGTGGTAGAGCACCGCGCCGTCTTTCACATGTCCGGATAGGACTCGGACCAGGCTCAGCTTGCCGCCATGAGGCGTGTGGTAGGTCTTCAGCACATGCGCGACGGTGTCGTTGCCCGTGACACCCGCCCTGGCGCGGACGGCAGAGACATCGGGGATTTCATGACGCAGCATCTTCAGCAGCCTGCGGATGCCATTATCTCCCAGTGCAGAGCCGATAAGGACGGGCACAATCAGCCCCTGTTGGAGGTCCCGCTCCAAATCCTGGAAAATCTCGTCGCGCGGAGGAGGAATATCGGAGAGCAGCTCTTCCATCAGATGCTCGTCGTAATCGGCGAGCTTCTCCAGCATCTGGAAGCGGGCTTCGGTCTCGCGGGCTTTGATCTCGTCGGTCATGTCGATCACCTCGGAGGCCGCATGCTCGCGATAGACATAGGCGCGCTCAAGCGCGAGATCGATAAATCCCGTGGCGATGTCGTTCTTCCAGATCGGAATCTGGCGTATCACGAGAGGCTTGGGGGCCACCCGCTGCAGGGTTGCCAGAAGCTCGCGAAGCGCGCCGGTCGCTTTGTCGATCTTGTTGACAAACAGCGCATGCGGGATCGCCAGATCGGCCAGGCGCTTGAGATAGGGTTGCAGCATGGCGGCCTTGTGCGCTTCGGGTTCGCACACGACGATGGCCGCGTCGATCCCGGGGAGCGCATTCGACGTCTCCTGCAGGAATTCGATCGAGCCGGGGCAGTCAAGGAAGGTGAAGGACTCATCGAGATAACGCGTGGTCGCGCAATTCATCTCGACGCTCATTTGACGATGACGGGCTTCGGGCGATGAATCGCCGACCGTATTGCCGGCCGGGACCGAACCCTTGCGCTGGATGGCACCTGTCACGGACAGGATGCTTTCCAAAAGCGTGGTCTTGCCCGATCCGTAAGGTCCCACCAGGGCCACGCAACGTGGCCCACTTCCTCCATTCTTTCTTGGCATGGCTGTCTCCCTTGGCCCCCAACGCCCCATGCTCGCGCCAATCCGGGGGGGAAGGCAAGACGGTAGCGGCCCCTATCGCGCGGCCGCGTTCGGGGCAGCGAAAATATATTGCTGGACGTCGGGATTCCCCCGCCGCCACATCACATTATCCAGGAAGTAATGGTGAACATTGATGAAGATGTAGAACATGAACAGGAATAGGCTCGGACCGAATACCCGCTTGTCATAGGGCAAGACGGAGTCGATAAGGCGCGGGACGCCCATGAAGCCGAGAAAGCCGAGAAACACGCCCACGCCAATGAAGATGGCAAGATTGGACCACATGCCGGCGGGCGACACGCGGCCCATGATCGAGGGACGGGCCGTCTTTCGCGATTGCGATCCGGCGTTGATCTGATAGCGCCAGACGACGGCGAGATATTGCAGCGAGTGAAATGTCGGCACGACGGCCAACACCAGCGGGTTCAGCCGCACGAAAATCACCCAAACGTAGAGCGTCGTGAGATAGGCGATGATCCCGTTCCAGGGCAGCGCGCCGCGCGTTTCGCGCCAGCGCTGGAAGAGGACGAAGAGCACCGCGAGCGTGGTGAGGATCGCGACGGCGATGGAGGCGACATAGAATGGCGTCGGGATGGGCAAAGAAAAATAGGTAAACCCCAGATACCACGTGCCGGTGGACAGCGCGTGATTCAAGCCAAGCCAGGCCACCATCCAGCAAGCATAGCCATTAAGGCGCAAAATTGCCTTGGCGCGATCCGAAAACATCAAACGCTTCTGCACGGAATCCACGATCAGGATGCCGTAGCCCTGTTTCACGTAATGCCAGCCGACCAGGAAGAACATCAGATTGGCGCCATAGGTCAGGACCCGTGGGCTGAACGCGGCGGCGCCAAGAAAGGAAATTAGCGCGGCGGGCACAACAATCCCGGCCAGGACGTAGCGCAGACGTAAGGGCCGCGGATAGGAGGCACCGAAAGCTTTGGCGGCAAAGTTCCGGTAGAACATCTGATAGGAGTGGGCGAAATGCGGCTGGTTGATCGCCACCATCAGGACCGTGACCAGCAGGATTTGCTGGGTGGTCGGGATACCCTTGGGCAAGAACAGCACGATCAACCCACAGACGACGAGCGAGCCGCCGCCGAGGGTCAGGAAGTCAAAGACCGGCCCGAATAGATAGCCCGGACGACGGACGGGCGCAGATCTGGCAGCAGGAACAAAACTTTGAGCAATAACATCGGCTTGGGTCGTGTCGGTCATCGCTACGGCATCTTAGGCTGAAAACAGGGAACGCATAGTAACGCGCAAAGCCCAATTTGGGAGACGCGTTCTGCGGTTTTAATCTGTCATGGCCCGAGGTGCATTTCCGGGCGGATCACCGCCATTGGGGACGCCGGATGCTGTGCAGAATACCGTTGGTCCAGAGTTGCCGGGACGCCGATGGGGCTGCCTAATCCTCCAATTCGGGGGAATTGGGTAAACCTGGCTCAGTGACGCAGATATTTTATGAAGGCCGCTATTCCCAGAACCAGAAACGAGAAAACAAGTAGCCAGACAACGTCCATTCCGACCATCATCGACGTGGACATTCCCGTCATAGTCATAGAAGGCCTCCGTCGTCAGGTTTGTAGGTGCAATAATATCCTCGCACATGAGATGCGCCACCCAGACGAACCGCTAAGCGGCTTGGTGATTTCAGGGCGGCTCATTCCGCAGGTTTCAATTCGGGATACTGCACCGTGCGTTTTTGAGGCGAGGTTTGGTGGGATTTCACCAATGCATAGATCGCCGGAATGACCAGAAGCGTGAGCAGCGTGGATGAAATCATTCCACCAACCATTGGCACGGCAATGCGCCGCATCACTTCCGAACCTGTTCCCACGCTCCACAAAATTGGCAACAGCCCCGCCATGATGGCACAGACCGTCATCATTTTCGGGCGTACGCGTTCCACAGCACCTTCCATCACCGCCCCGTAAAGATCAGCACTACTGAGCTGAACGCCTTCGGCCCGGCGGCGTTCCACCACAGATGTGAAGGCGTTATCGAGATAGATCAGCATGACGACGCCTGTTTCGGCCGCGACGCCCGCAAGTGCGATAAAGCCGACCGCGACGGCAACACTCATGTTGAATCCCATAAAGTAGAGCAGCCATAGGCCGCCGGTGAGCGCGAAGGGCACCGACAGCATGACGATGAGCGTTTCGGTCAAGCGTCTGAAATTGAGGTAAAGCAGGACAAAGATGATCGCGAGCGTCAGAGGAATGACAGTTTTCAGACGCGCCTCCGCCCGCTGCAGATATTCGAATTGACCGCTCCACTCGACATGATAGCCGGGCGGGAACGTCACCTGCTGCTGCACGGCGCGTTGCGCTTCCGTGACATAACTACCCAAATCGCGGTCGTGCAAATCGACATAGATATAATCGACGAGCTGAGCATTTTCCGTCCGGATAGACGGGGGACCTTGTGTGATACCGATGGAGGCGAGTTGCCCTAACGGTATCGCGGTTCCGTCACTCGTATTGACCAGGATATCGTGTGCGACCGATTGCGGATCATCACGAAAATCGCGCGGATAGCGCACGATCACAGCGTAGCGCTCGCGGCCCTCGACGGTCGTCGTTACGGCCTCGCCCCCGAGCGCAGTCTGAACCACGTTCTCGACATCTTCGATGGAAAGACCGTAGCGGCTTAGCGCGGCCCGATTGGGCTCGATATTCACGTAGTAGCCGCCCGTGACGCGTTCGGCGAAGGCGCTCGTGGTGCCGGGTACTTTTTGGATGATACCCTCGATCTGCTTCGCGAGCCGATCAAGCTCGTTTAGATCGCTGCCGTAGACCTTTACGCCTACCGGTGTGCGGATGCCCGTCGAGAGCATGTCGATGCGAGCTTTGATCGGCATAGTCCACGCATTGCTGACGCCAGGAAACTGAAGCGCCTGATTCATATCGGAGGTGAGCTTGTCCACAGTCATTCCCGGACGCCACTGAGTCTCAGGCTTCAGATTGATGATGGTTTCAAACATTTCCGTTGGCGCCGGATCGGTTGCCGTTTCGGCGCGCCCCGCCTTGCCAAAAACGGATTCCACCTCAGGAAAGCTCTTGATGATCTTGTCTTGAGTCTGAAGAAGGTGCGCCGCCTGCGTGATCGACATGCTGGGCAGACTCACGGGCATGTAGAAAAGCGTGCCTTCATTCAGCGTCGGCATGAATTCGCTGCCGGTATGCAACACGGGATAGACAGAAACTCCCAAGATCAGAACCGCAAACGCAATCGTCGTCTTCCGCCATCTCAATACCAATTCGATCACGGGGCGGTAGATAGCGATGAGGAACCGGTTCAACGGGTTCTTTTTCTCCGGCATGATGCGGCCGCGCACGAACAACATCATCAGAACGGGAACAAGGGTCACGGAAAGCAGTGCCGCTGCGGCGAGCGAAAAGGTGTAGGTGTAGACCAGCGGCTTGAACAATCGGCCTTCCTGTTCCTCCAAGGTGAAGACCGGAAGGAACGAAACGGTGATGACAAGCAGGCTGAAGAACAGCGCTGGCCCTACCTCCACCGCCGCTTTGATGAGGACGTCCGTGCGAGAAGCGCCAACCGGAGCACGCTCCAAGCGTTTGTGCGCGTTCTCGATCATCACAATCGCCGCATCGACCATTGCCCCTATAGCAATCGCGATACCGCCAAGGCTCATAATGTTCGAACTGATGCCGAGGCTATGCATGACGATGAACGCGATCAGCACGCCCACGGGAAGCATGATGATCGCAACGAGCGCGCTGCGCGCATGCAACAGGAAGATCACGCAAACCAGGGCCACAATTGCGCTTTCCTCCAAAAGCGTGTGGCGCAGCGTATCAATGGCGCGATAGATCAGGTCCGACCGATCATAGACCGGTAAGATGCTGACACCCGCCGGTAGCCCCCCAGCGATCTCCCCGATTCTGTCCTTTACGTTCTTGATGACGCTGAGTGCGTTCGCGCCATCGCGCTGCAACACGATACCGGCTGCAACCTCGCCTTCGCCGTTGAGCTCGGTCAGTCCCCGCCGCTCGTCGGGACCAAGCTGGATTCTTGCCACCTCCGTCAGCTGCACGGGAATACCGTGATCGCTTTTGAGCGAGACCTGTTCCAGATCGCCGATGCCGTGAAGGTAACCCTGCCCGCGCACCATGTATTCGCGTTCGCTCATTTCGATGACGCGGCCACCAACATCCATGTTGCTTTTGCGGATGGCGTCCGTGACTTGCGACAGCGCGATGCCATAGCCGCGCAATTTGGCCGGATCGACCACCACCTGATATTGCTTGACGAAACCGCCCACGCTCGCGACTTCGGCGACGCCTTCCGCTTTGGTGAGCTGATAGCGCACAAACCAGTCTTGAACACTGCGCAGCTCAGCAAGTGTTCGCTTCGCTCCGATCACGGCATATTCGAAAACCCAACCCACCCCGGTCGCGTCCGGACCGAGCGATGGCGTGACGCTTGCCGGCAACCGATTTCTGGCAAAGTTGAGATATTCGAGAACGCGGCTGCGCGCCCAATAGATGTCCGTCCCATCCTGAAACACAACATAGACGAAGGAGACGCCGAAGAAGGAAAACCCTCGCACGACCTTGGATTGGGGCACCGCCAGCAGCGCGGTGGTCAAAGGATAGGTGACCTGATCCTCCACGACCTGCGGGGCCTGCCCCGGATAATCCGTATAGACGATGACCTGAGGATCGGAGAGGTCGGGGATCGCGTCGAGCGGCGTGTCGAGCACCGCGTATATGCCTGCCGCAACGGCAAAAAAGGTGGCCAGCACCACAAGAACGATGTTCTTGCTGGACCAATGGATGACCGAGCCCATTAGGGTGCGCCTCCTTGTGAGGGTTGCGCCGGGGCAGAGAAGGTTTGGAGCGCGGCCTTTAGATTGCTTTCCGCATCGATCAAGAAGTTCGCGCCCACCACGATGTTCTCGCCCGATTTCAGGCCGCTGAGGACCTCGTAATAGCCGGCGGCATAGGTTCCGAGCTTCACGTCTCGCGGCTCAAAGCGCCCTTGCCCAAGATCGACAAGGACGATCTGGCGATTGCCGCTGTCCAATACAGCGGATTCCGACACGGCAAGAGCGGCCGCCGCGCCAAGGCGTGCTTCGAAAGCAACTTTTGCGTACATGCCGGGCTTGAGCCGTCCGGCGGCATTGGAAATCACGATTCTAACTTTCGCGGTTCGCGTTTCCTGTGTCACCGTCGGGTAGATGAAATCCACCTTTCCCACGAACGAAACGCCGGGATAGGCATCGGTGGTCACCGTCGCGGTCTGACCTGCCCGGATTGCGCCAAGGTCCTGCTCGAACAGATCGGCGATCACCCAAACCGATCCAAGATCAGCGATCCGGTAAAGCGGCTCGCCGGGCATGAAGTGCAGACCCGCCACCGCCATTTTTTCCAGCACGATTCCATCGGCGGGAGAGCGCAAGGTGAGGGTTCTGGTGATCGTCCCCTCGCGTAAGAGCCGCTGAATCTGATCGTCGGAAATGTCCCAATTGCGTAGTCGTTGCAGCGATGCCGCCGCGAGCTGCCGTGCCGAATTTTGAACGTCCTCTGGAGCTTGGCTTAAATTCAGGACCGACTTGTAGGCAAGAAGATATTCCTGCTGCGCGGCAACAAGCTCAGGGGCATAGATGTCCATGAGCGGCTCGCCGCGACGAACGGTCTGGCCCGTTGCGTTCACGTCGAGCTTCTCTATCCAGCCATCGAATTTTGTATTGACCACGGAAAGCTGTCGTTCGTCCGCTTGGACCGTTCCAACCGATTGGATCATCCGAGCAAGCGCGCGCATTTCTACCGGCTCACTGCGCACACCAAGTTGCTGAATACGACCGGGATCAATTTTCACAACCCCGGCGCCATTTGCCTCATCGCCCTCGTAGACCGGGATGTAATTCATCCCCATCGAATCCTTTTTGGGCACCGGAGAGGTGTCGGGCTGTCCCATGGGATTGCGGTAATAGAGAACCCGACGTTCTGCGTTGGCGGTCGTGTTTTGCGGTGGCGCTGCTGGAGCTTGGTCGGCGTAGACGGGGATATAATCCATGCCCATGGAATCTTTTTTGGGCACAGCCGAAACATCGGGCTGTCCCATGGGATTGCGGTAGTAAAGGACCTTCCGCTCCAGCGCCGATGCGGATTCGTGTTGCCTTTGACCTATCCAAAACCCGCCAGCCGACGCCGCGATGAGGAGCACAAGGATACCAA
>WNGK01028896.1_pt1 | contig 10916 bp, 10 predicted proteins | sample 5400601 | NCBI WGS metagenome assembly WNGK01 (sample SAMN13153376, study PRJNA577476) | soil metagenome | isolation source: 60 cm soil or saprolite under Garry oak tree replicate 1 | place: USA:California | collected 2016-06-15
ATGCAGACGTTATCGGTTCCCTGCATTTTGGCGGACAGCGCCGCTCCGCAGGCCAGGGGCGGGCCGCCGCCAACGATACCATTGGCGCCCAGCATGCCCTTGCTCACATCGGCGATGTGCATGCTGCCGCCCTTGCCTTTACAGAGTCCGGTGGCTTTGCCGAAAATCTCGGCCATCATCCCGTTGACATCACACCCTTTGGCGATGCAGTGCCCATGTCCTCTGTGCGTGCTGGTAATGGTGTCGCCTTCTTGCAGGGACGCACACACGCCGGTAGCCACGGCTTCCTCGCCGGCGTATAAATGTACAAACCCTGGAATCCGCCCGCGCGCGAATTCATCTTTGACGCGCGTCTCGAAATCGCGAATAGTCACCATTGTCTCATACAGATGTAAAACTGTGTCACGATCGATGTTCATAGGTAGCTCCTGTAAATACTATGCGCACAACTAAGCGACAACTATGTCCTATAGGGGGTTGGTGTTGAATGATCGGACTACTATGAAGGTAAAGAGTGAGAAGAGTCTCACTTCCAGGCTCAGTAAAACTACTCTAGAATAAATATTACAAACAATTTCCAGGAAAGTCAATGAAAGGGTTCTGATTTTTTACCCCTTGACGCTCATTCTTATTCAGAGTTATGTTATAGCGGAAAGCACATAGCATAATGTGCCCAAGGCATCCTTATAGCGTTACGCAAAGAACGGGTTGTCCGTATTGTATATTGCACGACAATCACTGCCAGGAATACCAATCCACGTTAGGAAGCACACCGATGGGCTATATCAAGAAGTATCTACCTCTTATTGCTATTTTTCTGTTTGCGCTGCTGGTGCGTGTCATCTACAATATCACAGTTGCAGATGGATACATTCCAGAATTTGATGCTCACTTCTATAACGATATTGCATTGAACCTGAACAAGGAGCATTGTTTCTGCCTGTATCCATATCACGCGTCGACTGATCGCGCGCCACTCTGGCCGTATATCATCGCGGCTATCTATAGCATAACAGGACCCGCGAACTTCTATCCACGCCTCTTTTTCAGCTTCGCCGGCGCGACTACCTGCGCTATTGTCTACCTGTTTGCGAGGGATATTTTCAACAAGCGCATCGCTATCCTGGCGGGTATCATTGCCGCGCTGTACCCTGGTCTGTTCATCTATGACGGTTGGATGTACGCAGAGTCCCTCTTCACCTTGTGCTTAATGGCCTTCTGCTACGCGCTCTACCGACTGCAGCGCACTGCACAGGCACGTTGGATGGTTGTGAGCGGCGTCGCTCTGGCATGCGCATCGCTGACACGTCCCAACGGTCCATTTTTCCTGCTGCTGGTAGTCGCCTGGGCAGTCATCATTGTGCGCGCAAAAATCCTCACATGGCGAGTGGCGGCCTCGGGTGTGATCGTTATCACGCTTGTTACGTTCGGCCTGATCGCTCCCTGGACACTACGGAACTACGACGTTTCTCACCATCAGTTCATCCTGGTAACCACTGTTAGTAATGAAGTCTTCACCGGCGTTTACAACGATACCGTGCTAGTTAGCAATCAGGACCGGGGGATGTGGGTTTCGTCAGAAAAGACCCAGCCGCCCGCGGCACGCAACTTTTCCTATACGGGTACCTGGATACGCAACCACCTGTCATCCATGCCCTACCTGATTGGCCTCCATTTCATGAATATGTGGCGACCATACACCTCGGAGTTGGGTCTGCCCGTTATCGAGTTCCCCGACAGGCCAGCATCACAGGTGGTCTGGACTATGATGTTAATCACCCCCATCCCTGTCTTTCTGTTTGCGGGCACCGGCCTCGTTCTCACAAGGAAAAAATGGCAGCACCTGCTGATCCCCTATCTCGCTATTCTGCTCACGATCATGCAGTGCCTGGTCTTTTACGGCAGTTCGCGCTTCCGCGCTCCTATTGAGCCTATGCTCGTTTTGCTTGCCGCGGGTACGATCTGGTGGCTTACCCAGAATGAGCCGGGCACGCTGCGCTGGAGAAAAACAATTCGTGATAAGCAGGTTGCCAGTGATGTTCATGTAGAGGGCAGGGAAGCAGCTTGAGGGCTCGGGCCTGATTTATTGTGAGGTACATTGTTTGGTTGTGAGGTCACACTGGATGGTGACTTTCTCGAAGCGTTGAGTGACGATAGCGGAACTTGAGACTGCTGGCAGGCTGATGGGGTAGCCATACTTCTGCAAACCGCCTCCCTTATCGTAGTATGCCATGATTGGGTCGGAGATACTGTAGCCGGTGTAGATGTAGTAACGGCCCCTATTGGCTGTGGGGAGGGTGTTCTCTTTCTTGTCACTGGCGAAGTAGTTCCAGAGACTGTCGAAGGGGATAGGATTCTGCGCGGAATCCACGTCACGCGGGGATATCCATGTGAAGTTATCGAAGCCCCAGTTCATCAAGTCGCGCATATCCGTCCACCAGTTGTTGGTGTGCATGACGACGCCGATCAGGTGATGGTGATTGCGTGTGCTTGAGATGACCTGGACGAAGTTGGAGGCTCCATCATAGCCAGGTTTGCCGCCGTCAACGCCTGGGTACCAGAAGAGAAACTGGTTTCCGTTGATCAAGGGGATGTCCTGGTGGTTGCCCCCCTTGTGAATGATGTAGACCTGAGTCCCTGAGATCTGGTGAATAAGAGGAATGCTCATACTATATTGACCCAGGATGGCGAGATCATGCGCGCTGGAGTACTGGCCTTGAGCTAGAAGGCCGTGTGGATTGATATAGTGGGTATCGTAGAGGCCGAGTTGCCTGGCGCGCTGGTTCATCTGAGCGACAAAGTGCGGTAGATTTCCTGCAAGAGAATCGGCAATGGCGATAGCCGCGTCGTTGCCAGACTTGAGCAGCAACCCATAAAGCAGGTCACGCAGGGAATAGGTTTCACCCTTCTTGATGCCGACGACGGTACTATCAGCGCTCAACTGGCTGATATCACGCGCGATGGAGGGGGTAATTGTGATGTTCTGATCAAGATTCCCCTGTTCCACGGCCAGCACTGCCGTCATCAGCTTGGTCGTACTCATCATAGGCAAGTGCGTTGAAGATGATAGCGCCGACGACCAGGGCAACGAAGAGCAGCCCGCAGACAATGATGATTGGGCGACTGGCACGGAGAAACACGAGCCGGTCCTGCTGCGCTCGTTTCTTTGCCGCCTTGATTGTGTCTGGATGTTGTTTCTGGCTGCGATTACCCTTTCGTTGTTCTTCTATGCTTCCTTGATCTTTGGTAATTGATTCCGGAAACTGGTAGGGTGTGCGAGTTCGGGAAGCTCGCCTGATTTTTGGAATCTCAGGTCGCTCTTCGTCTGGGTAATCTTCTGGAGGCTGTGCAGGCGGCCGGTTAGTTACTGCCTGGCGATTGCGCCGCGGAGTTTGATATGGGGGCTGTTTATCTTCTCGAGGCGGCGTTTTGGGCACCTTCTCCTCCTTCTTTTACTGCGAAAGCTTCACTGTTTGCATATAGTGTAGCATAGAGGGTGCTGTCTGTCGAGGATTGGGGAGGGTGGAAGGGTGGTATGATTTTACTCTTGACTACAAACAGCGCGCGTGCTACTCTGCTATCATTAGAAAACCTCATCGTTGCATAGAGCGAGGAGCCTTCAACATGCATTTGAGAGCCGCGGTTATTCAACTCAACACGCGGGATAACCCCGCCGAGAATCTGGCCAGTGTAGAGCATTTCTTAGATCGTGCCGCCGCGATGGGCGCGCAGTTTGTAAGCCTCCCAGAATTCTGGACGTATCTCGGACCGTACGCGGGCTTTGATGAAGCCGCTCAACCTATCCCTGGCCCTGCCATGGCGCGATTGCAAGAGAAGGCGCGTCGTCACAAGATGATCGTACATGGCGGCAGCATAGTTGAGCGCTCTCCCGCGATAGCGGGAAAATTTTATAATACCAGTGTTCTCATCAATAGCGACGGTGAGATAGTTGCGCAGTACCGGAAAATTCACCTCTTCGATGTGGAGCTGGCCAACGGCGAGAAGCATTACGAATCTGAGCGTATCGTGCCGGGTGACCGGGTTGTTACGGCTGAAGTTGATGGCATCACTTTTGGCTTAACGGTGTGCTATGATCTGCGTTTTCCCGAACTCTACCGTTCGCTGGCGCTGCGAGGCGCACAGGTACTGATGGTCCCGGCTGGTTTTACGCTGCATACTGGTCGCGATCATTGGGAAGTCTTGCTGCGGGCGCGCGCCATCGAGAATCTCTGCTATGTGATTGCCCCCGCGCAGGTTGGGCACTATCCTCCAAACAGGCAGTGTTTTGGGCGTTCAATGGTTATTGATCCCTGGGGACTGGTGCTTGCGCAGGCACAGGATATGCCAACGGTCATTATGACCGAGATAGATCTCGAGCAGATTGACAGGGCGCGAGCACAGATACCGTGTTTGGATCATCGTAAACCGCAAGTTTACGAATTATAGAGGTATTTTAAACAGCACCATTTCCCCGACGTGGGAACCATGTTCGATCATTATTTAGTTTAGAAAGGTGTGTATTTTAATGGAACTTGCTGACATCAAACTCTTGATTGACGAGGGCAAAATCGAGTATGTCAAAGTTGGAGCGTCTGACATTGAGGGTGTCTTTCGCGGGAAGCGCGTGGCCGCGAAATATTTCCTCAATTCATTAGAGGTTGGATTTCCGCAGTGCGACGTGCTCTTTGGTTGGGATATCGCGGAGAATGTGCTGCCCAACCTCAAGGTGAGCAACTGGGAGCGCGGTTTCGCGGATATCGTCATGAAGCCCGATCTCGCCACGTTTGCCATGGTGCCGTGGGAGGATAAAGTTGCCTCCTGTATCTGTGACCTGTGGACGGAACATGGTGAGGATGTCACCGTTTCGCCTCGTTATGTGATGAGTCAGGCGGTGGAACGCGCTCGCGCGATGGGCTATGAAGCGGTGGCAGCCTCGGAATTGGAGTTCCGTTTCTTCCGTGAAAATATGTTTTCACTGCGCGAGAAGGACTTTGGTCCGAACCTGGCGCCACTGAACCCCGGTTTGAACTGCTACGCCATCAGCCAGGCGAGCGCCGACGACCAACTGCTGGGACGTATCGCCAGCGGAATGCGAGACCACGGGGTTGAAATCGAGGGATACAACCGGGAGCACGGTCCGGGAATGTACGAGATGAACATTCACTATGCGAACGCCCTCTCAGCCTGTGACTATACCATGCTTTTCAAGACGGGGGTCAAAGAAATCTGTCACCAGATGGGCCTCACCGCCAGCTTTATGGCGAAGTGGAATGACCAGGAGGATGGCAGCAGCGGACATGCCCATATGAGCCTCTGGGATCGCAATATGGAACACAACCTCTTCTGGGACGAGGGCGCGGAGGACCGTATGTCTGTGACGATGCGCTATTTCCTCGCCGGGGTGTTGGACAAATTGCCAGAGCTTATGGTTCTCTACGCGCCTGTCATCAACTCATACAAACGCTACATCGAGGGCACGTGGGCGCCTTTGAATACCACCTGGGGTATGGATAACCGCACCTGCGCTATCCGTATCATCAACAATGGACGACGTCCTATCCGTCAGGCTGGATGGTAACGCCTATGACGAGGCGACTGTGGCAAAGGCGCTGGAAAGTGGCCATATCCGCTCACTGGCGCGCAACCTGACGGACGCAACGGACCTGCTGGAAAAGAGTGAGTTTGCCAGGGAGTACCTGGGCGCCGACTTTGTGGAACATTTCGTGGCAACGCGCCGCTGGGAAGTCAAAGAGTACGAAAAGGCGGTCACGAATTGGGACCGCCGTCGTTATCTGGAACTGGTCTAAGCGGGAAAATCTGCAGGCGGTTCCTCGATCCAGCCGCGCTCTTCATGGAAAATCAGCCCTTGTTGCTGTGCCTCCTCAGCCGTCAGGTACGGGAGGATGTGACCCAGCAGGGGCTGATTTGCTTTATAGCGCTGCAGGTTGTCACGCGCTCGTTCAACCATCAGGGGCAGCCCTATAACGGGGTCCCCGATGACTTCCTGTAATTGTCGCCAGATGCGTTCGCCGCGGGCATTATCATCAGCATCCTGGTGTTGATGGCCCATGTACCGCGCCAGGTCGAACAGGTCACGCTCATTGAAAAGAGCCAGGTGCTCGGCCCAGAGCAACATACGCAAGCCCTGCGCCAAGGTCTCATCCAGCACGGCAACGTTCATCTCGGTGTCGTTGAGCATGCCGCGGTTATTGAGGTTTCCCGAACCAACTGTCGCCCACACATCGTCGATAATCGCCACTTTCGCGTGGACGTAGATAGCACGATAGTGTTCACCGTCTTCTTGGGTGGCGGAGGTTCCGAGACAGAAAGCCTGTAATCGTCCCTCCTCGGCAGCCGCTGGAGCTTCCTGCTTTAAGCGCGCCAGGCTGGCATCCGTAAAGGCGCGGCCAATATTTGGATGGTCGGGGAGGACGATGGCGACGGTCGCGCCCTGTCGTAACGCTGCACCTATTTTTGTGATGTTGTTTTCCATTTCAGGGTTATCGAAGCCTAAAAAAGCGATGTCCAGGCCGCCAAAGGCGCGCAGCCAGATATACTGGTTCTCCAGGTAGATGAAGCGCTGCGCGTTGCTAAATGCTTTGGCGCACACCTGCGCAATGCCTTGAAAGCCTTCAGCGGGGGGAAAACTATAGGTTTCGCGGGGAATGGTGCGCACCACCTGCACCAGGCAGTCGCTCTCTATCGAGGGCGGCAGTGGATGCTCTGGCGCCAGCTGGTTTTTGTCTAATTGTTTTTTTAGTACGACATCATTCCAGCGCTGGCGAAAATTCAGCTCGACATTGCCCGCGGCAGGACCTTCAATCAGTGAGTGGGCGTCGTGCCAGCAGTGTGGAGTGGCGCCTTCGGGTGTGTGGCGCAACGGATTAGAGAAGCTATGCGCTTGCGTGTCCCAGCGATCAAATTCTCCCTTGCGCTCAATGAATGGATCGATGCCTCCAATGAAGGCGTGCGTGCCGTCCACAATCGAGATTTTCTGATGTAATGACTCGGCGGGGTGTTGCAGGACCAGGGCGCTGCTATCGAGGAGACAGTTGATGCCAACCTGCATCAGCAGCTTGTGCGCGTGCTCTGGATCGGTATAAATGAGAACATTCGGGTTACCCCAGATAAGCACTTTGACTTCGACGCCTTTGCTCAGGGCATAGCACAGAACATTCTTGAGAGAAAGTGTCTGGGTGCGCCAGAAAGCGATATCTGCCTCCTGCAGGCCGAAAGCGCGAAGTTCGGCCAGCAGTTTTTCCTGTTCGGGGCTACCATCAGGCCCTGCTGTATGGTCGCCACCGCGCACAAGTTCAATATCAGGCTTCATGCCCCAGTTCGCCAGATAAATATAGTGTTGTGCCTTGAGAAAGTGGCGGCACATAGACAGCATTGTCATGCGTCCATCGACAAAGAAGGTGACTCGGGAATGGCTTTGGACGATTGCGTCACCTACAGCCCACCAATCCTTTGCCAACTGTTCAACAGGAATGGGCATAGACATCTTCCTCCTGCTTAGAGATTTATAGAACCGACTGTTTCATACTGATTTTAGCACAAGGCACGAGGGCGAGCACAAGGGACGAGGGCGAGCACAAGGCGTCGCCCCTACTATGGACGAGATCATTACAGGTGCGTCATTTCACAAGCGATTGTGGCTATGGGATATAATAAAGTGCGAGTCTTTTTTGTTACCAATGGGAGAAGAAAATGAGCATCCAAACGATCAATCCAACGACCGGCGAAGTGCTGGACACCTTTGAAGCATACAGCCAGGAGCAGATCGACCAGGCCCTGGACGAGACGCGCCAGGCATTTTTGCGCTGGCGAAGCACCACGTTTGCTGGACGAGCGAAACACCTGCACAGCGTGGCGAACCAACTCCGAGAGCGCAAGAGCGCGTTGGCGCGACTGGCTGTTTTGGAAATGGGCAAAACCATAACGGAAGCCGAGGCAGAGGTCGAGAAGTGCGCGTGGAACTGCGATTTTTATGCCGACAATGCCAGGAGTTTCCTCGCGGATGAAAAAGTTGTCACCAATGCCACGGAAAGCTATATCGCGTTCCGTCCTCTGGGCGTTATTTTGGCGGTTATGCCGTGGAACTTCCCTTACTGGCAAGTATTTCGTTTTGCGGCGCCCGCGCTGATGGCGGGGAACACTACCGTCCTCAAACACGCGTCGAACGTCTCGCGCGTCGCACTGGAGATCGAGCGTGTCATGCAAGAGGCTGGATTACCCGCGGGCGTCTTCAGAACTGTGCTTGTGCCGGGTTCCGAAACGGGTAGACTTATCGCTGACCCGCGGATAGCGGCGGTGACGCTGACCGGCAGCGAGGAAGCGGGCGTTGAGGTAGCTGCTGCCAGTGGACACGCCCTGAAGAAGACCGTTCTCGAATTGGGCGGTTCGGATGCCTACATCGTTTTGGAGGATGCCGACCTGGATGAGGCTGCGCATGTAGCCGTTACGGCCCGCTTCCAAAATAATGGTCAGAGCTGTATTGCCGCCAAGCGTTTCATCGTTGTAGAGGCTGTTGCAGAGGCTTTTGAGCAGAAATTTGCTGCTAACACGGCGAAATTGAAGGTCGGCGATCCTCTGGAGTACGACACCAGGGTCGGCCCCCTGGCTCGCAGGGATCTGCGAGATGCACTGGAACGACAGGTGCAGCAGTCGATCCAGCAGGGAGCGAGGGTCTTGATGGGCGGCAAGGCGGGCGAAGGGAAGGGCAACTTCTACGAGCCAACCATTCTCACTCATGTGACTCCAGATATGCCTGTCTTCGTCGAGGAAACGTTCGGCACCGTTGCCGCTGTTATTCGCGCTCGTGACGCGGAGCACGCCATTGAACTGGCGAACGATTCCAAGTTTGGCCTGGGCAGCAACCTGTGGACGCGCGACATCGAGCGGGCGCGCAAACTGGCAGCTCGCATTGAGGCAGGGGGCGTGTTCATTAACGGTATGACGACCAGCGACCCGCGTCTCCCCTTCGGCGGTGTCAAGAGCAGCGGCTATGGGCGCGAACTCTCCGCATTCGGTATCCAGGAATTCGTGAATGTGCAGACTGTGTGGATTGGGCCGAAGGTATAGGATAGGATGGGTTTTTTTCCGCAGGCCGGGCAGAAAATAAGGTTTCTGCCCGGCCTGCGCGTTGGTAAAACTACAGGCCAGAGAGGCTACGCTTTCTTAAAGTTCATATAGCCATTCAAGCCAGTGTTGATGGTAAGTGTATCACCCTGGAGTGAGTAAGATGTCGCGTGCTCCAGGGCTTGTAGATATGGCTCTGAAAGCGAATGAGATCCACAAAAAACCAGGGTCGTGGGACCGGCTGTCATAGTAAGCTGGTACCCGCTGGTGGAGTAACCAAAGTTTGCTGTGTTGCAGTCGGCTTTGATTTGGGCTGTGCCGTCGGTTTTAAATTCGATGGTATAGTTAGCAGGCTGGTTGACCGTAGTGGAAGTGTTGCTGCCATCGAATTGCACATTCTGAAGTTGCCAGACGATACCGGTAAGACTTCCCCCTGATGGCGGATACGTGATGCCACAGGCCGTCAAAAGCGCTGGTAACAAGCCGAGAATTACAAGATAGAGCCATCTGAACTTGAATGCAGGTATCATCCTTTTTCCCCTCTCTTTGAGATGATGTTATATGCGAAATATAACATATATTGCTCAGCCACAACAAGAGTGTTTATGACTGAATGAGCAGTCTGCCAGTAATTCCTCTCTATTCAAGGATATATCGCCCTTTCCTCTATGTTTGGTACTCATTTGATAAATGGGCGTACTTTGCGTCTTATTTTGTGTAACAGCCATTCCATGGGAAAGCGGCGGCAGCTTCTATCCTTTCTGCCGGGGAGGAGCGATAAATGCTTGAAGAACAGGGTCTTTATATTGATGTAACCAGCCGGTGTATCTGGGTCGACGGTATACAAAGACCATATAAGTTATCGAAAAGTGAGTGTAAGCTGTTGCTTTACCTGGCCGCGCGTGATGGAGGAATTTGTTCGCGCGAGGAGACGGTGCTGGCCGTCTACCAGAGTAGCTACCAGGGGAAGATCGATGATGGACGATTGGATGCAATGGTGGCGCACATCCGCAAGAAGATTGGGGATGAACCACGCTCTCCGCGCTTTCTGAGGACTGTTCACGGTGTTGGTCACCGGCTGGATGGTTATAACGGGAATGCGAGATGAGAAAGCAGTACTACTAATCTTCCCCTAATTTGAAAGGCATGTATAATACACTGGAAGTCAGTTATCTGGGGGTGTATTTAGGGGGTGGGGGCCGATCAATCGGCGGTGGGCGCGATAAATCGGCCCCTACAGTGCGTTTGGTGCGTTTTGTTTGCAAACAAGGGGGGGGCGATAAGATTTCGGACATCCAGGCGCGGGGTGCTAGTTGACAGGAGATGAGGCAGACAATGTATACGGCTGAACGTCAGAGGGCACAGCCATATTTAGATACAATCAGCGGGCCGCTGTATGAACAATGGTATCTGTTACATCACCGTATGATTCGTGTCGTCACAAACCACGCAATATTGGCCGAGCAGGTTCGTCATTTTTTATACTACGCAGAACTTTTGGCGGAATATTGCTATGATTCTGCAGCGCAACTTGCTGTTGATATCCCGATAGACCTGCTGTGGCAGGCTGGTCAGCGTCTTTATCGCCCGGTTGCCTTCACCTGTTACCTTTTTGAAACGCGCGGGGGAGAAGCATTTCCTCCTCCTCCGGCTGAACCCAGGCCGGACGATGTCGCCTGGGAAGGCATTACCGGCGTGGATGGTCCCTTGCGCGCGCGATGGAAGCATGGATCGCTGCGTTATCGTGAATACCAGCCGTTCACGGGGGTTTCAAGTCGTATCTCTTCTGTGCTGGACAAAACCGACCTGTGGGCTACGCTCTACGTTGAGGATGT
>WNGK01008120.1_pt1 | contig 10913 bp, 13 predicted proteins | sample 5400601 | NCBI WGS metagenome assembly WNGK01 (sample SAMN13153376, study PRJNA577476) | soil metagenome | isolation source: 60 cm soil or saprolite under Garry oak tree replicate 1 | place: USA:California | collected 2016-06-15
ACCGGACAGCAAACTCGAGGTCGCATATTACAAAGCCGACAAAGCTATCCAGAACATCGTCGACCTGCTCGCTGCCGCCTGATGTTACAGCTTCAAATCTTGAAGTATTCTTGTCTAAGATCTTTGATCCAAGAACCTATTCAGACCTTCCAGTGCATCCCAGAGTTAGCTTCCGTGGAAGTCAGTGCCTAGTATTTTCGGCAAAGTCCTCAGCTGGCTTTTCTGTGGTTGAGCTAGCCGGAGCCTCGTGAACCTACGCCCCGCCGCGTCCTCAATACCCCGCACCTTTCGACCCATTGCCATTGATGTCCAAAAGATGTGCCCAGCTGTGATCGGTCTGAGGAGTTTTCGATTTCCGACTGCCGCCAGCCCATCGAAGCTATGCAGCCACATCGCGAGCAGTCGGATTGCCGCCAAACTGGCAGGGTTCGACACGTGTCCTCAAGTCTGTCGAGAGCGTGTGCGCGCTCTGGGCGAAGATACACCGGTCGAGCGATGCCGGAGGAGACAGGAATTCCTTGATCATCCCTTCGGGCATGTCGAACTTGTTCCGATGCCGCGGAATCCGCAATAGGGTGTCCACCACCCTTCTCCGCTCGTCGGGCATGAGGCATTCGGCATTGGCTGCGCCGCGCTGGGGTGTGAAGATGCTCATCCAAATTTTCTCCGCCGACGAATTGGCCGACCAGAAATCGACGAACTCAGGGATGTAACCGCTGCGTTTCACCATGGCGATGGTGCAGTGGACCGCAATGTGATGTCCCTGGATATTGCGCAGGATGCGCTCGTAGGTAGCTGGTTTGCGGCGGACGTCATGCTGGGGTTGCAAGCCATCGACCGAAACTACGAGTTGCAGGTTCGGCAGCGCGGCCAACGCTAATGGGATTGGACTGAAGGCGCTGGTCACACCCTGGATGTGAGCGCGCTTAACCAGTTGCGGCAGCAGGACGTCAAGCTCTCGGTATCGAACGAGCGGATCGCCCCCCACAATCGATAAATGGAGTGGTTTGTATTGATCCATCAGGGCGAGGATCCGCGCGATCAGTTCCCGTCCTTTGAAATCGGAGAGGCTGCGCAAGTTCGTGGTTCCAAGATGAGCGTCTTCGTAGGCATAGCATCCTGGATAACGCAGTGGGCATTCGCCCCGCAAATCACGCCCATGCTTCGCCCGAGGATCCGCGGGCGTAGAAAAGTGCGCATTATTGACCAGATTGGGCCAGCCCGGCTTGATACGCTTCAATCAGCGTCACGGGTTCGAAAGGATCGCCATATGATCTCCGACAGAAGATTTCCATTTTCACCGTTGGCCCCTGTCCTGGCTTCGGGCCATGTCGCGCGATTTCCCGACCAGCCGAAAGTTCTCAGCCCAAACGACGAAGGCTCCTTGCGAATGGGCAATGAAGGCTGTCCCAACGAAAGCCAAAGCGTAAATGATGCTACTGGATACGCAAAAGAAGAAGAGGAAGCTGACTCAATAGGTTGCGAAGAGTTCTTATGATCGCACGTTTAGAGAGCACTCAGCAATCAAAGATGGACCCGGTCACCCCTACCTGGACACTGACGGTGACCGACCGCCGCCTCATGTGGCTTCAGAAACAGCATCCCGGCGCATGCGGTCATAAACTCCAGCTGTGGGCATCCGGAGCTTTCAAAGGTCGCTCACGCCCGGCGCAGATCTAAATGGATCATCCACTGAGAACCCTGATGTACGAGCCTTTTTTCGAGCCCATCCTGCGGCTCTTTCAGCGTGTGTGGGGTCTTGCGACTGGGAGAACAATCCCCGCTATCGCTCCAACAACACTCCCATCTCCTCGTCTCCCCAGACCTTGACGTATTGCGCCTGTCCCATTGTTCCGGGACCGTTCGGCCCCATCTCGTAATAGACTCTTGCTTGTGGCGGGAACCGCTTCAAGGCTTCCATTAAATCTTTAACCGTCCATGCCTCGTCTGCCATTGTTTCTCTCCTTGCGATTGCGCCGCGCGATCCACGTCATCTGTACCAGTCGCTGCCGGTGCCAAGGGCAGGATGAAATCAGGGCGCAGGGCTGCTTGCGACAGCCGTGACCGGAGTGACCAACTTCAACTGCTCCAATTCGGTCAACATGTCTTGCCCATTGCGCTGGCCCTTCTTCGTCTCGATCGATGCGGAAGGGTCGGAATAAAACTGCAGAATGTTGTTGCGCAGCTCCGGCGACGTTCGATGAAACTTCCGTTCTGACAACTGCGCCAGCAACTTTATGTAGCTGTTGTCGGCGAGCGAGTATTCCGCTGCCTTGGTCGGCTTGCCACTATCCAAATCGCAGTTGGGCAATACCAGAGTGTCGGTGCGCACCTGCTCGAGAAAGGCGCGATACTGATCGACGGTGATATTAATGCTCTTGATATACAGGTCTTCGGTTTGCGGTGTTGGGTTATTAAACGCCAAGCCTTTGAAGGGCCCAACCTTCGGCATGTATCGCAGGAGGGTTGATAAGATGCGCGTGCCCACGCCCGGCTTCACGTAGTCTTTTCCCCACTCCTTTTCGTAACCGGAGCGCGAAAGACGATACAGAAACTTCCGTCTGGCAAAATTCGGCGTCTCGCGTATGAGTTCCTTCTTATGGGTTTGCAGTGCGACCTGAGTCATTTGTGGAATCAGACGGCTGATGGCGAAACGATACGAACCCACCGCCATGTCTTCGTGGGTAAGCACGTCCTTCAACTCCACTCCGTACACGACGGGGAAGGCCCGCTCCAACAGTGACTTTGACACTTGAAATCCAATGAAGTCGTGATACTGCTGCGAGGCGTAACGATTCTTCGCGACCTGCACCGTGTCGAAACCGAACTCGGTTTTAAGATGCGCCGTCTTATCCTCAGCATAGCGGACCGACTTACCAAACTTTGCTCGCAGCTTCGGATACTCGATCGCGACCGCCTGATTGACCGCGGGGTGACCGGCGATATCCGACGCATAGTGCGACAGGGCGCCCAGCGCGAAGGCGTACTCGTTGACATCCTGGTTTTCGAGCAACAGCTCGCGGACAAAGTCCCCGCTGCGAACGTAATGCACCAGGTTGCTGAAATCCCACTGCCGAAGGGATAGTAGCCGAGATCCTGGATGACGGCGCCTCGATAGGCGTAGGCATGGGCTTCTTTAATCTGGTCTTCCGAAAGACCCGGATATCGCTGGAGCAGCAGGGGACGGATTTGGTCAGCCCAAACCAGGTCCACAATCTCTTCATGCGTCAGGACGGAATACGCAGACGAAGCACCGCTACACATGAGCACAACGAGCAGAAGCGCCACGGCATGGCCACAAAGCAGGCGGCACCCATTGGCCATGGCGCGTGGCGCTATTGGCAGGTTACGCATAAATTCAAATCCGGCCGAGAAGCACGAGAATGATAACGATCAAGAGAATCAGACCCACTCCTCCGGTTGGCGCATAAGTCCAGTTTCTGCTGTGTCCCATCTTGGCAGCGCACCAAAAAGTGCTAAGAGCAAAAATACGATCAATATGGTTCCGAGCATATTTCACACCTCACTTTCTGGCATTCCGACTTACGATCTGGTGCAGCCCTTTTTCGAGGCTGCACCGACGGCACCATTACATCGAGATGCTGATCGCGATTCCAACGTTGGGATACCTGCGGTTGTACAGGTAATAGCCGTTGTCAACGTAGACGACGTAAACGTCGTCGTTGTCGTACCAGTCATTCCCCCAGTATTCCGGCCATGGGTCAACGGTACTGATCCAATTGCCTCCGTACTGGAAGCGTGGGTATCCGCCCACAACCATGAAGGGGAGGCCGTAGATTCGGAATCCATGGTCCTGACCAAAGTACCCGCGGAAACGGTCGTCAGGGATGCGATAGCCGTGTAGCCGCAACGTTGTTGCCAAGTGCGGTGATCGGAATCCCAGCGTTGTGAGCGATGCTCTTGCCATGCACTCTGCTGGACACGCTGCTGTTCCTGTGTGCGCCGGGGCCGTTCGTTGTCCCGTCGATTATTGGCGCGCTGTTGTTGCTGCTCGTTCTGGTCCCGCCGTTGTTGTTGTCCGGCACGCTCTTGTTCTTTGTTTTGGTCCTGCCGTTGCTGCTGTTGGGCGTGCTGTTGCCGTTTGTTATCGTCTCGACGCTGTTGTTGCTGGGCGCGCTCTTGCTGCTTGTTATCTTCCTGTCGCTGCTGCTGGGCGCGTTCTTGCTGCTTGTTCTGCTCCTGGCGTTGCGATTGCTGGACACGCTCCTGCTGCTGTTGCTTGTGGTCCGGTTGCTGTTGTTGAGCATGCTGCGGGTCAGGCTTGGATTGTTCGTGCCTGTTGCTGTTCGGAATGGCCTTTCTTTGTATCCTGCTGCTCCTGCTGTGCGGATGCAGGAGCAGCCATTCCGAGAAGGCAAGACAGAGTTGCAGTGCGGACAACTCCAATTAATTTCATAGGTGTTGCCTCCGTTACTTGCGCTATTGCAGGCTTCCCGTCGTTGCGTTGGCCGGGCTACCGATTGCTTCGCCGGATACGACAAGCTCAACTCTTCGGTTCTGCTGTCGTCCCGTGGCGTTATCGTTCGTAGCTACTGCCAAGCTGTTGCCAAAACCTCTGGCGGTAACCGAATTGGTCGCGACTCCTTGTTGCACCAGGTAATCGCGGACCGAACCGGCACGCTTCTCAGACAGCTTTTGATTCATCGCATCGCCGCCCACATTGTCCGTATAGCCGCCAACCGCGATGTCGAGTCCAGGGTAGGCAAGCAGAATACCAGCAACTTTTGCCAGTTTCTCTCTCGCGCCCGGCTTCAATGAATATTTTCCAGTGTCGAACAAGACATCGGACATGCTGACAATGAGCCCCCGCGCGCTGTCGCGCGTCTGAAGGATAGTATTCAACTGCAAAGTCAATCGTGTACGCATGGCGGCTTTTTCCGTTTCCGCTTGTTGCGCGCTCAACTGGGCTTGCTGCGCCGCCAAGCGGGATTGTTCCGCATCAGCCTGGGCTGCGGAGAGTGCGTTCGCTGAAGAAGCCTGGCTGTCGGCCAGGGCCTTGTCGGAGTCCGCCTTGGCGTTGGCAGCGTCGGCCTGAGCTCTCGCGGTTTCGGACTCTGCCTGGGCTTTGGCGGTTTGGGCATTGAGCGCATCAGATTCCGCCTGGGTCTTTGCCAATTGAGCTTTCGCGGTGTCCGACTCAGCTTGAGCTTTGGCGATCTCGGCTCGGACTTGCTCAGATTGTGCCTGTTCTTTCTGCCGTGTAGCGTCGTCCGCTTGCGCTTGGGTTTGTGCCTGCGCGTTTGCGGCAGCTTGACGTTCGTTGGCCAGGCGCTCCTCATCTATCTTTCGGACTGTGATTTCGCGAGCATCTTCGGCCGTCTGCACTGTCTCACGGGCAACGGCAATCATTGGTTTTCTGTCAGTGTGCTTGCTAGTGGCATATCCATCGACTTTGTCCATCAATCGCACTGCGTGCTGATAACTGTCGCTGGCATACTGCTCGGCTCCCTCGGATTCTGCGATCCGCAATGCATTACGCGCTTCGAAGAATTCCAATGGCAATTGGGTGTTCAGAACTACTGGATCGAACTTGTACCCGGTGGGAATATAGCCACCGCGTTCCAGAAGTTCGTACTTCGTTTGCATCGCTTCGGTTGTACCTTTAGTGTCCGCGCGAACTACGTTTTCGAGCACGACAACATTGCTGGGCTGACGCACCGCGTAATAAGGCTCTGCGGTGACGACCAGAGCGAAGGTCTGCAGGTCGGTGGTGACGTCCAGCTTACTGCGGTTGTTATCGCCTACCAGTATTTCGCCGAGGTTTATCGCCCGTCCCTCGGGCGAGATTGCCCATAGGATGTAGGTCAGGTACTCGTTGCCGAAGTTCGTAGGCTTTTGCAGATTTCCAAACTCCACCTCAATTTCGATATAGCCCTTCTTGCTTTCTACTTTGGCCTGTCCGTTTGCTGCGGGCATCAGATCTGTACCCGCAAAATCCAGCTTGGTGGCTCCGCCGCGGTGCTTATAGTTGATTGCTGGCACGCTACGGCTGGTAACGGACACTCGAAATACCGGGGTTGGATTTAGGGGCTCGATGGCAATTGCTGTTTGAGGATTGGTTTGAGCGAATGCGCTCAAACTCAGGGTGATTCCGGCTGCTAACACAAGCTTAGTTTTCACAGTGTCTCCTTCAGGCAGATGTCTGCCGGGTTATGTCGTTATTGAATGTTGGGTGTTATTGAATCTTGGGTTGTGCGTTCAGGCTGCGAACTCGTTTCCAGGTCATCCTTTATCCAAAGCGCACGCGAGAAAGAGAATGAAAAAATCCAAAAGCATTCAGCAGCCATAAAACCACGGCACTGACCACCACTCCGTTCAGAATTGACTTAATGGATGACTGCATTGGAATGAAGCGATTCACCAGCCAGAGTAGAACACCCACTACGACCAAAACTTCTACCACTTGAATTAACGGCATGATCTTTGACCTTTCTGTTTCGCGGGCTACCACCTAGCACCCGTCTCGAGCTGTCGCCCTAGGTTCTATGTTCGAAAGCTTCCAGGGTCGAATCAGTGTTCGCCGGAGATGGTCGCGGCAGCACACGATGAAGAATGCCGATTTAGCTGGATGTGGTCGCTTCGCGGTGCTTTGACTACCACCGGCCCGCAGCAACCCTAAGAATTGAGAGCTGCGAATCAGCGGTTGCGGCTCCGCCTACACAATCAGGAGAATAAAGAATGACAGGTGTGGACGTTTACGTCTGAGCAAGATAGCTCACATGCAGAGATTAAGGTTACGGGCCATATGCATCGCTCAAACTGATCGCTTCCAGCCTGTTGCGATGGCGGTATTTTTGAAAATGAGCAGCATTGAGCATTTTTCGTGCTGTCGACCGTTGCATCATTTCTGTTAAAGACTTAGGAGCTCACCCGAAACAAATATTGTCCGTGCCTGTGGTGGAGCACCCGAGGAACCGCCTCAACGGCCTGCAGCTCCCCTGCGTACGGAGGCACACGAGATCGGGAAACTTTCCGCAGCGGGGGTGGTCGGACATGAAGCTCGGAAAGCAATAAACGGTTTCAGATCCGCATCATTCGATGTCTGCTAAACCCAAAACACGACTTCTAGTCGTAGAAGATGACGCTACCGTACGTGTGACAATTTCCAAACTGCTGTACGACGAAGGGTACGACGTTTCTACTGCAAATGACAGCTTTGACGCTCTTTTGCATTTACAGGAGGCGGTTCCCGAGCTAATACTTTCGGACCTGAACATGCCTCAAGTGTCGGGATTCGAGTTGCTGTCCGTGGTGCGACGCAGATTCCCAGAGATTTTGGTTGTGGCCTCCAGCGGGGCGTACGATTCCAGTGTTATACCTGATGGAGTCATAGCTGACGCTTTCTACGCTAAAGGTCAAGAAAGTGCGGCCAATCTCCTGGAAATTATTGCCAACCTCGTCCGAAATGGTCCCCTCGGACACAAGGGAGAAAATGCTCCTGTCTGGATTCCTCGAAATGGTTTAGACCATAATGGCAAACCTTTCGTAGTCCTGACATGTACGCATTGTTTGAGATCGTTCCCATTCACCGTTGACCATGAACCCACCCGGGAAGTTCTAAAAACCGCTTGCATCTACTGCCTCCACGAAGTGACCTACATCATTGATTTTTCCCGTTCCGTGAACTCTCCTGAAAAGCGGGCCGCCTGGAAAGCCGCTTTTCTGAAATCGCAAAAGGAATCCCCCGAAGTCACCTTGTCTCGGGTTAGTGCCGAGATGGCAAAGCCTCGCATCACGAAATCTGCCCGTGTTTGCAAAACAGCTTAAACCGAAGATGATTGGCGTATGCTGTCCGCCGCCATTCCCGGCGTTTAACTCAGCCGACCACATGGGCGCCGTCGTTAAGCGCCGTTTGCATCAACAATCCCACTAGCTAGTGCATGCGGTCTTCGATTCATGCCCCGCCAGAATCAGAGATTGGCAAAGGTGTGCATTTTTGAACAGACGGGGTTAGAGCGATCCGGCAAACTCTTCGAATACTGATCGTTGACCCAAAACATGATGAAGAAAGTTTGTAAGGAGTGCAATGAATAGACTTCGACAGCCCGCAGAGCCGAAGCCGGAACTGGTGGAATGCGCTATCGTTGAATTGTTGGACATAGCCGAGCGTCAAGGCATCACCCCAGCTGATTTTATTCACTTGCTGGACTCCGGAATGCAAGTGTCGGATTTCTTGGCCGCGATGAACCCTCCTGAAAACAGCAAGCGCACCCTCGGTTGCGATTCTTAGTGCATGATTCCTCAGCACGACCCCCCTAGCAGAACTGCACGAGATAAATCCCGCTCCCAGATCGGACCGCTCCTGTCCACCTTGCGAGCCGGAAACGGGGGCAAATTGGACCCAAGTGTACTGATTTGAGCTAGAGAATCTGCCAATCGAGTTCGCCACCTATACCGGCCTGCAGCAAGCACCGGTCATCGCGGGCTCGAAGGCGGTGGGTGCAGTGGTCAATCTTGATCAGTTTCGTATCACCACGAGGACGATACTGGCTAAAGAACATTTCGGGCCGGTCTAGTTCGTTCCCGTCCTCGAAGGCCACAATGAATGACGTTTAGGCGAGGACACCGGCTCCCAACAGATCTCAGAACGACTCGCGTATTCACGTCCGCGGCGGGTCTCATGTCTCGATTACAGATGAACAAAAAGGAGTTAGTAACTATGACAACGAAATTTACTCCGCTCCATGACCGCATCCTGGTGCGCCGCGTAGAAGAAGCGGGAACTACGAGAGGAGGCCTCATCATCCCCGATTCTGCCAAAGATAAACCACAGGAGGGCACTGTCATCTCCGTGGGGAATGGCAAGACCAACGATGAAGGCAAGTTGTTCCCACTTGCGGTGAAGGAAGGTGACAGCATTCTGTTCGGCAAGTACTCCGGTACCGAGATCAAGCTTGATGGAGAGGATTTCTCATTATGAAAGAAGAAGAAGTTCTTGGCATCGTTACGGGTACCGCCAAGAAAGAGAGTGTCAGCGCTCGCGAGACCGTCGGTGCTCGCAAGTAGGGATCGCTGTCCCTTGTTCTCTTGCGATGGTGCAGTCTCGATGCGCGTGGTCGCGAATGCCGATGCCTGCCCTCAACGCAAACGCGAAGCCTCAGGCAACAGATTTTCACGACATTTATCTTTAAGGAGAAATAATTATGGCAAAGCAAATCGTACACGGGGAAGAGTCGCGGCAGGCGATCTTGCGCGGCGTAAACTTGTTGGCGGACGCCGTGAAGGTAACTCTCGGCCCCAAGGGTCGCAATGTGGTCATCGAGAAGAAGTTCGGATCTCCCACGATCACCAAGGACGGCGTAACGGTTGCGAAAGAGATCGAACTGCAGGACGGCCTTGAGAACATAGGCGCTCAGATGGTTCGCGAAGTCGCTAGCAAAACGTCCGACGTTGCCGGTGACGGTACGACAACCGCGACTGTTCTGGCCCAGGCCATCTACCGTGAAGGCGTCAGGACCGTCGCGGCCGGCGCAAACCCTATGGCCATGAAACGCGGGATTGAAAAAGCTGTCGACACGATTTGTGGCAACATCGATCCGAAGACCGGCGAACGCAAGAACGGCGAACTGGACAAGTTTTCGAGGCCAGTTACCGGCGACATGATCGCACAGGTCGGCAGTATCTCCGCCAACAACGACGAAACCATTGGCCACATCATCGCGGATGCCATGAAGAAGGTCGGCAAGGACGGCGTCATTACCGTGGAAGAGTCGAAGACTCTCGAGACTCAGCTTGAAGTTGTCGAAGGCATGCAGTTCGACCGAGGCTATCTCTCTCCCTATTTCGTCACCGATCCCGAGCGGATGGAAGTTGCATTCGAGAACGCCTACGTCCTCATCAACGAAAAGAAGATCAGCTCGATGAAGGACATCCTCCCGCTGCTTGAGCAGATCTCCAAGAGTGGCAGACCGCTGGTCATCATCGCCGAAGACATAGAGGGAGAAGCCCTGGCGACTCTAGTCGTCAACAAATTGCGTGGCACGTTGCAGGTCGCGGCCGTCAAGGCTCCCGGCTTCGGTGATCGGCGCAAGGCCATGTTGCAGGACGTCGCGATCCTCACCGGCGGGAAGGCTATCACCGAAGATCTCGGCATCAAGCTGGAAAACGTGAAGATTGAGGATCTCGGACAGGCGAAAAAGATCACCATCGACAAGGACAACACCACCATCATCGAAGGCAAAGGCAAGAAGGGCGACGTCGAGGGCCGCGTGAAAGAAATTCGTGGCCAGATTGAAAAGACGACGAGTGACTACGATCGCGAGAAACTGCAGGAGCGATTAGCAAAACTCGTGGGTGGCGTGGCTGTAATTAAAGTGGGGGCGGCGACCGAGACCGAAATGAAAGAGACGAAAGCTCGCGTCGAAGACGCCATGCACGCGACTCGCGCAGCGGTGGAGGAAGGCATTGTTCCGGGAGGCGGAGTCGCTCTGGCGCGGTGTGCGACGGCTCTCAACAAGTTGAAACTGGAGGGCGACGAGCAGATCGGCATCAACATTGTGAAACGCGCCCTGCAGGAACCGCTCCGCCAAATTGCCGAAAACGCCGGAGAAGAAGGCGCCATCGTGCTGGGCAAAGTGCTTGAATCGAAGGACCCGAACTTCGGCTACAACGCCTTGACGGGAGAGTTTGAAGACTTGGTTAAAGCCGGGGTACTCGATCCTACCAAGGTCGTGCGTACAGCTCTCACCAATGCTGGATCCATCGCGGCGCTGATGCTGACCACAGAAGCTCTAGTTGCCGACATTAAGGAAGAAGCAATAGGCGCCCCGGTTGGTGGGCGTGGCGGCATGGGAAATGGGTACTAAGAAATAGACCCCACATCCAAAAGGGCAGGCAAAGCGATACTTATGCCCCCCATTGGACTCTTGACGTCGGCCGAAGGAATCGTAACG
>WNGK01040256.1_pt1 | contig 10913 bp, 10 predicted proteins | sample 5400601 | NCBI WGS metagenome assembly WNGK01 (sample SAMN13153376, study PRJNA577476) | soil metagenome | isolation source: 60 cm soil or saprolite under Garry oak tree replicate 1 | place: USA:California | collected 2016-06-15
AGACCTGCGCCGTATCGAGATTGGTGCCGAGCTTGAATGTGATGCTCAACGTCATGTTGCCGTCGCTCGTGCTCTGCGAAGACATGTAGAGCATGTTCTCGACGCCATTGACTTGCTGCTCGATCGGCGTCGCAACTGTTTCCGATACGACTTTCGCGTTCGCGCCAGGATAGCTGGCTGTGACCTGGATAGTTGGCGGCGCGATCTCGGGATATTGCGCGATGGGCAGCGTTGAAAGCGCAATGACACCGACCAGCGTGATGACAATGCTGATCACGCCGGCGAAGATTGGCCGGTCGATGAAAAAGTGCGGGAAATTCATTCCAATGCGGAATGCGGAATTCGGAGTGCGGAATTATTAGCGCGATTGCGTCGTGCAGTTTTGATCGAAGCGACAGTGATCGCGATCAGTTCATCAGCTTCCTTTTTGATCGAGATCAAGTTCGCGGCAGAAACGAGATCAGATTCTTCGAGTAGCTCGAGCCAGAACAAGGTCTCGTCGGTCTCTTCTTCGACGATTCCCATCTTCGCAATGAAGTCGGATGTCGATCTCGCGCGACAGGCAGCCCGATAGTTCGCCGCGACCGACGTTCCAGAACGCACGATCTGAGACGCAAGCGCACGACCGGCCGTCGTTTTCGGCAACGCATCGACAAGCTTCAAAACTCGAAACCCAAATGCCTTCGTGCGTGTCTTCAAATCGCGCTCACTCATGGATTTCAGTTATTCCGCATTCCGAATTCCGCACTCCGCATTTATTTCTCCGGAATTGGTTGCACCTTCATTCCGGCTTGCAACAATTGCAGACGGGTAGAGACAACTTTCTCGCCGTCCTTCAGACCGCTTTTCACAATCCGTTTTCCTTCGAAAAGACCACCAGTCTCGAGGTTACGGCGTTCGACGGTATTGTCGGGCTTCACGACGAATACGTATTTCAGCCCTTGTTGCGAGCTGATCACTCTGTCCGGGAGGAGTGTAGCCCGATAAGGCGTTGCGCCCGAGACGCGCACCCGAACGAAGAAACCCGGCGTAATGAAATTAGTGTTCCAATTTTTTAGAACGATCCGGGCACGCACCGTCCCCGTTCCAGGATCAAGGCGGTTGTCAACAAAGTCGATTGTACCTTTGTGCGGGAAATCGGTCTCGTTTCCGAGCTCGATCCACGCCGGGATCTTGGCCGTCCGCGCGCTCACACGCTTCCCTTCCTCGCTCAGCTTTACATATTTGAGCACTGCATTCTCGTCGGCATCGACTTTGGCATAAATCGGATCGACCGAGACTACTGTTGTAAGCAAGCTATCTGGCCCCGCTCCTGGCTGGACCAGATTGCCTACGGTAATGCGCTGGTCACTCACTCGACCGTCGATCGGAGATTTGATTTGCGTGAACTCCAGATTCAGTGCGGCGGCATTCTTGGCCGCTTCGGCAGAACTTTTGGCGGCGGCAGCACCTTGATAGGTAGCAGCCTTCTGATCGAACTCGCTCGCGGAGATCGTGGCCTTGCCGCGCAACTCTTTCGCGCGATTGAGTTCAATCTCGGCAAGCTTGAGCTGCGCATCCATGCGGTCGACTTCCGCTGCGGTGCGATCGAAGTCCGCCTGGTAAGGGCGCGGATCGATCACGTAAAGCAAATCCCCCTTCTTGACGATCGCACCAGCGTTGAAGCGAATTTCCGTAATATAACCGGACACGCGAGGTCGGATCTCGACGAACTCGACTGCCTCCAGTCGCCCGGTGAATTCGTCCCATTCGTTGACCTCTTTCTCGATCGCGGTAACGACATTGACTGGTAGGGGAGGTTGCTGCGTTACGGAGGCTTTCTTGCACGCACTTCCCGCCAAACAAACGAGCAAGAGACCGACAAGGGCAAAAGAGAGATGCTTCATACATTTACCGCCTCGTCCTCCATCAACGCGTTAAACTTATGGAGGTAATCACCGGCCTTTCGGTCCAAGATGGAATTATCAAAAATTGAGCGCAGTTTCAAGCTGATTTCAGTCGTCTTGTCGGAACGTCGCTCGAAGTCGAGGTGTCAGCCGTCCATGGTTAGGACGACGCGGAACCGCGCTTTGCCGCTGTGCATTTGTTCGTAGGCTTCCGTCACGCGGCTCAGTGGATATTTCTCGATCATCGGGTGTACGCCGGCCAACGCACTGAATTCTAACGTGTCCTGAGAATCCCGTGCTGTTCCGGAGTACCAGCCCGCCACGGATCGCCCTCCCATGATCAACGAGATCACGCTCACAGTCAGCGGTTCCGCGGGTGCAGCCGGCACCAACAGCTTGCCGTTTGGTGATAACCCATCCACCAGCGCAGAAATTGCCTGGGCATTTGGCGCCGTTGCCAGGATCACACGTGCGCCGCCGAGCTTTTGCAATTCCGCTGCGGCATCGCCAGTGCCGGAATCAATGTAATGATGTGCACCGAGTTTCCTCGCCAGCGCTTCCTTGTCCCTCCCGCGACCAACTGCCACTGTTTCGAATCCCATCCGCCGTGCGTACTGGACTCCCAAATGCCCCAATCCTCCAATGCCGTGTACCGCTACCACGTCGCCGCTCTGCGCGCCCGAACTGCGCAGCGCGTTGTACACGGTTACACCTGCGCACATGAACGGCCCCGCATCTTCGGCTGGCAATTCATCTGGAATCGCCGCCAGCGCTGCTGCCGGCGCAATCATATACTCGGCATAGCCGCCGTCGAAATCGATGCCCGTTATTTTGCGATTGACGCACATCGCGAAATCGCCGCGCCGGCACTGTTCACACACGAGATCATGTCCGCCATGCCAGCCTACGCCAACGCGCTGACCTTTTTTCCATTCCGTGACACCGTCACCGACTGCAGCAATGCGCCCGGCGATCTCATGACCCGGCACGCGCGGATACTGAAGTCCGGGCCACAGACCTTCCTTGACGAGCATATCGCTGTGGCAAATGCCACACGCTTCCACTTTCACACGGACTTGTCCGGCGCCCGGCTCCGAAATTTCGCGTTCCACCAATTCCCAATCCCCACCCGGTTTACTGATCTGCGCTGCCTTCATCTTCGTATTCATAAAATGCCTCTGTTTCTCATTCGCGCCGTGTTGGCTTTCGCATTTTCATCGTAATCTTTTTTGCATCCCCAAAAACTTCATCGTGCGACCTGCCGTTGGTCAAAGCTTTGCAATTTCAGCCTACGCAGCTTTGTCGAGTTGAAACCGTTTGCGAAAGACACTGTCGAATATTCGCGGCGGAACGAAGCGGTGCAGCCGACTCAACATCACACCTTGACCTACCGGATAATGCAAACGCGGCGACTTAGCGGTCACGGCGTAATAAACGACTTCGGCGACAGCGTGAGGATCGTCCCCATTTGCAATTTCTTTCTCAATGATTTCCGTGACTCGCTGCTTTTGGTCCGCGTAGGCTGGAATAGCTGTTTGCACGGTTCTTTCGTTCGCGCTGATTTTGGTCTTTGTATAGACGGGTTCAACCAGCGCTGCGCGAATGCCGAACGTTCTAACTTCGTGATCCAACGTTTTAGTGTAACCCTCCAGCGCATGTTTGCTGGCGACATACATCCCGCGGTAGGGCCCGGGAAGAACGCCGAGCATCGAGCTGATGTTAACAATGCGGCCGTAACCATGGCGGCGCATCGATGGCAGAACAGCCTGAGTGACACGCAGCACTCCAAAAAAGTTCGTGTCGAATAACTGACGCGCTTCCTCGATGCTCGTCTCTTCCAATCCGCCGGCGATCGAATATCCGGCGTTATTGATTAGGATGTCGATCCTACCAGCGTTTTCCAATACCGATTTCACCGCGTCCTCTACGCTTTTGTCGTCGGTTACATCCATGAGAATTAACTCGACTTTGGCGATGGGATTGGCGCGACCAAGATCTCTCACGGTTCCAAAAATGCGTGCCCCGCTTTCGGCCAACAGTTGAGCTGTTTGCCGGCCGATACCGGACGAAACGCCGGTGATCAACACGACTTTGTTTTCAATCATCAGTTTTCGACCTTGGCCTTCAAACATTTTCCGCATGTCGCCTTCCGTGTAACCGCCGGCTATGGCTCCCTCCGTTATCACCATGCCCGGATTGATGGAGTTGACTCGGATTTTGCGCGGCCCAAGCTCCTTCGCGAGCGTTCGCGTGATGGCATCCACCGCGCCCTTCGTCGCGTTGTAAACCACCGCGGTCGGCGGAGTCAGAGAGCTGGCGAGCGAACCAATGTTAATGATGCTCCCGCCGTCGGAATTGAAATGCTTCAACGCTTCCTGTGTCGCGAGAAGCATGCCAAGAACGTTCACATCGAAAAGTCTGTGGAATTGTTTCTCGGTGACTTCTTCGAGAGGCACGAATTCATAAACGCCCGCGTTGTTGACGAGGATATCGAGCTTGCCGAACGCCTGCTTTGTTGCAGAGAAGAGACGTTCAACTTCCGCCTTTCTCGCGACATTGGCCTGGACGGCAACGGCCTTTCCACCGCGTTTTGTAATTTCGTCCACGACGCGGTCTGCGTCCTGTTTTGAAGAGGCATAATTGACGACTACGGCTGCGCCTTCGGCAGCGAATTGTTTGGCAATCTCCGCGCCGATTCCCTTCGACGCGCCGGTCACTACGGCAACTTTGCCGTCAAGTTTTTTAGTGTTTGTATTCATAATATTTGTGTTCTGTTGCTACGTCGATTAAGCAGCCGATTGGTCTTCGCTCGGCGAAGAAAGATGGAGCAGTTCTGCGAGGCGCGATTCGTACGACTCGCAGGTAGGACAATCACCATTGGGCTCGACCCATTCTGGATGCTGCACGCGCAAAGCGTCGTGGATCTGTCGTTGGAGTTGCGTGTAAGAACGGATCTCGCCGCCTGTTCTCGAAAGAGTGCTCGTTTTCATCGGGCAAAACATCGGCGCTTATCAGACTGCGGCTATTTCGCGTACGCAGGATTTTCCAGTGCCACTCCGGAGGTGATCCGTACTCCCTCGTTCGAGATAGAGAGCCTTGGCGAAGCCGCTAGGCAAAGTAGAGGGATGAAGGAAGAATTAAGAACTTTCTTTTGATCGCTTCAGAATTGTAACGCAAATGGCGATCAGTTCATCGCATTCTTGCCGGAGAGATGACGTTGTTAGTTACAACGTAGGTTGGAAGCCGGGAAAGCAAATTTAGGGTCGCGTCTAAACTCCGAGCTCCGAGACAGCCGCCCCTATCGAGAATTGCAGGCGACCCGCCTGCCGCTCCAGGTTTGCGGTCGCCGCGGCGACCGCCTCTACAGCTGAATCAATCCGCGGCGCGTGGCGCTGGCGACAGCCTCGGTTCGACTGATCACGTTCATCTTCGCGAAGATGGCTTTTACGTGCGATTTCACTGTGCCTTCACTGATAAAGAGAGCGGAGCCGATTTCTTTGTTGCTCTTTCCTTGAGCCATCAGTTTGAGCACGTCGATCTCACGCGCGCTCAATGTTTCGCCGCTGACGCGCTCTGCCAACTTGGCCGCGAGATGCACGGGAACACACGTTTCGCCCGCGTGCACCCGGCGGATGCTATCCATCAACGCCTCGCGCGGCACATCCTTGAGCAGATAACCTTTCGCGCCGGCCTGAATGGCGCGGTAGATATCTTCGTCGCCGTCGAATGTTGTGAGCACGATGATGCGCGCGTTCTCGTCGCCCCCGCGGATTTCCTTGATTGCGCTGACGCCATCGAGCTCTGGCATTCGCAAATCAAGCAGCGTCACGTCGGGCCGGTGCTGTTTCCAAAGATCGACTGCCTCACGACCATTCTTGGCTTCTCCAACGACAGTCATGTCCGGTTTACGCTGGATCAATGATACCAATCCCTCGCGCACGACGCTGTGATCATCGGCGATGAGCACGGCGATGCGAGGCTTCGTTGGCACACGCTTAGGTCCCGGACGCCGCAGCGCGGCGTCCCTACCAGATGTTGCAGATTTGCGCGCCGCTTTCTTTTTGGATTTCACAACGTCGGCTCGTGATTGTAGGGCAAGGCAACCACAACCTTAGTGCCCTTGCCGCGCGAGCTGGCGATCGTTAGTTTTCCGCCCATTTGTTCGACGCGCTCGCGCATTCCGGCCAAACCGAAGCCGTCATGTTGCTCGCTGACTTTGAATCCGTCACCGTCGTCATGAAGTTCCAAGCGAAGTTCGTTTGCATTGCAGCTCAATCGCGTTTCAAAATTGCGCGGGTGCGCGTACTTAAGCGCGTTGGTCAAGGCTTCCTGTCCGATGTGCAGAAGATTTTCCTGCCAAACCGGCGGTAGCTCGCGCAACTTGCCCCGGAGCGCGAACGTCGTGTGAAGCGCGGTTCCGGCAGTTGTATTCTTAATGATTCCTTTTAGCGCATCCCAAAAATTCCCATGTTGCAAAGCTTGCGGTCGCAACGCTCGAACGGACCGACGCGCTTCATTCAAACTCCGCCGCGCCAATTCGCTGGCCCGTTGCAAATGCTCGTTCGCTTCCTTACGACGGCAACACGCGATTGCATCCTCGGCAGCTTCCAATTGCACAATTACGCCGGTGAAACCTTGCGCGAGCGTATCGTGAATGTCTCGCGCCATCCGATTTCGTTCTCCCAGGATGGCTGCCTGCCGGCTTTGCTCGGCAAATTCATTGAGTTAGGTTGGAATCCTCAAGAACTTCCTGGTTCCCCCGGCCTTCAAATACTCGCGGAGAGCGTTGGAAATGCGCGGATCATGTTCTATGTCTTCGCAGACGACAGGCGCTCCTGAAAAAAACACTTCCTGGAGGCCGGGGTCGTCCTTCCACGATAAAGGATCCTTAATGAATGGATGTTCCGGGTCAGCCTTGGTAAAATTCGTACCCTCTGCCCAAGCGCGTAAAACGAGCGAATCATTCGTCTCGTCTAGCAGCCACAATATGACGCCTTGCGCGTTCAAGAGACGGCCCATCGTGCCCAACATTTGTCCGACGAACCTGTCTGGCGCGGGCGCGGTCGCGAGAACATCTAAACTGTAGGTCAGAGCCTCGACTTGTCCGCGGGCGACTTGCTCGGAGGCGCGCAACGCCTCTTCCGCACCGTCACGTTCAATCGCAAGTCGTACAAGGTGCGTCGCTAACTCGATCACCTCGAGGTCGCGCGAGTTCGGACTTCGCGTTTCGCGATAGTACATGCAGAAGGTTCCCAGGACTTTTCCTTCCGAAGAGAGTACTGGATTCGACCAGGAGGCTCGCAGCCCGTGCTCCAGTGCTGAAGCGCGATGCTCCGGCACGTCCCACAGCGGGTCAGTCGCGATGTCGGAGACTATGACCGGTGATCCGCGATATGCGGCGGTGCCGCAAGAGCCGGCACACGGTCCGATTGGCAGATTTTCCATCTGCTGCGTCCATCCTTTGGGAAGACTCGGCCCCGCCACGCAATCCAAATGAAGACCATCGGGATTAAGCAGCAAGACCGAGGCAAGCGTGCCGCTGCGAAACTCCTCGATAATCAAACACAAGGCATTCAGAATCTCCTTGACCGCAACGCCGGTCGCGATCATCTCGAGAAGGCGCTTTTCACCGGTAAACAACGCCTCTGCTCGCTTGCGGTCGCTGATGTCTCGGAGAATCGCCTGAAAGTATGCACCGCGTATCGCGGACAAGGAAACCTCCACGGGAACAATCTCGCCGTTTTTGCGCACGAACTTTCTTTCGAATCGCAGAGTGCCTTCCGCTTTCAATTTGTCGATCCGCTCTTGGAACAGGTAGAGCTCTTCCGGGAGATAAGTTTCGGTGACTGGCGTGCCGACCAGCTCGTCCTGGGGAATTCCTGCCAGCTCGGCACCCGCGCGGTTCCCGAGAACGCAAATGCCCTGCGCATCGACGACATAGATCGCGTCCGGCGAAATTTCGATCAGGTCTCGATATTTCTCTTCACTTTTGCGTAGCGCTTCCTCAGCGCGTTTGCGCTCGGTTACATCCCGCAAGGTGCAGAGCGTGGACAAAAATTCTCCGTTGGCGGAAAGGCGTGGAACAGATGCACCGTCAAAATGCACAATGGCGCCCTCGTTCGTTCTCCAGCGGACTTGGTATTCCCGCGCCTTACCCTTTACCGCATCCTGCAGCATTTGGCGAACAGAGGAATGGTCCTCAGGAAGAACCAGGAGCTCGAAGATATTCGCTCCGCGCAATTCCTCTGCTGAATAGCCGCTCAGTTGGATGCCACACGGGTTGATGCAAAGAATCTTTCCCGTGCGATCCAGAAACAAAATCACGTCATGAGACAGCTCGTATAGATATTTTGCTGCGCTGTCGTCATCCTCGGCTTGCGGGCACGGTTGTGCGCGCGAATGGGATTCGTCATGAGACGGATCAGCCGTGGGGAGCATACTCTGCTCCGCTGCCGTGGTGTCGAGTTTCATAACAATTGAATCGTTCGTGCAAATAGCCGCCCAAGGCCGGCTGATGGTGCGCGCGTGCGCATGGCAGAAGTCTAACAATCCTCCGCCAGCGCGCCACTTTTGTTTCCTCCCTCGAAAGAGGTGTAATCCGCTCTCTCTTGTGGAGCACTGAAAAATCCTCCCACCGCTCCGTGGTGACGCGGCACAGCCATATCTAAGTTGGAAGCAAACAAAATCTTAAAAATGAAAACAAAACTACACCAAAGCGCTCCGCGACGCAGCCTTCGCCAGATGTTTCGAAGACGCGCGCGCAGACACGACCCCATGCTCCTGCTGAACATGTCGTTCTTTAACTTCACTGACGGTTGGAGCCGGGTTTTTTCGAGGGACCTTTATGGACGCTTCTCTTCCTGACAACTCGACACAGACGATGGAGCCCGCGCCGATCGAGATGAACGCAGCGCGACAATCCGTCGTGGTGAAAGCGCCCGTTGGCCAGGTGTATGAACGATGGTCGCGGATTGAAGATCTACCGAAATTCATTACGCCGCTGCGGAATGTGTTACGAATGGATGACACGCACTTTTGTTACACCTGGGGTCCAAACGGCAACGAACAACAGGGTGTTTTCCACATCGTGCTTCGGATTCCCGACCGCCGAATTGCGTGGCGCTCAATATCGGACGGGTTCATGTCGGGTGTCGTTTCCTTCGAGCCGCACTCCGATCAAGAAACGGAAATCACGCTGAAAATTCGTTCGATCTTCGATCCACCGAGTCTGTCGCGAAGAGTGGAAGAATATCTCGGCAATTTCAAACGGCTGGTTGAAAACCAGAGGAACGGAGCATGAAAGATTTTCTCCTGCTCCAGTCAGCGTCGAATGCACAAATCTGGGTAGCACACGCGTCTCGCGTGTTGGTTTCGGCGGCCCGCCGAAACAACCTTTCCACCAAGTGTCCACCTGCGCGTAGTGGCGCGCTCCGAAAAGTTCGCGAAAGCGCGACGCTTTCGCCAACACGCGAGATGCATGCGCTACCCGGAAATGGGGCGCATCCGTGGTTCGGCGCGCACCGCACAGCCCTATGTCCCGGTGAGACCGAAGAGGCGGCGGTGCCCGATCTTCTTAAGGAGGACTTCTCTCTTCCCTAAAACCGTTATCTCATGTGGATTGTTCGTTTAGCTCTGAGGCGACCATACAGCTTCACTGTCATGGCCATCCTGATCGTGCTCGTCGGCGTGGTAACGATCGCGCGGATGGCCACGGACATTTTTCCCACTATCAACATCCCGGTCGTCAGCGTGATTTGGAGCTACTCGGGCGTCGCACCCGAGGAAATGGAAAAGCGCTTCGTCACGGTCTGCGAGCGCGCGATGACGACCACGGTTAACGACATTGAGCACATCGAGTCGCAGAGTTACAACGGCGTCTCGGTCATCAAAGTTTTTTTCCATGAAGGCGCAAAAGTGGAAGCAGGCGTCGCGCAGATCACATCGATTTGCCAGACGCTTTTGAGGATCATGCCACCGGGCACGACGCCCCCGCTCATTATTCAATACAGCGCGTCGAACGTCCCCATTCTGCAAATCGGCTTGAGCAGCAAAACGCTTTCCGAGCAGCAACTCTACGACATAGGCTTGAATTTTATCCGCACACAGCTCGCCACCGTGCAAGGCGCGCAGGTGCCGCTACCCTACGGCGGAAAATCACGCCAGATCATGGTTGATATCGATCCGGCGAAACTTTACGGCAAGGGACTCTCGCCCGCCGACGTAAGCAATGCGATCAACGTGCAAAACGTCATCCTGCCGGCCGGTACGCAAAAGATCGGCGACCGCGAATACAACGTGCGGCTCAACTCGAGCCCCGAGGTCTTGCAAGTCCTGAACGATTTGCCGATCAAGCAGGTGAACGGCGCGGTGGTTTACATCCGCGACGTCGCCCAGGTGCGCGATGGCTTCGCCGTGCAGACCAACATTGTCGCGCAAAACCGGATTCGCTCCGCGTTGCTTACCGTTTTGAAAAGCGCGAGCGCGTCCACCATCGACATCATCAAGCGCGTGAAGCAAGCGCTGCCGCGAATTCAGGCGACATTGCCGACGGAGCTAGAAATGACGCAGCTTTTCGATCAATCGATTTTCGTGCGCGCGGCCATCAACGGCGTTTTGCGTGAAGGCGTGATCGCAGCCTGTCTCACCGCGCTGATGATTCTCCTTTTCCTGGGAAACTGGCGCTCGACGCTCGTGGTCGCGACCTCGATTCCCTTGTCGATCTTCTGCTCGATCATTGTCCTGGGCGCGCTGGGCCAGACTATAAACATCATGACGTTAGGTGGCCTTGCGCTTGCGGTCGGCATTCTTGTCGATGACGCCACAGTAGAGATCGAAAACATCCATCGCAATCTCGCGATGCGGAAACCGATGATCCGCGCCATTCTCGACGGCGCAATGCAAATCGCCGTGCCGGCTTTCGTTTCAACCCTCTGCATCTGCATTGTGTTTGTGCCGATCTTTTTTCTAAGCGGTGTGGCCAAGTATCTTTTTCAACCGCTGGCGATGGCGGTCATCTTCGCCATGCTC
>WNGK01008121.1_pt1 | contig 10912 bp, 12 predicted proteins | sample 5400601 | NCBI WGS metagenome assembly WNGK01 (sample SAMN13153376, study PRJNA577476) | soil metagenome | isolation source: 60 cm soil or saprolite under Garry oak tree replicate 1 | place: USA:California | collected 2016-06-15
CATTCAATTTGCATAAGACCCGCGTCCGCCGCGCGAGCGGCTTCCTTCTGACGGCTTTTTCGAACGCGCGCCCCAATCCTCTATTCCGCTCCACTCTGATCACCAAGGGCGCGCCTCCGAAAAAGCACTAGCGTCATCCAGGCCCAATCCGCGAAGCACTGATTCAAGAGCTACATTCCTGCAACAGCTACATTCCTGTAGGAGGAGCCTTGACCGCAGGAGAACCCTCGGCGCGCTTCCGCAGTTGATGAAACAACGGAATGCCCAGGGGGACTACACCGGCGAATTGCCGTCGATGCGAGAAGTGCGTGGCAAGACCGAGCGTGAGAAGATCAAATTGCTAGTTCTTGCCGACCATCGAAAGATCGAGGTATTGAACCGAAACCTGAAGGGTACCAATGCGAGACTCCACGTCATGTGTTGAAGGCGACCGCCAGGCTGACTGCACCATTCTTGGGCACTTGACCCTACCCGTCAACGCGGCGTAACGTCGTGGTATCGAATAAGACGAAAACTGTCCGTCGCGCCAGCGGCGGGTTCCTTTCACCCTCTAGCCAACGAAAGGAGCGTATATGTTTACCCGCGTAGTTGAACTCACCAGCAAATCAGGCAAAGCAAAGGAACTGTCAAACATCATCAACGAAAAAGTAGTGCCGATCCTGAAGAAACAGAATGGATTCGTAGACGAGACCGTGCTGGTGTCGGACACGGAATCGACTCGAATTTTGGGATTGAGCTTTTGGAATAGCAAAGAAGATGCCGAACGCTACCACCGGGAGCAATATCCCAAGATCCAAGAAATGCTGAAACCACTGATCGAGGCCGAGCAGGTCGTCCGGACGTTCGACGTCCACACCTCGACCACACACAGGATCGCCTCAGGCAAAGCCGCCTAAGGCACTGGGTGTATCTTCGCAATCAGCCGTGGGCGAGCCCAGCGACTCGCCTACTTTCAACTTCTGAGAAAGGAGCAACTATGGCTTCCAAAAACGTGGAAACGCTCCGTGCCGCGCACGAGAGCTGGAACCGCCGCGACTTCGCCGGCGTAGTCCGCAACTCGGCGGAGAATCTTGTTTACACCGATAATGCCCGAAGTCTAAGCCTGAATGGTCCGGACAAGTTCCGGGAGTGGACCGAAGCGTGGGCGAAGGCGTTCTCGGATGGCCGAATCACCAACCCCGAGTACATTGACGCGGGAGAGATTGTCATCGCCCGCTTTAGCGCCGAAGGCACAAACGACGGGCCATTCGGTTCCTTGCCGCCCACCGGGGGAAAGATGTCGCTGCCGTTCTGCGAAATCTGCCACTTCGACAAACAAGGGCGGATGGTGGCGGGCGGTTGCTACTACGATCAATACACACTCTTGACGCAGCTTGGGCACATACAGCCGCTCGCCGAAGCGGCTTGAAGCACGTCAGTGCGGCAAATCATCAGCAACACAAAAGGCGCGCTCGGCGCGCCTTTCCTCTATGAATCGGTGCTTCGCGCCGCCGGACTTCGTTTGTCTGGTCAGGCATCTCTTGCCCGCACCACCTCAAGGGCAGTGACCACGTACCAGTAACTGCCGTGAGAATCGTCGCGAGACTCTCGAACGGAATATCCCGACGGCAAGCGTTCGGCACGCCTCTGTTTGGGCACAACGTCCTCGTTGCGAGCCACGATGAAAACTTTGGAGTCAGCCGCCATTGCGAATTAAGCAGCGTCCCTGCTGCCGATACACCCTTATACTTAAGAGTGTTGCAGAGTCGGGGCATCCTTGCCAAACGCAAAGATCTGATGGCAAGAAATCAAGAAACCGAGCGCCCAGCGCTGCTGCTCGCAAGCAAGTGACCCACGCTACCGCACTAATCTGTTCTCTTTTCTGTTTTCTTTTCTTCCAGGTCCTAGTTGTTGGAGCATTGGCCTTCCGCTCCTTAACGGCGTCGTCGGTGAAATCGCCTTGATTTCGCCAACTATGGGTTTGCGTCGGTGTTGTTAACTTCCGAATTGCCCGTTAGATCGGCATAGGGGCGGCGGTCACCCACCGACCCCTGCCACACCCTCGAAAAAACCTCGGCTACGAACCTGTTCTCGCTAGGATCGGGGTTAGCTGAACCGAATACCCGAGCTTCGCCAATTGCGTGACGAGCCTTTGCTTCCGCCGTTTCAGCGTGAGAGCGCTCACCGCGGGCCCGTACTCAACATACTGGACAGCTTCGTGCAGTACCTTCCAGATCAATCGACATAAGCGGTGAGCGATTTATTCACGAGCAGCACCGACATTTTCTTCATTTCTCCGGATGGCGAACTCTACAAAGGCCCCGACCATGTCCGCCAAGCTTGGGCACGGTTTTTTGCGAGTCTGCAATCTATCCACGGGGAGATCAACCACGTTTCCTACTTGCCTGAGGGCGACGGTGTGATCGCGGTGGGCCAAGTCACCTACTACCGCCAATTAAAAGGTGGGAAACCCCAGGAGCGCATCGTCGTTTGGACCGATTTCCGGCACAAAGAAAATGGGAAATGGGTATACGTCTTCCGCCACGCTCATTGGCCCCTGGAGGCCAACGCTCAAACGGGGAGTACACCGTCTGCGAAAAGCCCGAATGGCGATCATCGATAGCTCTCCGCGCGTTAGCGACTCAAAGTCTCTGCACATCAAAATGCGTGGGCTCGAATTTCATAAATTAAGACTCGCTGTACCATTAGGATGCCGTCTTACACTCTCGGAGACCGCATAACCTCCTGGCAATCTCGTCCAGCGAAACCAGGATTCCTGCTGAAATGAATCGGCTCAGGAAGGGGCCATCATGAACAGAAGAAACTTTCTTACCGCGCTCAGTTGCGGGTCGAGAACCTTACTTTCGCTCCCAGCCGCTACAAAGACTGCCCAGTCCGACGGGAAGGTCTGGCAGCCGGACGGTTTTCTGCAGCGTGCCGTCGTAGTTGCGCTCATAAAACCCCGGGCCCACATCGTGCCGCTTGAAATCGGTGAAGATGTTTCTCACAAGGAACTGGTTTCCCTGAGGCTGCTTCAGCGGCGGATAGCCGCTGCCGTCGTCGAGGCTGTTGATCAGCGCGGTCGTACTCGCAAACAGATTGTTGAAGTTCCCTCTCGCTGGATCGAACACAGTCTCTACATCAGCCACGCGGCGATCGTGATTGATCATCAAGTCAGAGATGTGGCAGGAATTGTAGCCAATGCGATTGAACACCAGCCTTCGCATCCTGTTTGCCCAGCGCAGGTTTGAAGTAGTTCAGAAGGTAAAACTCGAGGTGATCCACAAGAGCGGGATCGAGTTCAAACTGTCCGCTTTCGGCATCCGGCGCCGGAGGAGGACTGATCTTGTCCTGAACCCCATCCAGCACCATGCCTGCGGGAGTAATCACTCGCTGCCCAACGCTGGCCTTGCCAAGGTCGGGGTCATTCACTTCCAAACCCATCTCCTTATGTAACGCACCCACGACAAATTCACGGATGGAGATGGTGCTGCCTTCGGCGAAAAATGGTTTGACGCGCAGGTCGGGATCAACACCTTCGACTTGCGAGGTATCCACCGCCCCGGATGGAGTCGCCGTGACTCGACCGTAACTTATCCCTTTGCTGAATAGAGGCAATGTCACTGAATGCCCGCTCTTCGCGGCGGACGCACTCGCTTGTTGCCGAATTCCTCGTAAATCGCTGGTAATCTCGTCGGCCAGCATCTCCTTCAGCCCAAGCCCGAAAAGATGTGGAGCATCGCGGCTGTCCGGCCGGGTTGCCACATTGCCCCCGACTTCTCCTGAGCCCCTGGGACGCCCGTGGCAAAGCGCGCAGCTATCGGCGAGGCCGGCACCAATGGCGCCGTTCGTATCAAGGCCGCCAGCCCCATCCCCTTTATTCGCTCCCTGCCCCTGCAGCCGGGTAAATTTGCGCTGGAAGAGCTGGCGGCCGCGGCGAACGAAAGGGATCACGCTGACTACAGAAGTCCTCTATGGAAACGCACCGAACGGAGAGTTACAATTTTCCTCAAAGGAGGCGAGCCATGTCGCTGCGGAAACTGTGCTTGTTCACACTAGCTGCGACGATTGCGGGATTCGCGACGGTAGCGACCCTGAGCGTGCAGATCAAAGAATACGAAGTGCCCACGCCGCGTTCGCGGCCGCATGATCCGGCACTCGCACCCGACGGCTCGCTCTGGTACACGGGACAAGGAGCGAATAAGCTCGGCCGGCTCGATCCGAAAACTGGAGAGTTCAAGGAATACCCGCTGAAGACACCCGCTTCCGGGCCACACGGATTGGTCGCCGACAAGGACGGCAACATTTGGTTCACTGCGATCTCTGGTGGTTATATCGGCAAGCTCGATCCGAACACGGGCGAAATTGCGGAGTATCGTCCATCGGATGGCACCGAGATCGATCCCCACACTCCAATATTCGACCACAATGGCATTCTGTGGTTCACCAACGAGGAGACCAACTATGTCGGGCGGCTCGATCCGAAAACCGGCAAGATGATCTTGACGAAATCCCCAACGCCGCATGCTGTACCCTACGGCATCGTGGTCACGCAGAACAACGTGCCGTTCTTCTGCGAATTCGGTACGAACAAGCTGGCCAGCATTGACCCCAACACGTTGAGAATCCGCGAGTATACGCTGCCGGCGGAAGGCGCGCGTCCGCGGCGCATTGCGCTGGGTCCTGACGGCACCATTTATTACACCGATTTCGCACGCGGATATCTTGGGCACTTCGATCCAGCAAGTGGGACCCTGCTGAAGGAGTGGGCTTCGCCAGGAGGAACGGATTCAGAGCCGTATGGGATCGCGATCACGAACGATGGTGAGGTTTGGTATAGCGAGTCGGGCATGAAGCCCAATACCCTGGTCAGGTTCGATCCCAAATCGGAAAGCTTCAGCACAAAGCAGATCCCATCCGGCGGCGGTGTGGTGCGTAACATGGTCGCCACGCCCGATCGCAGGCTTTACTTGGCATGCAGTGGGGTGAACAAGGTCGCGGTGGTGGATCTCAAGTGAAGGGACGAAGCCAAGAGAAAGAGCGCGCATAAGGAAAGGACAGCACACATGCCTACTCTATCGCTCGCTCAATGATTCCGGACGTTAGCAATAGCGAAGGGAGCGCTGCCGCACGATGCATTCCGCTTTACGTAGGCAACGGCGGCAGGACTTTTTTTCACCTCCTTCCCAGCGGATTAACAACGCGCGGTGTCCCGTCTGCATTCCGCTGTGATACGAGTTATTGGTCAGGCGCCGCGTATGCAACTGTACTTAGTAACGCATTGGCGCTCTGCCGTGAGTCCAGTCTTGTGTGTTGAACAACGATCGGAATATCGGACTCAATCACGCTGGCGTAATCGGTATCGCGAGGAATCGGTTCGGGTTCCAGGAGATCGTTAAATCGCAGATGCTTGGTTCTTCTCTGTGCCACCACGACCGAGTAGGGTCCTGCCGGCGCGCGGTCCGTAAAGAAAACAGTAATTTGGATGTGAGCCTCCTGTTCGGACGCGTTCAGCAGGCAAGCGGTTTCGTGACTTGTCATTTCTGGTTCAGGCCCATGGCGGTGCTTGCGTCCGCATAGGTATAACCAAGCCCCACTCCATCCCCAGCAAATGCGCTTACCAGTACGAGCGTCGTGCTCTCCCACTCCAAAGTACCGTCTGACTCAGGAGTGTCGGTTGGAACTGTGTAGACCGACACCTCAATTCGCCTGATGGGTACTTCTGTGCCGTCTCTCACATTCATGGCTGATTTGTTTATTTTCCTGGCGGGCGCCTCAGAATCTACACGACACCCTCGGCTTGGCCCTTCCCTGCGAGGCCAGCCTCTTGAGATGTTGCAGAAGCAAAAAAGGGTGGTTTGCTGATTTTCGACTCTTCGGACGCGAGAGCGAAAAGTTGAAAAAGAAACCCGAATTTGTGATGCCGATTATTGCCAGGAGTGCATCTCTAATTGAGCGCAAATATTCTGTCGGGGAAAGGTCTGCCATGACTGCTGCGGATGTACTTATCGAGGGATTAATCGATTGGGGCGTGGAAGTCATCTTCGGGCTTCCGGGCGATGGAATCAACGGAATCATGGAGTCGCTTCGTACCCATCAAGAGAAGATTCGGTTTGTGCAGGTTCGCCACGAGGAAGCCGCGGCGTTCATGGCCTGCGGGTATGCCAAATTCACCGGCAAGATGGGTGTTTGTCTCGCAACCTCGGGTCCCGGAGGAATTCATCTTCTCAACGGTCTTTATGACGCAAAACTCGACGGGCAGCCGGTGCTCGCGATCACAGGGTTGCAATTCCATGACCTGATCGGAACCTATACACAGCAAGACGTGGCTCTCGACAAACTCTTCATGGATGTCGCAGTTTTCAACGAGCGCATCATGGGTCCAACCCACGTGGAAAACATCACCGATCTTGCATGTCGCATGGCGTACGCTTACCGCGGTGTGTCCCATATTACTTTTCCAGTGGACTTGCAGGAAAAAGAACTCAAAGAACGTCAGCGCTCATCTCGTAATGTTCCGCACCACACTTCGGATGTGGATGCGCGAAGCGCCCGCCTTCCGGATCGTATGGATATCGAAAAAGCAGCTGAAATCTTGAACCGTGGCGAGAAGGTCGCCATTCTCGCCGGGCGCGGTGCTCTGGGCGCAACCGACGAACTGGAGCAAGTCGCTGAGTTGCTCGGTGCACCCATTGTCAAACCGTTGCTCGGCAAAGCGGCAGTTCCCGACGATAGTCCTTATACCACTGGGGGTATCGGGCTTCTGGGTACGAAGCCCTCGCAGGAGGCAATGGAAGATTGCGACACCCTCCTTATAGTGGGAACTTCATTTCCGTACATCGAATTTATGCCCAAGCCGAAGCAAGCGCGCGGAGTGCAGATTGAGCTTGATCCCAAACGAATTGGTTTGCGATATCCCGTCGAGGTAGGACTCATAGGCGACAGCCGCAACACCTTACGCGAACTGATTCCTCTACTAAAACGCAAGGAGGACCGCCGCTTCCTTCAAGAGGCACAAGCTGGCATGAAGGATTGGCGAGAGCTCATGGAAAAGCGTGCCACACGAAGCGACAAGCCGATGAAGCCGCAGGTTGTGGCTTGGGAGCTCGGAAAGCGCTTGCGCGACGACGCTATTGTCAGCTGCGACAGTGGAACCATCGCAACCTGGTGGGCCAGACATATTCCTGCCCGTCGTGGTCAAATGCACACGCTATCAGGGAATCTCGCCACGATGGCGCCGGGTTTGCCCTACACCATCGCCGCGCAGATCGCCTTTCCGAATCGTCAGTGTGTGGGGTTTGTCGGGGACGGCGGGTTCTCGATGCTGATGGCGGACTTCGTTACGGCTGTAAAGTACAAGTTGCCTATCAAAATCGTCATCATTAAGAACAACACGCTTGGGCAGATCAAATGGGAACAGATGGTTTTTCTGGGCAACCCAGAATATGGTGTTGATCTGCATCCCATCGATTTCGCAGCCTTCGCCCACGCGTGCGGCGGCGTGGGTTTTTCCGTAGATGATCCCGCCGATTGCGGTCGAATTATGGACGAGTTTTTGAACACGCCGGGTCCCGCCTTGGTCGAAGCGGCGGTTGATCCATTCGAGCCGCCCATGCCAGCAAAGGTAAAAGCGGAGCAGGCGGTCCATTTCGCCGAATCACTGGCGCGGGGCGAACCGAATCGTAAAAAGATTGCACTCACGGCACTCTCGGACAAAGTTAGGGAGCTCATCTAGGCCATGCATCCGGACGGCACGAAACAGGAAACCGTCGTCATTACCGGCGCGTCCGCAGGTCTGGGAAGAGCCACGGCACGAGAATTTGGCCGTCGCGGCGCCCGTGTGGGTCTCCTGGCGCGTGGCACAGATGGACTGGAGGCGGCAAAGCGTGAAATTGAAAGGTTGGGTGGCTCCGCTGTAGCCGTTCCGACGGATGTAGCTGATGGCGCAGCCATCGAAAGAGCGGCGAACATCATTGAGGAGCAACTCGGGCCGATCGACATCTGGGTGAACAATGCGATGACCTCCGTTTTTTCACCCGTCAAAGAAATGAAACCTGACGAATACAAGCGGGTCACTGATGTCACTTACTTGGGCGTCGTATACGGGACTATGGTGGCATTGAAGCGCATGCTGCCGCGGAATCGAGGCATGATCGTGCAAGTGGGGTCAGCGCTGGTTTATCGCAGCATCCCGCTGCAGTCGGCTTACTGCGGCGCAAAACATGCCATTGCCGGTTTCACTGATTCGCTGCGCTGCGAGCTGATCCACGACAAAAGCGACGTGCGAATCACCATGGTCCAGATGCCTGCGCTCAACACTCCGCAATTCCGCTGGGTCAAGAGTCGTTTGAAATACAAGGCTTCAACCCGTGCCGCCAATTTTTCAGCCGGAGATTGGCGCCAAAGCAATCTACTACGCTGCCCACCACCACCGACGAGAGATTTACGTCGGGTGGCCCACTGTTGAAGCCATCGTCAGCAACAAAATCGCACCACGAGTTCTCGACCACTATCTCGGGCGCACGGGCTATGCTTCCCAGCAGACGTCGGAGTCCGAAAATCCGAACCGGCCGCACAATCTCTGGGAACCGGTGGCGGGTGATCACGGAGCGCACGGTGTCTTTGATGATCGCGCACAGCAAAACAGCTATGAAGTATGGGCGGACCTGAATCGCTCCTGGTTGGGTATCGCAACCGTGTTAGGCACCTGTGCAGGGTTGTTCTTTGTCCTCAAATCTCGAAGCTGAAGTTCACAGTCGCATGGTTTAAAGCCTTCGGGATAAAAGCCCGAGCGGGATAAGGCAGTGACAACTTAACTTGCCAGATCGGAAGTTGAGGACGGTACTTCGCTTCCGCGGGGACAAGAGGACCGCTGGCTAACGGCGCGAATCGACTCCTCAAACCCTTGGGCCGGGCCTGGTGACCGGTGATTCCGACGACAGTCCGAGTGGTGTCGATACTTTATTCGCAGTTCGAAGTGCACTTTGAGCTCGCATCATGCCGGTCTTTGCAGCCTATAACCTGGGCGGTTCTGCTGGAGAAAGCTCAAGATTGCCTGGATTACCATTTCGTCCCCAGTGTCAGTATTGACCATCGCATGATAGAGGGACCGGTTGGGCCACTCGGCGTGGAAGTAATTCTTGATGAAAGCGGCACGTTCACGGTCGACTGTATCGACCAGCACTTGTGCGTCGGCCTCTTTCTGACCTTCACAAATTAAGCGCCGTATTTTTTTCTCTTTGGACCCGTAGAGAAAAAACCGAAGTGTATCGTCACGATCCCGCAGAAAGTGTTGCGATCCTCTGCCAACGATTATGCAGTGGCCACCGGCGGCAGCTTCCTCGACGACCCATTTGGACATTTTGACAATGCTGTCGGCATCGAGGGTTTCTACCGGGTACACACTTGAGTTGCCCTCATAACTTCCGAGCGTGAAGGATTTGAGTAGACGGTAGTAGAGTGGGTCCCTGCGCTCTTCATGTCGTTTTACGTCCGACTGATCGCAATGCGTGATTCGGGCAATCTCCTGCGTCAGCAACTGGTCCCAAAGCTTCCAGCCCAGGCGCGCGGCGAGTTCGCGGGCGATGCCTGCTGCACCGCAGCCATACTCCCGTTCAATAGTGATGATTCGGATCACGGTCTTCTGATAGTTGGATGCGCCGCTCGGCAAGCCGAATCATTGATGGCCTGTGCTGCCTGCGACGACGGCCTGTTTACGCAGGAGGGTGGCGGCTTCAGCCACAGTGAGATCATTTGAGATCTGATGAAAATCACTGCGGCGCACTTTCTGATGCACACTAACAGTCTTAAAGAAAAGAGCCTTACCTTTCATGTCCACATTCAGAAGCGTCAGCTCCCAGTAACCCGGCGCGACCTCCGTTTGTTTGACTTCGAACTGGCCTCCCGCATTCAAATGTCCCAACCAGCCACCCCCGAATTTCACTTCGCGGGTAAGATGTCCACCGATTTCCATTAGCCTTCCTTGTTTGCTGTCGACCCACAGATCGCCTTCCATAGCCTGAAAGACCTGAGCCTCGCGAGTGGCAGGGCGAAAGCCGCGATTTGGTGTGAACTGTAATTGCACCGCGTCGCCCCGACGCTCCCCGAAGCGGAAGATCAACGCCTCCGGCAGCATCTTGAGCAGTCTCTGAGTGTGAGCGGCGTCTTCATTCTGCTCCTTCATTGACTTGCGGAGTGTGTTGGAATCGCCTGTCAGCTTCCGAATCTGTTCGTCGGCATCATGCGCTTGCTTGGCAGTGAGCAGTCGGCCATTTATCAACACCGGACGCTTGAGGTCGCCGTCCTTCGTTTCCACTACCTCATCAACTTCTTTTCGCCGGGACTTCTCAGTCTCCAATTTAAACATCCAATGGCTGTGATCGTTAGCTTCGGCTTTTACCTCGTTCTGTAAGATCCAACGCGCAAGTACATTAGCATTTCTCTCCGAATGCTCCGATTCTTGAGACACAGCTCTGGCTGGGACCATGAAAAGCAAGCCAATCGCAATAGCGATCGTATTTAGCACCATCAGTATGACGACCGAAGCGATTGCTCGGTTGCTTCTAAGCGGTTTCGTGACTGTTCATCTACGGCTCAGTCGGAAATGTAGCCCTCTGACTATGGACAACGATGGCCCTGACGGACTGCAAGCTTTACGCGGATCGTCTCAGAGTTCTCTCGTAGTCAGCCACAAATTTCTGAATGCCCTGGGTTGTTAGTCCGTGCGCGATGTTAAGGCTCTGCCAGGGAAGGTTTAGGTCGAGATCCTTGTATGGGATCGCCTTCAGAGATTTACCACTCGCATCAAGGCCTCTGTAGCTGAAATCTTGATCTGGCGCTGGAAAGCCCTTTGCTGCCCATTCCTCCAAAACTTTAGTCGGTAGCGTGGCAAGCTCAGCATCGAGAGCGAAGGAACAAAGCAGGTGGTTGAGGC
>WNGK01012869.1_pt1 | contig 10912 bp, 9 predicted proteins | sample 5400601 | NCBI WGS metagenome assembly WNGK01 (sample SAMN13153376, study PRJNA577476) | soil metagenome | isolation source: 60 cm soil or saprolite under Garry oak tree replicate 1 | place: USA:California | collected 2016-06-15
GGGCGTCGAGCGGGCGCGCCTGGCTGTTCGCACCGCCGCCCGCGTACCGCTTCCGGGCGACGCAGGGGGTCGCGAGCGCGCCCAACAGCGCCGTCCAGGCGCAGAACCCTCCGGGCGGCGCGGTCGTGACGTACCGTCTGACGGCCGCGCTCGCCGACACCGAGGCCCGGGCTGATTCGGCGGCGCGGCCCGACAGCGCGCACCCACCCGCTAAACTCATCGTCGTGGATGCGGGGGGCGATACGGTGCGCGTGCTCCAGGGGGAGCGGAAACCGGGGCTCAATCGGGTGTGGTGGGACCTGCGCTACTCGCCCACGGTCGTGCCCAAGCTGCGGACGCCTCCACCGGGCAAGCCGTTCGTGCGCGTCGGTCCCGACGGCACGCGCCCCCTCGTGACGTGGGATCTCGATCTCATGCTGCGTGGCCCACCGGTGCCGCCCGGGACGTACGGGATCCGTCTCAGGGTCGGCGACACAACACTCACGCAGTCGCTCACCGTGTTGAAAGACCCGAACACCGCGGGGACGGACGCGGACGTGCAGGCACAGACCCGGCTCGCCCTCGCGATTCGGGCCGAGCAGGACAGCGTGGCCCGGATGATCAACCGGCTGGAATGGGTGCGGAAACAGCTCCTCGATCTCGCAGGGCAGCTGCGCACCGATTCGGCGACGGCCAGCGCCGCAGGCGCTAAGCGACTCGCGACCCTGGCGGACTCCCTCGAGCACCGCGTCGCCGACGTCGAGGGCGCGCTGTTCGACGTCCACCTGACGGGGGCGCGGGAAGACGCCTTCCGTAACCCGATGCAGCTCTACGGCCGGCTTGCGGCGCTGCAATCCGATGTCGCCGACAACGGGGCCGATTTCGCACCCACGACCCAGCAGCTCGCGGTGCACGACGTGCTCGCTCAGCGGATCGCCGCCGTGTCCGCCCGGTTCGCCGACCTCATGGACAAGGCGGTGCCGGCCTTCGCGGCGGAGCTGCGCAAGACGGCGCTCAGGGACGTCATCGCCAGCGGGATCGACGGCGCCGTACCGCCGCGCACGGGGCCGTGAGAGACGCGGCGCGAACCGCGGATCGTTGGGGCGCTGGTCCCGCCGCCGGCGCCGACGAGCTCGACCAGCTCGTCTACCTGTCGAACCTAATCGGCCACGAGCCGGCCCTCGTGCAACCGGGCGGTGGCAACACCTCGATCAAGCTCGGCGACGTCCTGCTGGTGAAGGCCAGCGGGACCGACCTGCGCACCATCGAGCGTGACGGATTCGCTCGGCTGTCGCTCCCCGAACTGGCGGCGCTCGAGAGTGCCGCAGCGATGAGCGACGCCGACATGATGCGCCTCATGACGCGTTGTACGGTGCCGGCCGACGGACGTGGACCCGCACCCAGCGTCGAGACACCGCTGCACTCGCTCCTCCCGCACCGCGTCATCGTACACACTCATGACGTGGCGACGATGAGTCTCACGAACCTGGACGACGCGACGGCCGAGCGGCTGGTCACCGAGCTGTTTCAGGGAGAGATCGTGTACGTGCCGTACGTGCGCCCGGGATTCCCGCTGGCGCGGACGGTGACCGACATGGTAGACCGGCTCCCGCGCAGCGCCGTGGGGCTCGCGCTGGCGCATCACGGCCTCGTGGTGTGGGGCGAGGATCCGCGGGAGTGCTACGCGCGCCTGGTGGGCGTCGTGGGCCGGATCGACGCCTACCTCGAAACGAAGCGACGGGGCCGCGCGGTGCTGGGAGCGACGCCCCGCGCGATCCCCGGCGCGGAGGTGCGCCGCCGGTTGGCGGAGCTCGTCCTCCCGGTGGTGCGCGGAATGCTCGGCCCGCCGCCTGACCGCCGCGTGATCCTGCACTGCGACGATGGCGACGACATCCTGGCGACCCTCGCCGCCGAACGGATTCCCGCGCTGGTGCGTCGCGGCATGGCGACGCCCGAGCATATCCTGCGGGCCGGCCGGCTGCCCCTGTGGCTCGACCTCGACCCGTCCGCGCCGGGAGATCGGCTGGTCGACGCAGTCCGCACGCAGCTCTCACAGCAGCGCTCGGAGTACGAGGCGTATCACCGGCGCCACGCCGCCCTCGAGGAGCGCCCGCTCGACGATTGGGCCAAGGTCGTGCTCGCCCCCGGGCTCGGAATGATCACGGCGTCCCGCGACAAGCGGGGCGCGGTCACAGCCAATCTGTGCTATCGGGCAGTGCTGGAGACGATCGCGAATGCGGAAGCACTCGCAGCGTTCCAGTTCATTCCCGAGGCGGAGGTGTACGCGTTCGAGCACTGGCCGCTCGAGCGCCGCAAAATCGACGAGCAGGACGCGCGGGAGCGCACCTCCCAGCTCGTTCCCCGCCAGGTCGCCGTCGTGATCGGGGGCGGCAGCGGCATCGGGCGCGCGGCCGCGCGACGGTTTGCGGCGGAAGGGGCGCACGTTGTGGTCGCCGATCTCGACCAGGCCGCCGCGGAGGCCGCGGCGCGGGAGATCGCTACGGCGCAGCATGATCGCGCCATCGCAATCCCGGTGGACGTCCGCGACGACGCGAGTCTGGCGCACCTGATACGGCGGACCGTCGCCGAGTTCGGAGGGCTGGACTGCCTGTTTTACACGGCGGGCCAGGCGCCGCGGTTCGCGGGGCTGACGGACATCGGGCGGGAGGACCTCCAGCGCCAGCTCGACGTCCACTATCTCGGCGCCGTCCTGGCGATCGGCGCCGCGGCGGCCGTGATGCGCCGGCAGAAGACGGGGGGCTCGATCATCGCGTCGGTCTCCAAGGCCGCGCTGGCGCCGGGTCCCGAAGCGGTGGCCTATGGCGGGAGCAAGGCCGCGCTGTTGCAGGCGCTGCGGGTCGCGGCGGTCGAGCTCGGCGGGGACGGCATTCGGGTCAACGCCATCAACGCCGACCAGATCGAGACCCCGATGTTCCGCCGGTTTGTCGAGGAGCGAGCCGCGAGGAGTGGCGTATCCGTCGACGCCCAGCTCGAGACCTACCGCCGGCGCAACGTCATGGGCGCGTCCCTCATCCCCCCCGAGGTCGTGGCGGACCTCGCCGTCTTGCTGGCGAGCGAGCGGTTCCGCTTCACGACGGGAGACATCCTCACGGTGGACGGCGGGCTGCCGGAGGCGTTCCCGCGCTGACGGTGCTTCAAGCCCTGACGCGCGACGGGCGCCTGTTGTTCCTGACCCGCGTGACGCGTCTGTTCGCGTACGGCTCGTTGGCCGTCGTTTTGGTCTTCTATCTGATCAGCCTTGGCCTCAGCGCGTCCCAATCCGGCTTGCTGCTGACTCTGACGCTGGCGGGGGATACCGTCGTCTCCCTCTACCTGACCACTCGAGCCGATCGCGTCGGGCGGCGGCGCATGCTGATCATCGGCGCCGCGCTCATGGTCGCCGCCGGCCTGATCTTCGCCTACACGCGCAACTTCTTGTTCCTGATCCTGGCCGGGACGATCGGCGTCATCAGCCCCAGTGGCAACGAGGTGGGGCCGTTTCTCTCGATCGAGCAGGCGGCGCTCTCTCAGGTCGTTCCCGCCCGGTCCAGAACCGCCGTGTTCGCGTGGTACACGCTCGCCGGCTCGTTCGCCACCGCGGCCGGTTCCCTGAGTGGCGGCACGCTGGCGCAGCGGCTGCAGGGTACTCCGATGACGCCGCTCGAAAGCTACCGGGCGGTCGTGGTTCTCTATGCCGCTCTTGGGGTGTTGCTGCTTTTCCTGTTCACCCGTCTGTCGCCTGCCGCTGAAGTGCGCTTGCCCGCCATGCGAAATCTCTTTGGCATCGGCCCCTCCCGCGACATGGTCCTGAAGCTGTCGGGCCTGTTCGCTCTCGATTCCTTCGCGGGCGGCTTCGTGGTGCAAAGCTTCGCCGCCTACTGGTTCTATCTCCGCTTCGGCGTGGACCCTCGAACGCTTGGTGCGATCTTCTTCGGGGCGAATGTCCTTGCCGGTGTCTCGGCAGTACTCGCGTCCCGACTCGCTGCACGCTTCGGCCTCGTTAAGACGATGGTGTTCACGCACCTGCCATCCAACGTGCTGCTGATTCTCGTGCCGCTGATGCCGAACCTGCCGCTCGCCATCCTGGTGCTGTTCGCGCGTTTCAGTATCAGCCAAATGGACGTGCCAACCAGGCAATCCTACACGATGGCGGTGGTTGCTCCTGAAGAACGATCGGCGGCGGCGGGCATCACGGGTGTGGCACGGACCACCGGTGCCGCACTCGCCCCGGTGTTCGCGGGGTTGCTGTTCTCCCGACCCGCGCTGATCGGGGTGCCGTTCTTCATCGCCGGGACGCTAAAAGTCATATACGACGTGCTGCTGTACCGCGCATTCGTGGCCCGGCAGCCACCGGAAGAGGGCGGCTCCTAGGTCCGTGGACGCGACTCGCCCAACAGCTCGCCGACCGCTCGCACCAGCTCAGAAAGCTCGAACGGCTTCCGCAGCGAGCGCGCCGCCCCGAGCAGCTCGGCGTCCTTGCGCAGGTCCATCGTTTGCGTTCGATCGCCACCCGAGATCACGATGATCTTCACCTGGGGCGACTCGCGGCGCAGCTCGCGGACCGTCTCGATGCCGTCCCGCTCGGGCATGAAGATGTCCGTGATGATCAGGTCGGCCGGCCGCTCGCGGTGCGCGCGCAGCCCGGCGTCGCCATTGCCGACGTCCTCCACCGTGTGGCCCGCGCGCTCCAGGATGCGGCGCACCGCCCCTCGCACCTGCACATCGTCGTCGATCACGAGGATCCGGGCCATCAGGCTAGGCGCGCCGCCCTCCGACCATGGCCGCCGCGCGCTCGGCAGCGAACCCGAGCAGCGCGCCGATGGCGAGCGCCACGCCCGCGCGAATCGCGTCGTTCACGGTGTACACGTTGAGGCCGAGCGCGACGCCTGCACCGGCGAACGCCCCCGCTGTGAAGGAAAGGAGCGGCACGCGCGATTGCAGCATGATGGCGGACGCCGTCGCGCCGAGGATCACGGCGGCGACCACGTTGCCGCCACCGATCGCACCGCGCACCGCGTGGGCGACGAGCACCCACACTACGCCGCTCAGTGCAGCCACGCTGGCCTTTTGCAGGCCGGGGACGCCGCCGCCGGCCGCGAAGAAACATCCCAGGGCGACCAGGCCGGCCCACAGCGACACGTGCAGCCGAGCCACGTCCGCCAGCCACCCCCAGAGCGCGATCACGAGCCCCAGCATCAGCGCTCGCGCAGTCATGGTGTTCATCTGCTTCGCCTCCCCTCGAGGGACCAGACAGAAAATAGCGTCGGGCGTGAGTGGCACCAAACCCGGCCCCGACTTTAGACTGAGAGCACCTTCACCCATGACCCCAATGAACGACTCCCCCGTCCCGCCGGGTCCACGCCCGCCCGCCGTGAAGGTGTATGGTGCCAAGGCGCAGGCCCAGCCGGGCGATGGGAGCCCCGTGCTCTCCGGGCTCATCGTGAGCGTGCTGTTGGCCGTGGGCTGGGCGTTTCTCGTCTACGTGACCGACAACCCGGTCGGTCTGATCGCCTGGGGGGTCGGGGGGCTGATCGGCCTCGCGGTCGCACGATTCGCGCCTCGGCCAAGTGCGTCGCTCGGCACGCTCGCGGCGGTCTTGACCGTCGGGACCGTGATCCTTGCCAAGGTGTTGATTGTCGCATTCGCGCTGCGACCGATGGTGCTGAACGACGTCCTGCGCGATCGGGACGCTACTGCCACGATGTACATGGTCGACATGGTGACCCACCACTCGTTCTCACCCGAGCTCCAGGCCGAGCTCGACAAGCAAGCCCGGGAGAGATCCGACGCGCTGCCACCGGACGCGGCGAGCGAATTGACCCACCGCATGGTGGTCGAGGCACGCCAGCGCGCAGCCGCCGCGACTCGAGCGGAGCGCGAGCGGTTGGTGCGGGTGCACACCGACAGCCTGCTCACGCGCATGGGGTTCGTAGCACCGCTCGCGCGGCTGTTCGGCGTGCTGGATCTGCTCTGGATTGGTCTTGGCATCTCTACGGCGTGGCAACTGGCGCGCGGCCGAACCGGCTGAGCTAACCTCCGGGTTTCTCCTTGTCGCGCTCCGCCTGCTCACGTTCCGCCCGTTCGCGCTCTTCCCGCGCGCGTCTCACGCGCTCCTGTCGCTCCCGCAAGGCCGCTTCCTCCCGCGCCGCGCGAGCGGCGTCGCGGTCCGATGGCTCGGGTGAGGCCTGCTCGCGAGCGCGCTGCACGCGGTCCTGCCGGGTGCGTCGATCTGCGTCTTGCTTGGCGGCCCGGTCCACCTCGAGCGCGGCCTGCCGTTTCGAGTTCATCCACCACATGATACAAAACAAACCGAACTGCGCGGGCAGAACGAAGATAAAGGATGCGGGGAACAGTCCTCTGACGGTCGCAGAGACCGCCACACTCGCGAGAGCCCACTTCCAGCCCGTCATGTGCTCGTATTCGGCGGCGGCGTAGAACACGCCCGCCAATCCAAGACCGCCTAGCAGACCCATAAAAGCAATATGCGAAAATGGATTCGGCCGAGCAAATTTTGGGCCCCGTCGCTACTTCGCGATCCACGACCGGCCCGTGGCGAGGAGCGCCACCAGGGCCAACCCGAACACGATGCGGTACCAGGCGAACAGATTGAACGAGCGGTGCGACACGAAGCGGATGAGCCACCGGACCACCACCAGCGCGCTCGCGAACGCCACAACGAAGCCGATCGCGAAGATCCGAGCGTCGGACCCGGACAAGAGGTGCCGGCTCTCCCAGAGGTCGAGCCCTGTGGCCGCGACCATCACCGGAATGGCGAGGAGGAACGAGAACTCCGCGGCGGCAGGGCGGCCCACGCCCGCCAGCAACGCCCCCATAATCGTCGCCCCCGAGCGCGAGACTCCGGGAATCAGCGAGAACACCTGCGCGATCCCGATCCAGAGCGCCGTCCGGTAGTCGATCTGCGGCACCGTTTCGACGCGGGGGGCGGGGCGCCAGTGCTCGATCGCCAGGATAGCGACCCCGCCGACGATCAGCGCGGCGATCACCACCGGGGGCGTGAACAGGTGCGCCGTGATCCAGTGGTGCGTGAGCAGCCCCACGATCGCCGCCGGGAGGAACGCGATGAACAGCGCGACGATCAAGCGGCGCGACTCCGCGACGGCGACGCCGTCGCGCACCACGCGGAACAACAGGCGGCGATACAGCCAGACGACCGCCAGGATGGCGCCGAGTTGGATGATGATCTCGAAGGCGGCGGCGCGCGGGCCCACGAACCCCAGCGCGTGGCCCGCCAGGATCAAATGGCCGGTCGACGAGACGGGGATGAACTCGGTCGCGCCTTCGACCAGGCCGAGGATAATCGCCGCGATGGTGGTGGGCATGAGAATGGAGCGGAGGGGATTCGAACCCCGAGTTGCGACACAATATAGCAATCACGCGGTGTTCTCGGCATCGGTGTCGCCGCCCGCAATTCTGGTGGATATTGACGTGAGGCTCAGCGTGCCGTAAGACAGGTACCGGGTGTCGGGTGTCGAGGGCCGCACCTTGAGATCCGACAGCTGTGACGTAAAACCTGAAACGCGGAGTCCACTATGTCAGGGAGAATGGTTGTATCGGGTGCCGCTTTGGCGTTGCTCGTCGGCTGTGTGGCGGACCAGTCGCTGCCGACGGCGTCCGAGGTGCGCGCGCCGCTGTTCGCGGCCGTAGCTCGAGCCGGCGAGAACCACCTCCGCACCCACCTAGCCGGCGCCCACGAGGTGTTCACGCCCGCACACCCGGGCGACCCGACGCCGGCCGATTCGCGGGCGCAGGGGCAAGCGATCTTCCGCGTCAGCGCGGACGGCGGCACCGTGGAGTTCCGCCTCATCGCGTCGAACATCGACAACGTGATCATGGCGCATATCCACTGCGGTCCGCCCGGAGCGAACGGGCCGATCCGCATGTGGCTGTATCCAGTGATCGGACCGACCGGCGCTCCGGGACCCAACGGCACCGGCCGGCACGACGGCGTCCTCGCCTCCGGCACGTTCTCGCCGACCGGCGTCGTGTGTCCGGCGAGCGCAGTCGGTCAGGAGATGCCGCTGCTCGACGCCATGCGGGCCGGCCTCACGTACGTCAACGCGCACACCAACGATGGCGTGGCGCCGACCAACACGGGGCCAGGTGACTTCCCGGGCGGTGAGATTCGGGGGCAGCTGGCCTCGCCGCGGGCGAACTGAAGTCTCGCGGGTGTCGGGTGCCGGACGTTGCTCCCGGCACCCGGCATCGGGCACGCGAGACCTGCAGTAGTCACCTTCGCCGACGAGATCTACGAGTAAGGACCATGGAGCGGATGGGATTCGAACCCACGACCCCCTGGTTGCAAACCAGGTGCTCTCCCAGCTGAGCTACCGCCCCCTCGTCGAAAATAGGGATTGGGGGGCGCGACGGGTAGTTACAGCAACTTCGCCAGCGCGTCGATCAAAGGTCCCTACTTGAACACCGCCCCCAGATTGGTCGTGATGCCGACGAAGAGAAGATGCGGCGTCTCGCGCCACAAGCCGACACTCCCGCCCGCGGTGAACCCATACAGCTCGGTAGCGAGTCCGTAAGGGCCCAGTCCGACCCCCGCTCCCATGGAGTGAAACCAGCGCGGCGGCGACGCGCCGGCACCGAGCGCCACGGGCCCGAGGTTCACGTCGACATGGAGCCTGCGGGACGCGTCCACGCTCGCGACGGCCAACACGCCGCCCTGCGTGCGCCCCGCACCACGCCCCGCGCCGGCATCGCCGGTCGGAAAGGAGACGCTAGACGCGAGCGCCAGCGTGGCACGGGGTGAGACGCTGGTCGAGAGCTTCAGCGCCACGCCCACATCGCCCACACCAGCGCCGGCCGGGGTGTGAATGAATCCGGTGCCGAAGAACGCGAACTGAACCTGCCGGGCCACGCCGATTTTCAGGTTGTAGTCCCACGCGGTGGCATCGCCCGCACCGAATTCGACGCGCAGCCCCTGCTCGAGCTCGGCGTATCCCGGAGCCACTGCATACGCATGAGTCGCGAAGGTAGGACGCTCGGGGTTCGCCGCGCGCGGCGACTGGCCGCCCGCCCCGCTCGGGATGCACAGCAAACTCAACACGAACGCCAACCGCACGCCTACCTCCCACCCCCGAGCGTTTCTTCGAACAGCTTGAGAATCCTGCGGTACTCGTCCGTCCAGCTGTCGTTGCGCGTGAATCCGTGCCGCTCCACCGGATACAGCGCCACTTCCCAGTTCTCTTTCTTTAGCTCGATCAGCCGCTGCAGCAGCCGGGCCGTGTCCTGGAAATGGACGTTGTCATCCACCATGCCGTGACAGATCAGGAGTCGGCCCTTAAGCCCCTCGGCGAAATAGATTGGGGAGGACTCCTTGTAGGCCACACTGTCGTCCTGCGGCTCGTTCAGAATCCGCGCCGTGTACGGATGGTTGTAGTGCGCCCAGTCGGTGACCGGCCGCAGCGCCGCGCCCGCGGCGAACACACCCGGCCTAGTGAACATCGCCATCAGGGTAATGAACCCGCCGTAGCTGCCGCCGTAGATCCCGATCTTCGTCGAATCGACCCCGAGGTGCTGCACCAGCCAGCGCGCGCCGTCGACCTGGTCGTCCAGGTCCTTCCCGCCCATGTGGCGGTAGATCGCGGTGCGCCAGTCGCGCCCCTGCCCGGCGCTGCCGCGGTAATCGAGATCGAGCACGGCGTAGCCCTTCGAGGCCAGCAGCTGGTTGAACATGTATTCCCGGTAATACGACGACCACCACTTGTGCACGTTCTGGAGATAGCCGGCGCCGTGCACGAACAGCACCGCCGCGTGGTTGGCGGGCGTCGCGGTCGGGCGATACAGCCGCGCCGGCACCCGCGCCCCATCCCGCGCCGGGATCATCACGATCTCGGGGCTGATCCAGCCGAAGCTGCGCCACTCGGACGTGGTGCTCTCCGAGACTTTGCGCATCTGGCCGCCGGGCTGGTTGGCCTGGAAGTACAGCTCGGGCGGATGGTTCGCGGTCGAGTGGAGCACGGCCAAGAGCTTGCCATCGGGCGACACCTCGACATCCTGGCGTCCCTCAGTCGAGGTCAGCTGAGTCCGCCGACCAGTCGCGATGTCGAGGGCGTAGCAGTGGACTTGTCCGAAGTCGCCTTCGTTCGTGTGCAGATAGAACGTCTTGCCGTCGGGCGCTAGCGCCACCTGCTGCACCTCCCACGCACCGCGCGTCAGCGCCCGCGCCGCGCCGCCCGCAGCGGGCACCGCGTACAGGTGCGCGTATCCCGTCTCTTCGCTCCCGTAGTAGACGGTTTCCCCGTCCTTGAGCCACCCCGCGGTCGAGATGAGCGGCCCGTCGAGCCAGGCGTCGTCGTGCAAATGGGCGACGACACGCGTCGCGAGCGACGGCAGATCCACCACGGCGAGCCATGCGTCGGTGTAGCCCGTCGTCGTGACACGGATCAACGCGTGGCGGCCGTTCGCGGAGATCCCGACGCCGGCAGCGTTGCGCTCACCCGCCCCCACCGAGTCGATCCAGGTCGTCTTGCCCGTGGCCACTTCGAGGAGCGCGGCGCGCTCGCGCGACTGCGCGTCGCCCACCTTGGTGCGGATCTGCTGCGTCTCCACATACCCCGACTGGGTGACCCAGCTCGGCAACACGACCTGCCGCCCCTCGAGCGAGTCTCCCTTCGCGCGCTCCGTCACGGTGACCAGCACGAACCGGGCGTCGGGCGCAACCTCGAGTCGGGTGGCAGCCTGTCGCTCGGCGAGATAGAGCGGCTTCGCGGTGTGCACCGTATCGGTGTCGGCGCGCATTTGCTCCTCCGCCACCTGACGCCGGATGTAATCGAACAGCGCGCGCTGCTGATCGCGCAGGAACTTCTTTTCTCCGACGGGGTCGCTCGCCTTCTTGGGAGCCGGGCCACGGCGGATGTCGCTCAGCTGGCGCAGCGCGCCGTCCGCGATCCCGAGCGCCCAGGCG
>WNGK01013863.1_pt1 | contig 10912 bp, 8 predicted proteins | sample 5400601 | NCBI WGS metagenome assembly WNGK01 (sample SAMN13153376, study PRJNA577476) | soil metagenome | isolation source: 60 cm soil or saprolite under Garry oak tree replicate 1 | place: USA:California | collected 2016-06-15
CGCCACTCGCGAGGCGCTGGAGCGCTGCACCTCGAATCGGATCAGCGGTCACTCTCTCTCTCGCGCGTCGAGCGATGGCCCAGCCGCCCACGAAGGTTTCGAGGCATCCTCGATTGCCGCAGCTGCATTGAACTCCATTCTGCTCAATGGTCATGTGGCCGAACTCGCCGGCGTTTCCGCTCGCCCCGCGCACCAGCTCTCCGCCGACCACCACGCCGCCGCCTACGCCGGTGCCGGCGAAGAGACAGACCAAGTCGCGCGTGCCCTGGCCGACCCCGCGTCGGCACTCGCCGTAGGTGATCGCCTGCACGTCATTGAGCACGGCGACCGGCACCTTCAACGCGGCTTCCAGACGCTCGCGGATCGGGAAGTCGCGCCAGTCGAGATTGGGCGCCCGGCGTACGACGCCGCTCTCGGAGTCGACCTGTCCCGCAACACCCAGGCCGATCGCACACACCGGACGCTCACTCCCTCGCAAATAGTGCGTCTTCACGAGGGAGACCACGATCTCGACCACGTGGTCTGGTCCCTTGGTGGCTTCGGTCGGCGTGCGCTGCCTATCGGCAATGTTGCCCTCGGCATCGACCAGGGCGGCCTCGGTCTTGGTGGCCCCGAGATCGATTCCAATGGCGAAGCTAGTCTTGGCGGATTTCGTCATGGTCCTCCGCACGCCAGCCCTAGCGGCTGAGCAGGGATAACCTGCCGTTCCCGGCCGTCATACACAAGCCGGGTGAGCGCGCGCGAGCGTGGATCGACCGTCGGTTGGGTTAGCGGATTGCCTCGATCGAGCGGCGCAACTGCGCCACGAGCGTGACGCTGTGTGGCAGATATTTCTGCTCGGCATCGAGGATCATTTCGAACGCGCGTTTCTTCAACGCCACGATGTCGATCGAATCAGTGCGGTGCTCGATACCGGCCGCGTCGCAGACGATATCGATCAGGCGGTCCGCTGCGTGAAGGCGGCCGAGCAGATAATCGTTCTCGCGATAGGCGCGAGAGAGGAAGGCTGCGAAATGCGCGAAGCCGGTGCCTTTCAGGGTCCCGGCCGCGCCGGCGTCGCGGAGGGTGCGGACGTCTGCCGGGCTGATGCGGTCGATACGAACCTCGTCGAACTCGCCGACATCGCGCCAATTGGTGACCGAGAAGGTCAAGATGTCCCAGAAGGCGAAGCCGAGGAAATTGACCAGCACATCGCGCCGTGCAGTGGGCCGCCACTGCGCCGGATCGATGCGGGAGAGCAATCTCTCGACATCCTCGGTTCCGGCGTCGAGGTCGATCTCTGCCGCGAGGCGATCGATCAGCGCGCTCAGCTTGTCGGTGTGCTCATCGACGAAGCGACGAGCGTACTCCGGGAGCTGCTTCGCCTGCGCGGCGGTCGGTGCTGTCGGGAACAGGCGTTCAGCCATCGTGCGCGTCGACGCACTGAAAAAGTCAGCGGACTCGCGACGCCGCAGTGCCTCGAGGCACAAATAGAAGTCGCGCTTCAGCCGATCGATTGCGACGCCATCCTCCGAGCCCCTCTCGTCCATCAGCTGATAGAGACGATTCTGACCCTGGATTAGAAATTGGAGGCGACGCTTGCGGAAGTCGGCATCGAAGCCGAGCAGCAGCTTGATCCAGCGAGGCAACCTGTCCCGCGACGAGTCGGCATCGGCCGAGTGGACCTCAATGCGGCTGCCGTCATAGATAGTGCCGGTGTGAGTGCACCAGGCGTCCACGATCTCGGCGACGGCGCGCCCGAGTGGCGATTCCGGAGCGCCGCCCCGCAAGGTCACGATCAATTGTGTGATGAAGGCGCGAACCGATGCGAGCTTCAGCCGCACATAACCTTCATAGGCGAAACCAGCGTCCCGTGCCGCTTGCACGGTCATTTGCTCGCGCCAAATCCGAAGCTGATCGACCGTGATGGGGCGGTCGAGGGGTACGTCGACGACAGCGGTAACGAGCGCGGTGATTTGCGGTCGCGCCGCCTCGACGATCGACTTGAGACGCGCCACTCGATCGTTCAATCCACTCACCCAGGTAAGCTCGTCGGCAATCGGCTCGTTGCGCGGGATGTCCGAAAGTGCGCCTTTGAGCATGGCGAAAAATCCCGGCCGACCGTGGCTCACCGGTGAAGCTGGATGCACGGGGTCGGGCTCGATGTAAACCAGCCGCCGATCGACCTGCCGATAGGCGGCGCGTCCTCTGATGGCGAGAATGGCCTCCCGGAAAGGCTTATTGTTGAGCACGCTGCCGTCGATGAAGGCCGCCGTCGCAGGATCGATATTTGCACGCACGTAGCGATCGAAGTTCCCGGCGAGGAATGTGTCCCGTCCTGGCCAGGCGATTCCCCGCTGCGCGAGCAGGCGATCGATCTCGGTGATCTCCGTGGCAGGAAAAGCGCCGGGAAACGACGAGGTGGCGCGTGCCGCGAAAGCGAGCGCAGGCGCGTTCGCGAGGTCAAAATCGCTTTCGACGTCTCCGCTGGGCCAGCGTCGGTAGCCGAAGTGCAGCATATGCCGATGTTCGCGCTCGTGGATGAGCGAGGGATCGTGGATCTGGATAAGCTGCTGATAACCGTAATAGTCCGTGAGGGTCACAAACAGGTCGAGAGAGTGCCCCGACGGCAGCAGGGATGCGCGAGGGTGTTTGGGCGCTCCCATTGCGGTGATCGCATCGAACATCAGCCCCGTCATCCGCAGGCCATCGAGCGGTGGCTTGAACCAGCGCGAGCGCACGAAGAGCGAGAGGTTGCGACGGGCCTCGGGGTCGTCGATCCGCTCCAGGATTCCGGCGGCGCTCAGACCCCAGACGAGCGGCGTCATTAACCATTTGCTCCATCGGCGAGCGCGTGCCTTTCGGTCGAGCAGCTCGGTGACGTCTGCGTTCCCGCCCGCGGAGGCACCCGCGATGACATCGACGACGACCCGCAATTCGATCTTGCGACCGATCTCCCTCAGGAGCTCGAAATAGACTTGCTCGGTGTCGAATTCCGGGTCGTTCCCATCCGCGGTGTCGAAGAATGAGGCCCTCGCGCGTGCGGCGCGGTCTGTGATGGCATGCAGCGCGCTCGAGGCGCGGACCAATTTCAAAATCTCTTTGCTGATGCCGTGCATGTACACGGCGAGCGATACCCCGCCGAAGAAAATCAGCGCGAGACGAAGTTCTTTCTCACGCAAACGTCAGCCCCCCGAATTAAGTATCTTCACACGACTAGGCGTGCCGCTCGAACTTCCCCAGAACGCCCAAGACTTCGTCAATATCCGCCGCCGTATGGTCGGCGCAGATCTGAAACCGGATCTCTTCCGAGCCCCGGGGGACCACGGGAAAGGCGAGGCCGGTCGCGAGCACGCCGTGTTGCCGCAGGTGCCGCACCAGTTCGCCGGTTCGGGGCGAATCACGCACCAACAGCGGAACAATGGGGTGATCCCCCGCGATGGTCTCGAAGCGGAGCTGCGTCAAGCCGTCGCGGAACCGCCGAGCCATCTCGCTCAAGTGCTTCAGCAGTTCGCGCCCCACGGGGCCGTCGACCAGCATCACCGCTGTCGCCGCCGCCGCCGCCTCCCCCGGCGCAATCGGGTTGGAATAGACGTAGAGCGGAGATGTCTCGCGCAGATATTCGATCACGGCGGCGCTTGCGACGACATAGCCGCCGTTGACGCCGAAGGCCTTGCCGAGCGTGCCGATCAGGATATCGGCGGCGGCGCCCGCATGTTCCTCGGTTCCGCGGCCGGTCGCGCCGAATGCGCCCACGCCGTGGGAGTCGTCGACCACCAGGAGCACATTCTCGGGAAACGCCGGATCGTGCTTGCGAGCGATCGCATCGATCTCCGCCAGCGGCCCGTGGTCGCCGCGCATGCTGAAGATCCCGTCGGTGACGATGATCGCGCGCTTGCAGGAGGCCGCGGCCGCGCGGAGCCGCACCTCCAATTCCCCGAGGTCGAGATGGCGGTAGACGTACCGCTCGCGCGGCCGCGACAGGCGGATCGCGTTGATGATGGAGTTGTGATTGAGCTCGTCGCTGATGACCGCGGTCTCAGACGTGATCAACGACGTCAGGACCCCCATCACGCTCGCGTAGGCGGAGCTGAACACCATGGCTGCAGCTCGCCCATGAAAGGACGCGAGCGCACGCTCGAGATCCAGATGCGGTCCCCAAGTGCCGCTGATGAAGCGCACTGCGCCGGGACCCGTCCCGTAATCTTGGACGGCGGCATGCTCGGCGGCGATAATCTCGTCCCGCAGAGAGAGACCCAGATATCCATTGGAATTCATCCGCAGGAACGGCTTGTCGCCCTCGCCCTCGATCAAGACGCGCGGACCGCGATCGCCGCTCGGCGGCAGCACTCGGGTGATGACGCTTTCCTTACCTTTGCGGCGCCCTTCCGCCTCGAGCCGCTTGAGCTCGCCAAGCAGAACCGATTCCATTCGTTCGTGCGGCATAGGCTCTTCCCTTGCAGGTGTCCGGCTCAGCGTGCCGGCTTGAGCTTCGTCCCGAGCTTCTCCAGCATATCCCTGGTCATCGCCGCGATGTCATAGGCTGGTGACCAGCCCCATTCAGTCCTGGCGGCGCTGTCGTCGACCGAGCGTGGCCAGGAATCCGCGATGGCCTGCCGGATCGGATCGACTTCGAAGTCCAGGACCAACTCCGGGATGTGCTTGCGGATCTCGACCGCAAGGCGCTCCGGCGTGAAGTTCATGGCGCTTATGTTGAAGGAGTTGCGGTGCTCGAGCCGCTTCGAGTCAGCGTCCATGAGCTGCAAGATCGCGCGAAGCGCATCCGGCATGTACATCATGTCGAGGGCGGTGTCGCGACGCAGAAAGCAGGTGTAGTGCCGATAACGGATGGCCTGATAGAAAATCTCGACCGCATAGTCCGTTGTCCCGCCGCCCGGCGGCGCGACATGAGAGATCAACCCCGGGAACCGCACGCCGCGCACGTCAACGCCAAAACGACGGGCATAGTAGTCGCACAGAAGCTCGCCCGACACTTTGGTGACGCCGTACATGGTGGTCGGTCGTTGCGCGGTATCCTGCGGCGTGCGATCGCGCGGTGTCGTCGGACCGAAGGCGCCGATCGAGCTCGGGAAGAATACCGAGCACCGATATTGCCGTGCGACTTCGAGCACGTGGTAGAGGCCGCTCATGTTGAGCGTCCAGGCCGCTTGCGGTCGGTCCTCGGCGATTGCAGAGAGCATCGCAGCCAGATGGTAGATGGTCCGGATGTCGTGCCGGCGCACGACCTCGTGAACCTGATCGGGCTTGGTGCAATCGAGATGCTCGAAAGGCCCTTCCGCCGTCGTAATCGATGCCGGCATCCGGATGTCGCTCGCGATTACCCGGTCGGCGCCGTACTTCTCGCGCAGTGCGGGTATCAGCTCGGAACCGATCTGCCCCGCGGCACCGGTGACGAGGACTTTGTCCATCGGGGGCTCAGTCCGGGCCCAAGCGCGATGTGTCTGTTGTCTACGAGAGCGGCCAGCCGGGCATCGTAAAGCCGCGCTTGTCGAGCTCGGCGTCGAGCGCTCGCGCTTGTGCTTGCGTGAGTGGCGCGAGGGGCGGGCGCACCGTCTGCCACGCATGCTCGCCGGCGACGCGCGCGACCGTGTGCTTCAGCGCCGGGATCATTGGGAATTTCTGCATGGCGAAGCGCAGGTCGTTGAGCGTCGCTTGGCGCTGATCCGCATCGGCTTCTTCCCAATGAGCATAGAGCCCATGGATGGCAGCGGGATTGATATTCGCGGTGGCGCTGATGCAGCCCTTGCCGCCGTTCCGCATGTTGGCCAGCAGGAAGGCCTCCGACCCCGCGAACACGTCGAACACGCCCCGAAACGCCTTCAGGACCGCCTCGGTATTTCCCCAATCGCCAGAGCTGTCCTTGAGCCCGGTCACCGTGCCGGGATAAGCCTTGAGCAGCCGCTCGATCAAATCGAGGCTGATCGGCACCTGCGACACCGGCGGGATGTGATAGAGGTAGACACGCAGACGCGCGTCGCCCACGCGCTCGATGATCTCCGCGAAATTCTTGAATAACCCGTCATCGCTCACGCCCTTGTAGTAGAAGGGCGGCAGCATCAGCACCCCCGCGCAGCCGCGCTTCACGGCATGGGAGGTGAGCTTGACCGAGTCCGTGATCGCGCAGCAGCCGGTGCCCGGCATCATCCTCGCGGGATCGATCCCCGCCTCGACGAGGGCGTCGAGCAGCTGGAGCCGCTCTTCGAGGCTGAGCGAGTTTGCCTCGCTGTTGGTGCCGAACACCGCGAGTCCGCAGTTCTGCGAGAGCAGCCACCGGCAATGCCGCACGAGCCGGTCCGCATCGACGGATAGATCGGCCTTGAACGGCGTGACCACGGGCGAGAGGACGCCTGCAATACGCGGCGCTGCGCGGCCTCGGGAACTCTCTCGAACGGGTGCCGTTGCGGTCTCCGCCATAATCATCCTCCATACGCTACCAGGCTTACAGGAGCGTCGAGATCAATCCATAGCACGCAGCACGGCGATGACAAGCGTTGCCGGACGGCGCATTCTCGTGCGCGACCATTCTAGGCGGGGACCGCGACAACGGAGCGATCGATGATACCATCCAAGCAGGACGTGAGCCTCTGTTTCGCGCATGTCGCCTACCAGTTTCAGGCGCTGTTCGAGCGCCGGCGCACGGGGATTGCGAGCTTCCAGGCCTGGAGCCGTGCCGAGCTCGACGAGCGGATCGGTGAGGCCGACGTGCTGGTAATCTCTCGCCTTTGGCGCAACGACCTAGTCGATCGCGCGAAACGGCTGCGGTATATTCAGTCGATCGGTGCGGGGACCGACCAATTCTCACGCGAGGCATTGTCCGCGCGAGGCATCCGGCTCGCGAGCTCACGGGGTGTGAACGCCCGCGCCGTCTCGGAGCACGCAATGGCGCTCATCTTGGCTCTCACGCGCCGGATTCCCGAGGCACGCGATAATCAAGCAAAGCGTGTGTGGCGCGACATGATCGGCGATCCCGCGCGTCGCGAGGACGAGCTCGGCGGTAAAACCGTGATCGTGGTCGGGATCGGCGCGATCGGCGGGCGGTTTGTTCAGCTCGCAAAAGCGTTCGACATGCGCGTGATTGCGCTCCGGCGCGATCCCACCTTGGGGAAGGGCGCTGCCGACGCCGTGCATGCAACCAGCGAGCTGAAGGCGCTTCTGCCCGAGGCGGATTTCGTGGTCCTAACCTGTCCACTGACGACAGAGACCGAGAAGCTGATTGACGCCGAGGCGCTTCAGCGGATGAAGCGCTCGGCTTATCTCGTCAACTGTGCGCGCGGCCGCTGCGTCGACCAGCCAGCGCTGCAGGAAGCTTTGAGGCAGGGAAAGATCGCCGGTGCCGCGCTCGACGTCACCGTCGAGGAGCCGCTCCCGCCGGCATCGCCGCTCTGGGCCATGGAAAACGTGCTGATCACCCCGCACACTGCGGGCGAAACCCGCCGCTACGAAGAGACCGTGCTCGACTTCTTGCAGGACAATCTCGATCGTCTCTGGCGCGGTGAAGCAGCCTTGCGCAACCAGGTCCTCTAGCGTCCGTCAGGCCCGCTTCCTGCGCCGCTTGCCCGTCAGCTGCTTGGAACGCTCCTGCGCGATCGCCAGCATGATTGGATCGAGCTTTCCCGCCTCGATGTCCTTACTGAACAATCGCAGCGTGGTCTTGCGCGTCTTGTAGACGGGATAGGCGTTCTTGCGGCCGCCGGTCATGCGCTGCACGATGTTCACGTTGGCGTAGCGCGGCGCGAAAAATTCTCGATCGCCGATATTGATGAACCAACTTCGCTTGCTTTTTCTCGGAGATGATTGTTTCCGGATTAGCGCAATCATCTTTGCTCGGCATTTTTCTTCCGGAGTGACTCGTGAGCCCAACACCTGGACTTTGACCGGTCTGACCTTCTCGAGAAATGCCATTGATAACCTCGCTTGTTTTGAGGAATTGTGCCTAGAGAAACACGATCTTCCCCGGCCAGTCCATTTATATATATGGTAAAGTGAATTTTATACAATTACTCGTGGAAGTAGACAAAGAAATGCCACCCGGCGGGGGAGCGTCTATCTTTGGTCCATGCCCGCCGGACTGTGCTTAAAATCAAGGCGAAGTCACACGGACCCAACTCTACAAATGAGCTGATGCCAAGTTTAAGGAGTCTGCCATGGCGCTCTCAAACGACCCCATGCACAAACACCCCATTCCCGGACGCGTCCTCAAGGAGTGGGTGATGCCGGCGCGCGGCTACGCTGCTTTCGAGATGAAAGCGGGCCAGGTGCTCCGCCATGTCGATCTCGAAGGCAAGCAGGTGCCGGACGTCGTCTGTTTCAATGCGCGCGACCATGGCGAGTGCCTCAATCTCGGCAACACCATGCTGCTCAACAAGCGTCGCGAGCTGGTGACGGGCAACGTAATCTACTCGATCATCTGCCGGCCCATGATGACGATCGCCGGCTACTCGAACGAGCTCAGTTATGCCTACGGTCCCATGTGCAGCGAGGAGTTGAACCGTATTCGATACGGCGTACCGAACACGCCGAATTGCCGCGGCAATCTTGCCCAAGCCCTGGGTCCCTGGGGCTTCAATTACCGCGATATCCCGAACGCCTTCGTTCCCTTCATGAACGTCGAGGTCGACGGGAAGGGCGCCATGGAGATCAAGGAGCCGACGAGCGTCGCTGGAGATTTTTACGATCTCCGTGCGGAGATGGATTTGCTCGTCGGCCTCTCGAATTGCCCGCAGGAACGAAATCCCTGCAATGGGTTCAACCCGACACCGATGGGTGTCATCATCTACGAATAGAAGCGGCAGTCAGTCGCCTTTGTGGAGATGCTCCTCGCGCCGGCGATAGAGCTCGTCGTCGGCATAGCCCATGGTCTGCGGCGCGGCACGCCCCAGCATGACCTGGAAGTAGACGGGCTCGAGGCTGTCGTTGACATAGCCGTGGATCACCCCGGGCGGGCAGGAGATGCACTCCCACTGTCCGAGCCGCGTCTCGATGCGGTTTCCCGCTTCGTCCTCGAGGAAGACGGTGAGGAACCCATCGAGCACGAAGAATACCTCCTCGACCTCGTGGGTGTGCGCGGCGTTTCCCTGACCAGGCGGCACGAACATGATGCTCAGCGTGAAGCCGCGAGGCGGGATCACCGTGGGATCGTTATGCTTGCCCGAGCCGCCGCCGCCGATGAAGCGGTGCTGGGCGCGCTTGTAGCCCTCGTGCTTCGCATCCTCGAAGGCGTTCCAATCTGGCTTGCGGTCGCGGAACCGTCCGACGTAGCGCCGTAATATCACGTCGATCAGCACGCCCTCGAGCTCAGGCGGCCGGGCATGGCGGGCAACGCTCATCGTGAACCTCCACTTTTAGCGTGCCGAGCCCGCGCGACGATCTGCTCGAGCTTGAGCGGCGTCTCGTTGAACTCCGCTGCGAACGGAGAGAGCGCGTCCGCCACCGCGTTGGCGATGGCGGCCGGCGGCCCGATCGCACCGCCTTCGCCCACCCCTTTGACGCCAAGGGGATTGAGCGGCGAGGGCGAGTGCAGATGGATCAGCTGGAAGTCTGGCATATCGTCCGCCCTCGGCAGCGCGTAATCCATAAGGGATCCCGTCAGCAGCTGGCCCTCTCGATCGTAGACGAAGCCTTCGAGCAGGATGCCTCCCAAACCTTGTGCGGCGCCGCCGGTGATCTGGCCCTCGAGCAGCAGGGGGTTGACCACATTGCCGCAGTCGTGCGCGACCACGTACTTCTCGATCGTCACACGTCCGGTCTCGATGTCGACCTCGACAATGGCAGCGTGAGTCGCGTTCGACCAGGTAACCGTCTGCGGCTCGAAATGAAAGGTCTCCTCGAGGCCCGCCTCGATCCCCTCGGGACGGCCATTGTCCCAGCCGGGACGGGCGGCCTGGGCAATGCGGGCGAGCGATAGCGTGCGAGCGGGTACTCCGACGATCCCGACCCCACCGTCGCGCAGCTCCAGGTCGGCAGGGGAGCATTCCAGCAGATGGGCGGCGATCGCGAGCACCTTCTTACGGAGCCGCTCGCTTGCGAAGTGGATCGCCGCCGAGAGGGTGACGGTGCTGCGGCTCGCGATGGTGCCGAATCCCATGGGAATGGCAGCGGTATCGGCAAGCGATACCACGACATCGTCCGGAGTGACCGACCAGGCATCGGCGACGATCTGCGCGAACACCGTCTCCATTCCCTGGCCTTGCGGACAGGAGCCGCCGGAGAGAAACACCTTTCCGGAAGCATCGATCCGCACAGTGGCGCTCTCGAAGGGTCCGACGCCTGTGCCCTCGGTGTAGCAGCCGATGCCAAGGCCGAGATAACGGCCTTGGCTCCGTGCCTCGCGCTGGCGGCGACGAAACGCCTGCGTCCCACCGAGGGCTTCCACCGCTTGGCGAAGACACGAGGGGAAATCGCCACTGTCGTAGACGATGGGCTGGCCATCGCGATAAGGGATCCCGACAGAGTAGGGCATCTCGTCCGCGCGGACCATATTCCGGAGGCGCACCTCCGCCGGCTCCAAACCCACCGCCGCGGCAACGAGATCCACGCTCCGCTCTACCGCGAAGCTCGCCTCCGGTCGGCCGGCACCGCGATAGGCGGAGCTCGGGACCTTGTTGGTCGCCACCACCTTGGCCGTGGCGGCGAAATGCTCGACCTTGTAAGGCCCGAGCAGGTGGGCGGCGGTGTTGTAGATGATGCCGGCGCCGATCGGGTTCCAGGCGCCGCAATCGGCCATGAAATTATCGCGGAGCGCCAGGATACGGCCGGCCTCATCGAAGCCGATCTCGAGCTCGTGGATCTGGTCGCGCGACTGCGTGGCGGAGAGGAAGTGCTCGCGGCGGTCCTCGAGCCAGCGCACGGGCCGCCCCAGCTTGCGGGCGAGGAAGGGGATCAAGAGGTCCTCGGGATAGACGTGGCCTTTGAC
>WNGK01018625.1_pt1 | contig 10912 bp, 7 predicted proteins | sample 5400601 | NCBI WGS metagenome assembly WNGK01 (sample SAMN13153376, study PRJNA577476) | soil metagenome | isolation source: 60 cm soil or saprolite under Garry oak tree replicate 1 | place: USA:California | collected 2016-06-15
ATGACCGCATGCTGTGGCAATGGCGTGGGATCGAGCAGCCAGGAGTACGGAATGACTTGTTGTAATTTGATGAAATATCTTTCGCCAAGCTCGCGTCGCCAAAATTCTCGAAGCGGTTGCATCCAAAAAAGGGCAAACCACATTTTCTCCTCCAGGTATGGTTTGATTGGCGGCGTAATCGTGATGCGGCCTTCAGCGTTCGCGTGCAGCGTGTTTTCGATTTTTGGAATATTTGGTAAATCAAACAGTTCAAAGAATCGATAGACAGCGCGCCCGTTTTGCGGTTCGTAATTTTCTGCAGAGACGACGCGCCAATCGAGCTCACGATGGCGATCCTTCAACCGCGCCGCGATCCACACCATCTCCGGCCGATAGGTTGCTGCCTCCTGCGAAATAACGATGTCACCGCCTTCGGGCAGCACACTGTGAAATCCTTCCAGCATTCCTTCTGCGCCGCCGATGACTTCATTGTCGAAGGCGAAATACGTTTGATTAAGCGAAGCGGTTAATCCGATGCCACCGGGCACGGAATCGACTTCCGCGATGATATAGCCGTTCTCGGTGAGAATGAGATCTGGGCGAATAACCTTCGGCAGATCATCACGAATTTCTTTGCGACGCGAGAATTCGATCAGCTCTTTTGGTTTCCCCGCGTCGAGATAGCGGGCAACCCATTCCGGCTGTTTCCCCTTGATGCTTAATTGGTAGAGCTGATTACAGGCGCGCTGAAAAACAAAAAGGCGATGTCCAAGCTTTTCTAATTCGGCGACAAATTTTTTCTCGATTGGAAAAGCGTCGGGCGAAAGCAACCAATCCTTCTCCGCAAAGAACCCTTCCTTCGGGAAGGCAGTCCGAATTGTTTCCAACTTGTTTTCCGCGACGGCAACCATCTCGATCTCGCTAACGTTCAACGCTCAACGCTCAACGTCCAATGAATGGTAGGGACATCGCGCCGGGATGGCTGAGGAAGGGCGCAGCGCGGCGTCCCTGCCGGGGAGGCGATCATCGCCCTGAGGCCATGCGTTTCAATGCAAGTTTAACAAGGTCCTCCGCCGCATTCGCTTCGCCTTTTTCCTGCAATTCGCGCACTGCCTTGTGTGCGTCGATCTGTTTATAACCGAGCGCGATTAACGCGAGCACTGCTTCGTTCGCCTGTTCTTGCTCGGGTGTCGGTGCGTGCATCGTGCTCGCCGCTTCCCAGGCCGCCGCCACGCCCAGTTTGTCTTTCAATTCCAGAACAATTCGTTCAGCTGTCTTTTTCCCAAGGCCGCTGATTTTCGATAGCGACGTGATGTCGGAGTTTACAACCGCGGCTTTGAAATTTTTCACGCTCATTCCGCTGAGGACGGCGAGCGCCAGTTTCGGACCAATCCCGCTCACATTATTGACGAGCAATCGAAAAAGATCGCGCTCAGCCGGGGTCATGAAACCGTAGAGAACATGGGCATCTTCCCGAACGTGCAGATGGGTGAGAATACGCACCGGCTGGCCAACCGCTGGAAGTTTATCGTAGCTGGCGAGCGGAATAAAAACTTCGTAGCCAACGCCGCCAACATCGACAATCGCCTGCGTGGGCAGGGCGCTGACCAGTTTCCCGTCGAGAAAGGTGATCATGTTTTGCAACCCCTAACAGACGAAAGGCAAACTGCAAACCAACCTCAATTCTGTAGCGCGCTCTATGGGCGTCGCATCCATTATTTCGAGTGGACGTCAGATCCGCTGTTATAATTAATCCGGTTTTAGCACGAGCGTAAGGTCGATCTGTTCGCCTTTTACAACGTTAAAACCGCGGGTTGAAAACATTTTCCAGTCCCTGGGATTGTTCGGGAAGAGTGTAGCCGCCAGCGAAGTTGGTACGATCACGAAACGTGGCCCTGTTTGCGTCATGAAGTCCGCAGCGCGGCTGTTGTTCAACGGCGCGAGAAATCCGTTCACGCGGCTGCGAAAATACCAAACCAGGCTTGGCTCACTGAAGCTGACTCCGCCGAATTCCATCCCTGGTCGCAGGTAATCACGGGATTCTCGGCAAAGTTGATACGCGGGAAAGAATCGAGCAACGACCGGTGGAACGATAAAAGCAATAGCGAGATAGACCGAAACCGATGCAAACGCGCAGCTCCGGAAGAATCGAGTTGCCGCCTTTTCCGCGGCCAATTTGCGTGCGAGCAAAAGCGCGAGCAGGGGAAAGGCTGGCAGCGTGTAATGCGGCAACTTCGTTTTGACGAGCGTGAAGATAATGAAGATGATCGCCGCCCCGGTAAGAAGGTAGTTATCGATCTTGTCCCGCCTTTGCCAAAGCTGTTTTGCCAACCATGGTAATTTGATCGACCAGGGAAAAAAACTGACGAAGACAGTTACGAAATAAAACGGCAGCAACAAGAGATACATTCCGAATGAATTCGCACCGTGGCCTTCCATCGTGGCAAATGAACGGCCAACGACGTGTCGACCGATTCCCACGACAAAGAATTGTCCGTGCGTTCGAATCAGCGCGGGAACTCCCCACAGCGCGACGATCGCGAGCATAAACAAAACGCCACGCGCAAATTTGAACCGCGATGCGAGTCGCCCATCGAGCGGAAAGAATTTCGTCGCTGCGACAGTCGCAAGCGGAATCCACCCGATTGGCCCTTTCGCTAGAAATCCGAACGCAAGCGAGACATAGAACATCCACCACCAATAAGACGTTTGATGTTTGATGTTTGATGTTTGATTCGCAGGCGAAAGTCGGTCTCGCAACAGTTCGTAACCGCCCCAGTGTGCAAGCGTGACAAAAAGCACCAGCCACATATCGGCGACAGCGGCTTTCGCGTGGAGAAACGTTTGCAGTGAAAATGTAAAAATGATGGCAGCCCACCAGCCCACGCGATTTCCGCCAATCCGCGTTCCCCAGGCGAAGATCGACAAGGCCACGAGGGCAGCGGCGATGGCGGATGGAAAACGCGCAGTGAAATCGTTCTCGCCAAAAATCTTGTAACTAGCAACTTGCCCCCAATAAGCAAAGGGAGGCTTGTCCAACCGCAACTGATTATTGAAATACGGCACGACGTAGTCGCGGCGCTCGATCATTTCGCGTGACGCTTCAGCGAAGCGTGGCTCATCGCGATCGATCAGCGGCAAGCTCCATGTGCCAATGACGTGAAAAAGAACACAGCCAAAAAAAAGAAGCGCGTAATTGCGGATTGCGGATTTCAAGTGCGGACTCAAAATAGCGCCCGGCAAATCTGACAGGAACTCATTTGTGAAACAGGGCGTTGTTTTTTATTGGCTGATCGGCATCATCCTCGCCGCCGTCGCGATCGCAGCCGCGTTTTACTTCGACAACACTGTGCGTGATTTCATGACGCGGCATCGGGGCCAACGGCCTTCAGCGTTGATCGCCAGTCGTGCAAAAAAGCTTAACGTCACTGCAGATCAAACAACGAAAGTCCATGCTCTTATCCTGGCGAGAGAGCAAAAAAGAAATGAGCTTCGCCAGCAATACAAAGGGCAGGATAAAACGGCGTGGAAAAATCAATTGAAACAATCCCATGATCAATTCATCGATGGGATGAAAGCGACGCTGACGCCGGAGCAATTTGAAAAATTGGAACAACAGAAAAGGCAGCGCCGGCTGACGTTCCATTTCATGCGCGAAACAAGCCGATTCGGCGATTGGCCGGCTCACTTCGCACTCGGTCTGTTTCTTGCGGGCATCGCCTGGTGGCGCGGCAGTAAGAAATGGACGCGGATCTTTTTGTCGATGCTGATTGCTCTGGGGATTGCAGGAGTAGTCGGGCGGGGCATTCAAATGGCAACCGGTCGCGCTCGTCCGTCTGTAAGAACAGAAGAAGTTTGGAATGGCGCGCGTTTCAACCCGAAATACCAGGCGTTCCCGTCCGGCCACGTCGGGGCATCCACAGCGTTTTTTGGTGTTCTATTTTTGGCAAATCGACGTATCGGCCTCGCCTGTTTGTCGATTCCCATCCTGATCGGTTTCTCGCGGATATACCTCGGCGCACATTATCTGTCCGACGTGGTCTGCGCTGCGGTTCTTGGATTTCTCTGCGCTCTGCTTACGGCACGGCTTTTTCTTCGCGAAATCGAAAATCGGCAATCGAAAATCGAAAATTAGATGGCGGAGGGGGTGAGATTCGAACTCACGAGGCCTTTCGGCCTGCCGGTTTTCAAGACCAGTGCAATCAACCGCTCTGCCACCCCTCCCGAAATCGATCGGGCTCCACATGCCTTGTCGCGCGAAACGAGCAGCTTGATTCCCGAAGATCACACTTTTTTCCAATTGGAACAGTCCCAGCCGAGAAGTTTTTCCAGTCGCTCGATATCGGACTTGTAAAGATCAACAAGATATTCTCTCTCGTTACTGGCGATTTTGCGTGCATAAGGCGTCGAACCGGTTTCTACATTGTTTAAATTTTGTAGCGGATCGAGGCCGAGAAATCCGCAGACTTCGTCCAGGGTTACTTGCGGATCGCGCCGGAAATTTTCAAACTTGATGACCTTGACCTGTTCCCGGGGAAAATATCGGAACATGCGTTCGAGTTGCTGCGCGTAAAAGCCTCGATCTACGTAGGAAAATTTGCGTAGTTGCAAAGGGAGCGCTTCCCGGGCGCGATTTTTTTCCTCCTGCACCGCCGCCAGAAAATCGAGACTCTCCAGGCGTCGGTCGCGCTGCATGTTCCAGTGAGAGAATGCCCGCTCTGCCGGATTCCGCAACAGGACCAAAAGTTTGATTTTACTGTTGTAGTTCCAAATTCGTTCCATGGCGGTTCTCCAATAGATGTAAATCGGGGTGCAGGAGCCCAGCAGAATCGATTTGCGTTTACGCACGCAGCGCCTTTGCAGCGGCGCGTAATCAATCTCGGTTTGGCCGAACCGTTCTTCGTCATCAAAAAAATGGCGGGCCGGCTGAACGGTGCGGTGCAACTCATCTTTATGCGGCATCTTGATTTTCGGGTGGCTCTCGAGAAGATCGGCCAGCGCACTGGTGCCAGCTTTTTGCGCGCCGGCGATGATGAAATCCAACTTCTCGGTCGGTGGCCGCTTGAATTTAAAGAGCACAGGAACTCGTCTGCTAAAGTGGTTCGCACCTTCGAGAAAACGACGCCCATGTCAAGGCGCCGGCGCCGGCTGGTGGACGTGCTGGCAGGAAAAATCCGGAAACAATCCAATCCGCAAAATGTCCTCGACTGATGAACATGTTCATGTGAACTTACTACATGCGGCAAGCAGAGAAAAAATATCGGCCGATCATTAAAGAGACTCCGCAAAGCTTGGAACCGATTCGCGGCAGAGGCGCGTCCTGGAGCCCGGCGAATCGATTCGAAAAGCTGCATGTCGACGTTAAGGACGTCGACGCCGTTGATGTTGGCCCTGGAGATGAGCCGCCTTCGCAAAGCTACGGCGGGCCGAGGGAGCGCCCGCGGCGTTCCACCCAATATTTTCGCGATGGGACGAAGACAATTATCACCCGCAACAACAGCCCGGACGTTGGATTCGAAACGAGCGTGAATCCGTATCGCGGCTGCGAGCACGGCTGCATTTATTGTTACGCGCGGCCGACTCACGAATATCTCGGATTTTCGGCCGGTCTCGATTTTGAGAGCAAGATCATGGTAAAAATGGACGCGCCGGAACTATTGAGGACGGAACTGGAATCGCTCCGCTGGAAACCGCAAGTGCTCGTGATGAGCGGTGTGACCGATCCGTATCAACCGGTCGAGAAAAAGTTGCGGATCACGCGCGGCTGTCTCGAAGTGTTGGCAAAATTTCGCAATCCGGTTGCGATCATCACGAAGAACCGTCTCGTGACGCGAGATATCGATTTTTTGCGCGAGCTCGCGACATGTAATGCAGCGGCGGTGAACATTTCGGTTACGTCGCTAGATTCCAAACTCCAGCGCGTGCTCGAGCCGCGCACGTCTTTGCCCGAAGCACGTCTAGATGCGATCAACCAACTTCGCGCCGCCGGCATTCCAACTGGTGTGATGGTTGCGCCGATCATTCCCGGACTGACCGACCACGAGGTTCCGAAAATTCTGAAAGCGTGTGCCAACGCAGGAGCGCAATTTGCCGGTTACACGATTATCCGTTTGCCGTGGGCGGTTGCACCGTTATTTGAACATTGGCTCGAGGAACACTTTCCGGATCGGAAAGAGAAAATTCTCGGGCGGATCCGGGACCTGCGCGGAAATGGCAGGCTGAATAATTCACAGTGGCGTACGCGGATGACTGGAGAAGGGATTTTCGCCGAACAGATCGGCACGCTCTTCAAAACCGGTTGCCGTCGTGCCGGGATCGGCGAGCGGCCCAAGCTTTCAACAGCCGCATTTCGGCGCACGAAAGAACAACTGACCTTACTTTAGGACACTGCGGCAACTCGGAATTGGTGGCTTCTAAAATCGAAGATGTTTAATGTCGAGCCATTAACAAATCGCCTGTGAAATCGGCTACGCAGTTTGCCCGCGCTGTCTCGTGGATGGGTCACCCCTTGGTTGTTGTTACGGTGTCGGTCGGCATCGTTGTCCTATCGCGACTCGCGCGCCGCGATGCGCTCTCGGTCTTACTGGTATTGTTTGTCTCAATGATTCTGCCGACGGCTCTTCTGCTGTTTGGCGGCGTCCGCTCCGGCCACTGGAGTGATGCCGATATTTCGGTGCGGACGGAGCAGAAGCGGTTCTATCCGATTGTCATTCCGCTCTTGGCGATTGGTATCGTCGCGCTTTGGTTCCTGCCTGCTTCGAATTTCGTGCTGCGCGGCGCGCTGGTTACATTTGCCCTCTTCCTTGTGGCAGCGATCGCGAATTTTCGAATTAAACTTTCGCTGCACGCGCTTTTTGCATTTTACTGCAGCGCGATCCTCTTCCGTATTAATCCGTTGTTCGGTGGCATTGCCTTTGCCTTAGCGGTTATCTTATTCTGGTCGCGCCTGCATCTGCAACGGCACGATCTGGCGGAAATGGGGCGGCGGCATAGTCGCGGCTTGGTGGCCGTGAGGATTGAATGGCAGCTTACGAAGCGTCTTTTCGCTTTATTGAGCAGTTGTTCGCGGTCGATGTGCAAAAACTGGCCACTTTATCCTTTTCAGAGATTGGGCGCGGCCTCAAGCTGAAAGCAGTCTGCCCTAAAGTAGAGTGGCAGGTCGTTCGTACATATCCAAACTCAAACAAAAGGAGAAATGATGATCGAAGCTTTAAAACGTAATTGGTGGGTTCTGGTGATAAGGGGCATCTGTGGAATTGTTTTCGGCGTTATCGCGCTTGCGTACCCCGGTTTAGCTCTGGCGACCCTTGTGCTGCTGTTTGGAGCGTGGGTGCTGATCGACGGAGTATTTCGCATTGTTGGCGCGACTGCAGGTCGCGCCTCTGATCCCGACTGGGGTTTCCATCTCATCATCGGAATTCTCGGAGTTCTTGTCGGCTTCCTCACATTCCGAGCGCCTGGCATAACGGCACTGGCGCTGATCATCTACATCGCAGCCTGGGCGCTGATGATCGGCGCGGCTGAGATTGGATTGGCAATCAAACTGCGAAAGGAAGTGAAAGGCGAGTGGTTACTGGTTCTCATGGGACTGGCATCGATTGCCTTCGCCGTGCTCCTTCTATGGAATCCGGTCCCGGGCGCCCTCGTTCTGCTCTGGCTCATCGCATCGTATGCAATCGTGTTCGGTGTTCTGACGATCTTTTTTGGCTTCCGATTGCGCAGTATGCGGACGCTGCTTCCATCGTAGTAGAAATTCGCCAGTTTACCCAGAGGGCAGCAATGATCACGCGGTCCGGCATCTGAGATGTTAAAAGCAGGGACTCATAGCCGTTTGGTCCCCGGTGCGAAGAGCGGGCTTGTTTTGCGCCTGCCAAAGGCGGGACCCGCGATGTTGCGATTTTTTTGCCGGCGATACGACCTTATCCGGTCTATTGGGCGATTAATCTACGGCGTTGGCCTATGATCCCTCTGATCTCACGCGTCGAAATTCGCGACGGCGAAGATGAGCCAACTTTCTAATCTCTTATGGGCAAGACTACTTCTGTTCGCATGGCGCGTCCGGGAGGGAGTTCGCTCAACGGCAACGAGCTCGATGCCAAGCGGCTACTTACCGCATTAGTAGCATTCAAACGTGGTGATTTTTCGGCGCGGCTCCCGGATGACTGGACCGGCGTCGCTGGCAAAATCGCGGATGCGTTTAATGAACTAATTAGAACCAACCAGCGCATGACGCGTGAACTGGAGCGGATCCGACGCGTGGTTGGCAAGGAAGGCCGAATCACTCAAAGAGCGTCACTCGGAGACGTGTCGGACTCGTGGGCCAGAGCGATTGGATCGATCAATGATTTGATCGGCGATCTGGTGCATCCGACGAGTGAAATGGCGCGTGTCATCGGGGCCGTAGCGAAGGGCAACTTATCCAACACCATGGCGACTGAGATCGAAGGCCGGCCACTCGAGGGAGAGTTTTTGCGCACAGCAAAAACAGTGAACAGAATGGTTGATCGGCTTGGTGCATTTGCCTCGGAAGTGACACGCGTTGCTCGTGAAGTGGGCACGGAGGGCAAGCTCGGTGGTCAGGCAAAGGTCAAAGGGGTCGCCGGCACCTGGAAAGATTTGACAGAAAACGTCAACCTGATGGCCGGCAATCTTACGGCGCAGGTCCGTAACATCGCAACTGTGACGACGGCGGTGGCGAATGGCGATCTGACCAAGAAAATCACAGTCGATGTCAGAGGCGAGTTTCTAGAGTTGAAAGACACAGTCAACACAATGGTTGATCAGTTACGCTCTTTCGCCTCTGAAGTTACGCGCGTAGCACGCGAGGTCGGTTCCGAGGGGATCCTTGGCGGACAAGCGCGGGTAGAAGGCGTCTCTGGGACGTGGAAGGATTTGACCGACTCGGTCAATTTTATGGCGCGCAATCTGACCAGTCAGGTGCGTAACATTGCCGCAATCACGACTGCTGTCGCGACAGGGGATCTATCGAAGAAGATCACGGTCGAGGTGAAAGGGGAAATTCTCGAGCTAAAAAATACCATTAACACAATGGTCGATCAGCTCAGTTCATTCGCGTCGGAAGTAACCCGCGTGGCTCGCGAGGTAGGTACGGAAGGAAAACTTGGCGGCCAGGCGGATGTGAAAGGAGTAGCCGGAACTTGGAAGGATTTGACCGACAGTGTGAATTCGATGGCCGGGAATCTCACGGCGCAGGTACGTAACATAGCCGAAGTCACTACCGCTGTTGCGAATGGCAACTTGTCGAAGAAGATCACCGTCGATGTGCGCGGAGAGATTCTTGCGCTCAAAGACACGATCAACACGATGGTCGATCAGCTCCGTTTGTTCGCGTCGGAAGTAACGCGCGTGGCGCGGGAAGTCGGGACGGAAGGTAAGCTGGGCGGGCAGGCGGATGTGCGAGGCGTCGCCGGCACGTGGAAGAATTTGACCGACAACGTCAACCTGATGGCGGGAAATCTGACTGGTCAGGTCCGCAATATCGCTGAGGTAACGACGGCGATCGCGAGTGGCGATCTCTCGAAGAAGATCACTGTCGATGTGCGCGGTGAGATTCTCGAAATGAAGAACACGATCAACACGCTGGTTGATCGATTGAGTTCATTTGCCTCGGAAGTGACACGCGTTGCCCGCGAAGTGGGCTCGGAGGGAATTCTTGGTGGTCAGGCTGCGGTGCGCGGCGTGTCTGGGACATGGAAGGATTTGACCGACTCGGTTAATTTCATGGCGGCGAATCTGACCGCGCAGGTGCGAAACATTGCTCTCGTGACAACCGCGGTCGCGCGAGGCGATTTGTCGAAAAAGATCACGGTCGACGTGAAAGGCGAAATTGCGGAGTTGAAGGACACTGTCAACACAATGGTTGACCAGCTCAGTTCATTTGCGTCGGAAGTGACGCGCGTGGCTCGTGAGGTGGGCACCGAAGGAGAACTAGGCGGTCAGGCGGAGGTGAAAGGAGTAGCCGGGACCTGGAAAGACTTGACCGATAGTGTGAATTCGATGGCCGGCAATCTCACGAGTCAGGTTCGCAATATTGCCGAGGTGACGACGGCGGTCGCGCGAGGCGATTTGTCGAAAAAGATCACGGTCGACGTAAAAGGCGAAATTCTTGAGCTCAAAAGCACTGTCAATACGATGGTGGATCAACTCAATTCGTTCGCTTCGGAAGTGACGCGCGTCGCGCGCGAAGTCGGCACGGAGGGCAGGCTGGGAGGACAAGCCACGGTCAAAGGAGTTGGCGGGACGTGGAAAGATTTGACGGACAGCGTGAATTCCATGGCCAGCAATCTGACCAATCAGGTGCGCGGTATTGCAAGAGTTGTTACCGCGGTCGCGAATGGCGATCTGAAGCAAAAGCTCCTTGTCGAAGCGAAAGGCGAGATCGCTGAGCTCGCCAACACCATAAACAGCATGACGGAGACGCTTGCCACTTTCGCGGAGCAAGTTACGACGGTAGCGCGCGAAGTCGGTGTTGAAGGAGAGCTAGGCGGTCAAGCGAACGTGCCTGGCGCCGCCGGTACATGGTGCGATTTGACCGATAATGTGAACCGGCTAGCAGCAAATTTGACTACGCAGCTTCGCGCTATCGTGGAAGTTGCGACGGCAGTTACGGAAGGAGACCTGACACGTTCGATCCAGGTGGAAGCGCAGGGCGAGGTCGCATTCGTGAAGGACAATATCAACGAAATGATCCGCAATTTGAAAGACACGACGTTGCGGAATGAAGAGCAGGACTGGCTCAAAACCAATCTCGCGAAATTCTCCCGCATGCTACAGGGACAAAGGGACCTGCTAACGGTTGGCAAACTTATCTTGTCCGAACTGGCCCCGGTCGTCTCTGCGCAACACGGTGTCTTCTATATCATGGACAGCTCTGGGGAAGAACCTGAACTCAAGCTTTTGGCAAGCTACGCCT